>Ga0115006_10003380_pt1 | contig 10820 bp, 11 predicted proteins | sample ArcOceMetagenome_3_FD_88943 | JGI IMG/M metagenome (GOLD analysis project Ga0115006, IMG submission 88943) | Marine eukaryotic phytoplankton communities from Arctic Ocean - Arctic Ocean- Svalbard ARC20M Metagenome | ecosystem: Environmental > Aquatic > Marine > Oceanic | place: Arctic Ocean...
CGAAGGTGACGACATCGCAACCATTATCGAGGACCGACATGTCCACTCGGAGGTAGGAAGCAAGAAGCAACATTTTCGTAGAATCAAAGGAAGTGACCGAGGTCGTCGAACGACGGGCGGACTGGGACATGAAGGGATCCTTAAGAACCTGGGCCGCAAATAGAAGTTCATGAGGCGAGTCATAAACGTCCAGGAGCGACTTTGGAGGTTCGAAGGAGGAAGTAGAGGCGTAGTGGGCTAGAATTAACGCGGCAACAGTCTCCGTAAAGTAGGGAGGAATGGAAGAATATATAGCCAAAGATTCTTCTACCGATCCCCCAGCCCCAGAATAGTCCAATGGCGGACGGAGAATACCGGTAGAGGACGGGGAGGCGAGGGGATCACTGCTATTGTAGTAGACAGCGGGATCGGAACCGACGGAGGAAGACGAAATAGATGTGCCACTCGTCATTTTCTCTATACTCTTCTTCCGGCTGATGCTAAAGAAGTCGACCTGGACCCACAACTCAAACAAGTCGTCCCACAGTGGTAGAAGATACTTGAATGGAGATATCGGAAGAAAGAGCTGCAACGGGTTCACGTGCTTAAGGGTGAAGAAGGGCGAACCAAGAATAGCCGGATTCGTCCTCCGGATAATAGTGGCAACATCCTCAGTCAGGCCCGACAGCGTAATCCCTCCTATCACGGGGTACAGCCCCTTGAAGATCTCAAAACTGTCGTGCTCTAGGAAGTTGTTGTCAGAAGCGCTTTGTGGCACCCCCGCAACCTGACCAGCGTCGAACTCTTCTGTTGACATGATGTACAGGATAGCAAGGGCCAAGTTATGGGCGAACGGACTGTTGGATTTATTCGGGGCATTCGTGGTCAAGGGTAAGCCATTGAGTTGAGCAGTGTGATTATAAACATCTATAATGGACTTGGCCTTTTGGATGTTGACCGCCGAGTTGAAGAAAACAGGATCCTCAGACTCAAACATGGGGACATCGCCAACTTGACCCAAGGACTGCCGGCGATGCGTGCTGGAATTTTGCCCCCCTTCGCTGGCGCCAACACTTGGAGGAAGAACTGAAACCAGCTTCTTCATCGCATCGTAATCCGCGCGTATCCTGGCCAGCACTTGACTCTGGGGAGAACCAGGATTGTCTAAAGAGTCCAGGGTGGCGTTCAAAGGGATAAGCTTGAAGATCTGCCGGTACCTTATACTCCGGAGAGCATGAAGATTGTTCTCAGCAGGAATACGCTTTAGCATCTTCCTTCTCCTGCGAGAAGGACGAGATCAGAGAAGGCGACTGAACGAAACGCCAAAAGTCTAGTGTGAAAGTGATTGATTCTTCCTTTTTCTCCCAAACCTGGATTCCAGGCGAAAGCAGTTTTGGTGTCGGGTATAGCTTTGTTCTTAGATGCGCTCTCCCAACTTATCACCCAGGGGCCTAAATTCCCCCCTGCAGTCCCATAATCACGGGATTGGTTCAAGAGCGTCCGCTGGAAAGCAACATAGGCCCACAATCAGTCCAGGAAAGGGAAGGGCAGGACACCCCCCGAGGGAAAGGCATCATCATGGGAGTGGTCATCACAAGCATCATCGTTCTAAGACGAAGTATTCGAAGCATAAGCACAGAAAACACCAAGAGGACAAGGATGAGGCGGAGGAGGAGGAGGATGAGAATGAAGAGGAGGATGTTGCCCCGATCAGCTTTGATGACTTGACAAAAAAACTTGACGACCTGCACGTTTGGGCCGACAAGACCATGCTTGATGCGTTATGGCGCTTCGAAACGAAAGATTACGGGTATTGCATCAACAGCATAACGCGAATCATCCAGGTGAGTTTTTACATTTCCTTTTGGTTTACTCTCTCAAGCTCTCGTGCGCCCCTCACACACCGACCTCACCCTCAATGGCCCAATGAACAGAAACTGAAGCTCCTTGTTGGGCTGAAGAACACCAACATGGTGCTTCTGGAAAAGAGTCCGTTCCACCTGCCATCGAAAGACCCATTGAACGAGGTCCCCCCGGAGGGTTCCCCCTTCCCGTTTGTTGACGACACTGCCAAGCTCAGCTACTGCTTTTACAAGCGAGCCCAGTGCCATTATCACTTGCAAAAATTTCAGTTTGCGAGTTCAGACATAACGGTTGCTCTGGGCATTTGTCCTACATCGCCTCTCCTACCGCAGCTATTCTTGGTCAAGGGATTAGCCCTCAGTGGCCTGCAGCAATATGTCGACGCGTCAAAAATGTTCCTGCAGGGGCTGAAGCATTCTCCTTACGACAAGGACCTTAACCTCCACTTCCACTATGCTGTCAAGGCAATGAAACAACAGTATCACGTGTTCAGTGCGCCAACGAATGGGTCAGGCGGACCAGACGTTGGAAACCCGACTGCAATGTTTGATCTCGGCGGGTCAGGGATTGGGGACGGTATGCTAGAAAAGGAGTCCATGGTGGAAGGGACGAAGATTAAGAATCCTGAAAAGGGTTACTCTGATAGGCACGCAAACAGTCTTATCAATAGGACCAGCGGTTTTGTGAGGATTCACGATATCCTAGACGAGGAAATTAAGTTTTGGGCGACCTACGGGGTGTACTTGGCGAAAAAGGAGATCAAAACGGAATCATATGTTGTCGTAAGCGACTTCAAGGACATGCTGAAGGACATTTTCCTGCACTTTTGCGAGGGCCCTGATCCTATCGAAGAGCTGGGAGCAGCAAGAGTCGAGGAGAGGGGAAAGGGAGGAAGGAAATCACTGCACCAGAAGGCACAGAAGAAGCGGAGTCAGTCCAGCGCTGCAAAAACCTCAGATGGAATCGAAAAGAAAAATAAGAGGAGGCCAACGCTTAAAGATGCCGCCAAGAACGTAATTGACAAACTAGCGAAGCTCGGCTACCCGGGTGGGCAGAGGAACGCAGACGGTGTCACTGTCAATGGACTCCAGGGTGTAAGGGTTGATGAACAGAAAAAAGAGGAAATCATTGCCAACATGATCAAGGCAAGCAACGAACACGAGGCCTTCATGCCGATATTTGTTAGAAGAAGTTTGACGGGCAGCCAGTTTATCGCCGCGTGCTTGGAAAGTGGGATAATCACAAAAAAGTACGGACTTGACAACGCCCTTAACACGTTGAAGCACGTGACAAGGAAGATCAAGGCGCACGAAAATAAGCTGAACAAACACCACCACCACTCACACCATCACGAGCAGCAACAGCAGGAGCAGGCGGAGGGTGAGAGCGAAAATGTTTCCATGGAAGCCATGTTGGCGAGGTTGGACCTTGAATGCCAAGAGGACGAAAGCGACAGCATCAGCAGCGAGAGCGAGTCTGACAGCTATAGTTCCTTCGACTCGGAGAGCCAGAGCGATTCCGAGCAAGAATATGTTGCGGAGGACATTGGAGATATCGAGGACGACATTGAGGGGTACAAGCTTGAAGGAGGCGCCACAGACTTGACTCAGGCGTACGTGTTTGCCAGTGAGTACACATTACTGTTCCCCCATTTCGTTGAGTGCATGATGAGGATAATCTTGTTCAGATACGGTCCAGTGGTTCCCAAAGAAATCTTGGAGAATTGGAAGAGGGACCAGGAGGAATGGAATAACCTGTCTCAAAGCAGAGAAGAAGACGGTGATGACAATCGGGGGAACGGAGAAGGAGGAGCAGAAGGGGGGGGAGGAGGATTACGGGACAGGAGACGCACAAGGCCCCTCGTACCTGGAATGGCAAAGCTAGGAACTACAGCTGGCGAAGGAGGTGGCGCCCCTCAGATTCCACAGGGAAGGAGGGCAGGCGGATCAATTGTAACGAGAAGCTCAATACGAAGGGTAAGCAACGCTAGCAACGTCAGCAGCGGCAGCGGCAGAGATAAGAGACCTAGCCATCTTACAAACAATGGCCGCAACTCTGCCCTTAGATTGGGGAGCCAAAAGGGAATGGGATTCATGGGGAGCGCAAGTTCCAACTCCAAGGACCTCGCTCTGCTAGCCGTGAGACTCAGGTTTGGTTTTGAAACGCACCTCTTGCCTCTTGCCAGTAACTTGAAGGTGACGAATAGCAAGAAGAAAAATAAAGCGAAGGAAATAGAACAGGCAGAAAACAGACTAATATTGAACAAACACGCCTCTAAGCTTCACAAGATCTTTACACACTTTGCGCAAGAGACGCAGACTGGGGATCTTATGGAGCTATCAGAGTTTGTGTTTCTTGTCATGTCGCTCCGCTTGATCGACCAAAAGCTTTTGGAAACTGACGTCACGATGACAATCATTGCGAGTTGTCACTTCAGTGGGACGAGGGGCCAGGACTTTGTCACCTTTGCAGACTTTTGCAGCGCCATGCTTAACATTGCCGACTACAAAACTTACGACGGGGTTTGTGACAGGTTTACCAGGATCGAAACTTTTTTCAAGAACGAGCTCTATCGAAACGTGGGAACGTTCACAGTCTTGCACACAGGATTGTGGTAAGGGAAGGAAAAATGGATTGTTGTATTTTATGGTTAAATTATTATGACTTACGACATTTCGGTGATACTCTTTTTGTTATGTTACTTTCCCATACAGGCGTCCATGAAACTGACTGTCCCCCCCGACCCAACCCCAGCTACAGGTTCCTCTTTTCCCGCACCTTCAATCTCGATTCCGATGAACCCGAGATACTCCGAGTGCATTGGCAAAGGATCAGGGATGGGGATCCTAACTTCCTTGGCCTTTGCTAACGCTTTCATGGTCATTTCTTCCACCCACCATCCGTTTTGTTGTTCGTAAGTTCCTCCCGTCCCCTTTTGTCCTCCCCACAAAGTTTTGGCCTCAACGTTCTTCCACAAAGCTGCCGATTCGGCTAATGCAAGGATGCGATCTGCGACGAGCGAAGTGAAGAGCGGGGTAAGGAACAAAGCGACGAGCAGAAGCTTGTTAGTTATTGTGATATGCAGTATACAGTCGTCGCTACGCCCCTCCCGTCCTTCGCTCCTCTCTATGCCTCACCTTCGAAGCCATACATCATGGTCACAGCGAGGCCGCCTCTGAGACAAGACGTCAGCTCTCTAATAAGATCGATTGCTTCCCCTTCATAACTCACAGCGACGTCATTGAATGTCAAGGTGTCTCCAGTGGTCTTGGTGTGGACTTCGCCCACGAGCCTAATTGCAGATGAAAGGATTCCATACTCAAAGAGAATTCTCCTTACGTCCCGATAGAACCCCAAATCGACCAGTTCCCAGTTCTCCCCCCCCCCCTCAATTCCACAGTTCTTCATCACGCTCTTCTCAATACGCTGTTTCACACTTCCTGCCCACTTTCCGCATGTAATTGACCTCCCCGCTACCTTCTTGATCCCCATCGCGTCTACCCCAAGATTCACCTCGTTCTCGACCAGTTTAAAATCGTAGCGCCCGCCCGACTCTTCGAAGCCGCAATTGAGTAACAAGTTGGTCTGATCACTGCTTCCAAGGTTGTTCTTCCGCAATATTGTTTCTGATATACAACCGTCGTGGCTGACGAAAACAAAGTCCTCCAAAAGCGGAGACGACGGGTACATCTTCCTCAAGCTCTGAACGTACTCCCCGTTGACGAAGCTTCCAAGAGACTCAGATGAGAGACAAACATATATTGGAGAAGGGGGGAGGGAATTCGGGATGGAAGGAGGAGAAAACTGCGACGAGGAGCGAAGCGACGAGCAGAAGGTTGTTAGTTATGTAGGAAGGCGGTATGTGCGAGGAGCGAAGCGACAAGCAGAAGGTTCTTCTCTTGAAGAGAGGCGGTATATTGATCTTGCCGCGGCTTTGCTCTAGCCCTCGTGTTGCATTTGCTGTCGCTCCAATCCAGCACTCTCACATTTCCCGTCTCCTCGTCCCATTCGATCACAACGTCCCCACCATCAACATCAGGCAATGTCGACAGAAGAGCCTCGCAAGGGGACGACATATCAAATCCAGGGGAAGGAACAATAAAGTAGCTTGGACAGTCCTGTAAAGAGTACAGAGGAGAGAGCACGAAGGACCGTTTAGTCGTTTGCTACTCTCGACCCAGTCGCACCACCCACCCCAAACATTTCTCCTCACCTTTGTCCAATCCGTGGCAGAGGGCTTGTTGTCTAAGAAATTTTGGTAATCTTTGACTGCCTGGCTATTAGACCACACGGCCATGCTTAAAGGTTCACGAGAAATATCACTTTTTCTTTCATTTGAGCCCGACTGGATGAGTGTTTTACCTGAAAATGAACTCGATTTAGATGAAAACTGATTGACACTGGTACCCTTCCACGAAAACGACCGATGTACAAGTATTACAAGGACGATAAAAGATCTAAGATGTATAAAACCCATAACAAAATAGGATGGGTTCCAGCTTTGAGCATTTTGGGGAATTTGACTGACGACTTTACAACGAGGTTGAATCTACTACCAAGACAACATCTCTATCTCAGGATTTCATTCCTTCCACTTTTTTGTTGATATCCCCTTCAAAACAGTGTAAAGACATCCCCTCCTCATCCAACTGATCGAGTCTCTGTTCCCCTTTCTCTTTTTCTATTCTTTATGATGAATGTATCGATTAGTCCCCAGGCTGGGACGAAGGGTTTGAAGCCTCCCAAGCCGGAGGTGAAGCAAGTTGCTGCTCTTCCAGTGAAGGAGCGCAAGGCCTACTGGCCCCGTGAGGAGAAGGGGTATGAGACTAGGGAAGAGAAGGCCAGGCGAGAGAATAGAGAGCAAGCGAAGGAGAGACGGAGACGGCAGAAAAAGAATGAGTCTCGGAGGCGCCAAGAGGAGCTGGATGCGATGTTTAACACTGCTATGATGAGCGGACCAGAGGTGAGGGTGGAGAAGGAAAGGAAGGAGGGGAAAGAATGGACAGGTTACAATGTATGGCAGTACCGAATATTAATCTAACTGTACTTTTCGCTTTGTACGCCGCGCTTCGACCATTGCAGCTAAACATGCACCTTGGGGGCTGGGATAATGACGCTTCAACTGCGAGTGCGAACAACAGCAGCACGGGTTACGGATTCGAATGGGAAATGGCCGGAAGTGTTGGCCCGAAGTCACCGCCAGCTTCAACTTCACCTCTCCCTGGAGGCTCGACCAACATGTATGGGTCCCTTATTGCCACCACCAACAGGCCTTCCAGTCCTCTCTCGGAGGGCTCCGGCAGCCCCTTGATGGGGGTGAGGGTGGACCTGTCCCCGAAGAAGATGCCGGGCAACAAGGTAGGCTTAATAGGGGGGGGCGAGAAGGACGACAGGGAGGTCCCTGAGACTATCCCTGCACCAATCTTGGCTCCACCTCAAAAAATTTACAAGCCGCCTACGGGAGAATTAGGCACCCCTGCACAGCGACCTTTCACGGTTGCTAATACATACCTTGAACCGAGTTCATATTCGGTCAACTATTTCGGTGTCCACAGGGGTGAGATGGGAATGCTCAGTCACCGTCGCAACATTCCTCAGATGAGTGGGAGGGAGGTGAGATTGGACGAAAAGAGAAGGACGGGAGGAGCGTAACGACGACCGTATACTGCATAGCGCTATAACTAACCACTCTTCCTGCGCAGGTGCTCAAGAAGAAGGCCACGGTACAAGTGGGGATCGGAGGGGGCTTCGTACAGAGGATCCCAAAAAGCCAAGACCCTCGGTTGAAGGACCTCACTCCCTTTGGGCAGAGCCTAGTTGCCGCAGCTGCTTCGTCCATGGAGTCTGAGGAACTCCTGCCCCCAAACGTGAAGCTAGGTAAGATTGGACGTGGAGCGAAGGACGGGAGGAGCGAAGCGACGACCGTATACTGCATAGCTCTTAAACTTACAATCTTCTGCTCGCTCGTCGCAGACCCCTCATACCAGCACCTTCTTCTTGACGCTGCAAAGAGCATGGATTATGTGAGCACCGTCGACAACACTGTCAGTGGAGGGAGAATGTCTCCAAGCGGCAGAATGTCCCCCCAACTTCTTGACGACGACGAGCGTACAGTGAATTCTCAGATTTCCGCTCACAGCTTCGAAAGGAACCCCGCTTTTTCGCCGTCTACGGGAAAAATTGTCGAGGACGACGACAAAACTTTGGACTCAGAAATGGCAAGGACGCACTTTTCAATGGGATCACACTCCACTTTGGGGATTCCCAACCCAGTGCAATATGACCGCTGGCTCAGCAACAATGCCCTTCCAATTCGCAGCACGTTGAGCAGGGGGGGACTTCAGAGCGCACCCAGCGCATCATTGCGGCGCCCGGTGGCTGACGTTTCGGCCAGTGCGGTATCCTTCCGCGATGGTAAGGCCATGCAGCACTCCCATTCGTCAACCTTCATCAACGTGGATCACGGGATAGCCCCAGTTACCTCTATTGTCATGGGCGAGAAGAGCGTTGGCGATGACACTCAACAGGATACGTTCGCGGACGACGAGGAGGAGATACCCTACGTCGTTCATTCAGCTCCCATGGGATGGAAGTTGACCACGGCAGCACGCAAGAAATATGTCGAGGCAACAGCGAGACTTGCAGGGTACGGAGAAAACGAATTTCTCCCAATGCCGACTAAGTTGAGCAAGCTTGGGGAGACTATGGGGGTACCTAACGATTTTGACAAGAGTTTGAGGTCAGGGGGTAGCGGACCCGCACCATCCCTCCCCCCAAGCAGTGCAGTCAGGTCCGCGGTCAAGTCACGAGGATCGACAGCTCGCTCTCAAGCAGTTACAAGGATGGGGGCGGGCAAGCTTAAGTGGCGAGGGATCGAAAATCACAAGCTGCAGCTCAAGAGGATCGACGCCAAACTTAAAGCGACGGTCAGCGCGACAAACAGACCCAATAATCTGGTCGATGCCGGAGCCAGTATTTACGGAAGCGTCAGCGGCAACAGCAATAGGAGCGGCGGACATATTCTGGTGGGAGGAAAGAGGACAAAGGGAAGAAAGTTCAAGGGCCATAAAGAGGAGGCGGAAGCGGAGCACGAGGGAATCATTGGAATGGAAGTAAGTCTTGGGGAACTTTTTGGTCCCGGCCGAGTTGTATAGTATAAATGGAGAGGATGATCTTTTCTATTGCAAAAATGCACCTATTTTTGTACGTTTGTACCACCGCTGTTGTTACCTTCACCCCAAACTTTGGTTGGAAAGCTGCACTGGCCTAAGGATCCCCAAGAGAGCGACAATTTTTTCACCATCGTCCTCAACAACGGGTGTAACGGAGAGGTTGTTCCCGAAGGACTCGCCATTCTTGTTGTAGTTGGTGAGGGAGATTTGGGCATTTACGTAGTCACCCTTCTTAATCGCGTTGCGGAGATCTGATAGGACAGCTTCATCAGTCAAGGGCCCCTGGAGGATACCGAGATCCTTCCCAATGCTCTCCTCGGCCGAAAATCCGCACAGCGACATCCACTCATCGTTGACATGTTGGATGTTGAATGGGGCTACGGGAGAGGTCAACACCTTGGCCTCCCCAGTCGAAGCAAGGGCGGAATCCATAGTGATTGGGGTCGAATGTGGGGCCATCTCGTTCACAATTAGTTTGTTGAGCTGCTGCTTCTGAATCGACGTCAGAGGCAGACCGGAGAAGTCACTCTCTGGCGATGCAAAAGACAAAGTGTTTGAGTAATCATCAAGTTCGTCCGAAGATTCGTTGGCCACATCACTCAGCTGCTGCTGCTGAGTCGGCGTAAGGGGAAGGCCGGTGAAGTCGCTCTCGGGAGAGGCGAAGGACAACGTGTAAGAATGATCATCCTCCATCTGAGATTCAGAGGAAGGAGGAGCAGCAGTAGCAGAAGTCGCAGCAGCAGCAGCAGTGAAATCAGACTCAGGAGAACTAAAGGACAGAGTAGTATCCGCACTCAAGACATCCTCCAAATTAGATTTTGAGAAACGATCCATCACCATCCCAGTGTCATCATCCTGCTTAGGGAAGGTTTGAGCGGTGAAATCAGACTCAGGAGAAGAGAAGGAAAGCGTACTTCCACTAGGAACATGAATTGAAGATGAAAGTTCCCTTCTAAGGAGTATAGGAGTTCTGAGCCTTGTTATAAAAACACAGATGTCGGGATTGATGTTGGTTGGAATGTGATTTATGCGATTTATGGGTTAGATAACTGATTTTAAAATATTTTATTGGGACAAAGGATTCATACTGCGCACCTCGACAGGGTTTGAGTTAATCGTTGGGTCCACATTGGAAATAGGAAGGTAAAATAGATATTTTGGTAGGTTGGTGTTTGTAGCGCAGAATTGGAAGTGACAGCTTACGGCTGTACTGCGCCCCTAACTATTCAAGAGTAAGGGTAAAATAAATTATTGAAAACAACGCTCAAAATCTCCAATAGACTCCCTTTATCCTTCCCCTTGGGAAACCTGCAAACACTTGGCATCTGATCGACTGCTACTGACTTTAGCTTAGCTTTTTGACTCCCTCCTTTCACCCCCCCCCCTCCCCCCTTGCAATGCCATCGAGCGCTTCGTCACCTCCCCACCGTCCTCCTGCATCAGAAATAACTTCTCCCATTCGGGTCCTCGTGGAGCCATCAACATCTCCTCCTAACATACTACAGCCCAAAATGATGTCGACGCTGCTTCTTCACATGCCTCTCCTCCACCGTTTCCAGCGTTGGGTGCGGCTATTCTCTCTCGTCAGGGACGGCTGTAGCTTCATCACCATGCTCAAGAAGTGTGAGATGCACAGCAAGACATTGCTTGTCGTTCAGACGAGTACTGGGGAGAGATTTGGGGCTTATGCTACTGACATTTGGGGGAATAGGGTGGGAGAGCCCAAATTCTACGGCAATGGAGAGTCATTTTTGTTCAAGGTTGGGGGAGCTTTGGGGAGTGAGGGGAGTGGGGGAGACGGGGGGA
>Ga0115006_10003382_pt1 | contig 10816 bp, 13 predicted proteins | sample ArcOceMetagenome_3_FD_88943 | JGI IMG/M metagenome (GOLD analysis project Ga0115006, IMG submission 88943) | Marine eukaryotic phytoplankton communities from Arctic Ocean - Arctic Ocean- Svalbard ARC20M Metagenome | ecosystem: Environmental > Aquatic > Marine > Oceanic | place: Arctic Ocean...
GCCTGGGCATCAGGCTGGCGCAAAGTACCTCAACTTTACCATGAGGCTCCACGGGAACGTGTTTGACAACTCGCCCGGCGCAGCAGGCTTCTTTGAAATGCCCCCGATGTGCTATTATGAGCGCAATCACTCGGTGCTGGCCATGTTCAACATCTCGAGGGGGGACGTGGAGTTTACCATCCTCAACACGCACAGCGACAAGCTCGGATGCGGCATGGATACGCCAGACAAACAACCAGATCGCTGTACAAGCGGGCGCTGTCATCCTACATTAGATGGCTTGAAGTTCAAAGGCAAGTTCCGATTGGGGCCCAAGCGCAGCGATGACGTGGCGGGCACGGTGCACCATTTGGAGCTCATCCTATTTTTCCCGTACAAACACGCCGGCCCTCTCTCGTTTTCGGACCCCGAGAAGCGGGATGATGATGCATATGTTCCCCAGATGAGCATTCCAGCCGAAATCACTTCGTGGGCGACGAAGAAGGAGTCGCAAATCTTCCGGTACTCGCTCACTGCCGCGCCGCAAATTTGGAAAGGGCCGGAGGACGAGTGGTTTAGAGACCGCCGGCCCAAAATCCACTCTGTGTTTCCCCCGTTTGGACCCGAAGAAGGCGGGTCAGTCGTCACAGTGCGCGGAGTAGAGTTCCCAGAGCCGGAAGCCGGCAGCAAGCACAACGCCAGCATCACGCTGCAGCACGGGGATCTGGCGGACGAGAATGGCGTGTTGCGTGAGTGGGGGGGGCAGCTGCGTGAGTGCTGCGAGACACGGCGGCTCTCTGACACAGAGGTCACGTGCCGCCTGCCGCGCATTTCGTGTCTGCACAACAACAAAGTGGGCAAGTGCAGCAAGCCGGGCGCCGACTTTGCCAACCAGACTGTGGCGTTTGCGATCAAGCCCAGCATCAAAGGGTTTTACGCCGAGGGCGTGTCCATTCCTGCACAGTATAACTATCCCCCGCCTTTCGACTCGTCGTATGCTAACGGCATCGACGACTTTGTTGCGTACGAGGGCACCTGGGAGCTCGAGGACAACGACCTGTACGGCGGCACTTTCGTTTCCGTCCCGGTGCGCGCCCTGCCGCTGTTGCGTTGTGTGCAAAGTTGGCAGGGCCGCCGTCAGCGTGCACCAGCGCGACGCAGCGGCTAGCGCCCCGCCCCCGCCTCTGACGCGCGCTGATGATGCTGCAGGATCGCGTGCCCGGCGAGACGCACATTCTGGGCGTGGATCAGGACACGGCTTCTTCACAGTTTTGCTGCCCGGTGTGCAAAAGTGAACTTAGCGACAAAAGTCGTTGCAGGATTGTCATCACACAGCTGAGCGCGGGCATCTACGACGTGACTATTCCCGCCTTCCTGTACCCGGGCGGAGTCGGTAAACCGGAGGGTGGGATGGGTGTGTGTGACCCGGCGACAAACTTGAAAAACTCGTCGCTGCAAATGGGTATCGAGAGGTCGACGGATCCGACCGGCTTCACGCCTGCCAATCCCTTGTCCATCACGTCGTGCATCGACATGCGAGGCGCTTGCGCCAATGTGCCCCGCATCTCTATCCGCGAATCCTGTAAGACCTTGTGCAAGTCGGCTGCTGTCCCTGCCAACGGCCGGCGCATGCGTGCGAATGTGCGTGCGCGTCGGCGGCGGTGCTGACAGGACGAGAACATGTGTTTCTTGTGCAGGCAAGCAGCTGGTGTGGTCCACGGGAGCCATCCAGTCGCGCTTGCCCATTGGGCAGACCGTAGAGGTTCACGAGTGGGTGTCGAACACCAAGTGTGACCGGCGCATGCGCTGTGTGGATGGTCCGTGCAAGTGGACCAATTTGGCATCTGACCACCTGGACCGAACGCCGGAGAACTACGGCGACCCGCTCTTCCAACGGCGCCAGGCGTCGCCGCAGGTGGGGCTCGAGGTGCAGTATCGCAACGACGCCTTTTCGCCGGATGGCTTCCTCGGGGCGCTGGCCGCCCTCATCCCGGCGCCCGGTATCGACCCCCGGCGCCTGCAGATACTGCACTTCGCACAGCAAAAGAGCGTTCCGCTGTCGCTCGTGGGCACCACGTTTGCGGTCCGTGAGTTCCAGCCGTCCGAATCCTCGCTGTGCTTGCCCGAAGTCGGACGGAGCGAGTGCGTGGACTACAACATGATCATCTACATCACGTCGGACGGGCCCATGGGCCCTGGCTTCGACGAATCGCTCGGTGATCTCGTGCGCCGCGCTCGCTCGCCCAAAGGCGACCCCGACTTCCGGACCCTCAACCTCATGCGTGTGTGTGTGGACCAAAGCTGGGAGCCCGATAAGGCAGCGCAGGGGCTGGAGCCTGACTGCATCAAGGTGCAGTACCCGGGGTTTCTCCAATTCTTGGAAACTAACATCCGAGCCAAGGAGGAAATATGGTCCTATGCCAAGATCGGTGTGACGCGGACAGGCGGCTCGGACCTCGGTGTCACGCTCGACTATGAGACCGTTGAAATGGTTCCCGCCACAGAGGCCGAGCAGAACATGTACGCCCTTGGGCTAGGCATAGACTACACCTCCAAGCAAGGGCAGCTCCGTTGGCTCGAGGTCGCGTGCGTGCTCTTCGCCTGCCGCACACACCGCGCACACACTGCAGCATGCGCGCACGCACACACGGCGCGCATACAGAAGCGATGCATGTGGGTGGCGATGCTGTGTTTGATGGCGGGACGCGTCAACAGGGTGACGATGCGACGAAATTCATTATTGTCCCCATAAGATGGGACGGCATCACGGAGCTCGCTGAGATGTTCCAGGTGCGCGAGGCTGCTGCGCGGACCGTGCGCGTTCCCGAGTCTTGCGATTGCTTCTGCGCCTAGCTAATGGGATTGCGGATGGTGCAAGTGAAACCGTGCGCAGCAGCGCATGTCAAATCGCCGCGTGCGCCGGCACGGCTGCTGCAAGGAGAGGCTTGGCGCTGACTACCTTGTGCCGTGCTGGCGCCAGCTCCACGTTGTGCGCGTCGCGTGTTGTTTGGATGGATGACAGTGCAAGCCTTGGCGTGACAGGTGCGGATTTTCAACTCGATCAATGCAAAGCTGTCGATCGAGCCGAGGTTCGGATGCAATGCTTATGAGTGCCGTTCCAACATCACCATCGTCGGCATAAACGACACGCCGGAACCGCGATACATCAGAAACATGACCGCCATCATTGGTGCTGTGTGCGGGGCAGCAACCGCCGTCCCATGCGCTCTCTTGATCGCTCGCTTCATCCGCTCCGTCCGTCGCAGCAACAGTGTGTATCCCTGCTTCCTCGTTGATGGGCTGCTTGCCAGCACTGTAGTAGCGTGTTGGTGTGCTCTTTGCTAGCGCTTTCGTAGCTGCCAATGGCGTCATGTGATGCGTGTTTGGCCAGGTGCGTGTTTGCACAGTGTGCTGTCATGAAACGCGTGTTTGCACCGTGTGCTGGCATCAAACGCGCACAGTGTGCTGTCGTGCCCGCGCGCTCTTTGCACACTTACACCGCTCTTACCGCTCCTGGCGGGCGGCCTTTCGTCAGCATCTGATTTTGCTTTGTGTGTGTGTCGTGTCGTGCCTGTGCCCTGCGTGTGTGCTCCCAGCGGACCCCAACAAAGCGATGGATGATGATGATGATGATCAGAATGCCATGGCGATGACTGGCGATGACGGCGGTTTCATGTGATGACATTGAGACCTGACCTCTTGTCCTCCTCAGCGGACACTGTTCGCCTACGACACGCTATTGTAAAGAACGCGATTCACCTGTCGGGTGTCTGCACTTGATCACGCGATCTAGTGCGTTGCTTTCGGGGGAGTCGGCATTTCAGGGGCCGCGTGACGCAAACCTGTTCTGAAGCACGGTGTCGTGTCGGCATCATTGTTTACTCTTGTTTAAATCTGTACACTCAAATACTCACGCAGTGCGCACACCAATAAACGCAACACCAAATCTAGTGGACAATTTACAGTACAGCACGTGAACAAGGGTGCACTGGCACGTGGACATTCCTAAATTTCTAGCTCGAGAAGGAAGCAGGCGGACTGGATCTCTCCCGCCATGCTCATTCCCTCAGCCCCTCTTCCACGAGCGGCGTGGGGAGTTGGAACTCGTCGAGAGTTGTACGGTGTGCACCGTACACGGTTCTGCACACGGCGGCCTAAAAGATCAAAACCGGTCTCTCGGGCCGGTGAAAGGACCCGGGCGAGGCGTGGAGAACGAGTCTGAAAGCGCAAAGGTGTCGCTCACTCTCTCAATCATCGACTTGTTTGGCGACTGAAACGTGGAAGCGCCTTTTCTGCTCTTGTCGATGACGTGTGCTGTCATGAGCCCGCCTGAGCCTTTTTGGCCCGGCGTCACCACGAAGTGCAACCCCTGCCGCGGCACAACATGCAGTGCGTTACCAGTGGGGCGAGGCCGTGCTAGGAGAATCACTGCAAGCAGTTGTTTCCAGGACACACAAAAACAGACCTGACTTGAAGCATCCACGCTGTCGCGCTCGGACTGCTGGGAAACCGCCGACGCGTCACGGTAGCGCAGCTGAACGCTAGAGGAGCTCGCAGATGGTTCCTTGGCACTGAAGGTGGTCTCAAATGTTATGCAAAGTGAAGACGGCGACATTACATGCAAAAAAAGTTGGCAGGGTACCTGGCGATCAAAGCACGCGACAACATGCGGGTGTCGTAACGGTCCTCCCATACCCTGTTAGAAGACGGGATTCTCTTCTTTTTCCCCTTTGCATTCCTGCCAACGCCGCCCTCCCAGCCTGCGGGGACGTAGCCCAGAGAAGCTTTGACAAGACGCAGGTACTCCTCGCCTGCACGCCATTCGAGGATCTGTCGGATGCTCTCCAGCTCCATTTCGAGTTGCATGACCCGGTCGCGCAGCATGTGCGTCTCTGACTGTTCCGCTTCCAAGCGCTCATTCGCCCTGCGTGTTTCTGACTTTTCCGCTTCCAACTTCTCATTCGCTGTGCAGTCTTGCTCTGCTTTGGCCCGCGCATCCCTCTCGTTGACCAGAAACAAGTTCCACTGCTGCCACGCGATGGCCAGGCTCCGAAACATAAGCCGTTGCACGCAGCGCGCTGCCACTTGTGTCCCGCGCACAGCCTGTTGCGAGCACTCCACCCATGTTTGGAAGGCTGAGGCCAGATTTCTATTGAGCATTATGCCGAGCACCCTGCCGGCAGTGGCACGCATCTCATGGCCGCGCTCCATCTGCTCCACCCACATTGCCCATGCGCGAGTCAAGCTGGAATTCAACATCTTCTGCACCACACGAGATGCAGTCTGTCGCCTGTGCGCGGCGATTCGCGCCTGCTCACACCAGTGGCCGAAAGCCGCCGTCTCCATGCGATGCAATGCCAGCTTCAGCGCCTTTGAAACCTTACTTCGATTTGCTATTCGCTGCTTCGTTTCAGTAACTGCCCATGAGTAACAGACTCGCGTGTCAGATGCAATTAGGAGTTTGCGGGATAGGGTGAGGTCTAGCCGCTAGTCGGTGTGAGGTTTAGTCATAATCATTAATCCTGTCTGTCGTGTTTCTACCACTCTTACCTAAGCCACTAAAAGCAGCAAATTCCAGTCGTCGGCGGATGCGCTTGAAGGAAATCGTAATTTTTTGGCGTTGCGCCACCATCATCTGAGTCCTCTTGGACCAGCTTTCAAACACCAACACCGCCTGCCCGTTCAATCAGCGTAAGCTGCCTCTAGGCGCACAGTTTCTAGTGTGCGTGTTGTCAAATATCTCTGCGCATAGTGGGATGCATACCGCGCGATGCTTAAGTCTGGAGGCGGCACGTTTGGTAAGGCGACGACGCCGTGCAGATTCTGCAGCGTTTTCTACCCAGCGCGCAAGGGCGCGCCATACTTGAAGCTGGTTTGACCATCCTCTGTCAGAGACGGATAGCATCCTCGCAGTGTTCAAACATACAGCATTTGCACCAATACTCCTCTCACACATGTACCTGTTGGATACGACCAATGATTTTACGCATCAGGCGCTCACCCCTCTGCGCCTTTTTCTCTTCCTCTTCTTGTTTCCGCCGTCTTGCTTTTTCCTCAAATTCCGTGGCAACCTCTAATCTCTGCCACATGCCGCACGCTCAGCGCAACAAACGCTACGCTGCACATAAACGCAAATGGTGGAGTATGAATACCGCTTTTTTGGCAAGGACCGCAGCTTGCTCTTCTAAACGAGCTGCCTCCTCTCTGGCCGTGGCCTGCTCCTCTTGCTCTTTCACTCTCGCCTGCGCGACTTCGATAGCAGCTTCCCGCTCCTTCAGCTCAGTCTGTTTCAGCGCCTCCTTTTCTTGCTGCACTCGCTGGAATTCCACCTGAGGATAACAAAAAGGAATTCACACAATTTTGATGGTTTTTGGCGAGGCTACATGAGTGCAGACAGCCTAACAGAACAAAGACCTCAGCGTGCCGGCGCTCTTCTCGTTCGGCCGCCACAGAGAGTGCTCGGGATCTTTCACGTTCTCTCATCGCGTGAACCTCGCGTTGCAGGGCAAGCACCTGCGCACGCGCCCCTGCCAGCTGTGGGAGCGAAAAGTAGGTTCAGATCCTCGCATACACAAGCACCCGCACAGCACCCCGCATCGAACCTGATCTTCGAGGGCCGAGTTGTACTCACGCATCCGCGAAATTTGACGCTGCAGAGATTCCGCCGTGTATATTTTTGCCTCTCCGCCAGCCTTGAATCGCAACTGCGCAACGATTGACAAATCGGTCAGGCGAGCGCAGCAGGCCGCGGAGCATTACAAAGCCGTGTGCGCGTGTTCTCGCGCAGTGCGCGCGCTGCCCCCCGCCCGCCCCCCCCAACACCGCCTTCCCCCTGTTTCCCTCTGCCGTGCCTGCACATTGCCAACACGTATGGAATCGCGCGGCGTAAGCGAAAGGCGGCAAAAGTCGGCATCCCGCACGGCCATCGAAAGCTTGTTCTCGGTCTGGCCATCTGCAGGAAAGCCGGGGCTGCAGGAAGAAGGCGGGTGGCAGGCGTCAGGAAGCACACCCAGGCGCTGCAGATGCGAGCGCGCGCTGTGGCATCGGCGCAGGCCCCGAGGCCGCTCACCTGTGCGACGACGCGCGGGGGGGAAGAGGCGACAGCGAGACTGTTGACAGGCGCAGACGTTAGCCGCCAGCTCACCGCACACAAGGGCGCAGGCGCGCGGGAGCAGGTACCGCACACGAAGACGGGGCGGGCGCGCACCTAACTTCTGGCTCGAGCCGATGCTTGGCGCAGGGCTGTGCACGCCTCGCGGCGCTGGGTGTGCGGGCGCTGGCGAGGGCGACGCGGCCGCAGCGTTTGCGCGCACAGCCAGGGCCCCGAGCATTTCGATCCTGCGGTGCTTCTCGGCCTCGTCCGAAATGCTCTCCTCCAGGAGCCGGATGCGCTCGGCCGTGCCGGCGTGCGAATCGGCGCCGATCGGCCGGGCCGCGGGCGCTGCGTCAGACGAGTGCGATGACGACAGGTGCACGATGCCGCGCGGCGAGCGCAGCGTGACCGACATGCCCTGCTCCCGGGTGCCACGGGTCAGTGCCCGCGCATGGCGTGCGCGCGCAGCACACGCGCCCGGCAGACCCGAGCTCGCGCCGCCCTCGCCTCCTCCTCTCGCCCAGCCCTGCGCCGCCCACCGGGGACAAGGTCACGCTCAGCTGCCGCGGTGCGCGCCCGTGGGCCTCCAGCTGCCGCAGCTCCTCCTCCACAGCCGCCAGCCCGCTGCTCTGCATCATCGGGTCCTCTCCCGACGCCCTGCAGCTGGCACCAGCTGCTGGCAGCCGGTCCCACCCGGGCCGACACACGAAGGCGTAGTTTGGCCTCGGTTACAACCGCCTCGGAACGTTTCATGACTGATCTTTCCAGTTGAGAGCAAAGGATCTGGCGCGGCGAGGCCTGATGGCGGAGCAGCTGACGCGGCTGGACCGCGACGCGCTGGGCTACGCGAGCTGCCGGCACCTGCCCAGCCAGTTTGCGTGCCACGTGCGCAGCCCCGAGGCCATTATCGCCACGCTCAAGAAGGACGAGGTCAAGGAGCGCTGCAAGCAGCTCGGGCGGCAGGCGACCGGGAGCCTGTCGCAGATGGTCATGGCGATCGCGGACGCGCTCGTCGTACGCGCCCAGCCGCTGCCGCACCAGTTTGTGTCGCTCAACAGCATCAGCGCCGGCGGCGACGCGTTCAGGGGCGCGGGCGCCGAGGCGGCGCGGTGCTGGCTGTGCGGCTCGGGGGTGGAGTGCGTCAGCCTCGGCAATGTTGCAGACTTCCAGGTCGGGAGCTGGCCGCCGGGGGACCCCCGCCGCTGGCAGTTTGGCGGCTCGTGCGTCATCCCCGTGCTGGTGTGCCAGGGCTACGGCCGGCCTGCGGACGGGGACTCGGAGGCGCAGGACGGCGCGGCAGCGGCGCGCGATGGGGAGGGGCCCGCGCCGGCGAGGCGCCCGTATCGGGCAGAGCTGCCGCGCGACGTGCTTGAGATGCGCACGCGGCTGTACCGGAAGAGCTCGCACCGGCTGCCGTGCAAAGTAGGCGACTTTCCCACGATTTCGGCCGTGTTCTGGGGCGGCCAGTGGCGCAGCTTGGACGAGGCCCTGACGCTGTGCACCGGCGAGGCCCTCAGCGACAGCGTCATCCCGTGCCCACAGGTTGCGGCGCAGCCCCCCGCCCGCGTGCGAAGCGTGACCGCAGCTGCGTGCTCGGCGAGACGCCCACGCTGCCCCGCTGACTCGCTGAGAGCGCAGGAGCCATGCCTTGAACGCGTGTGCCTGCAAGTGCTCAACTGGTCAGTCCCCCCGGCACGCCCCCCCCAACGCCCCTCGTGGCTGCGCTGCCTCGCGCGGATGTGCGTGGCCTCCTGGCAGCACCTCGGATGAATGAACGCACACAGTGTGCAACCCGAGGGTGGATGGAGGGGGCGGGGGGCGCGCGGTGCGATGCGCACAGGAGCCATGTGACGTGCGATCACGCACAAATGCGCTTCAACGTGATGCCCAATGCTGCACACCCGTGCCCTTCTCACCTAGCGGCGAACCTGCAGGTTCTCGATGTCGGGCCTCGACAAGGCGGACAAAAACTGCCTGCCGGCGCGGGTGTACCTCACGCGCCCTGCGCGCCTCGTCTGCCGTGCGGGCCAGGTTGTGTTGCTGCCACTCGTTTTCAGCACGCGAGGCTAGCCCTGGAGGCCACTGGATGCCTGAAAGCATGGCCCTGCTGTGCTACCTGGGTCGCCCAATGCGCACCTCTGCCGATGCCATCGGCAGACACCGCAGCCGGCGCCGCAGCTTTGCTGTACGCTGCCATTATGGTATAGCAGGCTGTGGGTAGGCAGCAACTGCGTATTGACGCGGCAGCGGCAGCGAAGACTTCGGCACCGGGGCCGGCGCCTGCGGCCAGAGCTGATACGGACACGTGCGCGTGCAACGTGTATGTGGCGAGTTGGCCTTGCTGACCCGCGGCGTGTTTGCGGCAGGTGGTGGGGTACATGACGTACACGGCACGGGCCAACGAGCATTTTCCCATCCCGACCCTCTGCGCGATATACGTGCGGCCAGAGGTGCGCGGCAAGGGCGCGTGCAAGGCGTTGATGCACGAATTCATCCAGCTCTCGCGGGCCGCCAAGATGAGCGCTGCTGAAGTCAAGGGGCGCCCTCAAGGGGTGTGCTCTGAGGACGGTCAAGGGGTGTGCTCTGAGAACGGACAGCACCGCACGGGCACTGCTGCGGAGGAAGCTGCAAGCTCGGCGCGTGCGAGTGTGAGTGCAGAGGCGCGTGATGTGTCGGACGACGACTGCGAGATGTATGGAATTGAGGCGCCGGTATCCAAGGCGTTGCTCAGCGCGCTCCCGAGAATCTTCTCGACGGCCATGCTCAAAAGGTTTCGGGTGATCCAACATGGCGATAGCTTGGAGCAGGTTTCCTCCCGCGGCACTCTCTGGCAGGTTCTTTCCTCCTCTTTGTTTGCGCGCGTGCGCGCGCGCGCGTGTTTGTGTGTGTGTTTGTGCATACAGCGGCTGTCCCTGTGACGAGGGGACCAGAGTTACTGCTTAACAATGCAGACAGTATTTCCGTATTAGAGCATCTTTCCACAAAATTACAAACGAATCGCGGAGTGGGATAGCGTTGATCTGCGGCTGGCTGCCGCAGGGCGTGGCATGCGATTGTGGATGCGGTACATTTAGGGTTGAGGATGTGGCGAGCGAGTGTAGATGCTGTGCATTTAGGGCGTGGCGAGCGAGTGTAGAGGCAGTACAGTACTTGACGCGCACGCCACGCGGCGTGGTGATGCGCAGGACGTGATGAAGAGCCAAAGCGCCTGAGCGGTCTGAGGACCACTCTCACGCAACTTGTTCGCGGCTCTTGCGCCGCACGCTACAGCGTGGACCCTTTTAGATACTTTTGAGAGACAGACTGTCTTGAATGAATCGCGCGTATGCAAGATGACAGAAGAGAACTGTCACAAGAAGATCCCTGGGAACCATGTCGGAGCGCATATAGTGTTAAAATGAATTCGCATCGTCACACGGCGGTGGGAACACGTCGCTTACACATTATCTCCGGCACCGCTGCTCTGAGATGGCCTGGCATGTTCGCTGCCGCGTTGGTGTTTCGCGTATGCGCCCCGGCAGAGTTCTGAATGTGCTCCAGCAGCGTTTGGAGTTCGCTCCGGCGTCCTTAGAACATTCTGAGTTTCCAAGAACCCTGAGGCTTGACTCTATTCTGAGGATTGTTGACCCTGTCCCGAGACCGCTCTGAGGGTTCAACTGCACATTGTTTCCTCCCAACAAAGCTCTCTCCCTCCCTCTCTCCCTCCCTCCCTCTCTTTCTCTCTCTCCCTCCCTCCCTCCCTCC
>Ga0115006_10003383_pt1 | contig 10814 bp, 8 predicted proteins | sample ArcOceMetagenome_3_FD_88943 | JGI IMG/M metagenome (GOLD analysis project Ga0115006, IMG submission 88943) | Marine eukaryotic phytoplankton communities from Arctic Ocean - Arctic Ocean- Svalbard ARC20M Metagenome | ecosystem: Environmental > Aquatic > Marine > Oceanic | place: Arctic Ocean...
AGTGTGTGTGTTTGTGTGTGTGTGTGTGTGTGTGTGTGTGCCCGAGAGATCAGAGAGCGCGCGCGCGCGTGCCCGAGAGAGAGAGAGAGAGAGAGAGAGTGTGTGTGTGTACCCGAGGAGACATGTCTTGAAAGCCGAAATCAGCCCCCTGCAAGGTGATAGGGGCATTGCCGCGGATTGCGCCATTCAGCGTTCCCCCCAGCAGCGCCGGCTTCCCGCCAAAATTCACCGTGCTTGTGCCCTGCGCCATGAATGCCTGCTGGACGAGCCCCCATGCGTCGCCCGCGCCGGCATTGCCGGAATTGGTTGCGGCGCTTGAGGTGGGCGAGTTGGAGAGGGACGTGGGTGCCAGTGGGGAAGTGTGGCGCCAGAGGGAGAAGACTGCCGAGCCTTGCCCGGAAAAGAAGAATGGAGTGGTGCAGGTGATGGTGTCGGTCGAAAGGGCCGTTGCTGGAGATGCATGAGGAGAGGATGTGAGTTCAACACGGGGCATCAACTGGTAAGGGACTGGCCAAATACCGACAGGGAATTTGCGCGCAGGATAGCTGCTCATACGTGTGTGTTGATTCGCGCATGGTATTGGACCTAGTGCAACTAGACACATACACACACATACCTGTTGCGCAAATAGGTATAGGATCCTCGCACAAACAATCAAGACAGAAAGGATAGTCTTTCTGGTAGCAAAGAATGACTTAGAGTGGTCGTGTGGTATCCATCAGTTTTCAGGCTCCCCGAGCGCTCAAAGGCACGCAGAAAGCACTATTTGCCTCCCACAGTACCTCTCGCTCCAACACAGTACCCCGCCATTGTATTCATCTATAGGAATTAAGAACCATCACTCCTACCACATCGTACTCGTCTGTCTCTGCGTGCATTTGCATGTCAAAGACGTACCTTGGCTCTTAAGGAGCACCTCTGTATCACTGTCGCTATCCTCCGCCGCAATCCATCGGCACTCATACTCAGCCTCTCCGTCCTCCGCCGTCGTGAATCCCCCTCCAACCACCGTGACTGCGTGCAGAGGGATAGCGCGCATGCGCATGTACTTGCCAACGTCAGAACTCTGACAGCGACACCGTGGGACTATGCCTAAGCCCATGACGACGCCCCGCACAAATCTAACGTCCGCTCAAGCACCCTCAGGCACGTTCATGCATGCTCACGCGTACGCACGCACTCACGCGTGCACACACTCACCTGTCTGGCCACCGCTGAAGGAGAGGCGATCGATCATGGAGCTGCCGCGCCATGCCTCCACCAAACTGTACAACCCGGTGTCCCCTATGCGAGCAACCACCATCTCCTCTCGGAACAGCATTATCCTTCCCTGTTTGCGTGAATGCGTGCGTGCGTACGTGCGTGCGTGCGTACGTGCGTGCGTGCGGCACGTGACTTGAGCGCGTGAGCTTGCACGTGCTCGTGACCATGTCGCCTCTCATGTGCAAAATGCGCGGCGTATATTTCACCCAGCATCTCTGTTACTGTGAGGAGAAGGAAGAGGAAGACATGAAGGAGGAGGACAGGGAGGAGGAGGAGGTAAGACTATGCAAATTTGCAATACCTCCTGGGCCTGAAAGGGCCAATGCGGCATGATACATTCGAGCATCGAAGCTGAGAACGCCATTGCTGGCTCTGACATTATTGCGTGCGAGCTGTTTGCCACGCTTTCTATCCGGCACGTGTAGATCGACTGCGTAGGAAGAAGAAAAAAGAAAAAAGTCAGTCCTCTGCATGCATTAGCTCCAGTGTATGGAAGCTCAAAATCAGCAAGGGGGAGGGGCTGAGAGGGGGCTGGGGGCAACATAGGGGCAAAGAAGAGGGACATGCGAAGGATCTGACGAGCATTCACGCGTGGTGGACTCTTATAGGTGTTTTAGGTTGTAGGTGGGTGTTGACGCGACGGTAGATGTATGTTTGAATGTTAGGCCGGAAACAAACGCCCTGGTAGGTTTTCGCGTGCATATGCGGTGGCATGCTAGGCCACAGTCGCCACACCTCTGCGATGAAGCCGAGTCCGTTGAGGCGGATGTAACTGCCATAGACTAGACCAGAGTGTGGTTCATAGGAAGAGAGCGTCTCCTTGATGGTCAGATTCAATCTCCCTGCATGCGCATCCTCAACGCCGTCCATCACTAGCATCACCTCCATCTGTCCCGCGGCATACTGCCACGAAGGCACTGCACACGACCGCGCCGTCAGACCATCTTTGTCCTCCCACAGTCCTCATACGCGCGGTTGAATGTAGTTGACATGTATTTGCGCTCTTGCGCACTGGTCACGGAGCAAGCGCCGACGCGCGCGCGTACGCACACACACACACACACAAACACACGAGAGGGAGAGTGAAAACGCGACAGAGCGAGAGCGAGAGCGAGCACGCTTGTCTTACTGGAAAAAACCATGAGCAATTGAGACTGGAATTCAGCCAGCGGACAAGACACGCTTTCCACGTGTCCAGCGCCTTGGTCTTGGGGCGACGCCAGCCTCCGTCGGATCAGCACAGAATATGCCGAGTATGGCGAGAATCCACCCCCTTTGATAGTGAGACGCGTCGTATTGTCCACAGCGAGGACCTCAGAAGGGACGATTTCCAGAATTTGCTGCGTGTATGAAAAGTCGACAGGTTCGGGGATTGACGTATTCGACAGCACATCCACGAGCTGGATGCTCGTCCGGGCGGCGCCGCGGATCCAGCTAGGCAAGCTGCACACAAGCTTGAAATACTCCTGCGCCCGAGCTACGGCGGACGTGAAACGTGAATTGTCGCCCGTGTGCACGGAGCACAGATAGGCGCCGCGCCAGGGGTCAAAGCCCGCGCCAAAGATGGTGACCTGATGGGCAACACCCCCGCCCTTGAGCGTGGGATCGCTGGCATTCACCGCGGCCAAGTGCTTAAAATAGAGGAGCGAACGCCCGCCCACCGGCGAGCCATCTGTCTGCAATAGGCTGAAGTTTGACAATCCGGCATGGTAAGGCCAATATCCTACGGTGCACGTAATCAGTGTTGAGTTTACCACACGGGCTGGGAGGCGCAAGACGTGGGAGTAGAGCAGCGTCGCCCATTTGCAGTGGTAGGGGGCATCCGCGCGAAAGCCGCGCCCCGAAACACTGAGCTGCGCGCCTGCCAGTGCGCTGGCAACAGTCGGCGAAATGCCACTTGCCGCGACCTGTTGCTGATACTGAAATGCCAAGATCCCAGCATCACTTGCTCCGTCGGGATTCCCATCTGCGTTCGACCAGCCCGGCATTCCCGTCCGGGGCGGACTAGTCATTCGTTGCACCAGATGTCCTCCTGTCAGCAGAAGAAATTCAACGGGATCCGCGGCCGCAAACAACCACTCGGGGCTTATGCAGACAACGAGAGTCTCATTCCGCTGCTCACATCTGACGGCAGCAACTCCGCCAAATGTCGCGGAATAGGAGCTCTGCAAAGGTGTCAACCGGAGGAAGCACTCATACATGCACCGTCGGTATGCCTCACTGCCTGAGACATTCTGGGTGGCGTTCGCAGATGCTGCACATTTCCCAGCGCAGGAGCTGTTGCAGTTGTCTTGGCACGCATTGTCATTGAAAGATGTGTTAAACGTCTCAAAGCTGTGCGCACCCACAGTCACAGTAACCCCGTTGACAACTCTTGCATCGCTGACAAACCCGAAGCCAGAAACAGAGACAGGCGTCCCGCCAAACGCACTGCCTACGCTGGGAGAGAGGACAGTGCTTGTCAACGCCTCAGAGATGTGAAAGACGGTATCCGCCGCTGACAGCAGGTACTCAGCGCCTTTGCTCACAGCTAACTCCATGGTGCCAGCTTGCATGTCGCCAAATCCTGGATGCAACATTTCCACAGGTGTCACTAACAAAGATGCAAAGTGCGGCATGCTGCATAAAAAGCAAAAGCTGACAGCAAACATCCCCTTAAACAGTCGCAATACCTGGCGGCAGATTGCAGATGATACGCGAGAGGCTGGCGTTGGAAGCGCGTACAGAAAACAAACGATTTTCGCCGCGACCGGTCTGGGCAAATTCGCACATATAGTCGGCCGCAACGCCGGAAAACCCGTGCCCTGCAACGGTGATGCTTGCTCCGCTTGCAAATAGTGCACGTGGCTCCGCATCAGTCCATCGCTCACTGATCATGAGAGACGAGGGGCTCCCAGGCCCTGGGACCGCGGTTCCGCGCAGCAACAATACTTCCACCTGGCCCGAAAAGTAGGGCCACTCCATGGGCGGGCATACAATGCGCGTACTGCTAACAGCTGCCACCTCAACGCTTGTTCTGAGGGACACTGTACCTGCAGCCATCGCGTTTTCGGGTGAAGCCGGATCCCTCTGGTTGGCTGCAAGAACACACGAGTAGAGCTTGTTGGGATCAAAGCCGAGACCCGTGAAAGTGACACGGATGTCACTTACCGCCGCGTAGCTCCATGCCGCGTGCTGCGCCATCAGCACTACCTCCAGAAACTCAAAATCAAATGTCTCCGTTTCCACAGATTCGATAGATCCTGCGGCAGGGTCTCGTCTACTTACGTCCACCTTGATCTGTCCAGCGGGATACTGCCACACAGGCACCAGGCACTCCAGGATGTTGCTCGATTTCCAAAAGGCAGCAACGGCGCTGAACGCCTGTTGCTTCTGCGGGTCCGCAAAGGTACACTGATACTGCAACCCCGAGGGCAGGCCAAACCCAAAAATCGACAACAGGATGCCCCCTCGAGCGTCAGACGATGTGGGCCTGAGCCGGCTGAAAGCTGGTAAAAATTCATAGAGTTGTGGAGCCCCGTGCTTTGTGACTGCAGCCATCGCGCCTTGTTCAGAGGCGTACGAAAGCGTGACGAGTGCCGTCGGAAATGCAGCCTCACCAACGCTTGGCCCTACCGCACACGAGAGCGTCGTGACGTTGACGACCGTCGCAAGCACTGGGGTTGCCACTTCATTCGTACTGCTGTCGAGGGGTGAAAAAGAACAGAAGTACTCGGCGCTCGCGTTGAAGCCAAACCCCGTAATGTAGGTGAGGATTGTATCGCCGATCGAACTCTGCGTTGGGCTCAATGATGACCATCCCTGCGTGAAAACAAACTCCGCGCAGGCGGGGCTGGCAAAATTGCCACCTGCAGTACGAGACACCGGTCTGCCCTCATGCACAAGCCATAGACACACTCTTCCTGCAGCAAAAGGCCATCTGATATGGCAAGCAGCCTGCCGATGCGAGTGAATCTCGGCTCTAATTGTTACACTGTTGGAATGCGCAGGCGTCTCAGACGACGGCATGTCGTGCCGCACGTATTCGTTCAAGTTCGTGTGCAGCAAACATTCGTATGAGGCATTTGCGCCCGTGTCAAAGCCTGAGCCGGTAATCGTAACGAGCGTGACTTGCAGTGCCTCCATGGTCTGTCTGGACACCAGCTCCCAGGCCTCCGTAAAATGAATCCTTGTGGCAGATCCCATCGTATGCACAATAGTATCTGGCCACGATGAGTGCAACGCGCTGCTCATACGACGCAAGGAGACGTTTGCGATTTCGGCTGCTGACAGCCAGGGCGGTACTTCAAATGTCAGATGGGTCCTGTTGTAGGATGTGGGAGGGGCTGACGTGGCAAGGTAGACGTCACTAGAGAAGACGCTCCGATAAGCCAAGAAGGGCTCGTGAAATTTGTCGCCAAATATAGTCAGATGTCTGGGAAACGTAAGCACGCTCGACGATAGCTCGGCATCAGAAGCCATCCAGAAAGACGGCAGCTGCGTGTTGACAAATGCCGCATTGGAGCGCCGCGATCCAACCCGTACTTCTACCTCGACGGGCAAGCCTTGTAATGCTGAGGCATCGAAGTCCGGAAACCACTCGAACGCGCTTGGATTTGGAAGGTGGCATGCAACCGCGTTGTCAGACAGCCACGAAGTCTCTTTGCAGGGCACCCCAAGGAGGGGAAGGAACTCAATTGATGGGGAGAGATCGCGCATGCCGAAGTTGAAACCCGACACCGTGATCTTGGTGCTAGCTTTGGTCAGTACCGAAGGCGGCATCATGGCTGTTATCAGCGGCGAGCGGTCTTGAAGCCGCTCCACGTGCACAACTTTACCTACTATCCGGAAGTCTCGCGCCTCCTCGTGTGTGCTGGCGTTGGCAGCAAGGTTGTAGGAGGTGTACCTCCCCTGCGAGGTGACGATGACGATATCGCTCATGTTGACGTGAAATGCGGCCACTGCATACGCCATATCACGACCAGTGATGGTTGTGAAGATCCGTCTACTCAGTGCACCTTGTGTGGGGTCATAGCTGGTGAGCGTGACGCTGCCGTCATCCACGAACGGCCACGACGCCTCTAGTGCATACAACAGCCGGTCATGATCGGAAAAGAATATAGCATGTACGACATTATTATCGCAGCCTGCGCAGAAACTTCCGCATTGCGAGCAGGGTGATGCGTGCAGAGTCATTGGCGACAAGTGCCGGGCCTGCCGCAGCTCAGCTTCACCTACTCCCACCTCGCTACCTTCTTCTCTTCTCTTAGCAGAAGGCAAGCTGATTCGCTGGATATTTCCATTGCGCTGCGACACATAATAGTAGATCCTCTCTCTGCGACTGAAGGCGGAGATCGCCGTACGCGCTAGCTCTTGCAGGCTCGTAATGACAGTCTTATTCCCCGTTGTGGGGTCAAAAGAGACCAAGAAAGCTGTCTGCGACGAATCGGCTTCTTGCGCTGAGAATTGCATTGCTAGAACAACGTCCGCCGCCTCGTCATACTCTACGTTTCTAAACGACACGTCAACACCAAGTGCTATTTGACGCTGTGCGCCATTTACCAGATCAACCACAAGCAGGTGTTGCCGCAGAGAAGAGGCATCGTCCCTGACACGCTCGATGATCGCGAAGAGACGATTGCCCGTGCTATCAATCGTCAGAGTTCCGGGAGTAACAGAGTGACAGTGAGGCACTGTTGCCAAGGCTGGCTCGCCTCGTCTGGCTGCCGTCATGTCCCATACCCGTAGGATGTGATTTTGCCATTCTGCAACAATCAAGCTCTTGTCGGGACGCTTCAATGTGGCGGGCACAGCCATCACAGGATTCGACGCTGGCCCGTAAAACAGGTCGCCGCTGCACACTTCTGCAGAATCTGCAACGCTTGAATGCCGGAAGGCAAGTCGAAAGGCAAACGAGCACTGCGTGCTTATGCACGGAGCCATACGTAAAAGATCCTCGACAGACAGGAATGCTTCGTAGGTGTCCACACGCGTAATGTAGCGGGGCGGGATGTCATAAAAATGCTGCTGCAAGCCATCAGCGAGCGCACTGGTGTACTGGAGAGTGACAACGTCGCTTTTGACGGCGTCTGAAATCCCCGCATTGATGACAGCCAGGGGTTCACCAGCCCATTGCACAAAGACGAAGGCACCGCGCGCATGCTGTGCGTCACTGGTCTTGAGCTGCGCCACAGGGACAGGAATGCGGGGATCCAAACCTCGCCACGAGGGAAAGACATCGTAGCGAACGTTTATGCAGTAGGGCATACTACTGCACGTGCGCTGCCGCGGAGCGGAGGCAACGTCGTGCGTGTCAAAGGCGACAAAGCAGCGGGTCACGGTACCTGCAGCAGAACCACGTAACGCTTGAGCATCGAGCTTGAAAATGCAAAAGAGTGAGCCAACCCCGCGGCAGATGCTGCCGTCAGGCTTGAAGAGAGAGCGGTGGTCTAGCTCCTCGAACCCTACTGCTGCTTTGATTGAAATGTCGTCGGAGGATTCGACTGCTTCGTCCGGTCTAAAATCGCGTGCAAAGAGTGGAATCTCGCAGGCCTCCTCAGATGTGCACGAAAACTCGGAGCGCACTCGTGTTTCTGTGGACAGAAGACCCGCCACAAAGACTGGCGCCTGATTCTCTGTGCCCGAGTCGCACAAAAACGCAGAAAAGAGCAGCGGACTAGCCGCCGCTTGCGAGTCATGCCACTGCGCTGGCGCACCTGCCTGCTCCAGCGTCTCGCTAGGTGTGTTGAGTCTGGCTGCAAGAGGTGACAACAGGAGGAAGCACTCATACATGCACCGTCGGTATGCCTCACTGCCTGAGACATTCTGGTTGGCGTTCGCAGATGTTGCGCATTTCCCAGCGCACGAGCTGTTGCACCAGTTGCCTTGGCACGCGGTTTCGTTAAAAGTTGTGTTAAACGTTTCGAAGCCATCTGCGCCTCCAGCAACCTGCGGCGATGGCAAAGGCAGGGCACCGAAGCTGGGCAGATCGTATGTGGCTACGATATGCTGTGTGAAGAATGACGCACCACTGCTGCCCGTCATATTTGCGAGGTCAACAGAGGCAAAGTCGAAATCAAATTTGATTGCATTTCCAGATATGTGAGTGGAGCCGGCGTTCCCGTACTCCTGGCACTTGCTCCACGTCTCTGTGCAATTTTCAAAGAGCGTGGATGCCGTCAATCCCATTGACGGACACTCAATATTGGCAGTGCATGAGAACCCCTCTCGTCGCCCGGCGACACACTGACGCGATGGCCAGGGCAGGGTGCCGGGCCCTGAGTTGTCCAAATCTGCAAGAAAGCACCTCACATTGTAGGCGCGGCGCGGCCCAGCGGAGGTGCCGTTGGCAAGAGACATTGAGGAGGACGCATACATGAGCACAATCTCCTGCGTCATACGGTGTCCGTCTGCATCCGTTGCGCGAAAGTACATGGGCGGATGTGGCGCTGTGGACGAGCTTTGCGGTCCGGACGCGCTGTCCCCATCACTGCTTGTCGTGTAGGTAGGCGAAGACCCGCCCAGTGTGTGGCGGCGCGGCGGCGACGGGACTTGCACGAGGAAAGGAAACGAAGGCTGTGGGGAGTGAAGGTTGAGCGGCTGGCATGAAGTCTTGGTCTCAGAGCAATTGCCGCATGGTGCGAGGCCCAGCGATGCGCAGCTTCGAACGACGCGGCGGTGGTGGGGTGCTGGGGCAGTCGTCACGTTGGGAGGTTGCAGCGAGGCAGCGCACAGCGGTACAAAGGTTTGCGTCAAGGGCTTGCTGGGTGTGCCGAGGACTTGGTCAAACTCATCCCAGTACTTCCAAGTGGATCTGTGCTGTGCGTCAGCGCCGGCACTGCACGCTCTGTGTGCCGCGGTATGGCCCGTGCAGGGCGGAAGCCAGATGGAGGCACCTGCAGCTTCACTCGGCACGCGAGGTGCCAGCAGGATGAAGCATTCGTACATGCACCGTCGGTACGTCTCGCTGCCTGAGACATTCTGGTTGGCGTGTGCAGATACCACGCACTGTTGAGCGCAGGAGCTGCCGCACCAGCCGCCTTGACACCCGCTCGTGTTGAAAGAATTGTTGAACATCCCGAAGCTCAAGACGCCGGGCTGCAGCCACGCAACCAACGCCACGGCCTCTGGCGCCACATGCACTTGGTGCTGCAGCATGCCGATTGCCAGGTCCACTCCGTTCGTGCCTTGGTGCGCGTCGCCCTGATTGGTATACGTGGAGGTGACGGTGAACACGTTGACTTTGCCAACGTGAGACGCGGGCGCCCGGGAGGCCGCATCCATAAAGCATTGGTGCATGCACCGTGAGAAGCTTCTGTTTGCGAAGCTGCTGTCTGCCAAGCTGCTGTTGACGACGCTGCTGTTGCCGACAGCGCCGCCACGCGTCTGGGTGCAGTTGTTTGCGCACGTGCTATTACACCACTTGGCGTGGCACGTGCGTCCGTAATCCGCACTCGCGAACGTGGCATTGAATGCCTCAAAGCTCAAGACAGTCGAGCGGAGAAAGCCCGGAGTGACGTCGCTCACGCACGACTCCCCGCCGTCAATGCCCGAGTACATTAGCTCCAGTCCGCTGCCGCCCTTGCTCTGCACCACCTGGCCGACGCAGAGCACCCCGTGCCTCGCGGCGACGTGGCAGGGCACAGGGGTGGATGCGTAGTCACATGCTTGAGTCCCAGTGCCGTCTCTGGAACCAGATGCAGGCTGACACGCCACGGGGCGCCCGACGGTGTAGTTGCACGTGCCCGCCATTTCAAATGCCGTCTTCAAAGTAAAGTTCACATATCGCTCGCCTGACATGAATCGCTTGCTGACTGACCAGGTGAGGCTTGCTCCGAGCAGCGGCTGCAGTCCAGCAGCCGCATGCGCACTCATCAGCAAGAGCAGCGCTGCTGCCGTGCAGGCTCTCAGTCTGCTGCGACTGTCCCTGCCACGCCATCGTTCTGCTTCGCGTGCACGCGATTCTCCTATTCGGCATGTCCGTGGGGCTGCGTAGCGCGGATCGCAGCATCGGGTGCTAGGGATGTCGCACGCCCGGTCCGGCCTCGCGGAGGCGACTGGCTGCCTGGCTGGTCGCCGCCGAGCCTGATGTTCACCGTGTGCGCCCCGGCCAGCGTCCCGCCTTCCGCTGCTGCGATCCTCGGCGCACATGCAGCGCGACTCCTCAGGCTAATGGTTCAGTGTGCCGTGACGCGGCTGTACGGGAACAATATTATATGTGCCATGTCGTCAATTCCAACCGCTGCTGAGTTTAACGGTCTGCGAGAGGTCCGACTCAGGCACCTTGGACATGGCATCGCAGGACATGGTGCGAGTCTGCGAGTTCAAGTTGCCCGCGCTCAGTGGAGTCCCTGGCGCCGTGCTGCGTGCAGCACCAGACGCCGAGGGCGAGGACCGAGCGGGCCCAGGCGCCGTGTGTTTGTTTGTGACTGCAGGACCTAATGCTGAGCCGCTGTGTGTGGGGAGGAGGCGAATGGATGGAGGACGTGTGCTGGGCCTGCTGACGTGGTGCTGCGTATCGCAGGGGCGAGCCCCGCGGTCGTGGAGCTCCCTGGGCATGGGCAGCCGCGCCA
>Ga0115006_10003384_pt1 | contig 10814 bp, 7 predicted proteins | sample ArcOceMetagenome_3_FD_88943 | JGI IMG/M metagenome (GOLD analysis project Ga0115006, IMG submission 88943) | Marine eukaryotic phytoplankton communities from Arctic Ocean - Arctic Ocean- Svalbard ARC20M Metagenome | ecosystem: Environmental > Aquatic > Marine > Oceanic | place: Arctic Ocean...
GAGGAAGGGAATCAGAGAGGCTCGACGCGCACCGCACGCCCGTCCTCCCCGCTCGCCCCTCCCCACCCCGCCGGCCCCCCTCCCCTCCCCCCTGTTAATAGTAAATATACACATATGTATGCAAACTAGCGTTACATTTGTAAAAAAATTAGTAGTAAATATACACACATATGGCAGTTCGTATGGAAGGAATAGAGGCGGGCGGCGCAACCACCACTAGTAGTAAATATACACAAGTAGTACATATACACACATCTATCAGTTACCTTGGTCGGGCGGTCGATGGTGCCGATGATGTTGAGCAGCGTCGACTTGCCGCCGCCCGACGTGCCGTAGAGCATCACAAACTCGCCGCGCCGGATCGTGAGTGACACGCCGCGCTGGGTGCGTGTGCGCATATATTGGTGCGTGTCTACACACGCACACGCAAAAGTCGACCATGCGCGGCAGCCCCAGAGGTGCGCACGCCTGGGCACAGACACGTATGCATGTAGGCAGATACATAGCCGTCGCCAGGCATCTGCAGGCGCCGGAGCACGGCTGTCTGCGTGGGTATGCACATATAGTCGTCTCGTTATGCACACGCATGCATGCACGTCCGCGGGTGTGGATGCGCATACCAGCGCGGCGAGGCCCTCGACGCCCAGCAGGTACGTCTTGTGCAGGTTGTCTATCACCACCACGCGATCGTCCTCGTCGCCGTCGCCGTCCCTGTCCCCGACCACGACGCCGCGCCGCTGCGCCGCGCCCGCCGCGCCCGCCGCGGGGTCGTGCGCACCGGCGCCCGGCCGCGGGTCCGCGGAGCGGCGCCACCCCGTGAAGGCGTTGCTGGGCGCGCCCCCACCGGCCTCGCTCGACGCGTCCGCGTCCGCGTCCGCGTCCGCGTTCGCGTCCGCGTTCGCGTCCGCGTTCGCGCCTGCGCCCGCCAGCGGTACCATCTCCAGCCGCACCTCGCCCATCCTCGCTGCGACGCGTGCCTCACGGCCTTGAGGCCCGCCACGAGCCCTCACCACAGAACGGCAGCCCTTCTGGCCGTGAGGCCCGCCACGAGCCCTCACCACAGGACGGCAGCCCGTCTTTGTGCCTTTTGTCTTGGGCTGCGTCTCCTCCACGAACAGGTGCCCGTCCAACCTGGGTGGTTAAAGGCCCCCCGGAGGCGGGAGAGTCGCGGAGCAAGGGGGGGGGGAGAGGGGCAACTGCCAACACGGGTGAGGGCTCGTGGCGGGGATCCGGGCAGCGCCCGGAAACGGGCGCTGTCGGGCGCCTTGCGCCCGCGCGGGCCGGGGCAGGCCCCTTCCGTCGGTCGCCCCCTGCCTGAAGGGGCGATGGGACAAACTTGAGCGAGGGGCCCGGCGGAGGGGTGCGACGGGGATGGTCGATGTCACCGTGGACAACTTTGAGGAGGTGCTCCGGCGGCTCAGGACGCTCGTGCCGCAATGCGACTTTGTCGCGGTGGACCTGGAGTTTACCGGCCTCGACCACGACGCGTTTGGAGCCGCAGAGGACGCAGGGTCCGCGGCTGCGGGGGCCGCGAGCGAGGATGCCCCGGCCGGCGCCGCGGGCAAGTCGCCCGCGGCCGAATCTCCCGCGCCGTTTGACCTCCGGAAGGAGGCGCAGGCCAAGTACGCCAAGCTCAGGTATGCAGAAGGAAGGCCCTCTTGCACGTGGCACGCACCATGACGCCTCTTTCGCGTGTCCACCAGGCCTCTGATGGCATATGCCTGGACTCACTATTCCCGACACGTATCACGCGCACGCACACCGCAGCGACGCGACCAGGTTCATGGTCGTCCAGGTGGGCGTCTGCCCGTTCGTGTGGAAGCAGAAATCGCAGACGTGGCTGGCCTCGCCCTTCAACTTCTACGTGTTCCCGTGCGAGTTTCGCGGCATCGACCGACGCTTCATGTGCCAGACGCGCTGCATGCAGTTCCTGGCGAACAACTCCCTTGATTTCAACAAGCTCTTCAAGTCTGGCGTCCCCTTCCTCAACCACCAGGAGGTGAGTCCACACACACACCGCGCTGCAGAGGGCCCGAAAGAACGCACGCAAAGGGGCGAATCCTTGGACGGGCTATCCAGCACGTGCCATTGTGCGTGTTCATGCTCATGCGCGCATGCGCCCGCGCACACCGTGCACGCAGGAGGAGCTGATCCGGTCGAGCGGCGGCAAGGATGCGGCCTTTATCCAGAGCATTCGCGCGTCCATGATCGATTTCATCTGCGATGCCTCGCAGCCGTCAATGGTGCTGCCACCCGCCGACGGCTTCCACCGCATGCTCATCTACCGCGACCTCACCGACGTTTTTGCCGATGTCCTCGTGCACGAGCGTGCGTCCATGAATGGCGAAATGCGCGTGCGAGTGCACCGCACGCAGCGAACAAGCAGCCTGGGGGCGACGCGCGAGGCTGTCCAAGCTGCTGTTAATGAGCGCGCGCGCGTGGTGAATGAGTCTCAGCTCAACTCGGCCGTGGGCTTTCGGCACGTCATAGACTTGCTCGCGAGCTCGCACAAGCCGGTGGTGGGGCACAACATGCTGCTCGACATGATGCAGATCGAGACGCACTTTCACCGCGACCTTCCGCCGGAGCTGAACACCTTCAAAACGAGCCTGCACCATCGCTTCCCGACGCTGATAGACACTAAGCACCTGCTTGCTGCATCGCCCACCTCCCTGGCCAAGCACTTTAGCGCGGGAAGCAGGCTGGACATGGTCTTCAAAACCGTCTGCGGCGATGCCTTCAAGACGCCCAAGGTCGAGCTCGCCAACGGCTTCACCCGCTACCTGCACAAGCGCCACCACGAGGCCGGCTTCGACGCCTACATGACGGGCGTAGTGTACGTGCGAGTGGCGCAGGAGCTTGTCAAGACGGTGCCGAGCGGCAGCACCACCGCCTCGCCGCTCACCCTTGCGCACACGGGCCTCACACCACGCCTGCGTGAACTCGGCCCTGCTGGCGCCGCTGCATCGCAGCGCGCGCCTGCGGTGCTGCTGGATACCCTGCGATCGCACGGCTATTGCAACAAGCTGCACGTGGTGGGGTGCAGCCGCGTGCTCTACATAGACTTTGATGGCGGCTTGGACCGCGAAATCTCGCCGCTCGACGGTGACGAGTTTGCCTTGTCCTCGCCTAAACGCGGCCGCCCACACTCTCAAGATATGGACTCGTCCATGGAGCACGAGGAGGCTGCTCGTCGCGGTCGCGGCTCGGCCGGTACGCTCGCCCTCGCGCTTTGCTCTCTGCTTGCGCTGCCTGGGTGCGTGCTGACTGGCGAGTGGCGGGTTTACCTGATTTCTGCAGCGGAGAACCCTGCCTTCCACGCCAAGGGCGCTGTCACGCCGCCGCACGCTGCCACCTTGTGCGTGGTAGCGCGCCATCGCGTTCGTGACGCGCTGGAGAACGCATCTGCCAAGAAGCCCAAGGAAAAGCGCCCCCGCATGAGCTTGTAACAAGGCGTCCACTGCTTGTAACAAGGCGTCCGCTGTCGCCGGCTGGCACATAAAGGTGCCGCCCAGGTTCTGGCCGCTGCACAGGGGCGCCGTCCACACGGGTAGCGCCACCGGCAACGCGCCGCTGCGCCGCCGGCGCTTCGAACTTGCACAGCAAACACCACAAACGCACTTGCGAATGCCGGCGCGCTTGCGCGCCCGGCAAGTGTCGGCACATTGCCAAGTCGGTGGTCGTGTTTGCCTTTCGAGTGCGTTCATTTTCGCTCCCTCTGTGCCGGCAAACTTTGCCGGCGCGCCGAGTGAGTACTAGAGGTGTCGCGCATCTGTGTGTTGCGAGCGCGTACGCCAAGATGTGTATGGACAACTACCTTCTTTTAATTAGGGATGTACTACATTTGTAAGATATTCTAAGCATATTCTGATCGTCCGTGAATGGCGAAACTCCAACTCCAACTACTGAAAATCGTAAGGTGCCCTGTCTGATGAGGAAGTCCCGTGGCTTAACGTGGGCATCAGATGCCCTGGGTCCGACCACAATATTGAAGCGAGGAATAAATAATCCTCCCACGAGTGGATTGAGAACTTAGTCCAAGGTGGCCGGCAAGGAGAGAGCTTGAAGACGCAGGGCGGTCACATCCCAACTGCACTTGTCAACAACCAATACCGCTGACGTGATTTTTTATGGTTAAACAAGTGTCACATCAATGTTACAATCAAAATGTTACAATGCCTCGGCGCGGCGCGCGCCAAGGCCGACTGGCGATTCAGCCATACGCGGAGTACTGCTGGAGCACCTTGGCACGCACCCTGTCGTCGAGGCCCCACTGCAAGCAGAGGGGCATGGACGAGCCAGAAGTTGCCGGCGTGTTGCTGTCCTTGCGCTCTTTGCCGCGCCGCAACATCCGATCGCCCTCGCGTGACGCCCGCAGCTCCTGCTCCCGCTTGAGTCGCACGTGTGTTGACGGCAAATCCATCTCAAGACCATCGTCCCAGTCCTCGTCATCGTCGTCGTCAATCAGGTCGCCATCGCTCCAATCATGTGGTCCGCCCCGCGCGCCGAGCTCCGCCGCTCGCCGAGAACTGACTGCCGAGGACACTCGTGTGGATGCAGCGGAGGACGCACGCGCCTGCTCGCGCCCACTGGCAGAGGCAATGCGCGTGGATCCTGCTGACACACTGCGGCTCTTTGCCGACAGCAGCCGAGATGCTCGCTCTGGCTCCATGGTCTCCCCCGCCAGCCTGTCCTTGCTGGGCAACAAAAACATGCTCTTGTCGCGCATCGCGTGCGACCACCCGCTGTCGAGCTGTTTGTAGTGCTTAATGCCAGAGGCCGGCGCTGCCTGCCGCTCAAAAGTGCCGCGGTGCTGTGCAGAGGCTGGACGCAGAGGCACCCTGTGCGCTGCTCCTATCTTTGTCTTGTCGACGGGCTTGTACTCGCTGTAAGGGCGCTCGATTCTGGGGTTGAGGGCCTTGGCGTCCCTATGTCCGCCGCTGCCTGCCTCGTGATCCAAGTGCAGGGGAGGCGGTCGGGAACGGGAAGGCCCACGCAGCTCGTCTGTGGCCGCAGTTTTGTCGAAGGCTACATATTGACCCAGCACCTTTTGGCGTGCGTCGGTCATTCCTATGCTGCTTGCCTGACTTATCACGCTCGAGTCTAGGTTCCCCTCGGTTGACTCCCAATCTCTAACTGAACGAGCATCACTGAGCTTTGAGTACACACCGCCAGCCCCAGCAGCCTCCTTCGTCCTGGGCATTGGTGCACGGGCGTTGCGCTCGCGCTCGGGTGCTTCCATGGAGCCCGGCTGGGCTTCTGGGGATCTGCTCGGAGTTTCTTTCGCGATGGGAGTCTCCACCACTGTAACAGGACCTCTCACAGCTGGGGCGCCCATCGGCCGGTACCTCAACCGACGGAAGGACAGAATCTTTGACGTTCCGAGGTTCAAGTCCACGTGTCGGTGGTGCGGCACAATGCTGCCAGGCTCTGTGGAGTCTACGTGGCTCATCATTCCAATGTGACTCAGAGTACCACCGTTGGTCCAGGAACCGAGCGAACGCACAGAGCCGAGTGCGTCACCGTGGCCAACGGGCGACTTTGATGCAGACATGCGTCTGGCCTTTGCCTGTCCGTCCCGACCCTTCTCCTGTCCCACCACAATCGCCTTCACCTCCACCACTGTGGCGGGCATCAGACCTGGCGCCGTCTTCTTTTTCATGTGTGCACGCGCTCCCCTGGCCAGCATCTGTGTGGCCTCGTTGGACGGCGTCGATTTGGCCGCGGTGCGCACGGACTCGCGCTCCACAATGATCGCGGAGTCGAGCGCCGTGTCCTCACTCACGGAAATCGTCTGATGCAGAAACGTTTCGTGGTTGAAAATCGCGCGAATTTTCGCTGCATCCGGCGCCCCTGGGTTTCCGAAGAGCACCCGCTTGATGAGATCGCACACGTCGCGGGCAGCCGTCTTCTTTGTCATCATTTCATTAATTATCTCCCGTATCGCCTCTTCACCTGTATTCTTTACACTCCCGCGCCCACCTGCTGGCGCCTTGCTGTCGCCCTGCTCGTCCAGCTCGGCGGCCTCCTGCATGAATTTGAGCGTCTCGGCGGCGCCCGGGTGCGAGGTTGCCAGGACGGTCATGTACTTGACGATGGTCCCCACCTTCACGTCTGTGTCGGTGCCCTCCTTGTACTCCTTCCCCGTGACAGGGCAGCGCTTCACTTTGAGGTCCTTGTCCGGAGCCTCCTTGTTGTGCATCACCTCGGTCTTGATTTCGCTGGTCCAGAACGCGTCTAGCCGGCGCAGGTCGAGGAGCTCGTCCTTGTACACGCGCAGCGAGCTGCACCAGAGGAAGGAGATGCCCGACTTCTCGTTGGCGCCGCGCTCCGACGCGCAGTACTTGAAGTACAAAACCGTCTCCCACACCTGGTACGGACGGGGAATGAGCGACTCCACGTGGCGGACGAGGGCGTCCGCCGCCTCCTTGATGCTCTTGTAGAAGAGCCCGTCCTTGAGGCTGTGCGACACGCTGAGGTGCGGGCCGCCGTCAAAGGTCGACAGGCGGTCGGTGACCGAGAGCCGGACGTCGTCCGCCTTGTGGCGGTTCGTGCGCGTCTCGACGTGGCAGGTACGCGGCGTCCACATGACGCGGATCGTGTTGTGGAACGCGCCCTTGCTCGGCAGGAAGCGCTGCAGGATGCCGTTGTTCACCTTTGTGCGGTGCTGCAGAAAGTGGCGCAGCTGCGCGGGGTTCATGTACTCGACCACGACGTTCTGCGCGTCCTGCGCGGCCTCCTCCTGCTCATCGGCCTCGGCGTCGTGGCTGTGGCGGTCGTTGTAGATGTACAGTGCGCAGACGCGGTCCGGCGCGCTCTGCCGCTTCACAAAGCGCTGGCAGATGGCGTCCGCCGAGAGGTCGCTGAGCTCGTCGCGGCAAGCCACCTGGTTCTCCTCGGCCGCGTCGTTGGTGTAGATCGCTGCGGGCCGCTGGTAGCGGAACACGACGGTGTCCGGGATCGAGAGCGTGAGCGGCTTCTGGTCCGCGCTGCTGCGCGCGGCCGCCATGTCGAACGTCTGCTCGAGCCACGACACGCCCTCGATCGGGAACTTCTTCTTCGCCGCCCCCTCCATCGTGCCGCGCGCGGTCCGGTGTCTGCGGCGCGGCCGCCGCCCGCGAAGCCCTGCCCTGCCCCCGGGCCCACACACGGTGTGCTCACCAGCGCAGTCCGTTCCAGTTCTGCGGTTAAATTGAACTTGTCACGGGCCCAGCTCCCCTGGGGACGTGTCACACGCATAAGGCTGTGGAGTAAGTGTGGACCCCCTTGAACAAGCAATGGTGCAGTTGCTGAGCGCGAAGTGGGTGGTTCCGGGGGAGGGCGAGGGTCGGGTGCTCGAAGACCACACGGTGGTGGTGCAGGACGACAAGATCGTGGACGTGCTGCCGACGGCCGAGTGCGGGGCCAAGTACCCCGGCGCCGCGACGGGCTTCGTCGGGCCGCGCAGCGTGCTCCTCCCGGGGATGGTCAACGCGCACACGCACTCGCCGATGACGCTGCTGCGCGGACTGGCCGACGACCTGAAGCTCATGCCGTGGCTGCAGGAGCACATCTGGCCGGCCGAGGGGGCCTTTGTGAGCCCCGATTTTGTGCGCGATGGCACCGAGGTCGCCCTAGCCGAGATGCTCCGCGGCGGCACGACGTGCTTCAACGACATGTACTTTTTCCCGGACGAGGTCGCCAAGGCGGCGCACGCCGCGGGCATGCGCGCACGGATCGGTATCATCTGCATCGGCTTCCCGTCGGCCTACTGCGGCGCGCCGGACAAGAGCATGGACGAGAACATCCAGGCCTACCTTGAGAAGGGCACCAAGATCTACGAGGACCAGTTCAAGGGCTACCCGCTGATCGACGCCGCCGTGGCCCCACACGCGCCTTACACCTGCGGCAAGTCGGGCATGGGCATCGGCGCCGAGCTCGCGCGGAAGCTCGGCGTGCCCTACCACATCCACCTGCACGAGACGTGCGGCGAGTGCAGCGACTGGGCGGGCGGAACGCCCTTTATGCCTGCCCACGACAAGCGCCCTGTCGCGAGCCTCGACGAACTCGGCATCATCGACGAAAACCTCATTGCCGTGCACATGACGCAGCTCACCGACGAAGAGATCAAGCTGTTGGCCGCGAAGAAGGTGAGCGTGGTGCACTGCCCCGAGTCCAACATGAAGCTGGCGTCGGGCGCGTGCCCGGTCGCCAAGCTGCTCGACGCCGGAGTCAACGTGGCCATTGGCACCGACGGGTGCGCGTCCAACAACGACCTCGACATGTACAGCGAGATGCGTTCAGCCGCCTTCCTCTCCAAGCACACCGCCGCGGACCCCGAAGCGGTGCCCGCGCACAAGGCGCTGTACATGGCCACCATGGGCGGCGCCAAGGCGCTCAAGCTCGATGCCCAGATCGGCTCGCTCGAGGTCGGCAAGCAGGCTGACATCCAGGCCGTGAGCATGGACGAGCTGGAGGCCATGCCGCTGTACAACGTGCTGTCGCATCTAGTCTACTGCACGCACCGCAGCCAGGTGACAGACGTCTGGGTCGCCGGCAAGCAGCTTGTGCAGGCCAAAAAGCTCACCACGCTCGATGAAGCCGCGCTCAAGGCCAAGGCGCTCGATTGGGGCGCCAAGATCAAGGCGAACCACGACAAGCCCAAGGCTTGACAGGTCTCCAAATCACCCAAAACCTGGGGGGGGTTGAGGACACCTCAGGTGTCCCATTAAAGCCCCAAATGAGCCCCGTCACTGAACACGAACCCCCCTGCACTGTGGGTTCCAAGGACGCCTCGGAAGCCACATTTTGGTCACCCATTGTCACCCACGCCCAACCCGCGGCCCGTGTGCCCAGCATCGAGGTTGCGTTCCTGCCTGTCTGGGTTTGTGAAGACCGAGTCTCTCCCTCTCTCCCTTAGAACACCTGCTCCCTCATTTTCGGCTCGGACGGCCAGCGAACTGGCCCGGACAGGGAACTCTATTCACTGCAAGAGTGTACCAAAAAAAAGGTGGAACCCCCTATTTTTCTGTCCGGTACGGTTCCTCTCCTCTCACTCATGCGCGCGCGCGCATGAGTGAGGACTGAGCGCTGGTTAGTCTGGACAGGGCAAAGTAGCCGAGTGACCCTATACGGAGGCCCCCCATGGTAACGGCACGCGTGTCTTATCATGATAGCGTCACGCGTCACGCGTGTCTTTCACGCGTGACCACCAGGCTGATGCTGCCTGCCAGTTGACCACCTTCTGGGAACTGGGCTGCTCTGCTCCTTCTCCCACCTGGGTAGCGCGGTCGCGCTCGGGGTCCTCCTCTTTCACTGCGTCGGCTTTGAATAAACTTTCCCCCTCCTCCTCCTTCCTCCTCCTCTTCCTCCTCCTGTCAGCTTTGAATTAACTTTCCTCCTCCTCCTCCTCCTCCTCCTCCTTCCTCCTGCGTTAGCTTTGAATAAACCTTCCTCCTCCTCCGCCTCCTTCTCCTCCTCCCCTTGATCACGCAGCCAAGAGTGTTTGTTGCTCTTCCAGGACTGGAAGCTGGAATTTAATGTTTGGCGGATTCGCAATCAGAAGCCCCCTGTCGCGCTTGGCCGCGCTGCGGCTGGCAAGGGCAGTGCCAGGGCGACACAAGGGAGGAGGGCCCGGAGCGGGCTTACAACTTGGCGAGAAGGGTCTTGGCCTCGGCAGCAACATCACGGTCCTCGGCCGTGACGAGCTGCCCGGCAGCGATCTTCTGCAGCCACTCCTTGGCCTTGGCCACGTCTTTGATTTGCATGTAGCACTTGGCGATGTTGAGCTGGTTCTTGAGCCAGAAGCCGCTCTCAATTGCCTCCGCTTTCAGAAAGTAGTCGAGCGCCTCCTGCGGCCACCGGTCCGCGACGTCTGGTCAGACAACCGCGACCGCAAACGCGCTTGCGCGTTTGACCCCCGTTGCGGGCCCCACCATCACGCCCCAAAAAAAAATTCGCGTGAGCGTCACGGGCACAAAAAACAAATTGGCTCCCTTTGCGCAGCGTTACCTGGTATGTGGCTGTCGGAGGCTGGGCGAAGATGGTGGACGCGACGGTGCGCGTCAGGCCCGAGATGCCCGCCACTGAAAAGCACCACTCCCCCAGCAGCGCACATGACGTCGGATCCGTTGGGTTCAGCGCCGCCGCCTGCACACGCGCACGCGCACGCGCACGCAAACACGCACGCACGCAAAAACCAACGCACACACGCACACGCATGCGCGCCCACGCAAACACACACACGGGACACACACACACACACACACACACACACACACACACACACACACACACACGCACACACACACACAAAGTATTAGATATCAACAGTCACTTCTCGAGCGTGCAGACATGCAAACTTCTATGGCGCACGCGCGCTCAAAACAGCAATGGCCATCGCGGTTGAGGGTTAGAAAACCTTTGCCCAGTGCTCCTTGACGATGAACGAGTTTTTGATGGTGGCAGATGTGCCCTGAAACTCGGACACCTTGTTCAAAATAATTCCGTACCACTTGTGCACGGCAAAGTTGCCCTGCATGCAAGCGAGCAAGCAAGCAAGCGAGCGAGCGTGCGTGCGTGCTCGCTCGTCAAAACGCGGGCGCAAACTGAAGGCAGCGCGTGCAGATGGTCAACATTTCACAAGTTGTCAACATTTCACAGCAAAGCTACAGGCACGCGCAGCTTCCGCAGGGCTCCCCAGCTACAGCCATGCTGCACCCGGAGAGCACACGACAGTCACCGCCACAACTGCACTCTCCGGTCCCCGACCGCGCGCTCCTGCAGCACAGTCTCTCCCGCGCTCGCACCCCCTCTCCCTCTCCCTCCCTCTGACA
>Ga0115006_10003386_pt1 | contig 10813 bp, 8 predicted proteins | sample ArcOceMetagenome_3_FD_88943 | JGI IMG/M metagenome (GOLD analysis project Ga0115006, IMG submission 88943) | Marine eukaryotic phytoplankton communities from Arctic Ocean - Arctic Ocean- Svalbard ARC20M Metagenome | ecosystem: Environmental > Aquatic > Marine > Oceanic | place: Arctic Ocean...
CGCAGTGTGGTAAATTTGGTGGCGTAAAGATCAGCGGCCGCTTCGGACATGGTGAAGTTGTAGCGCTCTACGGACGCATAAATTGGCAGCACCATGAATGGAAGGTAGCTATAAAATAGACCCAATTGTACAGCGAGGTTTGTGTTGATGATATGCAACGGATCATTGATCAACCCGATGTTCAAAAGGAAATCGTTCAATGGCCCCTCATCGCGCAACAGGAACTTCATCGAAACGGTGCGGATCAACAGATTCACCCAATATGGAATAGTGATCAGAAACACCCAAAGCGCACGTGTCTTGGCGGGCCGTGTCGCGATGTAATAGGCCGTTGGAAACCCGATCAATAGCGACAGGATCGTTGCAAGACCAGCCTGCCAGATTGAACGCCAAAAGATGCTGATGTATGTCCACTGCAATGTTGGATCACTGTCGCCAAACAGGCCACGATCAAAGAAAAATTGATCATAGGCCGCGAGTGTCGGTTCCCAAATCACGCCGCCGCGAAACTCTTTGGTGAGGAAGGAATAGATGACCATGACGCACACCGGCGCGAACACGAAAAACCCAAGGACCACCCAAGACGGCATTAGCAACCAATGACGCGCCTTTGCGTAGGTGTCCGATGCGGCAGAGCCGCCTGAAGCTGCGCCACCCGCCATCAGTCAGCCAACAGGCGCGCAGCACCTGTCTCCATGTCTACGAACGCGGCGCTTCCCGGTTCAAAAAGACGTTTATTGCCGCGTTCGGTGTTTGACGTGCGGATCGTGATTTTTGGGCCGCCGTCCAAATCCATCATCGTAGTGATGTCGGTGCCGATGAAAATGTTCTGCGTCACGGTGCCCTTCAGGCTCTCGGCGCTGGTGGCTTTTTTGGATAACACCATACGTTCAGGGCGCACGGACAGATGCACTTTGGCACCGACTGCGATCCCGTCCACTGCGTCACACATCAACTCATGACCACCGCCAATATGACATTGGGCGCGGCCTCGCATTATCTTATCAACAGACACCTCAAGCAGGTTGGTGTCGCCAATAAAGCCCGCCACAAACATATTGTGCGGGTGTTCATAAATGTCGCGCGGCGCACCAAGCTGTTGCAATTCGCCCGCTGACATCACGGCGATTCTGTCTGACATGGTCAACGCTTCTTCTTGGTCGTGGGTCACAAAGATGAATGTGATGCCTGTTTCGCGCTGTATTTGTTTAAGCTCGATCTGCATTGCTTTGCGCAGTTTTAAATCAAGCGCTGAAAGAGGTTCATCCAGCAAAAGAACTTTCGGTGATGGGGCCAGCGCACGGGCTAAGGCCACACGTTGTTGCTGCCCGCCCGACAGTTGTGAGGGTTTACGTTTTGCAAATTGGGACAGTTGCACAAGTTCAAGCATTTCACCGGCTCGCTTTGCGGCATCCGCGCGGGAACTGCCCTTCATTTCAAGTCCAAAGCCAACATTTTCAAGCACGTTCATGTGTGGAAACAGGGCGTAGTTCTGAAAAACAGTGTTCACGGGGCGTTTGTGAGGGGGCAACGTTTTTATTTCGTCGCCGAACAGATAAATGCCTCCCTCGGTCACATCCTCGAAGCCAGCAATCATCCGCAAAAGCGTTGTCTTACCGCAACCAGATGGTCCTAAAAGCGTGAAAAACTCGTTGTCGTGAATTGCCAGAGAGATTTGCTGTAAAGCAGTGAAATCCCCGTAGCGTTTAACTGCATCACGCACGTCGACTGCGATTTGAATAGCGTCATTCATGTGTCGTTCCCTTACGTCGCAATAAGATGTTGCGCCACAATTCACGCGTTGTCACCATTTGAAATGGCGAAGGTTGAATTAGGCAATGCCTTCCTCTTGAAGTTCAGTCTTAGCTAAGTCCTAACTAAAGCTAATGCAGACTGTTCTTTCCGTGAGTCCGTTAAAGCGCAATCTTGGTCCGAGTCTTTTAGAAAGGTCATGGCATGGCAGTTGAAAAAATAGACACGCTTGTGGTTGGTGCCGGACAGGCGGGCATTGCGTTGTGTGAACATCTTGGCCAGCAGGGTGTGCCGTTTCTGGTGCTCGAGAAAAGCCGCATCGCGGAGGCATGGCGCACATCGCGTTGGGATGCACTGGTCACCAATGGTCCCGTTTGGCACGATCGATTTCCAAACCTTGAATTTAATGGCAATGCGCCGGACGAATTTGTCGGTAAGGATCGCGTTGCCAAATATATCGAAGAATACGCCAGGATGGTGAACGCACCTGTGCGAACCGGTGTCGAAGTCATAAAGGCCGAACGCCTACCCGATAGCGCTGGTTTCAGGGTTGAAACGTCGGCTGGTCCTATTGAAGCGACGCGCATCGTCTCTGCGACGGGTGCGTTCCAGCACCCTGTTATCCCGCCAATTGTCCCACAAAATACCGATGTCGTGCAGATACACTCTGCGGGCTACCGCAATCCAGAACAGCTCGCCGAGGGGGCTGTTTTGGTTGTTGGTGCTGGATCGTCCGGCGCACAGATTGCGGACGAATTGAACAAGGCGGGGCGCAAAGTGTTTTTGTCTGTCGGTCCTCATGATCGCCCGCCGCGCCGCTACCGTGGACGTGATTTTGTCTGGTGGCTTGGCGTACTGGGTCTTTGGGATCTGGCGGCACAAAAGCCAGGAACTGAACATGTTACGATTTCTGTCAGTGGGGCGAATGGTGGCCGCACGATGGATTTCCGCCGCCTTGGAAATGAAGGCGTGACGCTTCTTGGCCTCACCGACACATATGCGGCTGGCACGCTTACTTTTGCGGATGATCTTAAGGCGAACGTTGCCTCGGGGGACGCAAACTACCTTGGTCTGTTGGACGCGGCAGACGCGTATGTCACGCAGATGGGCCTGGCTTTATTGCCGGAACCAGAAGCGCGCGAGATGTTCCCCGATCCTGCAAGTCTGAGTGATCCGATTGGTAGTCTCGACCTTGCGTCTGAAGGGATCACAACGATCATTTGGGCCACGGGGTACAAGCAAGACTTTAGCTGGCTCAAGGTCGAAGCGTTTGATGACAGAGGCGCGCCGATTCATCAACGCGGCGTGTCTAAAGAGCCAGGTGTCTATTTCCTTGGCCTTCCATGGCAATCACGACGCGGATCGACGTTTCTTTGGGGTGTTTGGCATGATGCCAAATTCGTAGCTGATCAAATTGCTATTCAGCGTGCTTATGCCGACTATGATGGCGAGGCAGCCATCGTGCCGTCTGCCGCCGAATAAATCTAATTCTCGACAGGATACCAAATGACCCATACCCGCATCCGCAAGTTTAACACCAGCGATACATATCCCGAGCAAAACCTCGATAATGATCTGTGTCAGGCGGTTGTCACGCAGGGCGGTAAGACCGTTTGGCTGCGAGGGCAGTGCCCTCAAAACCTTGATGACGCTGTGAATATCACCAGCAACGATCCAGTGGAGCAGACTCATAAGGTCATGCAAAACATCCGTCAATTGATCGAAGAAGCTGGCGGCGAAATGGCGGATTTGGTCAAAGTCGTGGTCTACATCACTGACGTGCGCCACCGCGAAGACGTTTACCGCACTATGGGCGAATACATCAAAGGCGTGCATCCGGTATCCACTGGCTTGGTGGTGCAAGCTTTGGCGCGGCCCGAATGGTTGGTCGAAATTGACGGCACTGCGGTGATTCCAGAATGACGTTTTCGCTGGTTGCCCGTTGCGTTGAGACGGGAATGTTTGGCCTTGCGATCTCATCCTCATCTCCTGCGGTCGCGGCGCGATGTGCGTATGCGCGCGCAGGTGTTGGGGCTGTTGCCTCCCAAAACGTGACGGATCCAACACTTGGACCTTTAGCGCTTGATCTGATGCAAGGTGGCATGGATGCAGCCGAGGCAATTGAACAGGTGCGTAAACAGGGCAAATTCATTGAATACCGCCAAGTTTTGGCGGTGGATAAGACGGGTGAGACAGCGATTCATTCTGGTCCAAACTCGCTTGGCATCTGGACACAGGCACAAGGCCTGAACGTCGCATCGGGTGGTAATATGTTGGCCAATGATGGCGTTCCACAAGCCATTGTTGATGGGTTTTTGGCTAGCACTGGGCATCTTGGTGATCGTTTGATTGCCGCGATGCAGGCGGGGCTGGCTTCGGGCGGCGAAGCTGGACCGCTCCATTCTGCGGGAATGTTGATGGTCGACAAAGTCGCATGGCCCGTGGCTGAATTACGTTGTGATTGGACGGATGACTGCCCGATTGCAAACATCGCAACGGCATGGAACATCTACAAACCGCAACTTGACGCTTATGTTCAACGCGCGATCGACCCCCGCGAGGCACCGTCTTACGGCGTCCCAGGCGACGAATAACTAAAGGATTACAACATGCTAGATTACACCAAAGCCGACTGGATTAAACGCGCCTCTGGCCTGACATTGCGCCACCAAGCGTTCATTGGCGGCAAGTTTGTCGATGCGGCGTCTGGTGAAACATTTCAATCTATCAACCCAGCAACGGACGCGGTGTTGGCAGATGTTGCCGCTTGTGACGTTGAAGATGTAAACCGGGCCGTGGCGTCAGGTCGCGCAGCGTTTGAAGCGGGCGTTTGGTCCCGTACTGACCCTGCACATCGCAAAGCCGTTTTGCTGAAACTTGCTGACTTGATCCGCGAAAACCTTGAAGAATTTGCGCTGCTCGACAGTTTGGATATGGGCAAGCTGGTCACGGATGCAGCCACGATAGACGCTCCTGGATCAGCCCACTTCTTTCAGTGGTACGCCGAAGCCATCGACAAAATCTACGATGAGGTCGCACCAACTGGTCCCGGTGATTTAGCAATTATCAAACGGGTTCCTTTGGGGGTCGTGGGGGCTGTCACACCGTGGAATTTCCCGCTCGACATGGCGACATGGAAAGCCGCTGCTGCCTTGGCCGCTGGAAATTCGGTTGTGTTGAAACCGGCGGAACAGTCGCCATTGTCGGCGCTGCGTTTGGCTGAACTTGGTGTTGAAGCAGGGCTGCCGGACGGCGTCTTTAATGTTGTTCCTGGTTTCGGGCATACGGCGGGGCAGGCGCTGGGGCTGCACATGGATGTCGACAGCCTTGCATTCACGGGTTCGACCATGATCGGCAAGAAATTCATGGAATATTCGGGGCAATCGAACCTGAAACAGGTATGGCCAGAGACGGGCGGCAAAAGCCCGAACCTTGTGTTTGCAGATTGTGATAACCTTGATGCAGCTGCGGATATGGCGGCCTTTGGCATCTTCTTTAATCAAGGCGAAGTCTGCTCAGCCAATTCGCGACTTTACGTCGAACGTTCGATCCAAGCTGAATTTGTCGAAAAACTGATCGCGCGGGCGCAAGGGATGCAACCGGGTGATCCGCTTGATCCGGCATCAAAGATGGGTGCGATCGTAAATCGCAAGCAAACCGAAGGTGTGATGAAGTTTGTGGAGGCTGGCAAGCAGACCGCTAACCTTGTTGCAGGTGGTGAACAGGTCCGAATTGATGGCAAAGGCTGCTTTGTGCAGCCCACAATTTTTGATGACGTTAGTCATGATGACGCGTTAGCGCGGGATGAGATTTTTGGCCCTGTGCTTTCTGTCATTCCTTTCGATTCCGAAGCCGATGCCGTACGTATGGCCAACGACAGCGTTTACGGTCTTGCCGCCTCTGTTTGGACCGATAACCTAAGCCGTGCTTTGCGTGTTTCTGACAGGCTTATGGCGGGGACAGTATCGGTGAATACGGTGGATGCGTTAAGTGCGATGACACCCTTCGGGGGCATGAAGCAATCAGGCTTTGGGCGTGATTTGTCGCTGCACAGTTTTGACAAATACACGGCGCTAAAAACGACGTGGATCAAGTACGCAACTTAGCCCATAATCACGCAATGGCATTACGATTCACCCTTCGGCAATTGGAATATTTCGTCACAGTTGGCGAACAAGGTTCAATTGCGCTGGCAAGTGGGCAGCTGAACGTGTCGTCACCGTCGATTTCGGCAGCGATTTCACAGCTTGAGGACGAATTTGGCCTGCCTTTGTTTGTGCGTAAACATGCCCATGGCCTTAGCCTGACACAGGCTGGACGCCAATTCATGGTGCAGGCGCGCAAGGTTTTGAATGAGGCAGACAGCCTCAATCGTCTTGCGGGCGCGATCTCTGGCAAAGTGCAAGGCCCCTTGAGTGTTGGGTGCCTTTTGACCTTCGCGCAGGTCTTGTTGCCTGCAATTCGTCGCGAATTTCAACACAAGCACGCCGATGTACAAGTTTCGCAGATTGAGTGTGATCAACAGACGTTGATCGAAAAATTACGACGTGCAGAAATCGACGTTGCACTGACTTATGATCTTGAGGTTCCGCCCGATCTTGAGTTCATTGCGCTACGATCTTTGCCCCTTTATGCTGTTGTCGCCGCTGATCATCCACTTGCTGATCGCAAGTCCGTGACCGTTGAGGCGCTGGTGGAGTATCCTATGGTGCTGCTCGATCTGCCCATGAGTCGAGCCTATTTTATGAGTGCGTTTGAACGTGCAGGCGTCGTCCCCAATATCGCGGAACGAACAAGGGATATGGCTGTGATGCGTTCGCTTGTCGCCAACGGGTTTGGCTTTTCGGTGGCCAATATTCGTCCACACTCAGACCTATCACCAGATGGTCGGACGCTGTGTTTTATCCCGCTAGACGGGACACCGCGTCCGCTACAGTTGGGCTTCGTCTTGCCTGTTGGAGCGCGGAACGTTTTGTCGGTTGATGCCTTTGTGGATCATGCATCGCAAACGATAACGCGGTGGGGCTACCCTGGGCTCGCGATCCCTTAAGGTACTTAACTCAAACCTAAGCCATGCTTTTATAACCACGACTTTAGCCTAATCCGTTTTTCTGTCACCACGGCCAAGAGCCTTATCATTGCAGGAGTATTCCCCGTGCGCGACCCTCGGTATGACGTCCTTTTTCAACCTATGCAGATCGGGCCAGTCACGGCCAAGAACCGCTTTTATCAGGTGCCCCATTGCAATGGCGGGGGTTACCGCGATCCATCGGCGGCGGCTGAGATGCGTGGCTCCAAGGCCGAAGGCGGTTGGGGGGTGATCTTTACCGAGCAGTGCGAGATGCACCACACTTCGGAAATCACGCCGTTTATTGAGCTGCGTTTGTGGGAAGATAAAGACATCCCGATGCTGCACAAAATGTCGGATAAAATGAAGGAACACGGGGCCTTGGCGGGAATTCAGCTGGCCTATTCTGGTGTGAACGGCCCGAACCTTTATTCCAAAGAAGTGCCGTTGGCCGTGTCCGCACAGCCCATTCGCACGTTCACAAACGACCCAGTTCAAGCGCGTGCGTTGGACAAAACCGATATCAAGAATTTGCGTCGTTGGTTTGTGAACGCAGCAAAACGGTCTCAAGAGGCAGGTTTCGATTTGATCTGTCTTTACGGCGCGCATGGCTTTGGCATTTTCCAACATTTTCTCAGCCGCGCTACCAATCATCGAACCGATGAATACGGTGGTAGTCTGGAAAACCGTGCGCGGTTTGTGAACGAAGTGATCGCGGACATGCGGGATGCTGTCGGCGATACTATGGGCATCACTTTGCGCGTGTCTTTGGATGAAACCATTGGCGATCTGGGCTTTTCAAACGCCGAGGTCCGCGAATTTGTCGAGATGAACCGCAACCTTCCTGACCTATGGGATTTGGCGCAAGGCACTTGGGAAGATTGTTCCGGTCCGTCCAGATTTACAGAAGAAGCCGCGCAGCATGAATTGGTTAAGGGTATCCACGAGCTAACGGATAAACCGATTGTGGGGGTTGGCCGCTTTACCAGCCCAGACGTCATGGCGAAGATGATCACGTCTGGCACATTGGATTTCATAGGCTGTGCGCGTCCATCAATTGCTGATCCGTTCCTGCCCAAGAAAATCGAAGAAGGCCGGATTGAAGACATTCGCGAATGTATTGGCTGCAATATTTGCGTGACAGGTGATATGACTATGTCGATCAGCCGCTGCACGCAGAACCCCACATTTATGGAAGAATGGCGCAAAGGTTGGCACCCCGAACGCATGAACACACAGGGCGACAGTTCCAATGTTTTGGTGATTGGGGCTGGCCCCGCTGGACTTGAGGCTGCGCGCGCTGTCGCTGAGCGTGGCTATGACGTGGCACTGGCCGAGGCAGGTACGGTTTTGGGTGGACGTGTGGCACTTGAACGCCACCTTCCTGGCCTTAGCGCATGGGGGCGCGTGGCCGATTACCGTGAATATCAGTTAAGCCAAAAGACAAATGTCGAAAGCTATTTTGACAGCGAACTGGATGCGGAAAGCATCTTGGAATTTGGGTTCGAAAACGTCTGTATTGCTACGGGTGCAAAGTGGCGACGCGATGGCGTGTCCCGACAACACGTTGTGCCGTTCCCAACGGATGCGGCGATGCCACTGTTCACGCCTGATGATTTGATGAGTGGCGCGACCCCGACGGGGCACGTCGTGATTTTCGATGACGATCACTATTACATGGGCGGTGTCATGGCCGAATTGCTGATCCAGAAAGGATGTCGTGTGACGCTTGTCACGCCTGCAGCCTATGTCAGCGAATGGACGTTGAACACATTGGAACAGCATGAAATCCACCGCAGGCTCGCCAATATGGGGGTGACCATCGAATTGAACCGTGGCGTTACGGCCATCGGCAAGGATCATGTTGAAACCAATTGTATGTTCACGGATGTGACCCGTTCGCTTGAATGTGACGGTGTTTTGCTGGTGTCATCACGTTTGGAAAACAACTCGGTTTATAATGATTTGAAGCTGCGCGAGGCCGAATGGGCGGACGCTGGGATCAAGTCAGTTAAGCTGATTGGTGATGCGAACGCGCCGGGGCCAATTGCTTGGGCGACTTATGCGGGCCACCGCTATGCACGTGAGTTGGATGGCGAAGACATCGGTGATGCGCTCCCATTCCGCCGCGAGATCACGCAGCTGGTAGTGGATTGAATGGGGCAAGTTTGAACGGACCAAATAATCAGGTGATGACATGACCGATATAACCAGAACGCTGGAGATATTGGATAGGCTGGTGGCCTTTCCAACCGTCAGTCGTGACAGCAATCTTGACCTGATTGATTGGGTGCAGGACCTGCTTAAAACTGCAGGGTTTGACGTCACACGCATCTGGTCGCCTGATCGTTTGAAAGCCGGCTTGTTCGCGCGCATCGGCCCGAAAATCGATGGTGGTATTTGTTTGTCGGCCCACACGGACGTGGTTCCGGTGGACGGTCAGGTATGGACTCGTCCACCATTCAAGTTAACTGATGAAGGCGATCGCGTCTTTGGCCGTGGAACGACCGACATGAAAGGCTTTCTTGCGTCAGCCTTGGCGCTGGCAGAGCGGGCAGGGGCGGCAAAATTGTCTGCACCTCTTAGCCTGTCGATTTCCTATGATGAGGAAATTGGATGCGTTGGTATTCGCCAAATGATGCCAGAGTTGGAAAAGCTTATCGGCAAGCCACGCATCGTGATCGTGGGCGAGCCGACATCAATGAAGGTTGCAACCGGTCACAAGGGTAAAGCCGCCTTTAAAGTAACCTGCCATGGACAGGCAGGGCACAGCGCCCTTGCGCCACAGTTTGTAAATGCCATTCATGTGGCTTCCGACTTCATTTATCAAATTCGTGGGATTCAGGATAAATTAGCAGCAGGCCCGCAAGACCCAGCTTATAATATTCCTTATTCCACCGTTCATATTGGGAAAATCAGCGGTGGACGTGCGTTAAATATTGTACCTGACAACGCGCAACTAGACATGGAGTTCCGCCATCTCGTTGAGGTATCAGCGGACCTTATCCAACATGAGATTGAGGATATCGCCAAGCATGTGAGCAATGCATATCCACAAGTATCGCCAATCACAATCGACTCAATAAATGCCTACCCCGGCCTGCAAATCGATCCGTCGGATGCGAATGTTGTTTGGGCTACTAAACTTGCCGAAGCAATCGGGTCAACGAAAGTGCCATTTGGAACAGAGGCCGGGTTTTTTATGAACCTTGGTCTGACTACAGTGGTGACTGGACCTGGCAATATGGCGACTGAAGGACACCAACCAGACGAAGGTTTGTCTAAGGTAGATTTGATAACGTGCGATGTAATGCTGAATAATATTTTGGGCGAGCTATCGGCATAGTCTCGCGGAGGGCAAAATTGATTGCTTTCTATGCTGTAAATACCCTCGAACCTTTGCGTCCGATTCCTTAAGCAGTGAACGCCCGTCCATAAAAGCCGACCTGCTCTTTCGCTGACATGGTCACAGCGGGCCGATCAAAGAATGCAAATATGGCGACCAGCCTTTCCTTGTCACCTTTCACGGGAACCACACGGTGCAAGGTGTTTACCCCTTGAAATACATTCAGCGCACCCTCAGATAGCTTTGAGCGTTTCACAAGAGAATCGTTTCCCCGTAACAACTCAGCAACACCTACATAGTTCGGATCATCCGCAGACCTGAGGTCCTTGCGATACTCAAGTTCTCCACCTTCATCTGGTGCCTGCAATAGGATCGTCGTCGTGAATTCGGATCGGTCGAAATGCCAGTTCAACGCCTCGCCCGCATAGCTGGCCTGTACATTCACACGCGCCATCGGATCGTCCATCCTATGAATTTGGGGCTTGCTCATTGTCGCTGCTAGGAATGCCGCGAACGGTGCCCAATCGTAAAGCTGAACAACTGCGTTCTGCCCCAACTGGTCGGCGCACAGCGTGTGGTTCACTGTTTCAACTTTTCGCAGCGCCGGGTGACCTGCTGACAAACCGTCCACTTTGTCGCGGAAATAA
>Ga0115006_10003387_pt1 | contig 10812 bp, 5 predicted proteins | sample ArcOceMetagenome_3_FD_88943 | JGI IMG/M metagenome (GOLD analysis project Ga0115006, IMG submission 88943) | Marine eukaryotic phytoplankton communities from Arctic Ocean - Arctic Ocean- Svalbard ARC20M Metagenome | ecosystem: Environmental > Aquatic > Marine > Oceanic | place: Arctic Ocean...
CTCCCGGCGACGCCCACGGCCCTCGTAGTCCCTGCGGCGGCCGTCGTGCCTGTCCCTGCCTCCTCCGCGGCGGTCGTCGTAGCGGTCGTTTCCGCCGCCGCCACGTCGATCGTCGTGGCGATCGTATCCTCCACGACGGCCCCGGTCACCACCGCCGCCGTAGCGGTCTCCACCGCCACGACGGCCATCGCGACGCCTGCGGTCACCATCGCGCTCGCCCGCCCGACGGGCGACATACTCGACCGTAATGATGCTGGAGTCCAGCTTGCCACCGTTGGTCTGTTCCTTGGCCTTCTTGGCCTCTTCCACGGTGTTGTACTGGACGAAGGCGTAGTTGCGCTTCATGTCGATGCGAACGAGCTCGCCGAAGGGCTCGAAGAGCATCTGCAGGTCCTCGCGCTTGGTGGTCTCCTCGTGGAAGTTGACAACGAAGAGAGTCTCGGAGGGCTGGATGTTCTTGCGGCGCTCATCCTCCTTGCGCTTGGTACGGCCATCGCCGCGGGCGAACTCGGCGCGGAGCGACTTGGAGACATTGGGAACCTCCCTGTTGTTGACGGATACACGAAAGAAAGGTTGTGGGGTAGAAAAGAGGAAGAAGGAGAGATTGGGTTTTCACCGGGTAAAGGTATGGTAGAGGAGTGGTGGTGGTGGTGGTGGTGGTGGTTGCGTAGTAAAAAGTGTAGTGGTGAAGGAAGGAAGAGAAGAGTTAGACGTGCTGCAGAAGCAGGGTGCGATGGAAGGCATTGATGAAAAAAAGTGGTAGGACTTTTTGTGTTGATTGCTGTTGATTCAACTGCCGTTGCTTTGCACCGCTGGCCGCACGTCGAGTGAAGCTCTTCTGCAAGATTACGTGTAGATTCCATCCCTTTTCCCTTTGACCCCGACGTTTGATGGGAAAACAATCTCTCCATTGTTTGAGGGAGCACCGCACGCATTAACCTCCATCGATGGTAAAGGAATTCGTGCTGAATCAACCCATTGGTTCCTCTCGGAGGAAGATCTCGATGTCACGAGAAGCAAACCAAGGTGGGCCCGACGAATGAATGAATGAATCTTCAGATCGTAGCCTCCCGCGCCGCCGCCCCGACGAAGACGAAAACGCGAAAAAAAAACAATACGAAGGACTGAAGAACACGGTAGAGCACAACGACGGGTTGCGGCCAGAACACATATTGTGCTTGTTTCGCGATGAACAATAATCAAAACGATGAACTTGTAAACGTCATCCCCAACACTTCCAAGGAAGAGAGAGAGAGGAGGTTGGGAAGTCATCCGTTGGTAGTGACGATCGTAGGTACGTACATTCCGTTGATCCGCGAGACGTAGGCCTCGGCCCGGTCCTTCTCGTCCTGGTTCTCGGCGTCCTTGAGGAAGACGAAGCAGAAGCCGCGCTTCAGGTCGACCCGGTCGACGGGGACGGGGGCGGCGCCGTCGTCGGTGATGGGTTCGCTGAACATTTTCTCCACGTCGCTGCTGATGACGTTGTGGTTGAGGTTGCCAAGGAAGACGGGCCTGTTTGTGGTCGATTGCGGTGGATACCAGATGCATAGAGATGCAATGGGAGTTGGCATTCGTTGGTTGGTAAGAATCATGCATGAGTAAGGAACATGGAATTCGAAGGAAAGGGTTGTGCGTGTGCCAGCACAACAAGACCGGGGTCGGAAACTGGCAAACCGAAACCACCACGCCCGAAAATTATGTATGCAAAACCTCACCTCATGGCGGCACTTCCGATGATGTCGGAGCCCTCCTTGGGCTTGTCCTCGTCCATGCCCTCCTCGGCCTTGGGGGCTTCGGCCTCGGTGGCCATCTCGTCCTTGACGTCGTCGTCTGACATGGTCTCTTGCTGGCTGCCGTTTTTTTATGGCATCGGCATGAGGTTTTGAGGTTTTGCATGCATACTCGTAGACGTCGCACCACGTGACGGACGACGGACGGATGTCATTAAAGGAAGCGAAGATGCACATCCGCTCATTTTTTCGCTGTGCGTGGCCGTCAAGATGCGAGGCAAAGTACATGTAGCAGACGTCCTGATATGATGAGACCAATAAGCCAACCCACCCACGTCCTGTTGTTTGCGCTGCTGCACTGTACGCCGCTGGCCCTTGGCTCTGGAGTCTCGCCATTCCAAAAGCCATCCTTTGTGTCGAGATCCGACTGGTGGACGCCAGCAATCACTCGAATCCCCCGAGGAGGAGCCGCCGGTGGCAACTCCCCGGATCGAGTCCTCATCATTGATATCGATAATTGCCTCTACTCGGAGCGCGAAGTCAAGGCTTCGTCTCCAAATGCACTGGGAATCGAGGAGCAAATCATCAGCAGGACGCATGATTTCTGCAAGGACCACTACAACATTTCCGAGCGGCATAGTCAGGAGCTTTATTTCAAGTATGGGTCGACAGTTGAGGGATTGCGTCGAACGGTTTGTCCCCGAGATATGCAAGGAACGAGGCAAATGCTGGAGCGGTACTACAATGAGGTTTACGATGGAATCGACATGAGTGGGCTGCTCTCTCATGCCGCCGCTCGTCGTGATGGCGATGGTGGTACCAGTGGCAATGGTAATGGCAATGACAACGGAGAGCGGTTGTCGGATGGCGAAATCAGCAATACCGGTTACAGTCATATCCAGGCAGGAAGGCGGAAACGTCAGCTGGCTGCAATCCTCAAGAGCATACCGTATCCGATTTACTTTGCTTCGAATTCGCCCAAGAATCATGTGCTGAAGGTTCTGACCGGCTTGGGTCTGAGGGATTGCCCAATCGCTGGAATTGTAACACCAGATACAGTCGATAGGGAGAGTGACAACGATGGAGAGCCTTTCCCGACGAAATCCTCCCCCAGATTATTCTACAAAAGCATCCTTGGGAAGCATTCGGGTGCCGAGATTGTGCTGTTGGACGATTCTCTCACCAACATCCGCAAAGCATCGCAAGTCGGTATTGTTGGCGTCCAAATTACCAGCGATGTTCCCCTGGAAATGGCGCTGGCCGCTAGTCTGGGACATATCGAATCCAGTCTCGAAACATCCTTCAAACGAGGTGGAAGGAGAAAAGGCAGCGAAGGCCGATATCAGTTTTCAGATGTGGATTATCTGCGGGCTAAAAATTCGGTCGATGCTGTATCAATAAATGTTGACGTTTGGCAAAGGTTGGCTGATGAGCTCCGATCGAAGGTCGTCCCCAATCTAACCGATGGAGTCCTTCGTATTGCCGATGTTGGTGCTGGCGTCCTATCCATGCTGGAAATGATGTTCGTCGGTGGTGGTGAAAAACCAAGTCTCTTTGGTATGATTCAGAAGTCAGCAGACGGACCCGGGCCGGCACTGAGACAGATCCATTACACTGCCTACGAGTCCAATCTCAATCTGATTCAGGGCTGCAAGGATACATTGGAGCGATTGGGCTTTAGTGAAGTGGCTGAATTCGTCCTTGGTGGCAGGCTCGAGGAAATTATATTCCGGGGCCAAGTCAAGGCAAATGAAGATAACAGCAACGGGCCTCCAGTGAGTGTTACGGTCCATTTGCGGACTAAAGATTTCGCCAAGGATGACTCGAAGCGTTTTGTTCCCCCAAATCTTGTCGTAGGTTGTTGCTTCGCGGATCTGTTCGACCCCCACGAGCTAGCCCAATCGCTACTATCCTTCACAACACTGTGTAAGCAGGGAGGTGGGATTGGTAACGACAGTGCAGAAACGTTGGTCTATTTTCCCATTACTTTCACGGGGACGACGCAATTTCATCCAGCTCAGCCCTTCCAGGTTGATTCCTTGTGCGAAGAGAGGATCACACCATCGGATACGCGTGGCTTCGACCTTTATTCCAAAAGTCTGTCCAAAAATTTGGGGCACAATTTAGACGAAGGCCGCATTATTGAGGCTATACAAGGTCATGGAGGTTCCCTTCTATGTCGCGGAACGGCTGATTGGCATATTGATCCCACGGAAAATGAATATCTTTGGCAAACTATGATGTACTTCTTTGGAACGTGCGGAGCACCGGAAATGTTATCCAATCGATGGGACTCGCAGAGGTGGATACAGAGAGCAAAACAAAGTAAGCCGTCGATACAGGTTTCTAACAGTGATCTCTTGTTTCGTCTCGGCGGGGAGAAAAAATCCGAGGAACACGTTGAAGGAGGTCGAGGAAAAAATACGGAAAGTGCCCAACGCCAACACTCAAATCGTCATAAAACGGTCGAGGAGATTGAATTCCAAGCGCCTCGTCAAGTTGGAAAGACGATGAACACGTGGGATACTGCCTACGATGCGCATTTGGGGCCTAACGATGTAGAAGTGGAATCAATCTGCTCTCTCATCAGTTCTGGAACTGAGCTCAAAATCTTCAACGGAAGTTTTGATGAGGCTCAGTTGGACGTAAATATCAAGGGGATGGAAGATGCTCAAATGGCGTACCCCTTGGCCTATGGATATAGCCTTGTGGGGCGAGTCACGAGATGCGGTTCTGCAGTCCCTGATGCAGATGAGCTCGTCGGCAGGTTGGTCTTCACCTTCAGCCCGCATTCGTCGCACGTGATTGTAGATAGAAATGCTGTCCAATTGGTTCCTAGAGGGATTTGTGCAGAAGATGCCATCTTCATGCCCTCGGTAGAGACGGCGCTTTCGCTCGTTCATGATGCCCATGTGCGAGTGGGCGAAAACGTTGCAGTATTTGGGCAGGGCCTAATAGGATTGTTGGTCACGGGTCTCTTGTCGCTGTCCACATCGGCCCAGTCTTTGCCCAGTGCACACTTTGGTACCATCACCGCTTTCGATACCATCACGGATCGTCTGGCGGCATCGAGCAAAATGGGTGCTTCTCAGGCACTGCTTCCAACGAAAGCCACCAAGGCAGGGCCATTTGACGTATCAGTTGAGGTCAGCGGTAATGCTCGGGCACTTCAGTCGGCCATCGATAATACATCTTCCGGTGGACGGATCATTGTGGGAAGTTGGTATGGAAATGCCGATGTGAACCTCAAGCTTGGCATAGACTTTCACCGAAGCCACAAAACCATCAAGACATCGCAAGTGAGCGAAATCCCGGCTGAACTGACCGCCCTCTGGAGCAAAGAACGTAGATTCCAACTCACATGGGAATTGGTCAAGGCTCTGCGGCCATCGAGACTGATTACGAAATCAGTGAGCCTTGATCAGGCGCAAGAGGCATACGAAGACCTTGCCAAGGGGGAAGAAATTGCAGTAATCTTTCAATACGGTGGCGAGTAACGGTATAATACGTCGTAAATTTACGTCGTGCATTACATTAGTGCCGGCAAATAAAAAATTAATTATGAAAAAAATTGCCCTGAAACCAAAAATCAAATCAATGCAAGGTCTCACTCCCCTCCTTCGCATCATCAGTCAGTCATGGCAACTCCTAGTACCAATATTGACGATCCCAAACCAAACAAATGTGCTTCGTTGCGCCTTTTGCAAAGGAAACGAGAGCTTCGAGAGCTGCAAGAGCTTCTAGAGGCCGAGAGAGACATTTTTAAACTAAAGAAGGAAGAACTCAGCCGCATCGAGTCTGCATTGGACGAAAAGAATCACGATTTGATGCGTTCTAAAGAGAAGGCCTCTCGGCATCTGGACCAAAACGAACAAAAACGGTTACGAGCCGAAGAACGATGCGCCAAGGAGAATCAGTTGTGCCAGAAACTCGATTCAGATCTTGCGTCACTCCAACAGAGGCTGAATGAAAAAAAGGCTGAGGCTGAGGCATCTCGTGTCAATATGTTAACTTAGCTTGCTGCTATGAAAATAGAGCGCTCCCATCTAGTGTATCGCGCTACGTAGCTAGGTCTAATACTTTCTCTCGTCAATACCTAGTAGTGGCAGTGAGGTAGTGATCGTTTCTCACGTACCTAGGTAAACACACGGCGTCTGTAAAAGAGCACGTAGGCCGCCGGACCGACGATGGCGTCGTGCCCTGAGGTGTGAGGACCCTGTTCTCCAACGCTGCGGACGCTCGAGTCATCAAACAAAGCCCAGTCCTTATCTATTCCATTCTCGTCCCAACGCCTCGCAAATGCCGTGTAATGACCAAACCCAAGGCGCCCATAATGGTTGACAACACCAAAGAGGTCGTAAATTGCTGGAATGCTATCGACGGTGAAGTCCGTATTACTTCCTGCTTTGGCGCCGCCGCCGCCGCCATGGCCGTCATGAGAAGACGCACCCGTGGCGGAGGAAGGAACAGTCGCATTTGGATGAGCGCAGTAAGGGCTCATATCGAGTCCTTCGATGGGAAAATCAACAAAGGTTTCGTCTTTGAAGCTCCGTATGGCATTGCGGAACTCGAAGCGCTTCAGATGAACAACGAGGACGTTGGGTAGTCGCCAGAGCTCCATAGTCTTGGTGGCCCTGACGTGTTCTTTGCATGTTGAGCAGTAGTACATATTGTCATCGTCTAGTCTCTCCGGCATGGTGAAGTTCTCGAAGCATTTTTGCAGCGAAATCTGGCGCGACATCAGTTCCTGCTGCTTCTTGTAGGCCGTGGCGACGCTGGCATGGTCAACGCGTGTATCAAAGTTCAGGTATTGTTCGTTGATGTCCGTCCACACGGTATTGAAGTATACATAATCGCTCCTGGCTGATTCGCCGAGGATATCAACGAGCGGAATGTCTGACCTCGGAAGGAATGAAGAAGCGTCGCCACTCGAACCGTCGGTCTCTCGAAAGACCGGTTTTGGCCGACCTTGTGCATTAACGAGCATAATCCGAAACAATCCCTTCCTATCGTCGACGGTGGAATCATCTCCCTCTACAACGAATCGGCGGACCTGTAACCACACATGCTCCCATACCTCTTTACAGGTTACATCGAGGGAAAAGGAAGATAGAAATGGCCATCCAACAGGAATGCCACCCGTCTGTAGACTGCCGTCTGAATCAGCAACCTGCGTCACGGGGGCATGGATGTGCGTCTTTGAACTTGTAGGGAAACTTTCGTAGGCAAAGACGGGCTTTCCGTGTTCAATGTCTGATATTTGGCTCTCGTTCTCGTAGATTCCGGCAAGTCGAGCATTCCCCACGGAGCAGAAAACCAATTTCTCTGTAGGGATGCCACAAAGCTCCGAGAGAGTCATCTTCAATCCTTCGATGGTTTCATTGACTTTGACATGCAATCCATATTTGGTCAGGGGGGCCTTATCGGACTGAGTTGCAACAGGAAATAGATATACGTCAACAACTCGATATGTTACGCGAAGCTGAGGGATTTCTATGCTCACGTCCTTAAAGGCATCGTAGGACACCGAGACCTTCTTGCATTTTGGACAGACACATGTTGACTTGAACTGTCCGAAGAAGGAGTCCATAACAAGAGAATCATTTCGACGGCGATACAGATCCCACGCCTCGGCCCCAGCGATCGCAAGTTTTTGGCCTGGAAGGGCATCAGGAAACTCAACATAGGGGGCATTTTTCACTCGATTCAAATCCTCATGTAGCGCGTCTAGTAGGTAGGTAATATATTCGTGGCTGTCATGCTGGCTGGAGCCGGCAAACTGTGGCGCGTGTAGAGCAATGGCTCGTTTCATGGTAGTAGGACTTATAGAAGACACAGATCGAGCATTATTCATCCAGAGTTCCTTGACGACTTCCTCGTAGGCGTAGGCTAACTTCCCCCCTGAACCGAGAGGGTTGTCTTCGTTTACGTCTCCCTTGAACCGGCCCGACAGGAAGAACTTTGTAAGCGGGGCACTGTGGGAGAGTGCTTGGAGAGCGGAGTTCATGAAGCACTGCGAATGGTAAACATTGACATAAAGGATAGTAAGATAATGCATGTAAATATATCTGTTGGTGAGTGAAAAATCTGTCACGCCACCAAAACGAGGTATTATTCCGCAGGGTTGCACAACAAATAAGTAATGACTTACGGTGTTGCCCAAGTTGTTCAAACCAATGCGTCCCCATTCGGAGGGATCATCATCAATTGCCTTGACCTTCGACGTCGATGAAGTTTCTTCCTGTGAATCTTTTCTGGAAGCACTTATCGCCTTGCACGTCGCCTTGTGATAGGTCCAGTGGCTAACCTGGCATTCCTTACAGCAATATCGAATCGAGAGACATCGAGTACATTGTGCGATTGCACCTGGCGACTTGCATGCTCCACAGAGAAAGGGCAACGATATCGCCGCCAATGCTGATCTTTCTCCAACATCATTGCCTAACCAAGTTGGAGACAATCCCCCGGTATTATTGTGTTGAAGTTCAGGATAAAGTAAGATGCGTACCATATCCTCCCCCGAGTCGTTGTGGGAAGCCGTTGCTCTTCTGCAAATGGGCGGAGTCTCGTCGCCATACCAGCACACCAATGCTCCGTATGCCTCGCGTGGAAGACATTCGAAGTGATGTCCTCTGACAAGGTTGGGACGGAGGCGCACAAAATGAGATCCATCCTCGGTCTCATCGTCGCCAGAGCTGTCCTCTGAAGGGCGACACCACTCTGTGAAGAATTCGTCGTGAGCATCCTTGGTGCCGGCGTTGCCATCAGTCTTGAGGATGAGCAGCGAGTTGTCGATACTTCTCGGCAAGGGACCGAATGCTCCCTCAATATCCAACCACTCGTCATCTTCGCTGCTCTCTTCAGATGACGACGAGGAGGAGGACGCCGTCGATGACCTCCTCTTCTCCTTTACATCATTCTCCTTCTCAACGTCCTTGATCGAGGGCATCGGAGACAGATATGCTCCTGGCGGGAGTAGTTGAGTAGCGGCGAGTCTTCCCCTTAGGGCAGACGTCTTGGCAGACTTGGTTCTTTGCCGAATCATTTCCGTCGCGATAGGGTCACTTTCGGCTCGGATGGCTTCCTTCAGCTCCGCATCACGGAAGAAGTCGACGTGGCGACACCAACTCTTCCACCACTGCATGTCAATCAGCATGAACGCTTCGCCAATTAGGGCTTCCCGAGGCCTTAGCTTGGCAGCATCACCAAAGTTATTTTCGTAAGCAGCAAGAAGGCGTAGAATTGCTGTTCGCTGTTCCTTTGGAGACGGACTGGCACAAAATGAAGGTCCTTCGGACGAGGATGTTTCGTTGGCCGCGGATGGTTGTCCAATGGCCATCGGCACATCCTGAAGAACTCTCTGCCCTTTCTCCTCAATGCTCATCCGGACCCGTTCCAAAGAGGAACGTGCATCCGCCAAAGTGGACGGCAAAGCCTTCGCCTTTATACTGCTCTTCCCATCGGCTGACTCCGTCGTCAGTATGTCAATACAGGCCACCAGATCGGCCTCGGCCCCAACCAAGTCAGGACCAGGTGTCTCAAGATTCTCCCGTGCCTTGGCTCGGCGGTAATGCACCTTCCACTGATTGGGTTCCAATTCCAGGGCGATGGAGCAATGACGCTCGGCCTCATCGTATCGTTCCAATTTGTTCAGAATCAGCGACAGATTGGATCGCAGGACCGCCTCGGTTTGGTTGAGATTGTGCGCTGAAGCGTCAACGGCACCACCCCCATCCACGCTCATCGCGTGGTCTCGGAGCAAGGTCACAATGTCGAGGCCCTTGCCATAGGCGCCCTCGGCGCCAAGGAGGTCCTTTTCGCCCATGCATTTGTTTCCCGTTTCTTTTTGATGGATGACATCTTGGATGCTGAAATCCTGAGGGGATATACCATCAATAAGTATTGATTCCTTGCCGCCAGACATCAGCACATCTTTTGCGCCAACATTGCCATGTGCGGAGGGAGCAGCCCCATCGGAATCATCCGACGACCCTGACGCCGACACGGTGAATTGGGTCATCTCGCGCGTAGGTCGAGCGAATGCGGCAAAGACAATCAATCGATCGAATCAATCAATTGAACCGGTGGTTCAATCAACTCGACGGGTGACGGATGGGTCGGCCAGGGTGTGCGGGTATGGCGATCGTACGATCAACAGCAGAACACTATGCGTTTTCGTCACCAGCCGGATACTCTCCAGATATAATTGCACTCTATCCCAGGCCGTTCTCGCTGGAATACTAGCTAGCCTCAGCCATAGTCACAAGTTACGAGACGTGGGCTGGATGGCATGGGGCCATGGCTCGGCTGGGGGATGGGCCATGGGCGGAGCGGAGGTTCGACCGTCGACCGTCACCCGGCGCTGGCACAATACAAAAGCAGAAGCAGAGAAGCAGAGCAGCAGAGCAGAAGTCAAAAAAAGCAACGAAGCGGCAACGAAGCGGCAACGAAGCGGCAACGAAGCGGCAACGAAGCGGCAACGAAGCGGCAACGAAAAACGACGACATGGAGGTACATGTACACGAGGATGTACACGTATCTGTTCGCCGCCGGCGTCGGCGTCGGCTTCGGAACGCCCTCCTCCCGGCGGCTGCTCTCCTTTTGAGTGCATCATCGCCGGATGTGGTCGGCGCGGACCAACAGGATCAGTGTGCGGAAGATACGGCCTGGCTCGATCAGTTGTTCCCAATTCATTCGCTGGATGGGGCGTGGGAGAGCAATCCACTATTATCTACCGTATACAAAGATGACAGTCGCACAAAGGGACTAGCTCCCATTCCCACCCTTGTGGTTCCTTCGGCGACCGGAGGAAATGATAATGACGAAGGCAACGCCCCCGTCCCACCTCATCAGAGCCATCGTCAGCGCTTTGCCAGCCTCCTTTCGTTGTTTTCGGTCAACGGTGTCGAGACGGTGCTTGGTCAACCTGGAATGAAACACCATACGGACTACAAAATGGTGCGCAAAATTGTAAGAAATGGCGAGGAGTGGGAAGGAAGTCTTCCTTACGAGGAATTAGGCGTTGAAGAGGCTCGCAGGGCATTTGAAGTTGGAGGCTTCAGTTTGGTAATAAATGCGCTGC
>Ga0115006_10003388_pt1 | contig 10810 bp, 20 predicted proteins | sample ArcOceMetagenome_3_FD_88943 | JGI IMG/M metagenome (GOLD analysis project Ga0115006, IMG submission 88943) | Marine eukaryotic phytoplankton communities from Arctic Ocean - Arctic Ocean- Svalbard ARC20M Metagenome | ecosystem: Environmental > Aquatic > Marine > Oceanic | place: Arctic Ocean...
TGTGTGTGTGTACGCAAGAGAGAGAGAGGGAGGGAGGGAGAGAAATTATAGGTATATGCACACGCACACGCACACGCACACGCACACGCACACGCACACGCACACGCACACGCACGCGCACATGCACATGCACACACACACGCACGCGCGCACACACGGGGACACACATACATACCGCTCGCACTTTTTCTCTCCCTTCCTGCAGAGCACGTGCAACCTCAACCCAAGCAACGCCCCCAATGCCTCCATCCACTCCTCCACCTCCTCCACCACCTCCTCCTCCTCCTCCTCCAATGCCTCCACCCACAACGGCCGAGCCCCCCCCATAGTCACGCTCGCCGCCAGATTCTCGCACCACTGCCTCTAACTCCCAATCGCGAGACCCTGCGCGTGCGGTCAGGAGTGTGTGTATGAGCGTACGTGTGCACACGCATGAATGATATTCACTGATTGTGTTCAAGTACGTTGGCTCAAGATTCTGTGCTTGTGGGTACGTGTGTGTACGCATGCTCGCGTGCATCGCGTGTATACATGTGTAAGACGTGTGCCCTCCCATATGCGTCTGCCGATAATACACATGGACACACACACACACACACACACACACACACACACACATGGTGATGAAGAGTAAAACACAGGTTTCAAAAAGGACCTTGGAAACTCGGGTATGCAGCAGTTTCGTGCTCAGGGTAAGCAACTTCGTGGGGACGTGACTCGGAGGCACGTGCTTCCATGTCCTTGATCTTGGCCATGAGTTCGCGCCGGTACTGAAACGGATCGGGTGGTTCGGCGTGTCGAGGTGTGTCAGCATTTGGTTTTGGCACCGGGGGAGGGGAAGGGGGAAGGCAGTAAGGAAAGCAGAATTTGCTTGCATGCAGCATGTACATGTGCACGTGCGCATGCATGTGCGCATGCATATACACATCAATCAGACAATCGGCCTGCCACCACGCACGCGTGCACCTGATTCTGCAAATCGATCTCAGCAGTAAGGATTTCTATACGCGCCAAACCATCGGCAACCTCTGCTTCCCGCGCTTTCATCTTCTCTTCAACCTCCCCCACCTGAAGTGCGTGTGTGCGCGCGCTCGTTTACCCCTATATCCCTCAGTACTAAAAACATTTGAAAAGACAAACAAAACAAGACGCCCATGGGTGGCAGTTGCACAGATGGCAAGTCTAAGCACGTCCAACGTCCTCCGCCTCCTCCTCCCTCTATACTCACATTCGGACGAGCACTCGCATGTGTGCTCGCTGCTGACTCACCGTGTGCTCGCACTCCTGGCGTGCGGCGGCAGCTTTCAGGTGAAATTCATTGTGTTTCAACCGTAATGCTTCCTCCTCCGCTTCCAAAGCTGCCTGAATATGGATACACAAACAAGCCCCAGCGCATGCCATCAAATACATGCAGCACACGTGCGCTCATACACATGCGAAGATGCACACGGGCATACTTGTCGCGCATGGACGGTAAACGGTATGATAACCACGAACTGTAGTAGTATTATAGATATATGCACATGCACGCATGCATACATTCGTCAGCATTCATTCATACCTGTTGCTTGTTAATCTCGGCGCGCAGAGCCTTGCGTTCCTCCTCGAAATTGTCTTTCAAAAAAGCGCTCTCTTTTGCAAAGCGCTCTTTCTCGAGTTCCAGCGCTCGCGCCTGTGCTTGCCGCTCCTGCCGCTCTGCTTCGATTTCCACCTGGGCGCGTGTGTTCGCGAATGTATTTTGTGCATGCGTGCGTGCGTGCGTGCGTGCATGCATGTGTGTGCTCGTTTGTGCCGTTCGGGCAGGCGCGAGTCTGGATCGTTACATAACCCATCGTCTTGCCCATAGGTTATGTATCCTGAACATGCGCGCGCACAGCCGCACACACGCAAACAAACACTTGCCCTCACGCATTATGCACACATCCTCGCATACGCCACCAGGCTCTCGAACCCGAATTGCCCACCAATACCCAGCTGTTTCTATGCGCTAGATCCTGCACCCTGATTTGCACGCACGCACAAACACGGGACAGCCAACAGCAATGCCTAGAACCTGGAGCTTCTCAAGCAGCGTGTCACGCTCGTCCACCTCCTTCTCCTTCACGCCGGCGCTGTGCGCGTGGTCCTCCACTGTGCGTGTGGTTGTTTTCATTTGCGTATGGACGTAAGCGTGCATGGGAACAAAGATGTGAGTTCGAGACAAGAGGAGGAGCAAACACGTCACAGGCCACACGTCGTACCTGCACGCTCAAGGCCTTGAATTTTCTCGCGATATGCCACGCACATGAGCTGCAGGTCCTGTGTTCACGTGTGAGCGAGCTCGCATGAAAATCCGACTTCCATCCCAGCTGAAAGCGCACGCGCAGACCAGGCGGGGAGGGGGGGACAGCGCGAGAGGAAAAAGAGTACGAGAGAGGGAGAGTGACAGAAAGGAGAGAGACAGAGAGAAGGAGAGAGGGAGAGGGATTGGGATGGGGAAGAGCGGAACACGCGAAAGGGCACTGACCATGCATTTAGTCTCGGCATCGCTCTTCTCTTCCTCGAGCATCTGCAGAGTGCTTTCCAGCCCGCGGCACCGCTTCTCAAGCTCAGCCCGCATGTAGGTGTGCATCAGGTCACCAGCTGTCTTTTCATCTTCTTCCAGCACACTCATCGCCTTTTGTCGCAAATCATCAGATTCCTGTCCATGAGTCTTCAAGCAATTAGTCCGTGAGTCTGCAAGTAAACACGCACGATATCGCTGGCTACGTGTACAGACGCGCGCACACGCACACCCAGAGAATCACGAATACGGGCACAGACGAGCGCGGAGAGTCAAGTAACAAGCAAGAGAGAAAGCGACAGAGTAGAGCACGAACCAGGTGGCTAAAAAGCACGGCATCGGCGTGAGTCTGTGTGATGGCGTCGCAGCGCATTTCACTCATCGACAAATCCAGGATCTGGTATGTCCGAATTAGAGTTTAGGCTTTAGGGTTGGAGGTCTGGGATGTGGTTTTAGTGTCTGGTATTTACAATTCCAGCAAAAGTCTCAAGTATGCATACTAGTATCCGGTATATCAGGGGCGTTGAAGAACGGGGAACCGATACAAAAGTAGAGGGACTCTCAATGTGTGTGTGTGTGTGTGTGTGTGTATGTGTGTGTGTGTGTATGTGTGTGTGTGTGTGCGTGCATGTGTGTGCGTGTGTGGTGGTGGTGTGTGTGTGTGTGTGCGTGCGCGTTTGCGTGTGTGTGCATGTGCATGTGAGTATAGTTTAGCACACAAGCGGACGCGTGTAGTATACTTCATCAGGATTTGCATTCACATATGTTGATGGTTCCAAAATTATTATGCAGGCACATGCATACCAGATGAGCTGCAGCAGTAATGGTCCCGCCGCCCGAATCCACAACCACGTGTCTCGTAAACGCTTCTTGCACCTCCAAGAATTCAAGGTATGCCTGATATGCGCAATGCCGAGAACACCCAAAACATCATGCAAGGAAAAATTAGAGTAGGCGGCCACACTCTAAAAACATTGAATAGAAAAAAGTCCTGGCCACCTTGAAGAGAAAAAGCTCTTTTCAATGTGTTTGGAGTGTGGCCACCTACTCGAATTTCCTCGCCGGATGTCAATCCCAGCAAAAAGGACAGGAAGCGACGCAAGATGAAGTCTACAGCGAGCGAGCGGACGTGCGCGGGAGCATGTGGATACCTCAGCAGCGAGGCCAGCGAGTTCTGAAGCATACGCGTGTGCGGAACCTAACGACCGCTGCAGTTCTTTGCGTCGAGCTGCCAAACAGACCAGTATGCGGCAGTCAGTTCAACGACTGGGGGCTCACAGCCCAAGATTCTGCAGAAAACGTGCAAAGCAAAAGCGCCCTGGACTTGGCTGCTAGACACGTGAAAGCGCATGCGTGCACACACACTCATATGCATCGCTCTAGGCGGGTCGAAATTGCGTGCTACACATTAGCACATGTACGTGTTGTGCACATACCGCGGAGTGCCACGAGTTCGTGTGTGTCGCCGTTTTGAGCCTGCTGTGCGCGCTCGAGGGCTCGTTGCAGATCCTGAACGTATGCAAGTACATTATCCATTCATATTTGCGTAAACACGGGCCGCACTGTATACAAGCAGCTTGATCGTCCATGCGCGTATCCGAACGCCGCGGAACGCGCGTTCGCGCGCACGTGCACACGCACTCACGCGCGCAAGCGCACACAAGCAACCTGCATGCGATTCTCCTCACGCGCAGCGTTGACATTGGCTTCAAACAGCTGCTTGCGCAGCTCATCATTGGCTGCCTGTTAGCGAAAGATTGTGGTGAGCACGCTTGTAACGCTTTGCAAAACGGCGTCAGTGAAGGCCCAGGGACATGTCGTGCACGCAAACACGTGCAGCCGGATGTCTCCTCACACGCACGAACCTGAAGACCTTGTACCTCCGCGTGGGCATCAGCAAGCTGGCGCCCATTTTTGATCATCTCCAACGCCTCCAGGCCTCGAGTAAGATCGGCGATCTTCTTGTCGCGCTTTTCTACCTGCCCAACACCATCGAGATTGACATGGCTTGCATGTAGCCTCCCTACATAATACGCGGCGAGCCAACGCATGACTCGTCTCACCGTCCGCTGTGCGGTTTTCAGTTCTAGCGTGTTTGGCATGTGCGTCTACGAAGCACCGTTCATTGCGGTCGAGAGGTTTTGAAATTTCCCATCCTTTGTCGTGACAAGACACTGCACACATTTCTTACGGACAGAACATACACTCGCACCTCACGCTGGAGCGACGAGATTTCGCTATTGCGCAGCGCCATATGAGCATTTTCGATCACCATCTTTTCCGCATCATCTCGCATTTCGCTGGCATCTGTCCAGATCTGTGCGCCAGCCTGAGACACGATATCTTCCAGGTGCTGAATCTTGGTTTGCGCCTCCTCCCGCTCTTTTTCCCACTCTCGCCCCCGCTCCACTTCGCGCGCCAGCTCCCTTTCCAGTTCCCGTATTTTGGCATTGAGCTCCGAATTTTCCCGCCCTTCTTCTAGCAATCTGTCCTCATCGCGTTCCCCTGCAAACTCCCTCTCATCTCGCGCAACAGCAGGCGAGGCAGACGTCACCTGCTCTTCGATGTGAGACTTGAGGTCAGATATTTGTCTGTGCAGCGCACTCTCTCCCAACTCCAAATCTAACACCCGCTGTCGCAGGTTCAGACACTCCATCCGCAGCTCTTCCTTCTCCGCCTTTAGCCCCTCGATCATGATGCCGGGGTCTGAACGCGACGGTCTGAGCGCGACCGTGGGTCGCGAGATGGGCTGCTGGCCAAGGACCTCGGGCCAAAACTCCTTCTCACTCTGCTGGCTAACGTTGGAGACCTCCACTCCCATCAGCCGTTTCTCCGTCTGCGTTTATGAGCAATGGTGCATTCGCAAGTGAGAATGTACATTTGTGCACGAGTGCAGTGCATGCGCAAGCGCGCTACCTTTTTAATGCATAATGCGTGCAGATCAGCCTGAATGGCCGTGTCTTTACAGATCCCATGTGCGCACGGGATGCATGCAACGGCTCGCGCATACGCATCATGACTAGGCAATGGATGCTACCGCGGCACGGCGGGCCATTCGCGGTTGCAGGGCCTCCATCATTTGCTGTGGCTGCACCGCAGGCGCTTCCTGGAACGTCAACCCTCGTTGCGCCCTCACTGCATCATGCTCCTCGTCACCGTGAACTAAAGTGGAGCTCCCCTCTGCCAGATTTCCCCAGTCGCCGCTGTGGTCCACTTGGTCGATGACCGTGCATGAACCGTCAAACCCGCGGATGGGTGAGGGCGCGGCGGCGGCGCTCTCGGAAACGTTGGTCGCGTGGTGCCCGTGAAGTTCTTTCAAAAAGTCGTCGTCACCGAGACTGCCATTCGAGGACGCCGAGCTGTGCGGCGCCACTGGCCTCTCTGTGGCCTCCTGCCCCCGCTCGCGCGCAGGGATGGGCATGAACAACCCCATGCACGAAAACGGGTGCAGAGGCAACGGGTGCGCCCCCCGCCGCCCACTCTGAGCGTGCGGAGCGGGCATTGCCTGCCGTGTTTCTTGCGGCTGGCCCGCATGCCCGGGACCCGCATTCGGATGCGCCTGCGGCTGGCTGTTTCGCAGCGCGGGCGCGTTCCCAGGAAGAGCACCGCCGCCGACGTGAGGCGGCGGACCGCCCGCGGAGCGGTGCATGGCAGCCGTCATGCGCCCGCGCAGATCTTTTGCGGGGCCCACGCCCGCCTGCGCGTTGGGGTTGCGGTTCTGCTCCACGTGGCCGTGTGGCGTGAGCGCTGCGTTGCCCGCCGCCGCAGCGTCCGCTCCCGGCTTCCTGGGCGACGGCGAGCGCTTGGGGTGCACAATCGGCACAGACCGTGGCGACGCCGCGGTCTTGGACAGCACCGTCGACGTCGGCAGGACCTTCGCGTGCGGCGACGGCGAGCGGTTTGGGTGCACGATCGGGACGTTGCGCCGGGGCGTCGTCTGGCTCTGCGGGCCAGCACCGGGCATCGGCGGGCCGGCCTGCGCGGCCCGGCCGTCGGCGTTGCGGCGCGCCGGCGCCTGCCCTTGCGGCGCTGGCGCGCCCTGCGCGTCGCCCGCGGCGGCCGGCTCGGGGAGCTTGTTCATCGGGCTCTTGCTCCGGCTGCTGAGCTCGTAGCGCTGGGTGCCATCGACAGACCGCCGCGAGCTCTCCACCTCGAGCTTCTGTGCCTCGGCGGCGCCCTTGGGCGGGCCCGCGGCCATCGTGCGGCCACGGGCGTGCGCCGGGCCACCCATCGCTGGGCCACCGTGTGCAGCGCCCCAGTGGCCGGGAATCGCTTGCTCCCGCCAGGGGCTTGCCAGGCGTGGCGCCTGGCGTGCAAATCTCCGAGTCCCTCCGCTCAAATTTGCAACTGCAGTGCGATCCGTGACCCGCCCCCCCTTCCCACTTTGAATCCACGAACCCTCAACAGAAAGTCGTCCCTTGCTTTTGGGTACTGTTTTAACAGTCTGGTACAAACATTAGTCAATATGTGTACCAAACGGGTGGAAACGGGTTCCGTGAGCGGCTCCCGTCAACTGCCAAGACCAGGCCCGACAGAGCGCCGCACAACGCGCGAGCAGCCAGGAGCCGTCCGCCGACGCCGCCGCCGCCATGTCGACGCTGCCCGCGTACAACAACAGGTGGCTGCGCCTGCCCGCCCGCCCGCCCGCCCGCCCTCCCGCCCGCCCGCGGACGCTTGGGCGCGCCCGGCACGGGACCTGACACGTGGGGGCGTCGGAGCAGCAACACCGCCAATGAGACCATGGTGGAGGACTATGTCCAGTCCCACCTGGCGGGCAACCACGTGTTTGCGCGGGGCAAGGGCGGCCACAAGGAGACGCTGAGCTGCTTTGACAAGACGCGGCCCATCGCGGCCAGCAAGCGACCGGGCGGCCATGGCCCTCCCCGGGTGAGTGGCGAGCCGCGGCGGCCCTTGCGCGCGCGCGCATAGACGCAGCGGAAGCGCCGCGACTTGCTCCGCGGGAGCTGGGCTGACCTCGGTGCTGCGGCGTGCATGCGCAGGCGCCCGATCCCGAGAACGACCCGCACTACAACAACGCCACTGCCAAGTTCTGCTACACGTCCAAGGTGTCGGGCCCCGACAACTACCAGAAATCCCGCGCCCCAGCGCACGAGGACTCGCCCGGCGGCGCGTGCACGTCGCTGGCTGTCGGCAAGAAGGAGGTGCGGCCAATCGTCGCGCCTGTGTCGGGGGCCTTCAGAGTGCGGCAGAATCCGCCAAACACCGAGTTCCGCCGCTTCTACGAGCGTGGCGACCTGCCCATTGCGATTGAGCACCGTGGGGTCGGCAACAGGTCAGCCGCCGTGCTGGATGTTCTCTCGCACTCTGCCCCCGTCCCTCCTCCCTCCTTCGCTGTCGGTGGGGTGCGCATCGCGTGCAAACTGCCAACGCGTCTAACCGCCAGGTGTTGGTGGCGTGCAGGATTCAGTGGAAGGTGGACATCGAAAAGCTGGACTACCACCACTATCTGCCCATCTTCTTCGATGGCCTCCGTGAGAAGGAAGAGCCATACCGCTTCCTCGCTGTGCAGGTGTGTACGAGAGGGAGGGAGCGGGGAAAGTCAACGGCCAGTGCAGTTAGCCTTGCGGGGGAAGCAAGCAGAAATGTGACCATACGTGTGTGGATGGCAGGGCACATTCGACATGCTCGAGCACGGTGGCAGCAAGATCCTGCCTGTGATCCCGCAGCTCATCATCCCCATCAAAACTGCCCTCAACACCCGGGAGCCCACAGTCATTGTCATAGTCCTGAAGGTCCTGCAACAGTTGGTGGTTTCGGGCGAGATGATCGGCGAGGCTCTGGTCCCCTACTACCGCCAGGTCATTGTCCACCCTCCCCTTCCGCGCGCGCGCATCTCCCGCCGGAGCTATGCTGCATCCCGGTTGCGATCTCTGGGCTGCGCTCCCTTCTGCTGGCGACGATGCGCATGCGCCAGGGACTGGATTTCGGAGCGGGCGCCTGCAATCAGCCGCCCATGTTGTACTGGATTGGGGCAGCCCCGGGCATGCCCTAGATCTTCAGTCCTGACGCACCTCTCTCTCCCGCGCGCCCCCCCCCCACACACACACCAACGCGCTGCCAACAGATTCTGCCGGTGCTCAACATCTTCAAGAACAAGAACGTGAACGTGGGTGACCATATTGTCTACAACCAGCGAAAGCGCATGATCCTCGGGGATCTCATCCAGGAGACATTAGAATTGCTCGAAATGCACGGCGGCGAGGACGCTTTCATCAACATCAAGTACATGATTCCCACCTACGAGAGCTGCGTGCTGAACTGAGTGAGTCTGTGCCCGGGCGGGAGGGGTTGTTTGACTAGACAATTGTATGCGCGGAGGCAGATAGAAAAACAGGCTAAAACCGGTGAGGTGTGTATTGATTGTTGCAGGCCGGATGACGTGACTTGCAGGTCTGAGGCGCTGCTGCGTGTCAACCGCTTGTCACTATGTATCCATGTGTATATATGGCGCCTGTCAAGGTGCTGGAGAGTAGGCGGGTCAACGTGCATGTGCGTGGTGTTTTTGTACGTATGTTACGCGAAAAGCGAGTACGTTGGCTGCATGTTCGCCATTCTGCGGGCGAGGGACAGCAGAGAGATAGCTACCGTTTGGATTACCCACAGGGCGTGAGAATGAGAGGGGGCTGCAGAGTAGTAGGGGCGGGGGTTATTGTGGGGGTAAGGGTGTTCTGCGGAGGACGTCGCGTGCGCCAGAGAATTTTGTTTGGTATTGAATAAAGAAAACGAAAGAAGGGCACAGCCAACGCTGCTCAGGGTCACCAACCAACACATCAGTCTCAAGTCAGCCGCAAGGCCAGCGTCCTTGAACTGTAACTTGATGACAAACAAAAACGCCAACCCTTCGCCTCCCTCCTCCTCCGGCCCGACTGAGGTCCCAGGGCCGGCAGGGACCACACGAGCACTCCCCGCGGACCTGCACCGCCGGGATCGTCGGCCTCACGTCAGTCCGGTGTTTACTGGCTGAGGTCGACAGTACTGCACGAGATAACTGTGCAGTAGCATGAAGAGATAGGGGTGAGTTGCCCTCGGGAACGGCGGGTCCCGTCTCCTACACCTGGGTAGCGCGGTCGCGCTCGTGGTCCTCGCCGCCTCGCTCTCCGAACGGCGCAGATTCAGAGTTCTTTAGTCAGTACGGAAAAAAAATATTTGGCAGGAACCGGAAAACACGCCAAAACACGCGCCCCCTTCTCCCAAAACGTGTAGCACAGACCGCGCCTACCTAACGCCTCTCAGCCCCCCCCGTCCCCCTTCTTTGTCACCCTCTACTCTTACACGGCACGCACACAATCGCACTGTACACGCCCTTTCACGCCGCATCGACACACCCGACCAACGTCCTCCTCCCCCCTCCTACCCGCCATGCCGTTAGGGGGCATTCCTAGCCCCCTCGGAAATGTCCCCTGTTCCGTAGGGCATAGGTGCCATGCTAAGACAACACGTGGCGCAACGCCTCGAATGACTGACTTGCTTTTGGGACAGCTCACTATGACAGCGCACGATGGCATACCGGTGCGACAGCGCACGATGGCATACCGGTAGTATCCTCACTATGCCATACCGGTAGTACCGGTATCCTCACGATGCGCCACGCACCGATGCCCTCTCCCGATGCCGAGCGCCAGCCCCGAGCCCTTGCCCCCCGCCCCCCCTCCTAGGTGGCGGGCGTAAGGGCGTCCAAATGTCCGAGGGCCGGCGGACATAGGGTCAGTAGGCGATGTCGCCTCCAAGGACTTGCGTGTTAACTCGTGCGACTGCACACTATGCCTGACGCGGAGTGAGCTTCATGTTGAGACCGTTCTTTGTGTGGATGGTGGCCCCGGTTGACATGCCCACGTCCTCTGGCGCCCCTGCCAGGGCCAAGTCGAAGCTGCCCGGACACATGCTATAGTAAGAGAACGCATTCTATAGTAAGAGGACACGTTCTATAGTCAGCGAGCGCATTCTGTCGTACGAGAACACATTCTATAGTCAGCGAGCGCATTCTATCGTAAGAGCGTCGGGAGTGTGCCACGTAAGAAGAGTGTCGGGAGTGCGCCACAAATATACATACGGCCGAACAAACAAACAGTGAAGGAAAAAACCAAAAAGCTAAAGCCAGACCTTACCGGGACAGGACGCTGGAGAGAGTAAAGGGAATTATAATAAAAAACAAACATAGAAAAATAACGGGAGTAATTCTTACCGGGACAGGACGCTGGAGAGAATAATCACCGCCTCCATCATCGCAAACTGTAGTAAGAGAACACA
>Ga0115006_10003389_pt1 | contig 10809 bp, 4 predicted proteins | sample ArcOceMetagenome_3_FD_88943 | JGI IMG/M metagenome (GOLD analysis project Ga0115006, IMG submission 88943) | Marine eukaryotic phytoplankton communities from Arctic Ocean - Arctic Ocean- Svalbard ARC20M Metagenome | ecosystem: Environmental > Aquatic > Marine > Oceanic | place: Arctic Ocean...
GTTCTATCAGCACTTAATGTACCAGCTTTTAAGGTTGCTTCGTGTTCATCAGCAACACTTCCTTCGAATACAATTCCATTTGAAGTGGTAAGTGTTGTAACATTTTCTGTTGTTGTTGTTCCAGTTACTACTAAATCACCTGGTATAGTAATTGTATCTGAACCATCACCTATATTTGCCGAACCTCCTAATGAAGCATTTAATGAAGATTTTACATTTGCTGTATCTGTTACATCAGCATTAGTTTCAACTGAATTTAATAAAGTTTCTTGAGCATCACTCATAAACCTCTTATTAGATACATCTGAGAAATTAGTAACAGTAAATGTTGGAGTTGCACCACTAACTACTGATTGGTCTAATGCTTTTATATCTGAGATTGAACTTAATTCCGAATCCATCAATGCACCTGCCGAAGTTACGTTTGCCGTATCTGTTACATCTGCTGATGATTCGATTGTATCTAATTTAGTACCATCAGTTGCAACATCTCTTCCATCAAATGTACTATTAGTTGTAATAGCTCCTGTCATAGCACCACCACCTTTAGGTAATGCAGCATCTGCTTTAGTTCCTTGTGCTGATGTAGCATAATCGGAAGTATCAAATGATTTTACATCTGCTAAGTTGGTTACTTCAGAATCCATCAATGCTCCTGCTGCAGTTACATTTGTTGTATCTGTTACATCTGCTGTTCCTTCAATATTATCTAATTTGTTTTTTAATACAGTTGTAAAGTCATTTTCTGTTTGAGATGCAACTACGAAATCTATATCATTAGTTCCATCTTGGTAAGTTACTGTAATTCCTGTTTCTGTACCACCCAACATTCCTCCAACAAAATCTTGAACTTGTTCTTGTGATAATTGTGTGTTTGTAGTAGTTACTGAACCTCCTAATGAGATAGCTGAACCATCTATTGTGATTGCTGAATTTGCTAAATCATCGTTGTTTATAGTACCTGCAGTAATTTCTTGTCCACTTACTGTTAAATAATCTCTACCTGCAAGAGTTACATCTGTTGAATTATCTGTTCCTGCTGCATCTACTCCGATTGTAGTTCTAACTGCTCCTGCAGATGTATCATCTAAAATAGTTTGAGCAAATGTTGAAGCTATTTGGTCTGAACCAGATACTACTCCATCACTAACAGTAAATGTTACGGTTTCATCTGAAGATTGGTTAAGTGTTATTGCCGCACCACCATCTAATCCTGCTCCTGCAGTAAATGTGATTGTATTATTATTAACATCACTTGCTAATGCATTTACCTGGTCTGAACCAGATACTACACCACCTGGTAGAATTGCTTGTACATTACCTGTGGTTACTGTACCTATTGTTACGATTGAATTATCACCACTATATGTTCCACCAGCAACAGTTCCTAATGTTGAATTAAATGCTTGTACATTTGTTCCAATTACTAAACCTAAGTTTGTTCTTGCAGTTCCAGTATTTGCTAAATCTGATAAGTTACTTGATTTTGCTAATTTTGTTCCTACTGTTGTAGTTAACGCAACCACATCACTATCACCATTTGCAATACTTGCAGAAATTTCTAATAATGTATCAAATGCAGCAGGTGCTCCACCTAATAAATCAGATACTTCTCTTTGTACATACGCAGTTGTTGCGATTTTAGTTGAATCATCGTTATCAGCTTGTGTTGGTGCAGTTGGATTACCAGTTAATGATGGTGAAGCTAAATTAGCTTTTAAATTTAATGCGGTTTGACCGGCAGTTGATACTGGTTTTAAAGCATCTGTTGTATTATCTACATTTCCTAATCCTACATTAGCTTTAGTTGTTCCTGCTTGAATAGTTGAAGTAGAATCATTATCTACGTTACCTAATCCTACATTAGCTTTAGTTGTTCCTGCTTGAATAGTTGCAGTAGAATCATTATCTACGTTACCTAATCCAATATCACCCTTCGTTAATTCTCTTGTTACAACAGTACCATTAGCATCTGTTACAAGTCCACTTGTATTTGTTGTTATGTTAATATCTAAATCAGATATTACAGTTGCTCCAGTTAATGGAGTTGTATCTATATCTATATCATCACCATCTAAGTTAGTTGGTAAAACATAGTTGTTTGCTGAAGAAGCTATTGTATCTAATTTTGTTTTATCTCCATTTGCGAATGCTCCTTCTGATGGTTTAGCTTGTAGTGTTGAGATTGTTACACCTTTAACACCAGCTAAATCAGTTAATTCAGAATCCATTAATGCACCTGCTGCAGTTACATTTGTTGTATCTGTTACATCTGCCGAAGCTTCGATTGCATTTAATTTACTATGGTCAGCAGTTGTAAAGTTTTCATCTGTTTGTGATGGGAACGTAACAACAAAATCCATATTTGCATTATCATCATCATAAGTTACTGCGATACCTGTCTTAGTACCACCAGTTGCAACAAGTGCTCCTGCTATATCTTGAACTGCTTCTGTTGATAATTGTGTGTTTGTAGTAGTTACCGAACCACCTAACGAGATAGCTGAACCATCTATTGTTATACTTGAGTTTGCTAATTTACTATTTGCTATTGATGCTAATGTAGAAGCTCCTCCAGCTGCTATTGTAATATCTCCACTTACATTTCCGAATACACTATCTTCTAAATTAGAAAAAGTTACTTTCTTTTCTGTTCCTGAATCACTTATAACTAAGTTATCTCCTTGTGCAATCGAAGCTCCACCTAAAGAACCCAATGCATCAATGTTAATTGCAGATACTCCCGTTAAACTTGAACCATCTCCTTGGAATGAACCAGTAAACGAACCACTAAGGTTTGATTCTGGTTTCACTGCTGTTGCATTGTTACTTGAATCAATTTGTATCGTTTCCAATACTCCTGAATTTACTTGTAAGGTTACCTTGTTGCCATCGGCATCTGCTGGAAATTGGATTGAACCTGATATTATGGGATTGTGTATAATCATTTTTTTCTAATCTCTGTATTATTATTTACTTGTTATAAATATATTTTTTTTATTAAAAGGTATCTCCATCAACTGTTCCTATTACAGTTGCTGCAGCAGTTCCAGTCACATCACCATTTAAGGCTACTTGAGCTGATTGACTAAATACTCCAAGAGCATTTACATTTGCTGTTACTTGACCACTTAATCCTGCGATATTTTCTACATCTACTGAACCACTTACAATTTGTCCACCTCGTGCAACAACTACATAACCACTCTGTATGGTTGGAAATGTTGCTCTTACATTATCATCATCAATTATTTGTAATGTTGATGGTATCATTTGAAAATCGTTAGCATCATATACTTGTACGATTGCATTTGGAGTAGATAAATTATGTTCTACACTCCATGTATCAGCATTTGTAAAAGTTTGTTTTACAGTTGCATTTTGTGATACTGTTATGTTTGTTAAAGCCGAACCATCACCTTGAAAAGCCGAAGCTGAAATAATACCCACTACACTTAATGAACCACTTAACGTTCCTTCATGGTCAAGTGTTACTATTTCCTTTACATTATCTCCTTCACCAGCAGAACCACTTTTACGAAGGAATAATTTACCATCGTGTACGTTCATTGCCAATTCACCGATTGCTAAATCAGATGTTGTTGGTTTGTTACCCCCTGCTAGGTTTCTTTTGAGTTTTATTATTTGAGCCATTTAAACTTTCCCTATTAATTATCTATTTTTCTTTTCAATTCTTCAACTTCTTTTGATAAATCCTTAATACCTTCAATTAATAATGAAACTAATTTATCATATTTAACAGCTTTGTAGCCATTTTCACGAGTAATAACTAATTCTGGAAGAACTTCTTCAATTTCTTGAGCTATTACCCCAATATCAGTACCTTTATAAATATCTTGCTTATCTTCATTCCAATCAAAAGAATACCCTCCAATTTTATTTATTTTATCAAGTGCCCATGGAATTGGTTTAATGTTATCTTTTAATCTCTTATCTGAAGAAGCAAATGCTATAATATCATCAGTTGATTTAATAGTTCCAGTTACATGAACATCATCTGATATATCAAATCTTGAACTCCCATGATTCCAAGTTATAGATTCACCAGCTCCTGCTATTATGATACCAGCACCATCAGCGGCTGCTGAATCAGCAGAACCACTTGCAACTGTTATTGTTTTATCTTCTATTGTTAATTCTGAAACTCCTAATTCAACAGCATCACCGAGTACAGTTAAGTTTCCACTAATTACAACGTTACTTAAAGAAGCACTTGCGAAAGTTACATTAGAATTTGTTTTTACATTTTGGTTACTTCCTCCTAAATATCCCCATTGTGTAGCTGATATAGTAGTTGAACCAATATTTTCTAATTGTGCTCCTTCAACTGCAGTTAAGTTACTAAGTTCGGTTACATTTGAAATTGGAATTGAACCACTATGAACACCTTCTACATCTAATTTTGTTTTTACAAGTGCATCGGTGTATCCAGTTTTATCATTGTTAGTTGTTGTATTAGATTCTATTGTATCTAAATTAACTGCTTGTGTTACGGAAATAAATCCTAACTTATTACCTTGTGCAGTAGATATAGTTGTTGGTTTGTTAGTAATACTATTATATGATACTTGTGATGAACCAGATACTATACCTGCAGGTAATGATGTTAATACGTTTGCTGCATCTGTTACATCGGCAAATAATTCAATATTATTTAATTTAGTATGGTCATCATTTGTAAAGTCATTCGTAGTTAATCCACCATCACCAACTGAATATTCTGTATTATCATTTGGAGTTGTTACTGAACCACCCAATGCAATAGCTGAACCATTAATTGTAATTGATGAATTTTGTAAATCATCGTTTTGTATTGTTCCTAATGTTATTGCTTGTCCACTAATTGATAAATAATCATGAGAGGTTGTTACAAGTGTTACATCAGTTGAATTATCTGTTCCAGCGGCATCTACACCTAAATTTGTTCTTGCAGTTCCAGCATTTCCTAAATCAGATAAGTTTGATGCTTTAGCTAATTTTCCACCTACTGTTGTTGTTAATGATACTATATCCGAATCTCCGTTTGCAATTGAAGAAGATATTTCCAATAATGTATCAAATGCCGCAGGTGCTCCACCTAATAAATCAGAAACTTCTCTCATTACGAAAGCAGTTGTTGCTATTTTAGTAGAATTATCATTATCTGCTGGTGTTGTACTAATTGGTGCTCCAGTAAATGTAGGAGAAGTAAACATTGTTGATTTAGATTCGTTATCTACGTTTCCTAATCCAACATCTCCTTTAGTTTTTGTTACTTGAGATGAACCACTAACTACTCCACTTGGTAATACCTCTATAACTCCTTTTTCAAAGTGAGCTGAACCAGTATCAATTGCAAGAACTATGTTACCAGTATTACCATATGCACCACCATCTTCTGTTCCTTCTTCTGTGTGTATTAAACCTGTCGTAGATGGGGATATTGTTGTTGTAGAGTTTACAGCCGTTATATCACCAGCACCTGCGGCAACTAAAGCATCATTTACAGCTTTTGTTGTTGGTATTGAGTTAGGGTCATCTGCAATAGAAGCAGATACGTTAAGAAACGCTGCAGTTCCTATTGTTCTTTTCTTTAATAATCCACTTACATCAAATAAAACATCAAAATCAGATGAACCACCTGCTGCAACACTTGAAAGTGTTAATGTATTAAATGTTGGTGAATCTGCTTGTTGTAATCCAGTATCTACATCGGTATTTACTCCGTTTATTGTAGCTCTAACTGTACCCTGTGATGGTGAAGAGAATGCTGAACCACTAACTACTGTTTCTGCATCTAATTTTGTTTTTACATTTGAATCAAAGTTGGTTATTGTATTTGCGTTTACTTGAGATGAACCACTAATTACTGTTTCTGCATCTAATCTTTTCTTTACACCTTCACTAAAATGATCAGAACCACTATCTAATGATAAACTTCTATTTGTATCAATACTACCACCACCACTTAAACCTTTACCACTACCAATTGTAATACTTGAGTGGTCAATGTGTTCGTTTGCTACATATCCATCTGTACTATGGATATCAATTTGTGATGAACCACTAACTACTGTTTCTGCATCTAATTTTGCTTTTACATTTGAATCAAAGTTTGTAATTGTATCGGCATCTACCTGTGATGAACCACTAATTACTGTTTCAGCATCTAATTTTGTTTTTACATTTGAATCAAAGTTGGTTATTGTATTTGCGTTTACTTGAACCGAACTACTAAATACATTATCTCCACCAATTTCTAAGAATTTGTTATAAGTAGATATTTGTGCGGATGATGAAATTACACTATCTCCGTTTATTTCTAAGAAATCATTATATCCACTAATTTGTGCAGATGATGAAACAATTCCACCCTTTATATTTGCAGATATACTTCCTCCGTTGATAATCATATCAATATTAGAAGTATCACTTGATGAAGAAATTATGTTTGCATTTATACCACTTAGTGCCGAATAATCAATTTGAGAAGAACCACTTACTACACCACCTTTTAAGTTAGCAGATATACTACCATCATTGATAATTATATCAACTTGATTAGTATCAGTTGAAGCAGAAACTATATCATTATTAATTCCACTTAATCCAGAATAATCTATTTGTGTTGAGCCACTAACTACTGTTTCTGCATTTAATTTTGTTTTTACTCTCGCATCTGTATAATAGATATTACTTGAACCTTCAGTTACTTGGTCAGTATCAATACCTGTTAGTTCTCCACCTTCTCCTTTGAATCCTACCGATGAACTTACTTTTGCATTTAATACAAATGAAGTTGTATTGTGATCCCATTGTAATGATACACCGGCTCCATCTATTTCAATACCTGCTCCATCTGCAGCTGCTGAATCTACCGAACCACTTGCAACTGTTATTAATTTATCTTCAATTCTTAATTCTGTTGTTGAGATTTCTGTTGCAGAACCTAATACTGTTAAATTACCAGTTACTTGAATATCACCTGTAAAATCACCATCTGCAAAAGTTACATTATCTGATGTTGATAATCCTTGATTAATTCCATCAAGTGTGGATTTGTTTGCATGTGTATGTGTATCGGATTCTAATGAATCTAATCGTGAATCTAAAGATGTTGATAACGGTCCTTCAATTGTATCTAATCTACTATCTACTGAAGATGAGAATCCATTAAAGTTTTCATTTGAGGATGAAAGAATATTACTTCCACCTAATATTTGAATTGAACCTGATACAACCCCACCTTTTAAGTTAGCTGAAATACTACCACCATTGATAATCATATCAACTTGTGAAGTATCACTTGATGCTGAAATTATATTATTGTTTATTCCACTTAATCCAGAATAATTTACTTGGGATGAACCAGATACTACGGTTTCATCATCTAATTTTGTTTTTACGTTTGAATCGAAGTTAGTTACTGAATCTGCATTTACTTGAGATGAGCCACTTACTACACCACCAATTAATTCGGCAGATATAGTATCATTGGTTAAAATCATGTTAACCTCAGTAGTATCAGATACTGCTAAGTTAGTATCTCTTGAAATATCAACTGTTAAGGTATTATTAGAACCATCAATTGTTTTGTTTGTAAGAGTTACAGTATCAGTTGCAAATGAACTTGTATATGATTCTACATTATCTAATCTTGTATCTAAAGATGAAGTTACAGTTTCTAATGTTGTACTTTTAGCTTCTTCTACGTCTAATCTATTATCTTGTGATGCAGATTCTAATTCTAAATTATCCAATCTACCATCTTGTGATGCAGAATCTAATTCTAGATTATCTAATCTATTATCAAATGATGAGGATACAGTTTCTAATGTTACACTTTTAGCTTCTTCTACATCCAACCTTACATCCAAAGATGAAGTTACGGTTTCTAATGTAGTACTCTTCACTTCTTCAACATCTAATCTACCATCATGAGAGGCAGATGTTATTTGTAAATTACTTAATCTATTATCATATGATGCGGTTAATGGAGATAATGTTGCACTTTTAGCTTCCTCTACATCTAATCTGTTATCATGTGAAGCTGATGTAATTTGTAAGTTAGATAATCTACTATCATATGATGCAGTTAATGGAGATAATGTTGCACTTTTAGCTTCTTCTACATCCAACCTTACATCCAAAGATGAAGTTACGGTTTCTAATGTTACACTTTTAGCTTCTTCTACATCTAATCTATTATCTACTGATTGTGAGTAATCTGTGAAATCTGTTACCGAAGATGAAAGAATTCCACTACCTGGTAAGTTTATATTATCTATTGTAGCATTAACTACTCTTAAATCTAAATATTTTTTTGTATCCGTACCTAATGTAAATACAGAAGTTGTTGTTGGAATTAATGAACCACTAAATGAGGCGTTAACATTAATATTATCAGTAGCATTAGTACCATCACCTAAGAATATATCTCCTCCTAGTGTAATATTACCCATAATATCAGCATCTCCTACTAAACTTAAGTTTGATGCCGTTATATCTCCACTTGCAGATATATGTGAACCTGTAATATCCGATAGTATGTAAAGTGAACCACTATTTGATTCATTTAGTTTTATAAGTGTTTTGTATGTTGTGTTTGAACCCCCACCGTCACCCAAATGAATAGTTCCAAGTGCAGTATCGTAAAATAATTCCGATTCCTGAAGTGAGGTAAATGAAGTTCCTCTTCTTAATTTTAGTATTGCAGCCATCTATATGATAATTCCTGTTTGTTGTATATAAATATCACCCTTTTAAAAATGGTGTTTTATTGGGTCTTTATCCCACGTATATAAGTATAGAAAAATCAAAAGTATAAAAAATATCTCAGCTTTACTATATTCCCATTCGGTTTAACTTAATTTCATCGGATATCATCTGTGAATTATATTTTATGGAATGTATTATAAAATCAACAAATTCCTTTGGTGATATAAACTTAATATACTCTTCTTTATTTATGGCTTTTCCCATCGGAGTTTGCATACCACCTGGTGAAAAACAATATGTTCTAATTCCATCAACTTTAAGTTCTTGTTGTAATGAACGTGATATTCCTAAAATAGCGTGTTTAGAAGCACAATACAACGTATTTTCTGGTGCACCAACATATGCTGAATTAGAACCTATATTGATTATCCTTCCCCATTTGTTTTTTTTCATATCTTTTGAAAATTCCTTCATCAATACAAACGGTGCTTTAACATTTATATTAAATATTTCATCAAAATCTTCAATTGTTAATTCACTTAATTCATTTGAAATAAATACTCCTGCACAGTTTACTAAAATATCAATAGTACCAATCGTATTCCTAATGTAAGATACCAGGTCTTCTGTTCCTGTATTAAAATCAGATTTTACATATTCACATTCTAATTTTTCTCCAAGTTTTTGTATTCTATTACTGTTTTTACTTGTTATGAATAAGTTTGCACCACTTTCTTTGAATTGAGAACACAATTCCACCCCTACACCTCCGGTAGCTCCTGTTATTAGAACATTTTTGTTTTTTAAAATATTATTCATACTCTTTATAAAAATGATTTTGTAGGAATATTATAATTACTTTGTATGTATTCATTTAAATGATTACCCCATTCAATATGTGATATATCTGTGGGGTGATTAGTTTGGAAATATTTATCGCTATTTCCCCAATTAGTATTAAACTTTTTTTCTATATGATTTTTAAAGTGTGGTTTAAAATCGTTATTATAGATATAATCTAAATCAATGTACTTAAAAAGAGAATCTAACCTAATATCTTCATCAAAAAATATATCAAAACAATTAAAGATTAAATATGGTATGTTTCTCATCTTTAAAAAAGATTGGAGATTTATTATATTTAAACAACCTCTGTGAATTAATGATTTTTTTAACTTTGTGCTTTCTCTTGACCATTCGTTTTTATCGATTCGTTTATCCACCCATTTTCCAATACCTTCATCTTGATTCCAAGTTTCATATCTCATTAGAGATGTCAATCCTATTACTACAAATAAATCCGTTTTTCCAATTGATTCTAAATAATCAATAGAACCGAGTGTAGTTCTCACTATATTATCATTACTAGTACCCAACCTACCTGCATTCCAAGTTTCTATACCAAGTTTTTTTCCTAATATCTTGGGCCAAACTTCGCTATCATAAAATTTATATAGTATGTTCTTATCTGATTCTTTAACTGGTATAGATTGTGGATCAAATTTATTACCGAAGTTTGGAATTATATCATACCAATCTAAACTTTTTGTAGCGTTCCAATTTAATGTTTGTGCTGGAGAATCTCCTTGTGTCCAACTATCTCCGTTTGTCAGTAATACCATTATATTATGTTATTATTTATTATATATTTGTGTAAATACTCCCCCCACTCGGTATGTGATTTATCCGTTGGATGGCTACGGATAAACCATTCAGATGTATCCCAACCTGTTATAGGATTCGTACTTATAATATATTCTTTAAAGTGGGCGTTTACCATATCACCATCTACCCAATGATTTAAATCTACCAACTTACTCAAATTTGTAGAGGCCTCTAATTCAAATTTATCAAATGCATTATACATCAAATAATTAATATTATTTACTTTAAGAAAATTTTGTAGATTTATTATACTATGTAGGTGCTCTATTTGATATAAATTTGTATTATCATAGAAAACTTTGGATACATCATTATTTGCGGATGGTCTGTATTGTACTTTGCATATTCGATTACTTCCTCCTTCGATTTTAGGATTTTCTTTTACTTCAAATATAGATACCCGTTGACTTGAAGACCAACCTATTA
>Ga0115006_10003391_pt1 | contig 10805 bp, 7 predicted proteins | sample ArcOceMetagenome_3_FD_88943 | JGI IMG/M metagenome (GOLD analysis project Ga0115006, IMG submission 88943) | Marine eukaryotic phytoplankton communities from Arctic Ocean - Arctic Ocean- Svalbard ARC20M Metagenome | ecosystem: Environmental > Aquatic > Marine > Oceanic | place: Arctic Ocean...
AATTGAAAACCCTAAACGGCAATGGACAGTGCTGCGTGATTTGAATGCGGGCATTCTTCATTGATTATTAGTCGCCAACACCGATCACTGACACATACACACACACACACACACACACACGTACGTACGTATATAAACACTGTCGCGCATGTCGGTCTACATTCGCACGCCTTGAATGTATGCCTTGCTTAAGTGCCTACGTTAGGCGTGCGCTACAGGCAGGCATGCAAGGCACACACACACGTATGCCTTATATGCCTGCACGTATGCCTTATATGCCTGCACGTATAGAGGGCACAAACACGCGTATGCCGTATATGCCTGCAACATAGCTCCTTGATGCACGTGCGACACGCCTACAATATGTACATGTGTGTGTGTGTGTGTGTGTGTGTGTGTGTGTGTGTGTATGGTAGTTCCTTGATGCACGAGCGACACGCCCTTACTTGCCACCCGTATCAAAGGGATCGTCGAACGCATCCAAAAATGGATTTGTTGAGCTTGTTTCCGACGCCTCAGAAAACTGCGACCTCCCAGACCTGTGCGTTTTGTGTGCGTGTGTGCGCATGCGTTTGTGCGTGAATATGGCCAGGGCGTATGCGCGTGCAACTGTCGGGCAACTGTCGGCGCACTTTGTTCATGATGAGTGCTTCTAATGGTGTCCGCGTGTGTAACTCGAAATGTGAGAATGTGCTCGGCAATCGCCCGCTCACCAGGACGTATAATACACGCGCACACAAACGCACGCACGCACGCGCGCGCACACACACACACAGCATCTGCGATACATGGCACAACATGATGCCCTCCGTATAGAGGCAGCGGACACGTGGCTCGTCAACATGTGTGCAGGAGGCCAGGGAGCAACGTCCGCGTGCGGCAGTGTGTGAGACCTGTCCATGGTGACAAGCTCGCCAAGCAGAGGACCGTCCCTACTCCCCGTCCCTGCGGTGGTCCTGGCCGCACCCTGCCCCCCTCCACTGCCATTGGCAAGCGCAGGCGTCGCGCGAGAGACCGCTGGGTCTACTTCGTCCCTGCCTTTGATGCTGCCACCGATGCCACCAGAAGCAAATCCTTCCTCCTCCTGTAGCCACCCCGGCTCATGTGCTGGCTCAACCTTGGTCTCTCTCTCGCTGTGCGCCTTTCTCGCAAGATCTTGTGCGCGCGCTGCTCCAGTTTCTCCAGTTTCTGATCTCGCGGCTCCAGGCCACGCGCGCGCCTCAGCAGCGACTCCGCCAGCGCCTTGGCAGAGGGCCTGCGATGAATGCTTCTGATCGATCACCCTTTGCAATTGGTGCGTCAACACCCGCACCTGCATGGCACGCAACAGCATGTCAGCGCGCGAGCGCAGCAACTCCTCTTCACAGCAGCCGCGCCAACACTCGCCGTCTCGCGGGGTGCGGGCGTGCAGAGAGCAGGCGAAGCACACCTGCTCCTGGAGAGAACAAATCTCCGCGCGGCCGGCGTCCAGAAGAAATTTAACCTGCACGTCCGCTTGTGCCAGAGCCTCGCGCGCCCCCTGCGAACAGTTTCGGCATATCAGAACTCTCCAAACGTGTTCATTTTGCCAAAAGCAGAGCAGTGGCGTGCTGTCCACCTCGGTTTCGCACTCCCCACGGACTTGCAAAGGGCAAGAGAGGAGGTCAGTGGTCACTTGCATATATATGTATGCGATATATGTATATACAAATATGTATAGAGAGAAAGAGAGAGAGAAAACATGTGTGTGTGCGTGTGTGCGTGTGTGTGTGTGTGTGTGTGTGTGTGTGTACATACATATGTAAACATATCACAAGTCACCACGGACCTCCTCTCGCAGTGCAGAGGCACGTGCCTCAAGACTCTCGCGTGCTTCGGCCTCTGTGATGTGCCGTTGGTCCAGGCCGCGCAAGGATTGAAGCTGCTTAGACAAGTCCTCCATCTGTGCGCTTCGCTCGGCCAGCGCTTTGCACAGCTCGTCCCGCTCGAGAACCAGCACCTCTTTGTCCATTTCCAGAAGTTCAATCCGCTCTTGAAACTCAGCTATTTGCCAGCCTGCTGTAAGCAAGCATGCTGCTGGCCTGTTCCACGGCGCCGCAGCGACTGTGGCCACAGTCGCCGTCGCCTGCACACCGAGGGGAAAGCGGAGAGAGGTAGGCACACACTTAGCCACACAACTAGGCGCAACGCGCGCAGCAAAGGCGCACGCAACAAGCTGGCCAGTCTGCGCAGCAAGAAGCTTGGTCATCGGATGCCCACCGTCAGGGAGCCTTGGTGCGCGTCGTCAGCCGCTGTCTGCGCGGGCGATGATCTTGTTCTGGCGGCCACCGGACTGATCGAACTGATAGCGCCCGGGCTCAGGGACCTTTCCGCAGAGTCAGGTCTCGATGTTGGCGTTAACTTCGGCGTCGACGTGGGCGATACTGCCTTTCCGCCCCCAGCTGCGCCTCTATGCTCAGCCTCCATTGCCAGAATGACGGCCATCAATTCGCTTTCAAGCTGCACAAGGTCAGCTTTTGCCTTGAGCTTGACTTGGTCCAATACTTCCTTGCGCACGTACTGTGCACTTGCCGCTTGCAAGTCTAGGTCCTGACCTGGGCGAGCTTCGCCCTCCGCGAGCATCCAGTCGGGGGAACGCGGCCCATCAGAGCCAGCATCAGCACCTATCGCCACGGGTCGCTCACGAGCTCCATCTCGCAAATGGCATCTTGCCCTCGCGCTCGCACGCAGCAGCCTTGGGTGATTAGAAGCATGGTGCGCGTGGGTTTTGACACCGCGGGCCACCTCTGACTGGGAGCGTGCGGAACTGCTTTTTGCCGGCTCGTCCTGGAATCCGCACGCGGCTCGCGGAGAGGCGGGCAGAAGCCACCCACCGAGTTGCTGCACTGCATCGCCGTCATGGGCGTAACCGCGCTGTTGTTCCTTCATGCCATGCACCTGCGCCTCTGCCTCTTGCACAGCATCCTCCAGGGCGGCTTGCTTGTCAGCGAGATCGACGTTGTGCTGCTCCAGCACCCGGAGAGATTCTTGCAGCGTCTCCAGACTGTGCTGCAAATCTATCACCTCGCCTCTGAGGCGGTCGGCGTCGTCCAACGCAGCATCACGCGCCAACTGGAGCTGCACGATTTGCCCGTCGCGCTCCTTGAGCTCGCCGCTGAGCAGCGCGACCTCGCGCATCCTGTGGTCGAGCGTCTTGCGCAACGCGTCATTTTTTTGCTGTTCGTCGTTCAGCGCGCTGGACAGCTTGCCCTCGTCCTGCCGTCGCGCCGCCTGCAGCTGCTTCTCCAGCACGCGCATCCGCGCGGCGTGGGCGCCGGTATCGCTGGCCACGTCTGAAAGCTGCTGCTTGAGGGCCGACCGCTCCTTCTCCAGCGTGTCGAGCTTGCCGTACGCAGCCCGCAGCGCGGATCGCAGGTGGCTGATGTGCGAGATGAGCGCCCCGGTCCCGCCATCCAGCACGGGCTCGCCTGGACTGGTCTGCAGGCGACGCAACGGCGAGCGCGAGCGCGAGCGCGGCGCGGGCGACCCCCGGGGCTGCAGACGCCCGCTGAGGGGGCTCAGTTCCCGCGCCGTCGAGCTCGCCACCGAGTCGTTCAGGACGGACCTCTGCGTCTCGCTCGACGAGCGCGGCGAGCTGGGGCGGCCGCGCAGGGCCACGCGCGTCGCGCGCGGGGGGGAGTTGTACGGCGGCCGGTTCTCCACGTGCTGGGTGCCGGCCTCGGCCGCGCGGGCGGCGCCGTGCTTGTCGCCGCGCGAGGGCCGCGGCGGCGTGATCGCCAGCAGGCTCTTTGGCGTGGCGGGCACATCGTCGGGGTGCCACAGGCCCGTGTGCCGCGGCGTCGCACCCGCCACCCGGCGCCGGCGCCGCTGCGCTGACTGCGGCGGCGACTGCGGGTCCTGCATCGACGGCCGCAGGTCGTGCATCCACGCCGCCACGGCCGATTTCACCATGCCTCGGCCCTCGGGACCGTCCCAGTGTGGGCAGGACACTGCCAGACTTTGAAAACTCAGTTCGTGGAAGTGCAGTGGGCCCATCAAACGCAAGCCAGAGCCTTGGATAGGGTTTGGACGAGCGGCGCAGGGCGGCGCCACACACCGGCTCACCGGGAGGAGGCTCGCGTGCCATGCCCGGGCTGCGCGGCGGCCGGCGCGGGCCACGGGCGGGGCGGGCGTGCGGGCCACGGGCAGCGGCAGGCACGGGCAGTGGGCTCGGCCACCGCTTTCGCAGCGCCCCGGCAGCGGCGGGCGCGCAGGCGCGGCGCGGCGCGGCGGGCGCTAGCTGAGGCATGAACTCGATCCGGTCCTCGGAGAGGGCGCTCGAGCGCATCCGCTCGAGCGGCTCCTTCCCGACGCATGCCGCGGCGCCAGGCGCCGAGCGCGGCCCTGGCGGCGCCGGCGGCTGGGTCAGCGGGGACGGCGGGCCGGGGCACCGGATGCGGCGCGAGAGGTCGCGCACCGCCGAGATCACGGTCGGGGACTCGGACGACGAGGACGAGCTGCCGGCCGGCCGCGCGGGCTCGCGCGCCGCGGGCTCGGTGGCGGAGGACAAGGTGCGCGAGCTCAACGCCGCCGGGCTGGACGCGTTGGCGCGCGGCGACACTGCGCGGGCGCGGCAGATGCTGGAGGGCGCCCTCGCGGCCGTGAAGAAGGGGGGCGTCGCCGATGTGGGCCTCTCGGTGAGCACGTACGGCATCTATGGCGCGATGCTCCTGGCCACGGGCAAGGGTACCGACAAGGCCGTGGACGCGCTCGCAGACGCAGTTGTGCGCATCACGCGGGTGCCCCCCGACGTGCAGTCGGCCGATCTGGAGCGCTCCCTGCAGGGCATGCAGGCCGTGCTGGCGTCCGCCACCGAGAAGGACTCGGGCGACATTCGTCTCGAATGCTTGCTCCAGTACGTAGCCGGGGCTCAGCTAGAGCGCCAGCGGCAGGGCTTCGAGTGCCTGGAGCACCTGCGGGTGGCGCATGATCTCAGCCGCACGTGCATGGGCATGGGACACCCGACGCACAAGGCCATCAGTGGGGCCTTCGATCGTGCCAAAAAGGCGTATGCCGCAGGGGCGACCACGTTCCAGTCGAAAAAGGCGCAGCAGGCAGCACAGAAGAAGGGGGGCAAAAACGGGTCGAGTGCGAAAGGGGTCGCGGGCGACGACGGCGATTTCCTGGGCGCAGGGGACGGTGGGCTGGGTCTGTTTGAGCAGGGCCTGAGCTCTGACGTTTGGTCGGCGCTGAAGGATGCCGGCAAGGCCAAAGCAAAGGGCGCGCGCGTCACCACTGGCACCGCTGCGAAGGCGTCGCTCGCAGACCGCAACCTGCAGAGTAGGGGAGAGTCCCGGAGCGATAAACGAGAGCCGTCTCCCGACCTTTTTGCGCCGAGTGCGGGCAAAAAGAGCAGCTTCCTGGCTAATCTGCTGGGCGATGCCTCACCGGCCGCGCCCGCAAAAATGCCGTCCATAGACCAAAAACCGGGCTCGCAGCAAAAGAGACCGCCGTCCTCTTCGGCCAGTTCGAGCAAGCAGCCGCCGTCCTCGTCGGCCAGTGCGAGCAAGCGCACGGGTGCGGCCAAGGACCGGAAGCCATCGCGACGCCCCATGAGCCCCGTGCAGCAGCCGAATTTTTCCGCCGAAGGAGACGCGTCAAAGCCACGTGGAGGCAGCACGCATGCCCCTTCAGAGCAGCAGGCAGCACCAGCGCTGGGCAGAGGTGGGCTGAAGGAAATCAGTGTTCCAGTGCCTGAAGCAAAGAATGGGGCTTACAAAACACCGTCTGGGGTCACTTCGTCGTCAGCGGATCGGGAGGCCAGCGACAGATCGAAGACTGGCAGCGCAGCAAGTTCCGCGAGCACGGATGCAAGCAGGGCGCCAAAGCTGCGTTCGCCTGTGGCGCCGCAAGTGGACTCGGAAGACGAACACACAGAGACTGTCAATGTGTCGCGTGACGGGGAGGAAAACCTCTCGGCAGCAGAGGCGAAGCACTCCTCCATCGACGATATGATTGGAGAGCTTAGCCAGGGCCAAGAGTCGATTTCGTCGAAACAAGCGTCCCCCACCGCGCAGCAGGTGGCTGAGGACTCGGACGAGGACGACGCACCCCAGTTTGTGACCCTTGCGAAACACGACAAAGAAGCAGAGCATAAACAGCGTGCTGCAGCGGGGGATTCTGCAGCATTGCGGGCGCAGCAAGAACTCGATGCTGGGGATTTGGCGGCCGCCAGGAAGGCTATGGTCGAGGCAGGTCAGGAATGGCTGGCAGCGGAGGTGGATAAGACGAGTGATTTGGCTGTCTTAGCAGGACAGCTTGCGATGGGTCTCGCGCGAGAAAAAATCAACTCAGGGGACCTTGTGGGTGCACGCGAGGCGCTGGCAACTGCAGCGTCAGAGTGGAAGAAGGCTGGGCAGAACAGAGCAGACGAGATGGCTGCGCTGGAAGCACAGATTGGCGAGCATGCTATTCAGGCAGGGCGATTCGAGGAGGCTGCTGACATCTATGCTCGCGCCCTGGCGGTTGCGGAGGAGTCTGGCGACCTAGAAGCACAAGCTGCAGCATACGCCAAGCTTGGCAACGCCTACAAGCTGGTTGGCCGCAATCAAGAAGCGATCGATGCCATCAAAAAGGGGCTGGATATCGCAGAAAATAGCGGGGATGTATCCGGCCAGATTGCGGCATTCGAGGGGCTGGGCCGTGCTTACCAGGCTCTCGGGCGCACTGAAGATGCTGTCCAAATGTTTACCAAGTCGCTCGAGCTAGCACAGCAAAGTTGGAACGTTGCCGGGCAGGGTCGGGCCCAGCGTGGTCTCGGTGATGCACTAGCTGCACTCGGCCGCAATGATGAGGCCGCCGATATGTATGCAAAAGCTCAGGAAGTGGCTCAACGCACGGGAGATGTGTCTGGGATAGGGGCTGCGTTGCAGGGCTTGGCCACTGTTCATGCAGCGCTGGGTAAGCATGATGAAGCGGTCAATGCTTTGAGAAAAGCCATGGAGATCGCAGAGCATTCTGGGGACTCCAAGCTTCAGAGTGCTGTAATGAGTGCGCTAGGCTCTGCTCTCACGGCGCTGGCACAAAGTGAAGAGAAAAACGACGGGGAGCAGACACGATCTACCTTGCAACATTACAACCATGCCGTGGAATTATGCTCAAAGGCCTTGGAAATGGCAGAGCAGACGTCCGACACAGCAGCACAGTGTTCCTGTTGCAACGCGCTGTCAGCAGCGTACAGTGCGCTAGGGCGACACGAGGATGCAGCCGAAATGTCCGAGAAGGCGCTTGGGATCGCTGAACAACTTGGCGACCTGTCAGGACAGGCAACAGCGTTCAGCGCTCTTGGCAACGCCTACAGGGGGCTTGGGAGATTCGACGAGGCTGTGGATATGCAGTCAAAATGTCTCAAGCTGGCAGAGCAGTGCGGAGATGTGCAGCTGCAGGCTGCGGCTTACATGGGATTAGCAAATGCATACAAATCAATGGGACGTTACGCAGATGCGGTAGCCATGCTGGAAAAAGCAAATGCGATCGCGAAGGAGGGCGGCTTCGACCTAAATCCAGCGCATATGAACGAGTGGTCGAGGTCACAGACAGCGTCCCTGACAATCCAATGCAATTTCCGGATGCATCTAGCAAGGCAGGCCATGCTGGCTGCGATGAAGGGTGAGTACACCAAGAATATTGTGCCCGTGCAAGCGGCGGTCCGCCGATGTCTGGTGCGGAGCAGGTATGCGACACAGCTCAAGCGAAAAAGGGCCCTCCTGAAGATTGAAAGCACTACACTAATTCAATCAAAGTTTCGTCGGGCGCTGGCCAATCACCGCTGGGTGAGAGTTCTGCAAGGGGTCAGTTGTATGTGCGCACGGACGCGGGCTAGTCAGGTGTGTCGGCATGCATCAAAAAGAAACGCTGCGATCAGTCTGCAAGCTTGTGTTCGGGCCAGAGTACAAGCGAGCCAGGGCGCCAAGGTGATTGAACAGGGCATGAGGGATAAGCTGTCATGTGTGCTGCAAGCCTGCTGCCGCCGGTACAGGCCTCGGAAAATCCACAGGGACACTGTTGCCTCGATATCGCTTCAAGCTGCAATACGGAGGCAGAAATCGATCCAAACATTTTGTGCTCATAAGTCAGCGCTTGGTGCAAGTAGTCATGCGCGGGCAGCCCTGTGTCGACGCAAATATGCGCGAACGGTGGCTAGCGTTCTTTTGGAAGCCTATGTACGTGCCCGTTTAGAGCGCGACACATGGCAGACGGTCGACGGGGCTGCGCAGCGGAAAACACCTTCAGAAATGGACGCGCTTGACAAAGAGAGAGCAGAGGCGCAACGTTTGGCAATCGAAATAATCCAAGCTAGAATCCGCAGGTTGATGCAACGGAAAGTTGGTGAAGAACAGATGCAAAGCGCCAGGCAGACAGATTCGTGCGGTCTCTTGCAGGCTGCGTGTCGAAGACAACGCGCACGCACGGAGTTTGCCCGCCTTGTGGCATCAATCTCTTTACAAGCCCGCATCCGAGGAGTCCTCGCGCGTCAAGAGCGGCACAACAGCCGTTGCGGCGCGCTCCTGAGCGCAGTGTGCAGACGATTTCATGCAAGAGAGGCTCATAGAAGAGGGCTAGCGTTGCGCACGCTGCAGGCCGCAGTGCGTAGGCGGGCTGCCGGAAATAAAAAGGCCGCGGAGGAGGGGGCAAGCCAGAGGCTGTCGCACTTTGTGAAGGCATCAAATGCTCGACGGAGGCATGCAGGTCGGCGTGGAGCGTCAGTGCGACTGCAAGCATCGCAGCGCAGAAGGTTGGGGCAGAGCTTTGGCGCCTCTCACATGCAGGAAAGTCGGGAGCAATTTGCGTGCCAGTGCCTTCAGGCTGCTTGCCGGCGCTCTGTTGCCCGTGAAGCGCACAGAAAAGGTCTGGCTGCTCAAACCATTCAAGCTGCTATGCTGCGGCGCACTGTTGGTCAAGGAAGAAAACGAGACAAGGAGGCGTGTGCAACTCTGGAACGCTTCTTAAACGCAGCAGCGCCCTGCCGCAAGTACGCGGAGAAGCAGATTGCAGTGCGGAAATTGCAAGCTGTGCTGCGCAGGAGCGAAGGACAAGTCAAGGGCAAAGACCACATGGAAGAAAGCAGAATGGACTTGTCCATGCAGTCTCTTCAGGCCGTCTGCCGTCGAATTCTAGCTCGGGAGGCACACAGAAGAGGCTTGGGTGCACGCACCTTGCAGGCAGCCTCGCGTAGGCGGCGGGCTTGCCAAGCCAGGAAGGAAGAACAACACGCTGCATCGTGCCTTGACCGCATTTGCAAAGCTGCCCTTGCTTTCAGCAAGCATGCGAAGAAGAGAGCGTCCGCCATGGAATTACAAGCTGTGCTGCGGCGAAGATTGGGTCAGCTCCATGGCCAATCGGTGATGGAGGACAACAGGAGGGGGTCTGCTGCTGAGCATCTTGATGCTGTTTGCCGCAGAGCGCTGGCGAGAGACGCATATTGCAAAGATGTAGCTGCACGCACAATACAAGCCGCGATGCGACGTCGTCATGCTGGCCAGGATCGGGCGCAGAAGACATTCGGATGTGCTGCGCTTCAACAGTTTATCAAGGCCAAGCTGATCCAGCAGCGGTATGCAGATAAGTGGTCTGCTGCCAGATGCTTGCAAGCTGCGCTTCGCAGACAAAGGGGACAAGCTGATGGTCTTTCCAAGATGGAAGAAATCCGGCAAGCGTTGGGCTCTCAATGTCTCCAAGCTGCTTGTCGGCGAACGTTGGCGCGAGAGGCACATAGAAGATGTCTTGCGACTCAAACCTTACAGGCGGCCGTACGCCGGCGCTGCAATCACCTCAGGGGGCAAGAACACCGGGAAGCACATGCTCTCCTCGAGCACGTCTTCAGAGCAGCATTGGCACGTCGGAAATACTCTCTGGAGCGCTGTGCTGCCGTTACCTTGCAGTCGGTTCTACGGAGAAAGCACGGGCATGCTGAAGGTCAGTCGCACATGGACACAAGCAGGCGAGATAGCGCAGCCCAAACGCTGCAGGCTGAGTGCCGTCGCCTGCTGGCCACACAGCATCTAGGTGCAGTTCACCGCGCACGGGAGACTTTGACTCGACATGTCAAGGCGGCGGTAGTCCGAAATGGTTACGAAGAGCAGCGTGCAGCTGCAACAAGGCTGCAAGCTGCCATCCGCGCGAACTATGGGCGCCGTGATGGGCACAAGCTGATGGAAACACTCGCCGCAGAGTCGCTGCAGGCTGTTTGCCGGCGAGCGCTCGCACGTGAAAAGCACATCCGGGGTTTGATGGCGAGTACATTGCAGGCGGCGGCAAGACGCGCGCTGCACGCAAAGGCCGAGGAGGAGCGACGGGCGCAGGAGGAGGAGGAGCGTAAACGCGCTGAGGAAGAGCGGCGTGCCAAGGAGGAGGAGGAAAAACGGCTTGAGGAGGAGAGGAAGAGAGCCGACGAAGAGCAGAAGGCGAAGGAAGAGGCTGATCGCAAGGAGCGTGAGCGACAGGAACGAGAGGCTGAAGAGAAACGACAGCAGGAGGAGGAGGAAAGGCGACAGGCAGAAGAGCTCGCGCAAAAGGAAGAAGACGAGCGGATGCTGAGAGAGGAAGAAGAGCGCGCAAGAGAGGAAGCCGCAGCGGCTGAGCGGGCGCTACAAGAGGAGGCAGAACGAGCAGAGCGAGAAGCCGAGGACGCGCGTAAACAAGCTGAAGAGCAAGAGAAGGCGTTGGAGGAGGAGGCAGAACGGGCGCGGCAGGAGCAGGAGGAAGAGGAGCGCAAACTGCGTGAGGAAGAAGCTGCCAAGGCTGAGAAAGAGGAGAAGCGTAAGCGCAAAGAAGAAAAAAAGAAAGCG
>Ga0115006_10003392_pt1 | contig 10805 bp, 8 predicted proteins | sample ArcOceMetagenome_3_FD_88943 | JGI IMG/M metagenome (GOLD analysis project Ga0115006, IMG submission 88943) | Marine eukaryotic phytoplankton communities from Arctic Ocean - Arctic Ocean- Svalbard ARC20M Metagenome | ecosystem: Environmental > Aquatic > Marine > Oceanic | place: Arctic Ocean...
AACGGCACCAGAGACGATGATGGATTCCGGCCAAGTGATCTCCCGCGAGGAACCGTTTGCAGCCGTCCTAATGCGATCACATGCCCACAAGTATTGCGCTCACTGTTTTACCAAGTTTGACAACGAATCCCCCGGCAAACGCTGCTCTGGTGGCTGTGAATTCACCTATTATTGCGGCCGGCAATGCCAGAAAAAATATCATGGTGCAGTGCACAAACACACCTGCAAGCGGTATGCCGCAATTGTCGGTCAAGCCACGCAATTTTATTCCAGCACATCCACCACCGGAGATGAGTTTCCATTTGAAGATTTTATGCTGGCGCGAGCTGTCTACATTGTGATGTGCGCGCGGAGCGGATTTTCAGTGAAAGAACATAAATTGGATGGACTAGCCCCTGTCCAAATCTCAGCATTATGTGAGGGCCTGGAGACCAGTGTCAAAGAAGAGGAGAGACTACTGGCTCACGCAATAGCTGCCTCGTTTGGGTTTGAGCAACATAAACGACCGAAGGCAATTACTTTCTTTACAAGCCTGCTCCTCAAGTTCAGACACAACAATTTTGGCATACAAAATGAATTGCAGCAGGTAATCGCATCTGGAGTATTCCCGAGGGGAGCGATTCTCAACCATAGTTGCGACCCAAATTGCATGCTGACGTATGACGGACCAACACAAATTATCACAACAACCAAGCCAGTGAGCAAAGGGGAAGAGCTCTTTCATTCCTACACAGATATTTGTCAACCCACCGCGGTGCGACAAGAGAGTCTCTTCAACACGTATGGCTTCCGATGCGACTGTGTGCGATGCCAAGGCCTTGGGCAATGGAAATTGGTGGAAGGAAAGTTGGTTGGAGGGAATGATTCTCTCAGCGACGAGGATACCAATACTATTTCTTTGTCACTGCTCATGGCCCAGAAGATATCGTCAGAAAGTGCTGACGAAGACGATGATTTGATGCGGGAGTACAACCTCCTCCGGAAAGTCTTGGCAATACAAACGGAGGCACTGGATCGATTCAATATGGAGCGGTATAAGACGGAATGTCTGGCTTTGAGTGTTGCTCTACTTTTGGGGAGCGAAGAAGCTTTGTCCCATGCCCGAGCAATCGTTGATTTCCTGGCCTTTGTGTGTAATGAGCACCACCCTCTTCTGTTGCTGCAAAGACGTACATTATCTGAGTTGGAGGGCGTTTTTGGAGACAAGTAGTATTCATAATGTCGGTGCAAGTAAGCTGCGCCATGTTTTATATCTATAGTTATTGCTTCCTTCTCTGCATTCTCTGCCGCTTCTGTCTTGTAATCCGAGCGGAACGACTGTCGCTGCTATCGTTACTCTCCAAGTCGTCCACCTTGCCATCTGCTTTCTGGAATCTATAGAATAAAATATTTTCTAGAGCTCGAACTTGTACATCTTTCCACATTGTTTTGTTGCCATTCAAGTCTTTTCTACTTCTCCTCCTCTTGAATCCCAGTAAATCGTGGGGGTCGTCATCTTCCCCGTCAATCGGTTCCAACAATTGTTTCAATAAAAACTCTGGCCTTGAGAAGGAGAAGAAGCCATAAATGCCACCAGGTAAAAGGGCTCGATTGACGCTCTTCATGACCTGCATCAAAATATCAGGCCGGCTCGCGCAAAAGAGCGCATCCATCATTCCCTTATCAACAACGGCGTCAATGGTACCGTCCTCAAAGGCCGTTAGAGATGTGGCATCATCCTGAACAAACTCCATGGAACCTTCGCCAAGAAATTTTGCGCACCGATGGGACATTGTCGAAACAACTCGCTGAGATACATCGGCCTGAATAATCGTCGTATGTTGCCGGCTACTTTCCCCTTCTTCCGAAGACCACCCACCAGGGATCGTCAGCATGTCCTCCCCAAATTTAGAATTGCCACAACCCAGAAGTAGTACCTTGCTTTTCCTTTCGGCGTTGCCCTCAGGGGGCACACCAATTGTCTCCCCGAAGGTCGTTTCAACCATGCCTCGACCACCACCATCGCCACCCTCTACACCCATCGGCGGCAATTTCAATGCCTCGATCTGATTATAACCAAACTGCTGAACTTCATCAGCGTACAACTTGGCATCGTAACGGTGATGCATTACATCCTGAAGCGACGTGGAGCCCCACTCGTACACATCCTCGGGACCTAATTTTGTGTACACACCATCCCAGTACGAAGGCATTCCGTACGGCGGGCATGGCAGCTTGAAACGGTGCGATACGGCCGCCTTCACCCGATCGATCATGTACCGTCCCCTGAGGCTCATTGTCACTCTGTTTATGAGGAGGTCGCGGTCGGTCGGTGCGGTCGGTGCGGTCGGAGGTTTCACGTGATCTCGCGTACGTACATCTTCTAATCTGTAGCGTACCTACGAGTACATACACCAGGTACGAGCTCGTACGTACGATCACGCGTGACTTCTGCACATCAACGAGCAACGGCATAAAATCAATCAACCGTGGCTACAGTGCAAAGTGCTGTACTCGTTCAATGGGAATCGACGTGATGCCACCGAAAGACACAGAGGAGCCGCCGAAGCTGAGGCTTCTTCACGAGTGAGTGGCCACCGACCTTGATTTGCTGCTATGCGGGATTTTCGTGTACGTCAGCCTCAACGTATTTTACGTGCTCTCCCTCTATCATCTCGATCTCGTGCCCGGCGCCTCGCAGGTCCCTCCACAAAATTCCCCAGGGCCCTCGCTTTGGTATTTCCGGCGCACTCTGTAATGTTATTTTCATCGCTGGATTCAATGCCTGTGTGAATGCATTTGAATCACCGGAAATGCCAGCAAGCCGAATCTACAGCCTCTTCTACTGCGCCTACATTCCGGTGGGCCATGCCATCAATTCTCTCCTCGTCTTTGGCTGGCCGGAGAAATATCTGTCTTCTCTCATGAGCAATGCGCCCATCGGCCTCACGGCGATGATGCTGGGAACCATCTTAACCGGGTACTTCGATCGGATCAATTTTGAGCACGTTGCGGATCAATTTCTCATCAACAACTTTTATTGGGCTGGGTTTACCGAGCCGGAACCCGATGAAGAGCGGAGCGAGTACTATTCCTCGATTATGGTGATGATCATAACTGGTGTTTGGAGTTATTTATTGTCGGTGTGGGTGAATGCAGCACCGACGAAAAAGAAGCCGGAAGGGAAGGAGCTCTAACTAAAAGCAAGCACGATTTTTATGTGAGAGTTCGGCACCTGTCGGTATGTATTCTATTGATTTGGAATTCGGCACCTGTCGGTACATGTATAGATCTACCGGTATTTAGACGGTACTACGTGTAGTGCAATATTAGTGCAACTACTGTAATGTATCAGCCATACATGTACGTGTAGAAACAGATCTTCTTCTGTACAAAATTCAATCTCCTCGGCAGGAGCAGGCATGGTGCTCGGTTACATGTGTCGTATTCTGTGGAGTCAGCACAGGCATCGCAAGCGAAACATGAAAATAACACGATAAAACGGTCCGGCCCCCGCATGACCTTGTGCCGGAAGATCGCGGCGGATTGCGCGAAGGAAGGAAGGATCGTCAACAATCGTCAAACAAATATCCTCCATTTGTGATGATGGTATAGTGACGATACAGAAACTAATTTTGATGACGCACGACGCGCGCGAGACCACCCGTTCTGCCGTTCGACCAGTTCGACCACTTTGAACGAACCTCCCAATCCATCGTGCCGCAGGCAGGCAAGTGCTTCAGTTACGGTACTGTGTGCTCTACCTTGGGCAAAGCAGTGCAGAACAGCACATGCTCACATGCCACTGTGTTCGCTCAATCGCATGAGACAAAGCAGGACTGAGAGTGCTGCCGGTGGCGGCATGACCGGCAACGAGACGTCGCACCCATCACGGCGTTTACGACCGAGGACGACGACGACCCTACCTCGGCCGACGGCGGTATCGCCATGTTGCTGTCCACTGGTCCTCCTCTTGGCGGCCACGGCGGCTATTAGGCCTGCCGATGGCTTCTCGTCTACTCGCTTGCTATCGAGCAATGGCCGAATACGACGTGATACGACGAGTAGAGAAGCACAAACACAGCTGCTGCAGATGGAACGAGATGTGTCGTCGTGGTGGCTAAGACCGCCCAGCCAGTACAATGATCATGTGGTTGCAGAACGACAAAGGACCTCGCTCCATGCCGTGGCCATTCCAGTAGCTAATGATGATAGCTGGTGGCATGGCCGCGATGGCGACGACAGGGAGCGAATGGAAAGTCCGATCCGTACCATTGGCGGGGGACGAAGGAAGGAGCAACAACCATCAGACAGCCCACAACCTGAACGTACTCACAAAAAGTCAGGCCAACGCGCGAATACGGTCGCATCGGCCAGACGATCTAGGCACAACGATGATGGCAGCAGTAGTAGCAGCAGGTCCAGACGAAACAGAAGTGGCGGTCGCAACGATAACGACGACCCCCGGCGCAACATCCGGCGAATGTTCCGGAAGGCCCGAGACCTCGAACGCTCGGGGCAGTGGAGGGAGGCCACCACGATACTGCAAAAGATCCTCGCCGTTGATCCGCACGATGCTCACTCGTATCTGGCGCTGGCCCGCCTCGAGGCTCGGAGGGAGGGATCGGGGCCGCAGGTCGACAGCCGGCGCAGTCCAGCCCGGGAGGCCTTCCGGGCGGGCACCGAGCAATGTCCCGACAGCGTCCACCTGTGGCAGGCGTGGGCTGTCCACGAGCAATCTCGTGGCGATGAGGACAGAGCACGCGAGCTTTTTGGCAAGGCGCTTGAAATCGATGCGAAGAATCCGTACGTGTGTCACGCCTTTGGATTGATGGAGCAGCGTGCCGGTAATGTTGACGAGGCGCAGGCGTTGTGGGAACGAGCTCTGGAGGGACATTCGACGGCCGCCCTGGTTTGCTCCCTGGGCGAACTTTATACTACATCGGGAAAGTTCAAAGGTGCCATAACCCTTTACGATACGCACGTAAACCGAGTGCACTCGGAGCGCGAAATAGCGGAGATCTATCTCGCCGCGTCGTGGCTCGAGGAGAGACATTTTGGTAATATGGATAGAGCAGCAGATCTTCTCAACATGGCACTGAAGAGAAGTCCTGGAAATACCCGAGCTCAGGTGGCACTAGCTCGCTTATCAGGTCGTCGTACCAATCAAACGGGTAAGAATGTTGCTGCCGTGCGGAAGAGTTTGGAGGAGGCCTGCACAAAGCATGCGATCGGAGAAAAGTCCAGCGTCAGAGATGGTCGTCTCTTCAATGCCTGGGCCAAGCTTGAGGTGAAGGCGGGAAACCTATCCAAGGCACGAGATATTTTGCGTCAAGGTATTCGAGACTTTCCCCGCGACAAGTCCCTTCTCCAGGCCGCCGGAAAGGTGGAAGAACGACTTGGTAATTATGCAGGCGCGCGGGAAATGTACAGCTCGAGTTTGAGTGTCGAGCCCTCTGCCGTCACCTTAGTTGCGTATGCGCTGCTCGAGTTGCACCATCCTTCCGAAGGAAAGCCAGCTGATATCGGCAAGGTGCGCAAACTGTTTGAAGAAGCACTTCTCGTTGACCCCAGGCACGGGCCTGCATACAATGCCTACGGCAACATGGAGTTTCAACGTGGCGATATCGAGCGAGCCCGAGATGTTTTTCAGCGTGGCGTCAGCGCTCACTGCACGGATGCAGCATCGGTTTATCACGGCCTCGGAAAGCTCGAGTTATCACTCGGAAATACTGTAACAGCACGAGATATCCTCCGAAAAGGGTTGAAGGAAGTTGAAAAGCACGAGGCGATGATGGAGAACAACCAGCTCAAGAGAGCCGTGTTCCTAGCGCACACTCTCGGTATGTTGGAGCTTAACAGCAATCGAGTCGAGGAAGCCAGGGCGATATTTACGAAGGGTTTGTCTCGTCACCCCAACTCCTCTCAGCTTCTTCTCGGGGCTGCCATGGGTGAGGTCAAGCTTGGAAATGAGGATGATGCCAGAAGGTACTTCGAACGGGCCGTCAACATCGATTGCAAGCACGCTCAGGCATGGCAGGCATGGGCAGTAATGGAAATGCGCGCTGGTGACTACAACGTCGCAAAGACGTTGCTAGAATGCGGTATCAAGGAGGTACCGACCCATGGAGCGCTGTGGCAGGCTTACGCAACGATGGAAAGCCGACGATCGAACGTTGACGTTGCTCGGGCCCTCTTCGCCGCAGGTATCAAGAAATGTCCCAATCATGTCTCATTGTATCAAGGCTGGGCGTGCCTGGAGCTTCGAGGGATGAACTTTAATAGGGCTAAGATTCTCATTACCGAGGCCCTCACCCGGGACAAGAAGCAAGGACTGGGCTGGCTGGTATCCGCCAGGATCGAAGAGAAGCAGGGCAATGACGGCCTCGCCGCTATGGTCTTACGCCGAGGCCTAGAATGTGCACCAAAGGACGCGTCTCTCTATTGCGCCCTCGGCAAGATTGAGCTTCGCCGAGGGCATATCGAGGAGGCTAGAAAGGTCTTTGAGGAAGGCCTTAATTTCAATCCTCTTCACGCACCTCTCTATCACTCGCTCGCCGAGCTCGAGGCCATGGTGTTCAACCTTGACGCTCTGGCAAAGCTAAACAAACGCGCCGCTAAAATTTTCAATGCTAAAGGTCTCACTTCGTCGTCGCCGGCATTAGCTCAGGCATGGAGTGCCAAGATCAAAAGGGCAGGATCCAACATGGAGCTACCCGAAGGAGTTGCCGCGCTGGCAGCCAAGGTTGGTCTCGAGGAAGAAGACGTTGCCGACCTAGAAGCATCGCTCTCGGAGGTCGATCCAGCTTCGATGATTGCAGACATTGCCTCTCATAAACCGGTTCATAGCTCAGACAAGCTACTACAATCAGTGGCAGTGCAGGAAGCAGCGGCAGTATCATCGTCGTCGGTGACAAAAAACAGCCAAACGAAAACGGTTGTGCTGGAAATAACGGATGAGCAGTAACATTTTGTTGCTACCGGTACATAGTAGCTACGTAGCTAGAAGATCTACCGGAAGACTCCTAGAATCTACTCTAGCTACCGGTACATGTAGATCTAGTAGAGATCTAGATTCCAAATTGCTGTAAAACAAATCAAATCATTTTTGTACAATTATGAGAATAAATGAAAACGGAGAAGGAAAAAAGACAGAGAAAAGTAACAAGGGATACCGAAAGAAGACACTAAAAAGTACAATGGCACTAAAAAGATTTTGGCTGCGTCAGTGGGTGGCTTGGCCCACGGCCTCTGACGAGGCGTGCGTGTTTGTTACCGCCCGTTCCCAATGCTCCTCTGACTCTGCCTGGCGCCCATCCAAAACATCATCCGCGTCTTTGACTCAGTCACCGCCGCTACCCTTATTCATTCATTATAACGAAGACCCCCCACCAGCCTAATAATATACGCTAAGATGAAGATCGAATCCGCTGCTCTGTTCCTTGCCCTCTCCGCATCGGCTACCGCCTTCGCACCGTCGGGAATGTCCGCCGTCCGAAGCAATTCCGTATCGCTCAACATCCTCAAGGATGAGGTTGAGAAATCCGAATTGGACAAGGCCCTTGGTCGTGAGGTACGAATTATACGCACGAAAAGTGGTGGTTTCATCCGGCCCAGGCACTTGTCGCGTATCGGCGTTTCGGGCCACTTGATTGATTGGTCGCTGCCTGATGAATGAGTGGCGGGCAACGCGTTTGCGACGGGAAGGAATGGGTGTTCAATGCAAAACTTATTACTACGTAGTATGCTTTTTTGCCCGCCGGAGCCTTTATTTCACCTCGACATGACACTCTGGCCGCCATGACTCAGCATACGATCGATCGAAGTTTGTTCATCATCGGTTGGATGGGCCGGCTCGGGATGTCTGGAAGTGCCTCTTGGACTGTATCACAAATACCCGCACATCACATTGTTCCTCGGTGCTCACGCCCACCTTTGTTTTCCTCTCTTTTCTTCTATCCACCAATAGATTGACTACAAGCCCGGCAAGGCCCAGACTGCTTTCGCCAACAAGTACCGCGACCTTGTCGGACAGGAGGTCCGAACCGTCGGTGAGGCCTTCGAGGAGTTCACCGAGATCCTCGGAAGTCCCGTCAATCCCCTCTACAAGTCCATGGTCTCCGACATTGTTGGCACCACCCACCTCATCACCGTGAATGCCCGCTTCAAGCGCGATGCCATCTGGTCCCTTGGCATGATGTCCGCCCTTGACCTTCTCTTTAAGAATTACCCCGAGGCCGGTGCCGGTGCCAAGATCCAGTCCGCCCTCTTCGAGGCCTCCGGCCTCGACGAGGACGCCATCCGTTCGGAGGCTGCCTCCATCTCCAGTTGGGTCGAGGGCAAGTCCAAGGACGAGATTTCCGCCGCTCTGCGGGGTGAGGGCGACTCTTCCGTCGCCAAGATCGCCTCGGCCGCCAAGGCCGACGAGTTCTGGATGTACTCCCGATTCTTCGGACTTGGCCTCGTCAAGATGATGGAGACGGTCGGCATTGAGCAGAACGCGGACGATACCTACCCGGTAATGGAGGAATGGATGGGCAAGTCCCTCGACAAGCCCTTTTTCACCGCATGCGTAAGTTTTTGTGACACTCACCGGGATACTTGAATTGCATTGTGCAATATTTTATTTCTGCATGGTACTAACTCCGCATTTTTCTCGTCATACACCCTCACCGCGAAACGAATGACATATCCTTTCGGCATGTGCAGAACGACAGCGACTTGTATTTCAAGATCAAGAACAAGCTTGACATGATGGAGACAATGATGAAGGAGATTGAAATCCGAGAGAAGAAGCGAATGGCTGAGCGACTTGAGAACAAGGCTGAGGCGGCATTGAAGAAGGCTGAGAGGGATGCCGAGTTTGCTGCCGTCGCAGCCGCGGATAAGGAAGAGAAGGCCGAAGCGAAGGTCGAAGAGAAGGAGGCACAACCTTTCTTTGCCGACGACGAGTAGATGAAGTTGCCCAACTTTTCAGAACCGTCGTGATATCACACGAACTAATTTTTGCACACGCACATCTATCACACTCAAGCACATTTACAACAACAACACGGCTATTGGGTTCCTCAAGTGCTGAGGCCCGCTTCACCTTCAATTACAGGTTTCGGTTTTACATCTGTATTATATAGAGAGTCCAATTACTTTACCACTAGCTAGAGTATGCTACATAGCTACGTAGCTAGGCCTATGTAATGTAGATCAGACGTCACGTCAGGGTCGCGGAGGCGGGCGGGGGGGGCGCGAGAGGCGAGGCGAGGCGAGAGCATAGAGCAGAGAGGCGACGCGAGGGCCATTCCGTACGTACGCGTACGTTACGTACATCGGTATCGATACGATACGATACCGCGACACCGCGACACCATGGCAGACACCAGGCCTTAGTTCCTACTTGACTTGTCGGTGGGTTGCTCGTCACAACTCGAGTCTCACACAAACATGCCCCGCCTGGTTGTCATCTTCGCTCTTTTGTCTTGGGCTCTGTCGGCCGTTCATGCGTTTCATACAACGGAGGTGCCGCCTCTTGTAGACGTCCCGGTGTGGTCCATGGCGACGCGGAACGAGGATGGGTCGACCAACTTCAACATTTTGACATACGCCACTCCAGTAGCAATTATGCCAGATAGATTGTATTGCTTGGGGTTGTTCAAGAAGACGAAGTCATACGAGAACTTTTGCAGAGAAAAGAAGTGTGTTCTGCTGCTCTTGACTGATAAACACATCCCATATGTAAGGCTGCTCGGAGGCAAGTCGGGAAAAGACGTCGATAAGGAAGCAGAATGGGCCAAACTAGGGATCCTATCCGATCCAGGCTTAACGTTGCAAGAAATCGATGATAACACAAGTACACCAAAGGTTCTGCCATCATGCGCTTATTATCTCAAGCTATCGGCAGTCGGCGACATTACCGATGGTGGGGAATCTCACGACCTTGCGATATGTAAGGTTGATGAGATGTTGCTGCCAGGCGATGGTGACTATGTGGCAAATAGCCAGGAATACTTGTCAACAGCAAAGCTGAGAGCATCGGGAATAATTAACGAGCAGGGCAGAATTGCGGAATAGCAGAGCGAGGTCTAGAGGGAATATGTGCCTAGATCTACTACGTATGAACTGTACAATTGGATTCCATGGCAAAAACTTCACACTGCATGCACTCCAACAACGCCAACAACCTTCCAAGCTTCAAACGCAAACAGACTGTGTCATTTTAGTTAGATAGTCTACAAAAGTATCAACTACGCACGCAGATCTAGCAAGATGTGAACTAGAAATCCCTATACGATATATACTAGTATGGTCATTGCTTAACAGCGCTTGCAATATTGATCTCAAACACTCGCACTCCGCCATCATCGACGGCAGTCACAACGACGGCAGTTCCACCACCGGGAGCATCGGCGCCAACGAATTCCGCCGACATTCCATTGATCATCACTCCCGCGTGGCCGCCCGTCAGGGTGGCGACGAGACTTCCATCGCGCGCATCCCAAAGCCTGGTGGCTCCGTCCGTATACGTGACCAATACGAGGGGGAGGGTCGGGTGCCACTTGATTCGGGTCACGCCAGCTACGTTGCCACCGGCCCCATCGGCGGGAGGACGGCACACCTGCCGGCACTGGCCCTGACCACCATGCGTGACGTCCCAAACTTTCATCGTCCCGTTCACTCCACCGGTGGCGACCCAATTCGGATTGACGGCCTTGCTGGCGAAGCCCACGGCCTCGACACTGCGCAGCTCTTCGTCTCCGCTGTCTTGACCTTCTCCATCAACGTCCATGCCTCCACCGCCACCGCCACTCCCACCAGCCGCACCAGGAGTCTCG
>Ga0115006_10003398_pt1 | contig 10796 bp, 5 predicted proteins | sample ArcOceMetagenome_3_FD_88943 | JGI IMG/M metagenome (GOLD analysis project Ga0115006, IMG submission 88943) | Marine eukaryotic phytoplankton communities from Arctic Ocean - Arctic Ocean- Svalbard ARC20M Metagenome | ecosystem: Environmental > Aquatic > Marine > Oceanic | place: Arctic Ocean...
CGGGCAAGGCGGGAGCGGACGGTGCCACCGCCGCGGCAAGACAGGGCAAGGGAGATGGAAGAGTCGCTGGGGACCACAGCGAGGCATTCCTATGCCATTCTGGAAGAGGACCGGGCCGGGATGCCGCCGCCGATCGCCCGGCCCCTGCACGCGGAACCGGAGATACCGCCGGTGGACCGCGACGCGACCAATGCCGACGGCAGCCCGCTCACCGAGGAACAGATCCTCGAGAAGGAGGAGGCGCGCCAAAAGCAGCTCGACGCCCAGATCGAGTCGCTGGAGCGGCTGGGATCGGCCTCCGCCGAGGAATTATGCGGCACCGAGGCCAGGGAGGCCTCCCGGAATGTCCCCGGGTCGTACCTGAAGCGAGATGCGCTCAACGACCAGTCGCGCGTCCTGATCACGGGCATCCTCAATCCCATCGGGTTCCATCTGGCCCTCGCCCTTCAGAACCGGTGCGGCGTCCGGACCATCATGGGCATCGACCACATGTTCCCCAATTCCATCCTGCATCGGTTGGAGATGGTCCGGCGGATGAGCATCCTGAGCAAGGAAATTCCCGGCCTCAGCCAGCCCGTCATGCTCCCGTACGTCGGCCTCGATCCCAGATTGAATCTGAAGAAGATCGCCGCCGGCGGGGGTGGGCCCCACGGCATCGACATCATGCTGCCGTCGACGGGGGAGATCAACTTCCTGACCTTCCGCCCCACCCACGTCGTGCACTTGGCCGGTGCCGGTCCCAACTCCTACCGAGACGATGCCGGCGTGAGGGAGGGCAGGCACCACGCCGAGCACGTCTACGGGACAGAGGATCGGACCCCGCCGATGTACCAGGTGCGGACGGCCGGGGCGGGGATGGAGCACATCTTGGCCAGCATCGCGACGGCACCGGATGACACGGCGAGCGGTCGGAACTTCCGCCCTCACCTTGTCTACGCGAGCAGCCGAAGCGTTGGTGACAATGCCGAGAAGAGCAGCAGCAGCAACGCCGAAGGCGACCAAGAGGTGGCGCCCCCACCGCCATCCGAAAACTTCCATCCTGCCATCAAAATGGTAGACGAGCTGCTGGCATCGACGTACTCGTCGCTCCATGGCGTTTACTCTGTTGGTCTACGCCTGGGTGACGTCTATGGCCCGTGGGGCGTCCAGGGTTCTCCCGATCATGACCTGGCCGTAGCTGCGGTGACAGATTGGGAACGCTATTCGCGGCCAAGGGTGGAATCTACAAACGGCGGAGACAAGATGACCGACGACGAGACAGAACAATTCTCTCTGGTCCGCGCGGCATCGCTGGAACCCAGTGCAGTCACCGCCAAAAGGGACTTGCTCTTTGTGGATGATACGGTGGATGCACTCATAGCTGCTATGCAGTTCCGAAAGGACGACGAGACCGCTGCGGTATTTGATTTGCTGTCTGGGGCCGACACCGACGACAATAATAAGGTCAACTTGGAAACAGTAGCATCGGCTATGGAATCATTCATGCCAGAAAATGATGCCGTGGACAACAAAAACTTGCTGCCTGCTCTTTCATCACCAAAATCTAAGGAGGGGGGCGACGTCTCTCTGTCAACAAACAAACATCTTGGTTGGTCGCCGGCCACGTCTATTCGAGATGGCATCGCTCGACTTCTAGCGTGGCATCTCGATGAGCGTTCACCTTACGGCCCTGATCCCGCCACAGCAAAGAACGCCAAGGGCGACGGGAGCAGTCCGTCGAATAAGGAGCTCTACATGGGCGACGACGACGTGGCTGCCTTGGCCCAGAGTGACGGCAAATCAAGATATTTCGAGACTGGCAACGAGTTCCTCCAACGAAAAGGATTCCCAACATGCTCAGCCGACGACGATCAATGCCACAGAGGCAACCACGTCATGCCCTGCGCATCTGAGTGCCTCCCCCCGTCTGGAACTTGCAAGGCGTCCATTTATGATGGCGTCGTTGACCTAACCAAGGATGTAACGGCTGGATGCGACATTGTCCTTTATACTATGTCCCTCGGTTACGATGTCGAGGAGCTACATCTCAAGGCCACCTTTCACGACGATAACGACCAAGACGATGGCTACGACCTCAGCATATGCAACGTTGCATTCGTTCCGAGTGGTAGCCACTTGGTCAATCTTGCCATTGAAAATGTTCCGCAGAACGCACTTGAAGACGTTCAGAGCGACGAGGACAAGGCCGCTGGTAAGCCTGTCCCCAAGGTTAGCGACCTATCCAAGGAGGAGAAACTCATATCGCTCAATGGCCGAATCCTTCATCGAGGTTGGATCCTTGTTTGGGTCCCGGACACGATGGAGGGTGAGAGTGCCGATGACATGTGGCTGCTTAAGCTCACTCCTGGGCGATTGATGCACGAGGACGCCCGATATGCCATGTTTGTTGATGAAGATTTCACCGTGACGCCCAACATTGACGACGTTCAATTCTTAGTCTCCGAAATGCATCGGCCCGCCCTCAAGGAACGGCCCTTGCACAAGGTTGACGAGAACGGGAAGAAGCTCAAATTCGTTCTTCCTGCCGAGCCCGAGCGACGAGCTGCAATATTGATGAACGACATCAAACAGAAGAAATCCAAAGACGAAGAGACCGGAAACGCCAAGAAGATTTCCGTTTACGACGCTGTTAAGTTCATGGTCTACGAGAACGGCGGTGACCCCAGCCAGAGCGACCCCAAGCCCCTCAAGCGACAACGAGAGTTCTACGAGAGAGTGGCATCCTTCGTGAACCGCGACGACCTCCGCTCCATCGCAGAACCGATGCACAAATACGAAATGAAGCACTGGATCAGGTCACGGTGGGTCGTCCATGATCTCAAGAACGAGGAAGGGCGGCAAATACGATGCGACTGGTTCGGAGAGCATGCGCAATGGGGCAATCTGCTCGATCAGCTTAGCGTTGCTCATGTCATGGCCGTTCGAGACATTAAACGCAAGTTGACTCGCAATGAACCAGACGATCGTATGCGCGCCCAATTGCCACAGGAACCGGAGGAGATTGCCGACATCGGCGACAAGCAGGAGTGGTACCCTCTCATTGGTCCGTCCGAATCCTACGAAAAAGAGCTCGACGAAATAAGTAGAATAGGCCGCGGAGAGAATGGTATCGATGAGGAAGCGGAGGCGGCAGCAGCAGGCATCACAGCGTCGGAGGAAGCTCGGCCTGGCCAAATCTATGCTCGAGTATTGAGCGACAAAATCATGCTAATATGTCGCAAGATATGGACCGAGAATCAAAACAGGAGACAGAGGGCACGACAAAAGAAGAAGGAACGGGAAGAAGCACAGGTCATCGATGCATAACCATTGACTGCAGTTTTGCTATCTAAATTGTTCATGTCTAATGACTTGTGCAACGATGCGGCTTTGCTGCAGCATCGACACCAAAATTGTTTTTTTCTTCTACTCGATCTCGGCAAGAAGATCATCACCCTCCACATTGTCACCGGCCTCGGCAAGGACGCGCTTGACGGTGCCGCTAATAGGAGCAAGTATTGCCGATTCCATTTTCATAGCGGAGAGCTTGAAAAGTGCCTGACCTTCCTCAACCTCCTGACCCACTTCGACGTAGCAATCGACCAAGACACCGGGCATAGAGCAGCCGACGGATCCCTTGTTGGTAGGGTCGCTCTTCTCCCTCCGAACCTTGCAGGCACCTCCGGTACCAGCCATGAGTTCCGGGGTGAGGGTATCGGGAGTTCGAATGAACCACTTCTCTCCGTTGACCTCGAGAGTGACAGTACGCGTGCCTATGTCTTCATTGTAGTTGTCGATGTGAGCAAGGCGGATGTAGAAGTCCTTGCCAGGAGCAACATTGACGAGAACCTCTTCACCGGGCTTGAGAGGACGAATAAAGACATTTGTTGGGAGTTCATCAATAGCGCCGTACTCTTTCTCCCATGCCATCCATCCCTTGAAGACGTCTGGATAAAGCGCGTGAGAAAGCACATCCTTGAAGCTGATCCTTGCCTCGCCATAGGCCTCCTTGAGCGCCACCTCGGAAGCATCAAAGTTGTAGGCGGGGAGCTCGGCTCCTGGGCGGCCAGTGAAATGAGATCTGCCATCGGCAAGGGAACGTCCCTTGAGCACATTTGCTCGCATGACTTCAGGGAATCCCCCGGGAGGAACGCCGAGGGCTCCCTGGAAGTATTCGATGACCGAGCCAGGGAGGGGCAGGGTCGAGGCATTGGCAATGAGTTCTTCGGACGATAGCTTCATGCTGAGCATAAACTGTGCAAGGTCACCAACAGCCTTAGACGAGGGGGTGACCTTGGGAATATCGCCCATGACGAGGTTCGCCTCGGTGTAAGCCTTCTTCACTTCGGCAAAGCGGCCAGCAAGACCGAGCTGCTTGGACTGGAAGAGGAGGTTGGTATACTGTCCACCGGGAATCTCATGCTTGTAGACGCTGCTACCGATGGCGGACGGCAGCTCGGTAACCTCGAAGGGCAGGTACATGTGACGAACGGACTCCCAATACACGTTGAGCTGCTGCAGGACGTCAAGGTCGAGGTTGGTCTGCTCGGGACCAACGCCCGAGACGATGGCTCCAAGGCAGGGCTGCGAGCTCAAGCCCGACATGGCATCGATGGCACCATCGACAATGTCGGCGCCTGCCTCAGCGGCGGCGATCATGGCAGCAACACCGGCTCCGGCAGTATCGTGGCTATGTACGTGAATGACTGTGTCGGGGAACTTGGCACGAAGAGCGGAGATAAGGACCTTGGCGGCACGAGAAGTAAGAAGTCCGGCCATGTCCTTCACGGCGAGCGCATGCGCGCCCATCTTCATCAATTCGTCGGCATATGTGAGGTAATAATCGAGGTTGTACTTGTAGCCTGGAACGTCCTTGGTGACATCTCCAGTGTAGCAAAGGACGGCCTCGACGAAGCCTCCAGAGGCGGCAGCGGCCTCGATACCGATTCTCATGTTCTCGGGGTCGTTAAGGGAGTCAAAGACACGGAAAACATCCATGCCGGACTCATATGCTTGCTTGCAGAAGGCATAGACGACATTGTCGGGATACGCCGTGTATCCGACGGCATTTGCACCTCGCAGAAGCATTTGGAAGCATACATCAGGCACCTTGGCTCGGAGGGCCTCCAATCGTCGCCAGGGACATTCATGGAGGAACCTCATCGCCACATCGAAGGTGGCACCGCCCCACATTTCAAGACTGAAGACGTCCTGAGATCCTCCGTACGCCCGGTTGGTGGCCTCGGCTGCTTTGAGCATATCGATAGTCCTCATACGAGTGGCCAAGAGACTTTGATGAGCATCACGCCAGGTAGTATCGGTGAAGAGGACACGGTCGTGCTGCCGAACGGCGCGCGCCATGGCCTTGGCACCCTCCTGTCGGAGAATATGACGGAAATGAGGAGACGAGAGACCGGTGCTCTTCTTACTCAGGATATCGTTAATGGTATCAAGGTTAGGAGGGGCCACGTCGTTGAGAGAAATGATCTTAGACTTCTCTGGGTCGGCACCGAGGGTCTTTGGGTGGCCGTTGACCGCAATGTTCGCAATGTACTTCAAGTAGGGTTCGAGATCGTCGAGCTTCTGATAGGAAGGTCGGAACGCCTTCTTATCAAGAGGATCATGAGGGACAATCTGGACATCGAGCAGCGAGGGATTATTCTCGATAAAATTTAAGTCAAAACGACCCCGGACAAAGTCGGGATGGGCGAGAACGTTGAGAAGGAAGGGAATGTTATGCTTTACGCCACGAAGGTGGTTGTCCAAGAGGCATCGGTGCATGCGGCGGATGACGCCATCCCAAGTAGACGCGCGGGCCGTGTACTTGACGAGGAGAGAGTCAAAGTAGGGCTGAATGACCATGCCGCCGTACGCAGCTCCATCAAGGCGGATGCCAGGACCGACACTGTGACGACAGACGTCCAGCATGCCGGTATCGGGAGCAAAGTCTCTCGCAGGATCCTCGGTGGTAATACGGCACTGCATGGCGATGCCGCGGGGAACAATGTCCTCCTGGTTGAGACCAATCTGCTCGAACGAGGCGCCACTGGCAATAAGAAAGGTGGTCTGCACGATATCGATTCCGGTGACCTCCTCGGTCACGGTGTGTTCGACCTGCACGCGAGGGTTGACCTCCATGAAATAGTGCTGGCCTTTTTCATCGATGAGGAACTCGACGGTGCCGGCGCACGAATACTTGCAGGCCATCGTCAGCTTGAGGGCATCCTCCAAGACATTCTGGCGGACGCTCATCGGGTGATGCCACGCAGGAGCGATCTAAAAAGTGCACAGATGAGAAGAAACCAACATGGAGATGATGAGAAAGATGAAAATAACCAGGGCCCCTGAAATAATACAAATGCAATTGTATTTGAGCACGGATTACAGCTGTAGAACACCGTAGTAAATAAATTGCATTCACATACCTCAATCAGCTTCTGATGACGACGCTGAATGGAGCAATCGCGCTCCCACAGATGGACGACGTTTCCCTTGCCATCACCGATGACCTGGACCTCAACGTGATTGGCAGCACCGACGTAACGCTCGATGAAGCAGGATCCATCGCCGAAGGAGGCCAATGCCTCAGAGGCGGCGGCCTTGAAGAAGGGAATGAGGTCCTTGCGCTCACGGACGACACGCATGCCCTTGCCCCCGCCACCCTTGGCGGCCTTGATCATGACGGGTAGGCCATACTTGTCGACAAAGTCCTCGGCGTCTTTAAGATCGGTGACGGCACCATCGGTACCAGGGACGACCGAGACACCGGCGTTGATGGCCAGCTCACGCGCCTTTGTCTTATCCCCGAATATCTCCAGATGCTCGACCCTGGGACCGACGAAGGTGATGCCAGCATCGGCACAGGCCTGGGCGAACTCGGCACTCTCGGATAGGAAGCCATATCCGGGATGGATGGCATCGACGCCGTTGTCCTTGGCAACCTTGATGAGATTCTCAATGTTAAGGTAGGCGCCGACGGGCGTTCCAGATGCTGGCAGCAGGAAGGACTGATCGGCGCACCAGCGGTGAGGGTTGTTGCGATCCTCGAAGGCGTAGACGGCCACGGACTCCATATTGAGCTCGGTGGCGGCACGGATGATGCGGGTTGCAATTTCACTGCGGTTGGCTGTTGGATTGGCACGATGGCACGATGGGGGATGACGCAGGAAAAGATATCGACACGCGAAGGAAAATGAGCACAAGATGTGTTAGTCACAATATTATGGAACGATTTGCGTAAAAACAGAACTAATGCGAGCACAAGCGCATCAGACAATACTAGTACGAATACGTCGGCATCTTTGCAATTGTGGAAAAGAATCTTTTCCTGAATGCTGACGAGAACCACCAGTGGAAAAGATACTACGTAGTAGGCATGTCTGTCGTATCTGCCAGGAACAAGACAGGCAAGCAGCAATCAACAACAATGGGTCCGAGATACGAGCTGAAGTGACTAAACAAGCCAAAGGGAAAATGGTGCATCCAGCGCAAGGTTCGGATTCTGGTTCCAATGGGAGAGACCTTACCTGCCATGATCTTGTTGAAGCGGCAGAGGTCGACGGGGTTGGGAAGTGACGGGGCCATCGACTGCTTCCGACGGTGCATCGTCATCTCGGGAAGAAGGGCGGTACGAGGAGCCATGGTTGTTGTTGTTGGTTGATAGAAGAGTTATCGGTAGTTGGTTATATTGCGTTTGCTTTGGTTGGTTGGCTGGGGATTGATCTATTTATGAGCTGGAGGAATGAGAGACCGACCTGAAGACCTGAGAACCCGAACCCTAGGCCGGCCGCGTTGTATTGTTGCGGGTTCTGTTTGTTCCATCGGGTGTCTTCTGACAGACGGCTCCTCCGTCTGTCTGAGAGAGAAATCCAAAAAGAGAAAAGGCAACGATGCAATCGCAACGAGCGAGAGACGCAACGACGCAACGATGATTGTGGATTGTGAACGATCTGAACGCTTCGCATGCTTGTTCCACTGTTTGATTCATTCACCGCGCTCGATGCGCATACAGAAGCTTCCGGCGGTAATGACGGATACCAATCCACCACCCGCAGAAGAGGAGAAAGGCGGCATCGGCAGCCAAGTTCCGGCTCCGCCAGACGACGAGGAACCGTCGGTCTCAACTGCTCCAGCAAGTAACACAAAAGACAAAACGGCACAACACATGCCGGCCTCGACCACACACTCCTCCTCCTCCTCGGAGGAGGGTGCACGAGCGCAAGGAGTCGAAACAGAAATAGAAACAGATACGACGGGAGCGGAAGCGGCGGTTCCGTCGCCGACGCCGATCCTCCAGAGTCCGGCGTCGCACGGGGGAGCGTACGTCAACCCGGCCATGAAGAGGATGCTGGAACGGCAGGCCGCGGCGAAGAAGGCGGCGAAAGGCGGCAAGCGGGACGGGGGATTTGGCTTCCTGTTTGGCGGCGGCGGCGGCGCGGTAGCCAAGAAGTCCGACGGCGAGCCCCCCAACGAGTCCACTGACGCCGCTGGTGGCAAAGACGAAGACGACGAAGAAGGAGCCGGAGCGGCGTACGAGCACGGCCTCCGGCCGGGGGATCACGTGTACCGGTGGTCGCACTTTGGCTACGCCTACCCCATCCAGATCCACGGCATCGTGCTGGACGCGTCGGCGTCCTCGGAGGTGAAGGAGGGCAGAGAAGACGAAGAGAAGAAGGGTGGAAACGAGAAGGGTGACGGAGAAGACAATGGGGACAACAATGGCGCTGCTGCCAGTACCACCGCCGCCGGGGCGGCGCCCCAGTGCCAAAAGATTGTGTGGGCGACCATCGCGGACTTTGGCTTCACCCGCAAGGGGGAGGAGGAGGAAGAAGGGGACGGCAACGACGACGCCGATGGTGCTGAAAGTCATGGAGGAGATGCGACCAAGAGGCAACCGCAACCGCAACCGCACTCGCAACTGTGCTCGCAGGAGCACGCCGACGGCACCGCGACGGCGCCGCCGAGCTTGCATTATTCCAGTTCCAACGATACGGCGGCTTCGGAGGAGAAGGACGATACTACTCCTAGGAGTGCGACCAAGGATACGAGCAACGGCCGAGCACTAGAAGATGCAGAGACAGATGCAGCGCCAGTGCCCAATGGTGGTTCGGAGGGCGGAGCAGCAGCCGACGATGACGATACGTCGTCCCAAAAGCCTCCCTCTGGGCGGCTGCCGCGGCGGCGGCCGTCCAAACCGAAGAAAAAGTCCGAGGAATCCTCCTTCCTCGCCCAGCACCTCAAGAAGGGGAGGCGGCTCAACGTCCTCACGTTGACGGATCCCAGGGATATCCAGAAGTGGCGCAAGGTCAACTACGGCGGGAAGGGACTGTTTGGTGGCGGTGACAACAATGGTGATGGCGATGACAGGGGCAAGCAGAATACCGAAGATGGCGAAAGAAGGAACGATGAGGACGATGTCACCACCAACAAGGAGGCCGGTGGCAATCGATTCACATCTTGGCTCCGGTCCAACCCGTCGAGCAGATGCACCTCTCCAACGACAACAACCGACGCCGACGGACCAGCTGCTGCCGAGGGGGAAGCCCCCGCTGTCCAGGCGACACTCTCGACGGATTTTGGTGCACATGAGGCAAAGGATACAGTCGCAGCAGAACATCCAAAACCGACATCACCCCCCACTACTACATCACCCCCCGAGGTGACTGAGCCCAAAACTCTCGAGGAAATGGTTACCGCTGCCAACGCCGTCGAGCTTCAAGCACGCCAATCACCAAGGCGGAAGGTATCCGAAGGCGCAACGGAGACCGATGCATCAAACAATCAGGCACAGACAGACAAACCTGTTCGGAAGTCGTCGTCCTTGGCAAATATTTGGCCCTTCAAGAGCAAGGGGGCGAACGACGATAGCGACGCCCCCGAGGAGGCCGCCGGCGCGGACATGAACAAGCCACCGGATCCCTCTAGCACTTCCAAATCGGATCCAGCCAAGATTGTTCTGGCCCGCGTACGATTTCTCCTTGAGAACGAAGACGACGTGCTGCCCGCCTACCACGTGTTCAACTCCAATTCCGAGTGCATCGCCGTTTGGTGCAAGACCGGCAGATGGTCCAGCTTGCAGTCCGATGTGTTCTGGTACACCACCGCCATAGGCAATGCCAAGAGCACGACGCTCATGGGCCTGTCGCTGGCGGCGACCCAGCCGTGGCTGATACCGGCCCTGCCCGTTGCCGCCGTCGCGGCGATAGGCACACCGTACCTGGTGCTGCACCAAAGCAAGAAGAAATGCGAAGAAGCGACCAAGCAGCTTACCGACGGGTTTTGGGCTCAGGCCAATGCTGAGGTGTATGTGGAAGCCATTGAGACTTGGAGTGGGTTGGCATAACTGCGGTGACTGTAGAAACAGAGCGAATCTAGCTAGCTACGAGTACGTAGTAGAGTACCGTGACACAGAACACTCAACTGACGATTTGCCTTTCCTGAACAACTTAAGAACAATACAATTGTACGACGTATGATTCCATTCTAGCTAGTATTACACATATCTAAAGCGTACCTAGGTACAGTATGATCGTATGCCATTGAGCCCCTGACTACAGCGACGGGGCACCAGAGGGACTCTCAGAGGGTCCCGCCGATGGCATGGCCGACAGCGACGGGGCACCAGAGGGACTCTCAGAGGGTCCCGCCGATGGCATGGCCGATAGCGATGGACTACCAGAGGGACTCTGAGACGTCGATGGCATGGCCGATAGCGACGGTGTGCCAGAGGGACTCTCAGAGGGTTCGGCCGATGGCATGACCGACAGCGATGGACTACCAGAGGGACTCTGAGAGGGTTCGGCCGATGGCATGACCGA
>Ga0115006_10003399_pt1 | contig 10796 bp, 14 predicted proteins | sample ArcOceMetagenome_3_FD_88943 | JGI IMG/M metagenome (GOLD analysis project Ga0115006, IMG submission 88943) | Marine eukaryotic phytoplankton communities from Arctic Ocean - Arctic Ocean- Svalbard ARC20M Metagenome | ecosystem: Environmental > Aquatic > Marine > Oceanic | place: Arctic Ocean...
CCCCCAACAACCCCCTGATAGCATCCCTTGAACCTCCACCTCCCCCCCACGGCCTCCCTCAAGCGTTCGATCTCCCCCCCGTCGTCTTTAACCTCCGTGTACTCCGCGTTTTCCCACCTTGTTAGCACGAGGTGGGGTTGAGAGGGGGGGGGATTAACAACAACCCTAACAGTCTCACCGCTTACGTTGCCGTGAAGGAGCCCGGCGGATTTAAGGTATATCTCAAGGTCCGTCAGCTGGAGAATCAGGGATTCACGGACGGAGTCAGCACTGTGTTGGGAGAAGTTTTCAACTGTTTTGGAGGTAAGGGTGGTCAGGTAATCGTTCAGGCTTACATCTAGGTAGTTCGTTATCACCATATCTCCGGAATCTGTTGTAACAACACCCATCACTTGCTCTATGAAGTTTGGGGTCTCGGTTAGGGTCAAGAGAAGTGAGGGGGGGGAGAGAAGATGTACTGATGATGAGGGACGGTGGTATAGGAGATGAGATGAGGGGGGATTTGAGGGTGATAGGTAATCATATTGATACATTATTGTTGATGGTGGTGAATAAATTACGAAAGTATAATAGGATTGAGGAGAAAGGAGGATGGGAGGAGGTTGGATCGAAATGGGGGGGAAGTGGAGTTGGAGTTGTAAGCCTTAAACGTTAATTTAAAGGTTTGATACGTTGGATTTAAGGATGTACAAAGATAAATGTCCGGTGCACTGTGATATATATCTCTTATAGGATGTGGAAAATGAATTTAAGTGTCCAGCCTCCTCAAGCCAAATCTAATTTCCCCAATGGCTTCCTTTGATTATCAATCTGATTGCCCTGATGGTGTTCTTGACGCTTATAAGAAGTATAGTCATCCTCTAGTTGATCGTGTAAGTAAAATTGAAAGGAATAGAGGGGATAATGATGACCGCTTGTAAGCCATCCATCAATCCATTATCCCTATATTCCTTCTAGAGTTGGTAGTTTAGCCTTTAAATGAAGGAATTCGCTGTTCTATACAATATACTAACCCTCCCATACTCATTGCTTCGCTCCTCGCCCCCCAGTATGCTTCCTCCGAGATGTCTTACATCTTCAGCCCTGCCTGCAAGTTCACAACTTGGCGTAAGATGTGGTTGGCTCTCGCATTGTCGGAGCAGGAGCTCGGTATAGACATTACCGACGAGCAGATCAAGGAGTTGGAGGAGAACGTCAACAACATCGACTTTGACAAGGCTAACGAGTACGAGAAGAAGGTGAGGGGGGGACGAGAGAAGGCTGGAGCGAAGCGACAGCAAAAACATACCGCTTACTCACGAACCTAACACCTTCCACTCGTCGCTTCGCTCCTCGCGTTCATCGCAGTTCAGGCACGACGTCATGGGTCACGTGCACGCTTTTGGTGACGTCGCCCCCACCGCAATGCCCATAATCCACCTCGGCGCGACCTCCTGTTTCATCGGCGACAACACCGACTGCGTCCAGCTGAAGAAGGCCCTCGAGCTCACCCGCCGTAAGCTAGTGAAGGTCATTGACACCCTCCGCACCTTCGCCATTGCCAACAAGAACCTTCCCACGCTTGGGTTCACACACTACCAGGCTGCGCAGCTGACCACAGTCGGGAAGAGGGCGACGCTTTGGATGCAGGACCTCCTCCTTGACCTCGAGAAGCTCGAGAGGGAGATTGAGACTCTCCCCATGAGGGGCGTCAAGGGAACCACAGGAACCCAGGCGAGCTTCCTCGAGCTATTTAATGGGGACCACGATAAGGTCAAGGAGCTGAACAAGAAGGTCTGCAAGATCATGGGATTCAAGAAGGCCATCCCAGTCTCAGGTCAGACGTACACCAGGAAAATCGACTACCACATCCTCAGTATCCTAAGCGGTATCAGTCAGTCGGCGTACAAGATGTGCGGCGACATCAGACTCCTTGCTAACCTAAAGGAGATCGAGGAGCCGTTCGCGAAGAACCAGATTGGATCATCCGCCATGGCATACAAGCGCAACCCAATGAGGTCCGAGCGCGTCTGCAGCATTGCCCGTTACGTCATGTCCCTCCCCGCTGCAGCTGCCGGCACCGCCTCGAGCCAGTGGTTCGAGAGGACCCTCGATGACTCTGCTATCCGCCGCATCTACCTCCCAGAGGGATTCCTGGGCGTGGATGTCATACTCAACCTCCTCGAGAACATCTCCAACGGTCTCCATGTCTGGCCGGAGGTCGTGAACAAGCACGTTATGGAGGAACTTCCCTTCATGAGCACCGAGGTCATACTCATGGAGTGCGTGAAGGCTGGGGGGGACAGGCAGGAGCTCCACGAGGCAATCAGGGTACACAGCATGGCAGCAGGGGCAGTTGTCAAGGGGGAGGGAAAACCCAACGACCTCATGGAAAGGATCGCGAAGGACGACATTTTCAAGGCTGTCCACGACAAGTTGGACGAACTTGTTAAGCCCATACTGTTCGTTGGGAGGGCAGTTGAACAGGTCGGGGAATTCATGGAGGAGGAAGTCGATCCCATGCTAGCCAAATACAAAGACCTACTCAAGGTTGAGAGCAAGGACGGAGTGAATGTCTAGAGGAAAGGGACGCAGGGAATACTTAAAAAACCCTGGAAACACACGTTATGGTGGGGGACGAAAGATTAGAAACTGGCAGTAAAAGAAGGCTTGACGGTACCATAAGGTTTGTCAATTCAGTGGGTTAATATAATAAACCACTGTTAAAAACGAGGGTCTTTCGAAATGACGGGGGGGGGAAGAAGGATCACCTGACGATCGTTTTGATGAAATGCATAATTATTTTCCCTAGTTTTTGCCAATTCCTACCCTTTCTGCAATAAATCATATCTTTTATCGTGCAACCTCAAAGGTTAACCTGTAAAAGATCTCATCCCTCCCTCCCTCCCTCGATCCCCCCGTACCCCCACTTCCTTGCCTAGTCCATGACTCCCTTCTCCTCGAATGTGAACCCCTGGAATGTGTCGCTCTGCGCCCTGTTCTGTCTCCCTACAACGTCCACGCTCTGCGTCGGCATATTAGTGAACTCCCTCTCGAAGTTCGCCGTGTCCTTCCCATCTGATTTAGCGCAGGGGTTGAACGGAGGCATGAGACGCCTGTCGTAAAGGGCGTCCCAATCTATCGCCGCAAAGAAGGCGTGGGACTTGAGCTCCTCAGCACCGACCTTACCTCCGAGGCGCTCGGAGGGATCGCGGGTCAACATACCGCGGATTATGGACTGGGCTGTGCGGGATACGTGGTAGGGGAACTCTAGGGGGGCGTGCCGGAGGCTGTCGAACAACTTCTGGCGGTCCGTCGTGTACCAGGGGGGGAGACCTGTGAGCATCTCGAAGAGTACCATGCCCAGGTTCCACCAGTCCGAGGCTGTCCCATGTCCCTTGCGGTCTAGGATCTCAGGAGACAGGTACTCGGGGGTTCCGCAGAGAGACTTGGCACCCTCGACGGTGCTGTCGATGCCCTCCTTTGCGAGTCCGAAGTCTGCGAGCTTCACGTGTCCGATCTCGTCGAGGAGAATGTTCTCCGGCTTCAAATCTCTATAAACGATGCCCTTCTCGTGAAGGCACTCCAGAGCAAGGGTAATCTCAGCAGTGTAGAACCTAGCCATGTGCTCAGGCATTTTCTTCATCCTGCTGAGGTGGAAGAAAAGTTCGCCCCCCGGGCAGTAATCCAAGACAAAGTAAAGCTTGGAATCCGTCTGGAACGCGTAGTGTAGGTGAACGATAAAGGGGTGATTGACCCCCCCGAGGACCCGCCTCTCGGTCCTCGTGTGCTCGACCTGCTTTCTCTTTACAACGTTGGCCTTCTTGAGGACCTTCATAGCATACATATTACCACTGGCCTTGTGCTCCACGAGAGTCACCTTGCCGAAGCTGGGAGCGGGGGGGGGGCACAAATATGGTTAGCTGGGGTTAAGAAAAAATGGTGCTGTCACTTCGCTTCGCCTCGCCTCGCTTCGACCTAGCCCTGCCTCACCTTCCCTTTCCGATCACCTTGATCAGCTGGAAGTCGTCAATGTTGACCTTATGGTCGACCTCATCCTTGGACTCTGCCTACGCGCTCGCCATGCCCCCCCCTCCGCGTTCCATAGGGAAGGGAGGCTGGTTGGCCATCTGTGTAAGGAACTTGCGGTAGTTGCTGCTCGTCTGAGGGTCCTTGCTACCCCTCTCGTCCATGGCGTAGTACTCGTTGAGCTGGTGGAGCCAGTTCTCCAGCTCCATTTGCCGCTCGGTGAGGAAGTCAGGGTCAAGGGTGCCGATGAGCTTCTTAGGGGGCAGGACGGGGACACGAAAGCCCTCTCCCCTCAAGGCATCGCTGAGGTTCCTGAACTCCTGGTACCTCCTATAGACCCTCCAACTGGGAGGGACGGCCGCATCGGAACGAACGACCAGGGTGTAAACTGCATACTGGTTGGACTGGGGATCCTTGGCGACGGAGAACTCAGTTATGCCGCTGAAGTGCAAGGTCGCGCCCTTGGGGATCTCCACTCTCCTGCAGGACGGGCGTTCGAGGGGGGGGGTTAGACAAAAAATCAAGAAAATAGGGTAAAGGGTGTTAGAGAGGCAGAAAATTTACTGCTTGTTTGCCAACATCCGGCCTCGGAACCCCAACTCACTCTGCTGCTCCCTTCAAATCAGCCTCATCGTACAACGCGGACTGCGGTTGGATGGAACAATGAAGGTTATGAGGGTTAGGAGATGAAAAATAATATCGATAAGTGTAAGGATGGGCCAATTAACCAAGATCATATCCAACCGTGGAGCCGGGGTTGTTGGAACAGGATACTTAGGAATAAACAACACTCACAGGTGCTTCTGCCTTGGCGCTCAAGTGTCCAACGTCCGGAGCATACTTGCTCTCCGACATGTGTCCGGTCTGCCCCGTATCAAGATCTCTGACCAAAGAGGAGTCTGCCATAAAGTGGGGAAAAGGAGCAGAGAGGGAGGAGAGAGGGAAAAAGGCAAAAAAAGGAAAGGAAAGAAACCTCCAAATTGTTGCTGCGTCCAAAATGAATTTCAGGGTGGCCGCCGAGGTGGAGTGAATCGGAGCAGAGTTTATAGGATAATACAAGGCACGTGAAGGGTTTACGAAGAACCGTCATTAGTTAGATCGTTCATCAACGCCCCTGGCCGCCTCGCGAGTGCCTTCATCTCCCTTCCCCTTCTCTCTGGGAAAATAAATGCGGTCCAACCCCTCTTCTCCACGCTATGCCCTGACTCCAACTTCTGCAGGCTTGGCCAAGAAAAAGTCCGGAGGCAACACAAACGATGGAACTTCGTTTATGGAAAGACGGAGGGGAAAGGGGACGATGCGCAAGAGCCAGAGTAGCAACAAGGTTGTAGCAGCAGGGACAGGCGGAGGAAGCAGCACAAGCAGCAGCAGCAGCAGCAGCAGCAGCAGCGGTGGTAGCAAAAAGAAGGACCCCAACGTTATACCGAGGGCTACACAGAGGCGCGAGATGACCAAGGAGGAGGAGGCCAAGGTGAGGGCAAGGAATAGATGGAAAAAGGCTGGGAACATGGCCATAGCAATGAAGAGATTCGAGAGAAGCGGGAGGGAGGCTCAGCTGAAGAAGCGGGACCAGCAGAATGGAGACGGCAGGGGCGGCAGCGCAGGAGGGGGGGTTAGGAGTAGGAGCACCACCCCTACCAGAAGTAGTATAAAGGGCGGTGCAGGGGGAGTTAGAGTCATTAGAGTGACACCAAAGGGCGGATCGGAGGAGCTCGATAGATGCAAGAGGGCGAAGGGGGCTATTCAGAGCAACCCGGGCCCGCAAATTAACAACGGGAGCTTCTCCAGTAGGGGGGTCCACAACGTTAGATGGAAGGAGAAGTTGAGGGGGCTGAGGTGAGGGCGGTGAGGAGCGAGGCGAGTCGAGGAGGGGGGGAGGAGGGAGCGCAGGGAAGCGCAGCGACGAGAAATTGATATTGCTCATAATTTCCGATTATGTAGGAATCTTCTGGACCTAACACCCTCCCCCGCCTACAGCCTTGTCACAAACAACATAGCGCTAGGTGGCCGAGACGAGGCTAATAATAAGGAGATGCTTACAAAGTACGGCATAACCCACGTCCTGAACACTTGCAAGCAGCTCAAGAACTTCTTCCCCGACAGCTTCACCTACCTGAAGATAAATGCCATGGACGATCCCCGCTACAACATAATTAAGAACTTTAAGGCCGCGAGCGATTTTCTCTCCCACGTCGAGAAGGTCAAGGGCCGCGTCCTAGTTCACTGCATCGCGGGCGTTAGCCGTAGCGTTTGCTGCGTTTTAATGCACCTCATGAGGCACCACAGCGTCTGCCTCAACCAGGCGTACAAGCATATTAAGAACGTCAGGCCCTTCATACACCCCAATGAGGGCTTCTTGTTCCAGATGGCGAGCTTTGAGGTGGAGACGTTTGGGTGGACTAGCTGCGGGGGGGGTGGAACGCACAGGGACTTCAAGTTTTACAAGTGGATGATTGAAAAGAAGAAACACCAGCGGGGGGGGGAAGAGGGAGCGCTGTTGAGCGTAGGTTGCGCTAGCGGTTGCGTCATATTGTAGCGAGGGGTGGGGGGCGAAGAGTTTTGAGACAAGGGTAATTGTTGTTGTTTTGCTATAAATGATTGTTGCTTATCTTTCTTGAGATTCTTCTGCGCCTGAAAAGGACGAGCGCTTTCTCTTCGATATTATTCCTTGAACCTCATTGGTCCTCAACTTCTTCAACAACGCCTTGTCCTAAACACACCAGTCCGATATGGTGCTTTTCCTGTGGTCCGTGAACCATTTTGGTCTCTCGTCGATCCACTGTTGAAAATGCTCTCCCACCCACGCCTTCACCTCGTCCCCAATGTAGGGCTTCCACTTGAGCTCGTTGTTTTCGAAAATGACAACCTTCTTCTCATCTGCTTCATTCTTCGTAAACACCTTCTGAACAACTATATTCGATGTCTTCGTGCTGATGCACGTACTGAGGTAATTCTGGTCGATTGCGCAGAGGAGGATAGCGAACGACACCAAGAGACCAATGCAGCACCCTATCATGGCATTCATTAACGTTGCTTTCTCGAACGTGCCTTGAATTTCATCCATAGTAGTAGCCGATGCAAGACCTAAGACCATCGTGGACAATAAAATCCAACAAAATCCACCCCCTCTTGCTTCATTAGGGTGTCGTCCCTGCACGAAGAAGGTCCAATCAACGATGATCTTCATCCCAAATCGGATGAGTAAAGTAAGTAAGTAAGTAATAGAAAATACCGTATATTGGCACCAAGTACGTCAAATGTCCCACGAACGCCTTGGCGACGAAAAATATTAGCATTTCGCTGGCAAGTACAGCAGCAACGACACCAAGTCCTTTCTGCGCAAGACTTATGCAAATGAGCGATCTCACAAGAAGGCAACAAACGCTACAAACAAAGAGAGAAGTGGCGATGACAACTTTACGCACAAGGCTCTTCTTTGGTATGTAACCGTAAAAGTGTGGCTTGTCCTTCCTCTTCTCCTCATCTATGTCCCAATCCCATGACATGTAAGCGAACATGGTACCCGCAGTAATAATTCTGGAAGCCAGTGCAAAATATGCTACGCTTTCAACTTCCTTCGCATGGATGAGCGCTGCGAGCTGGAGTACAGTCCCAGGAACTGACTCAAAACACAGCTCTATACTCCTGGAAAAGGCGAGTTCTCCTTTTGGGTCAATCGCAGTCCCTTCCTCCCTGTTCGACGCTACGTAAGTCGCGCTTCTCTAGACGTCTACGCCAGGTTTCAGGAACGAAAACACAATCAGCTGCTCCTTCACCTGCCTTGCCCTCAACTTCTTTGCATTCTGTCCGTGCACCACAATACTCTGCGCCCCCAAACAAAGAGGGAGAGACAGATGGTCGAGGATGTTGCGAAGTTGTGCATTACCTCCGCATGAAATTTTCCTATCATGACAATATCAGATATCATGTCCACAATCGAAAGCAAAGCAAGGCCAAAGCTTTCTGACTTTGCAATAACTTTGTTTCGGCGACAATGTACTTTGCGCGGCTGATTGTCTTGGTTAGACACCGATGATCGCTGCATCGACAAAATATTTTCTATAGAAAAATCCAACCTCAACCACTCCTGGAAAATGAAATCTGTACTGAACACAAAAGGGTTGTTTTAAATGAATAATTTGTTAATCACGGGCTTTCCGTCTCTATGCCCACTCCGTCCTCATTCTCCCTTGTTTCAGGGAAGTATTTCTTAACGTCAATCCCAAAGTTCCCCCTGATCTCCTCCTCCCATTCGTTCCCCTCCCCCAAACCCGTGTAATGCTGTATCTCAACGTTCTCCCCGTACCCCACCTTCCTCCTGATGTAGTCCCTCATGAACAATAGGTGGTCGTAACCGAGGAGGGCAATGTCATAACGTGAATGAAGACTTATCGTCTTGTCTAACGCTGCCTGGTCTGTAGTCTCTAAACCCTACAACCACGAGCGGCAAATCGAGGTGGCGGCGCGATTCGTGGTGCGGTTAGTTAGTTAAAAAAGAAAGGCTCTCCCTCCCTTCCCCCCCCCCTCGATCCCCATCCTTAAAGCGCACTCACCTCCTCCATCCTCTTCCTAATCTCTTCCTCCCAGTCCCTCAGCACATGCTCGCTCCTCCCCCTCTTAACCCCCATAACCCCCGTGTGCCACCTGTCGCAACCCGAGCACATACCCATTGCGTGACCACCGCTGTCAAGGAATAAAGCCATTACAGAGCTTGAAATCGAGGAGGATAGGGACAAGAACGCAGACTGCGTGGAAGGGTGAGGAATCGCGGGGGAGAAAATGGCAGCGACGGGCGTTTGTAGGGGTTAGTCACAGAATAATGTATTAAAGCGTGTGATGAGCGAAGCGAATCGCGAAGAGGGTTAGGGTGATAATTGTTGAGGTGGCTACGGAGGAGGCGCCTCTTGTACGTAAATATGAGAGCTCATGGTTTGCACCACTAGAAATGTCGTTGCTAGCTCGTCTCTTCGCTCTTCGCTTCGCTCCTCGCTTGGCCTCGTCCCTCCCCCTTCCTTTGATACCTATTCTCACCTCCAACTCCACCCTCAATGGCGTCGTCGCCTCCCCCTCCTTAATGGGTCGCAGCGCAGTCTTCACGAAAAGCGCGTCCGTGTCCATGTAAAGGACGTTCACGCAAGACTCGGGGGTGTAGTGGAGGATGCGGGTCTTGAGCTGCTTACCAATGTCGGACTTTGACGCAAGGACGGCTGTTATCGAAGGGTCGGACCAGTCTTCGGGCTTGTCCGTTATGAGGTACACAGGGCCTTGGTAACCCCCCCGCGATCTGAGGTTTGATAAGGCTAGCTCTACATGACCGTGGGATCTGTGGTAACTTATGTACACTACGCAGTCGACGTCGGAATCTGTGGGGTGTAAGGGACTGTTACGAGACCGAATGGTAGGGGATATGTGGAGTGATCTCTTGTAGGTCGTGTGGAAGAGGAAGGCTAGGGGGAGGACTACGAAAAGAAGGGCCAGGATGATGTATATTCTGTTGAACTGTAAGTACATTCCTTCCTTTGAACCATCCTTGGAGGAGTTACGTCGACGGGAGGGGATTGGAGAGAAACCCGGCTTGCGGAGCATTTCTGGTGTTGTACTGGCTTTTTGTTTGAAGAGCAGAACAGCTTGGGCAAAACAAGGCTACCAAAGGAAACAGAATCCGGTCGTTTAACCTCGTCCCTGGTACCTTAAGCCCCTAAATTGTGTAAAACCAACCCTATCGAATCCCCTCTTCTCCCTCCAGCATCTATTCACCCAACTTCACCTCGAGTATGCTGATGTGTGTACCTTTTAATTCATCATCCCATACTATTTTATTGATAATTATGATATTAATAGATCATACAAGTAGTCTACTACCGTCAATTACATGCAACGTACCATGTCCTAGTGGTTTAGGTGAAGGTAAGGGGGTGGGGATGAGGAGGATGAAGTGAAGGTTCGAGTCTTAGCAACAGAAACGCATCGCCTATATCAACTAACTAGCCCCCCTTCGTGATTCTCGCTACTCTCTCAAACGCTCTTCTCTCTCTTCTCTCCCTCTCAAAGTCCTCCAAACCCACATCAACCAAATCTCCCCAACCCTCACCGCCACCCCCTACGGTGATCCCTCCAACCCCCTCTCCGGTTGCCTAGCCTCCGGGCCACCCTCTATAATCTACGCCGCCGCCCTCCACGATAGCGTAGGCTCCCGTTGGCTGCAGGTGTTAAAAGAGGGTACTGTAACAGCGTCACCAGAGGGGCTGCATGAGATCGTCTCAGACGTTGAATGGCGTGATTACACCGGCCCGGAGGGTACAGTTAAAGTGAGCATAAAGGGTTCTGGCATCCCTGGTTTGAACAAGGGGGTGCAGACTATGGTTACTGTTAAACACGCAATGAACCAGAAACTAAACAGGGACTTGAAGGTGGATTTTGAGGACCCCGAAACCTCCGTAGTCGTCCGCTGCGTGGATGTCGGGTACGGGGAGATGACCGTAACCATAATGTGCGACGTGATATCCACAGTCTCTACGTCCCTCCTTAGGGATTACAGGGAGGAGACCCACCCGGGGAGCTTGAGGTCAACCACCGCAGCGGCGGGGGTGGCCTCGCGCCGCGTGGGGGCACGCGGAGGGGGGGGGAGGGGGGGGGGGGGGGGGGGGGGGGGGGGGGGGGGGGGGGGGGGGGGGGGGGGGGGCTGTGTTTTGTCAGTTTGTTTGGAAAAACATATAAAGGTACAAATTTTCACATAAATACGCATTATCTGTTTTCGAAACGTTTTTGATTCCAGCAAAAAAAAACCG
>Ga0115006_10003400_pt1 | contig 10796 bp, 7 predicted proteins | sample ArcOceMetagenome_3_FD_88943 | JGI IMG/M metagenome (GOLD analysis project Ga0115006, IMG submission 88943) | Marine eukaryotic phytoplankton communities from Arctic Ocean - Arctic Ocean- Svalbard ARC20M Metagenome | ecosystem: Environmental > Aquatic > Marine > Oceanic | place: Arctic Ocean...
CACAGGCCGGAGGAGGTGCACAGGCGGATGCCGCGTCTGAACTGGCTGTTGGTGGCGCGTCAGGTCCGACTGAGGGACATGGAAATATGCAGCACGGTTTCAGTCTTGGTGCATCCGTGGCGACTAGATCCGACGGGAAAAAGCTATTCGGCTCAGTCCGATACAAGGACGGCCGGATTATGCCAGAGGCGCTGCAGCTGCAGTCAGAACTGCGGTCCGTCGGCCTGGACCTGACGCTTGTCGATATGACAGCGGGTGGAGATATTGATACGAACGTCTTCGGAGGAATCGAGAAGGCTGATACTTTTGTGGTTTTCGGTACAGCTGACTACGGCCAAAACACGGGTAATCCAGCCTGTACATACTATGAGTCCAAGTTTGCTCTGACGAACAGGAAGCGCATCATTCTGCTGCGCATGATTCCGTACGGAGCTCAATTCGAAGAGCTACAGGCACGCCAACTGTTTGGTGTCAACAAGCTATCGCTGGAGTGGATCCAAGGCTGTACCATGCCGCCATCACTTGTGAGTGACATAGTCAAGGCAGTCAACGACCCGAGCACTGCCCCGCGCTCGCGTTGAAGGAGCGCGCTCTGGTGAATTCAATTTACAATGCATGATCGTCGTTTGTCTTTTTGGCACACTGCAAGATCAGTGCAAGATCTTGCCTACTTACCCACCTACCGTCGAGCGAGCTGCTTTTCTGGCGTCGTCAATGGCACATACCGTACACCCATCAGCGATCTACTGGTCACCTGACCGTCTAGTTGCTTGATCACTGCTAAGATTTCCTGCACGCGGTTAAGTCATCCATATCATGAGAAGGACCGCGCTCAGTCAGGTGCGGTATCGGCATGCGCAGACTCGTGCTTGCTCATATCATACGCAAGCTCAATAGGCTACGTACCTGCGACCCTCCATCCGGACCGACTGGAATGAACAGTTTGCCACCCGGTGCTAGCTGTGCGACAAGCGCTTCAGGTAGTGTCGGCGCTGCGGCGCCGACATGGATGACATCAAACGGCGCGTGGGCAGGTAGGCCCTGAAACCCGTCGGCGACAAACAGGCTCGCGTCGCCGTTCTCCAGATAGCTGGGGTTGCCTCTCCGCATGTTTGTCTCTGACATCTCCACGAGACCGCTTATGTGGTCGATTCCGTAGGCGTGACCACCACTGCCGCGTACGAGCTCGGCGAAGCAGGCTGTGAGATAGCCAGATCCGCATCCCACATCCAGAACTTTTGCTCCAGGCACGAGGTTCGTAGCAAGCTCCTGCAGTGCGTGTGCATGCATGTGCGGCGCTGAGATTGTTATGTTGTAGCCTATCCGCTGGGGCCGGTCTTCATACGGATGCGCTTGGCAGTAGGCGCCCCTGTCTACCATCTCCATCGCGGCGACGACGCGCGGGTCCTTGACGATCCCGGCCTTCCCGGACAGGTTCCTCACAAGCTCTGCGTTGTTCTTGCCGTGGCACCGCACCGCCATGTGCACGCAGAGGCCAACGCTACTGCAGTATTGCCTGCGGAATCTGGCGGTGCTATACGTTCTGCGCGGCGAGCACGGCCGTCGCGAGGCGTCGTGCCGCGCGCCCGTCGCGGGCACTACTAGCGCGCGCGTGGTCGGATGACGCGCCGAGTGACCGCGACGCCAGCCTGCTGGTGTGACGGACTTCAAGGCCTCGGCAATCGGCAACTCAGATCCCTGAACAGGCTATTATATATAATAGGAGATCGAGTTCTCAGGGGCAGTTTCAGTGTTCGGCCGAACTTGGAGCGATTGGCGCGGTGCGCAGCAGCGCGTCCCGAAGGCTGCCGCGCAGTGCCAGCCCAGGCCGCCATCCAGCGACTGCCTCGCGCTGTCCGTCGCCAGCATTTGCACACCGCCCTCTCCTTTTTCGGACATGGTCACCACACGGACCACTGCCTTGTCGCTGACGCTGCTGGCGGTCGCACTGCTGGGCGTCGAGGCGGGCGACGGCATGCAGGTGGTCGATAAGGACACGTATGCATCGCTCGGGATCGAGAGCAGCGACGATGTTTGGCTGATCGAGTTCTACAGCGACATGTGCGGCAGCTGCAAGGAGTTCAAGCCCACCTTCGTCGAGCTAGGTGCGCCAGCCAGCCGGCTCCTGCTAATTCGTTGGGCTGGCCCACAGCCGCCTGCATGCTGGCTGCCGCTGCTGCTGCTTGCACTCCTACAGCCACTCACCCGGGTACTCCCTCGCGCTGAGCCTCAGCTGGCAAGTTCCCAAAGGTGAAAGCAGGAGCCTGCAACATCGATGATGAGAAGGGCATGGCGTTGGCTAACCAGCTCGGCGTGCTAAACGGCGGCATTCCGCACATCTCGCTCTTCGGCGCGAAGGCCAAGGCTCACTCCACCGGCGGCTCTCCATGGGCAGAGGTCATGGTGGGGGCACCGCAGTCTCTCAGTGATCTGGAGGCCACCGTCACGGACCTGCTCGCAAAGATGAGCGCCTAGAAGAGTGCGCTAGCTAGAACCAGTCTTGCAGGCTCGCAGGCTTGGCCAGAACGCGAGCGTGCTCTGCGACCGAGGAAACGACTTGGAGCAGGACGAGAACTTTCCACAAAATGCATTCAAGTTCTAACCGATTCAACATTTAGTCTGGTCGTCGTCGTTGCCCAGGTACCTGGGTACCCATGGTGCTATGAATCATTGCATGGCACGTGTCAGGAGTGTTTCCGCCTCGCGGGCCCACGTCCTCCCCTCTTGGTAGTCCGCTGCCAGCTTCGACTTCGACCCCGTCATCGTCGTGTTGCGCTGCTTCGTCTCACCATCAGCATGCTCCTCGGGGGGCAGATTTCCGGCAAGCAACTCAGCAGCGGTGCTCAACCAGGCATTGCTCAGAGCGCTAATCTCGACCAGCTCCGCGTCCTCAACCTCCTCCTCCTCCTGCTCCTCCTCCGCCTCGATCTCGATCTCGATCTCGTCCTCTTCGTCCAACCCCTCCACCTCCTCCGCCTCCGCCGTTGTGTCTGTCGTTGCAGCTGCTGCCTCTCGTACGCTCTCCTCCTCGGGCTGGCCATAGGCTGCTACTAGTTCGCCATCCGTGTAGCGACGCGCATCGGCATCGGCAGTAGCGCCGCTGGTGCTACCATCTCGGTTCTGCTCCAGCTCTTGCTCCTGCTCCTGCTCTGAGAGCACAACCTCCCCTTCCTCCTCCGGCTGCTCCGGCTCCGGCTGCGGCTGCGGCTGCGGCTGCTCCGGCGTTGGCGGGCTGCCACCGCCACGCTGCTGGCTCCGCTTCCCTTGCTGCTGCTTCGTCTGCTGCTGTGGTCGCTGCCGTTGCTCGCGTGGAGGGCTTGGAGCGTATGCCGGCGACGAGAGGGTCAATGATCGGCCAACCGGCTCCTTCAGCACCACCTGCGTGTTCTCCACTGGTAGTGGTACCCGCTCGCCTGCGGCTCCAGCAGCTGCGGCTGGCCCTTGCGACTGCTGCGGCTGCGGCGGCTGCGGCGGCTGCTGCTGTACGGGCGGACGATAGCGCTTCTTCTTGGCGGAGTGTGAGATTTTTGTGCGGCGTAGCGCGGCCACCTCTGCATCCCGCTCCTCACGCGCGCGCTCGAGCTTCAGCTGGCGTTTCTCTTCCCATGCCGCTTGGCGCGCGGCTGCAGCCGCTGCCTCCGAAGCCGTGATGACTTTCCGTGCCGACCCAACGGTGCGCATCGCGTCAGTCTCCTCCTCCACTTGCCGTTGCATCTGCTCCAGCTTCATCTGGCGTTCCTGCTCCCACTTCTCCTGCCGCGCAGTCGTCTCATTCACTAGGCCTTGCAGTTGCTCCTTCGTGGCGAGACGTTTCGATGTCCCTGCGCTCATCGCCCGGCGCTCGACGGCGTTGCGTTTCTCTTCCGCCTTCCGCTCTCGCGCCGCCGACCACTCCTCTGTGCGGTCGAGGAAGGAGCTAAACGCTGGGTCCACGGCTGGTGGTGCGACGTATGTCGCGGCCGATGCTGAGGCTGCGGTGGGTGGCTCTGGCGGTCGCGTCTCTCTGACAATGAGTGACAGTGCCGCAGCACCGCCTGCAGGTGCTCCGGCGGACGCCGCTGCTTCAGCTGCCCTCATCGCAGCGGCGCGCGCTTCGTCCGCGGCACTCGCGCGGCTGAGGGCCGCGTCCAAAGGCTCCGGCTCCAGCGGCCTTGGCTTCTGCCGCTGCTGCTGTTTCGGCTTCGGACGACTGCTTGCACGAGGCCGCTCATATCTCTCCGGGCTCCGACCCCGCCCGAAACCTCCAGGGGTCTTCGGCTTGGCCAGCATACGCGTGCGTGCCGGGCTCATCCTGGCGGCCGTTCGATTGGCTGGACTCTTGGGCGAGCTGGGTACCGGCGAGCTGGCTGCTGCTGCCGCCGCTGCTGCTGTGGTCTTTGGCGGTCCGAGGGCGCCGACATCCTTGAGTGAGTTAACCTCCTGCATGGACAGTCCAGCATCGAGTAGCACTCGAGTTTCAGGAGAGAGAATATTCGCCGCGGGTCCTGCCGCAGCAGCGCCTCCGTCCGGCTGCTTTGGAGTTGCCGGCGTGTTGCGCCGCGCAAAGGACGCCGCCTGAATCGCGTTAAAGGCCGACATGATCTGAGCGTCACCGACCTGCCGCGACACCTTGCGCGCCTGCGCCGCCGTGACGTAGCCGTCCTCGACCTCCGTGGCTATCAGCCGCTCCACGATGTCCGGGGTAATGCTCGTCGATGCTTCCAGCCCTGCGTGCTGGCGCAGGTAGCGCTTCGCCCGCGCGAGAACGCTTTGCTTGCCGTCCGGTCCGCGGCGCGAGCTGCCCGTGAGCGGATGGAACGTGTAGTCGCCGCGCTCCGCCCAGTCCTCGTCGAGCTCAGCGCGCTCGCGCTCCGGATGCTGCATGCGCTGCAGGATGCGCTGGTCCGCGCTCACCGGCTCGAACGCGCGGCGCTGCGACGGGCCGTTGCTCTGCGGCGACAGCGACGAGTCGTGCGATCGCGACACTTGACTCACTTGCCGCGGTGGAGAGGGCGAGCGGCCGTCGGGTCGCAGGCGCCACTCGGCCCGCTCGTTCATCGCATGGAGCTGATCCCACGACCGATCCATGGCGTCGACCTCGGGGCTCCGCGGCGACGGTGTGCGGTCTGCGCTGCCGGCGCGCCCGGTGACATCTGAGTTGTCCCAGGAGCTCGCGTCGTGCGAGACGGCCGAGAGCATCGGCGACGGCGGGCGCTCGGGGCTGCGTCGTGCCGCCGGCGGCGGGGCGTCGGCGCCGAACGATGAGATCTGCCTTCTGCGTGCCTCGATCGCCTGTTCCGCCCGCGAGACCAGCGCGGAGGCATCGGCATCCGCCAGCCGCTGGCGCTGCTCGGCCAGCAGGTCGGCTGCCGTGCCACGGGCGGGAGGTGAGCGGCTCGGGCTGCGCCGTCGGCGTCGCGCGGCCGCTATCGTCGACGCATCCGGCGAGCCCGGTGACCGGGACGACGACCGCGTGCGGATCGTCGCTTCGCCCTGCAGCCGAGCCGCCTTGGCCTCGGCCAGGGCGCGCCGCAGCTCCTCCATCTCCGACGTTCAGTGGAGTTGCTCCTTCGTTGCAGCGGAGTTGCTCCTTCGTTGCAGCACCTCCATGTCTCGACGTTCAGCGGCCTTCAGCAGCCGCGTTTAGCAGCAATTGTCGTATCAGTATCAGTGCTCGGATCTATCTGTCATTGTCTCGACTGTCGTCATCTGCCCCTGCTGCTGCAGGTGCAGACAGGGGCAGAACGTTCTGCCGATTCTGCCCCTGGTGCAGATGAGGCCATGGATGAGGCCAAACCCCCGTGCCAACCCTCGGCGACAAGGAGACACACAGGTCGAACGCAAGCGCGCGCGGTGTCCGCGCTGGCGGCCGCCTAGCAGGGCCAGCTCTGCCCAGTCCCGCCGGGGCCACGCTGGCGCAGGGGTACCGCCGGCCTGCGGGGGGTACAATGGTTGGGACCTCGGCCACTGTCACCACGGCGAATGTTTCTTGCGCGCACACATTGGCATCCCTTGCTCGCCAAAAAAACTAGATACAAGCCCCACGCCCTTGCGCGAGCTAAGCTACTGTACTAGTAGTAAGTACGCTAGCAGCTGCCCGAGCCGCAGGTCGCCTTGCAGCAGCTCGGATCGTCGAGGAACATGTGCTGCTTCCTGCACTCCACCACCACCTTCTCCGTCTGCAGGCCCATCCGCGTCGCGATCTCGTTCATCACCACCGCGAAGCGCTGCCGGTACTTGTAGACGAAGCAGAAGATCTGATCGTCCTGGCGGACCTGCGGGCCGGAGAGGAACAGCCCGGGGTAGATGGTCGACTCGTCGCACTTGGTCAGCTTCGCGTCGCCTGTCGGCATCACCGACCCCGGCAGCGGCAGCGGCAGCGGCGCGGGCTTGCTGTGGCCATGGCCGTGGCTGCAGTCGTCTCCTCCGTCGCAGCTGTGCTCCTGCGGCCCCGCATCCGCCGCCGCAGCAGCAGGCTGACCGTGCCCGTGGCCGTGGCCATGCCCGTGCGCTTCGCTTGCGCTGGCCGTCTCCTGCAGCTTGCGTTTCTCATCCTCGCCACCGCTGGCGTCCGTGCTGCCGCTGTCAGTAGCGCAGAGCGATTCCTCCGTCCACTCGAAGAGATGGTTGACCGTCTTCGCCACCCCGCTGTGAAAGCCCGTCGCGAGGATCGGCTTGGTGGATGTTCGCACTCGCACGATCTCAGGCGCTGGGGCGATCGCAGTGATAGTGGTCGCCGCGTTTTTGCCTGTCTCTTTCTTCGTCTTCTTGTCTTTGGTGCTCTGCGGTACGATGGCAGTGGGCTGATCCTCGTCCATCGCCATCTCGTCAGCATCGGTAGGCGCAGTCCGCTCCGCAACAACGACATATCCTGAGGGCCCCTCACCTCCCGCCGCCTCCTCCTCCTTCTCCACACCCACCACGCGGCAGTGGCTCATCAGCGTCGGCGGGTTTGCCCCTGCTTGGGCAGCCTGAAGGCGGCCTGCCGTGAATGGCGCCAGCTCAGTGGAGGGGTCAAGCGTGCGCATCGACCAAAACGGTGTGGAGGCCATCACCGTGACCTTCACTCCCGCGTTCGCCAGGTGCACCGCCGCATCCATGCCGCTCTCGTAGCCGCCGATCACGATCCTCTCTTTAGCCTGCACATCCTCCTGCGGTTGTCCAGCCATTGGCGAGGATGAAAGCTCATTCCAGCTGCCTACTCGTGAATTGTGCAGACAGTGCTCGGATGCGCCTGGGAAGCCTTCCTTCCGAGGGTACTGGAACTCGCCTGCTGCCCAGATGACGAACTTTGTACGAATCTTGGCAGGCAGCTTGTGCGTGGCGTTGGGAGATTGAGTTACGCTCACTTCAAACCCGCCGCCGACAGTGTGCTCGCACTCCTCCGCTCCGTGCCCGTGCCCGTGCCCGTGTGCATGCCCGTGTGCGCCGATAGGAGTGACAGCCGTGACGTCCGTCTCGCATGCCACCGGCAGTGCGTGAATCCTTGATACTTCACGCAAGTACTCCGCGTACTGCGGCCCCGTCGGGTGCTGCTCGTGTAGCAGCTGCGCTGGACTGGTGTCGAACGCTACAGAGTTGAGATCCATAAACCCAAACGCCTGCTGATTGAACGACGGCGTTATGAAGCGCATCTCCGCAGGCCATTGATCAAAGGTACTGCCGACTGCACTCCCGCGCTCGATGATGAGGGTGCGGGACGGTTCGATGCCAAACTTCTTTGCCATGACTCCACAACCGACACCACTCGCCCCCGCACCGATGATAATCAGATCGACATCGGTAGTCACGTTGTGCACGACGCGTTTGCGTTTCGCACCCGGCTCAGTGCTGGCCTCACTCGCTGAACGCTTCCCGGCAGGCGCAGGGGAACTCACCAGCCTGTCCCAGTCCGGACTCGCCTGGTTCATGAGCCCTGCGGCTGCAGCCTCTTGCAACAGACCCTGCGCTTTGAGAGCAATCTGGCCGGCCGCACCCACAAGGCCCCGGTCTGCCCGCGACCATATGCACCTTTCACTGCTGGACACATCTTTGTGCGAAGCATCGTGCGCTGCCGCAGCATCAGGCTGCTGCTGCCGCAAAAGCTTGACCCATTCAGCGGTTTCACTCGATGTGCGTACACCATGGATGCCAACGAGCATCTCCATGCGAGCTTGCTCGCTGCTCGCGTCACCGAAAGCGATCACGATCGCACGCGGGTCACGCGCATACCACCGCAGGGCAGCCAATGGCGTGATCAGTCCGCTTCCTTGAGCACCGACGGTAGCGCCACAATGCTGCAGTAAGCTCTGCACCATGGGCACCAGGGAGCTTTTGATGTTCCATCGCACACACAGCAACTCCACCGCGCCCAGCAAAGCGATCGACCATGCTTCTACATCAGGAGCTTCCGGACACTGCAGCAGTCCAGAGACGAGCTGCTGCACCGACTGGCGCGCAAACATTTGCTCTGCCGTCGTGACGATGGTGGTTGGATCGTACCAGCCATCTGCAGCTGGCTTGAGCTCCGTTTTGACCAGGGCCTCAGCCACCTGGATGAGGATGCTGAACGCGATCTGCTCCGGGGTCCAGCGATTGCGGGCCAGCAGCAGTGCTGTGACCTCACGCAATCGTGCAAGCGCCAGCTGAGGATCCTCCACTAGCTGCTGGCCAAACTCAGCAACGAGAACGCTCGACTCTTGAGTGTTGGCACCAGTTACCTCAGGAGGGCACACCACGACGAAGTACGTCTGCACCTGGGTGTCGCCGGTGGGCAGTTGGTGGTAATGTACTATCGGCGGCACAAAGTCCGGTTGCCAGAGATCCGTGAGTGTCCCGAGGTTGCTGCCGTAATAGGCCTCATATGCACGGGCTGCCGCATCTCTAGGCGCTTCGCCATCTCTACACACGGACGTCGGCACGCGTAAAGACTCGGATCTGCCGGCCCCGAGCGCTTCCTGGTCAGCGCCAAGGAGCTTATTGAGCGGCTCAAGGCTGAGGCAGCACTGCAATTGCCGGACCAGCGGCTGTGATACGGGGCAGCCCACGCGCACAGGCAGCAGGCCGTAAACTGCGGTTGTTTGATCTGATACGTAGTCTTCAGGCTTCGCCGCGGCGCCGACATCCAGCGCTTTGCTCATCAGCAGGTTCAGGTAAAGCCGGTTGCGTGTATCGCAGTTGACCTCGCCAGGTGTCGCCGCTGCGAGCCGTGAGCCGTAGCACGACTTATTCCACTTGGCTCCCGGTAGCACCAGCTCGCCACGGAGCACCTGTCCACCAGTCTCAGCTTCAAGCTTCGCCGCTTCCGCCATCAACACCTCTGCCCGCGCAATGTCCTCAGCCAGCCCCTCGTCATCCACCTGCAGCGCAGCGTCTCCGTCCGCACCAGCAGCGGCAGCCGCTTCCTTGACGCCGAGGAAGGTATCGCGTGCCATCGATAGCTCACCCATCTCCAGTTGCGCGCGGCCCTTTGTGTGCAGCGCTGCCAGGTAGGCTGGACAGACTTCCAGCGCTCGGTCGCAAGTGTGTATTGCGCCGTAGTAATCTCCCATCTCCATCAGCAGCTGCGCCTCGTACTCATTCACCGCAGCGATGCTGCTCACTGGCACCGCGTCGTTCAGCCCCTTGATGAGCAGCGCTTCATCCCTGCGGCGCCAAATATTGCTCAGTTGTGATGTGAAATCGTGTCAACCAGGGTAAGGCTGACATGTCCTGTTTAGCAACAATTCAATTGGATGGAAAGCTCAGCGACGGCTATCTAAGAAAGCGCACCAGGCCACCAGAGCCTTCTCCAGCTCTCCAGCTTCCGCTTGTGTCTCTCCAATTTGACGAAACTCCTCGAATGCTATGCGGATTTCTGTCGGAGCATCTGCACTGACTGTCTGTCCTGCCTGGTGCTGTTCTCTCTCCATCCACAGGCTGACTTTGAACTTTTCCCTTTCCGCCACAGCATCCCGGGTCGAAGATTCCATCTTGCTCTCGACAGTCGTGATGGACCAGTCAGACCACGGGTCATCAAACGACGCCCATCGCTCCGCCCCGCCATCCATCTGATCCTCATCGACCAGGCACGCGTCCAGCTCTTTTACGATCGCTGCCTCGTCCAAGGCGTCCATGCCTATGAACACCAACTCCTGCCGCCGGTCGCCGTGATCTCCAAGACATTTCGCCTCACAGGCTGTCCTAGCGGAGGCACTGAGCCCCGCTCTTACCCACTCCTGCTCGCTGAGCGAGCTGTACCAACGGCACATTGAGTCGACGGTGAGGGCAGCTCCCGCTCCGGACCACTCGCCCTGGAAGTCGTTGCGTGTTGCCATCCAGCAGAAGCCCTTGGAGCGCAGAATTTGCAGCGTGTGGTACTTGTGCATCACGAACCACCGTAGCTTGAGCGGATGGAACGGCCGGCGGCGCTCGTACACAAAAGTGGAGAACGTTGCCTCCGGGGTTGCTTCCACGGCACCGGCGCTGGTGAGGTTCTGCAGCCAGCGCCGAGAGGACAGCACCTCGTGGGGGTTCGGGAGCGAGCCCGCGCCGGCTTGCGGCGCGTCGATCAGCGAAGACACGTCAACGGCCCCGTACTCGGAGCGGATGGGCTGCGTTCGCTGGTTGAATGCTTCGATGACCGCACGACAGCTCTCGTACTCAGTCGGCGTGACGATGTCAGCCTTGTTGAGTATGAGCACCGACGCACTGTGCGCCACGCACGCACAGAGCAAGCGGAGAAAGCTGGGTCAGCTGGGGAGAGATGTGAGAGGCGCGAAAAAGGCACGCGCACACGCAGCGGTCACAGCGCACCATTCAATCTGCTCGATGTACAGGTTCGTGATCGAGTCGTCCCA
>Ga0115006_10003401_pt1 | contig 10795 bp, 10 predicted proteins | sample ArcOceMetagenome_3_FD_88943 | JGI IMG/M metagenome (GOLD analysis project Ga0115006, IMG submission 88943) | Marine eukaryotic phytoplankton communities from Arctic Ocean - Arctic Ocean- Svalbard ARC20M Metagenome | ecosystem: Environmental > Aquatic > Marine > Oceanic | place: Arctic Ocean...
AGAGAGAGAGAGAGAGAGAGATATTTATTAGGAAACAATGTCCATGACGGGGGCGTCCAGGGCCAGGGCGCGAAGCTCCGACGTGACGTGGAATTCAATTGAAAAACTCGGGGAGATCGGCAGCAGTGGGCGCGTCCGTGTCTACGAGCGTGTCGACACGTCTAGATATTACTCGTGATTCTCGCGACAACACCAAAAGAGACTGCAGCTGCTCTCCGGAAAGGACGAGTATAGGGGACAATGCAGCCATGTCAGAGGACAAGAATCCAAGAAAGGCTGCAGTGCAAAGTGTCATCACACCATGCCTCAAGTACTTTACCGCCGAAAAGTTGTGTTGTGAGGTCAGAAAGAGACGCAGGCATGCAAAGGGGGAAGTGGGGTTCAACCAGAATGTCTTTTCGCGCCTCTCGTCGTTGTTTTGCTTTCATAGCACGTTGCTCTACAAACTCCGGATCCCAACCTGTGTGCGAACGTGCGCGAGGTTTGTGCAGGATGTGTGTCGTGAGCCGTTGTTGCTGTGTTGAAATTTTGGGAGCAAACGAGAGTGACAGCATCGGCAAGACGCACCTTTCATTTTTTGCTTGATTTCATCTGCCTTTGCCTTTTCGTTTTCCACCTGATCCGTTAGAGCTGCCTGCGCCGCCAATGCATCCCTTGCTGCCTCCTCCTCCTCGTGTTTCAGCTGGTAGTCCTTGGCCTGTTTGGAGGGGGGCGACCAAGCCACACAAGTACAATTGTTCACGCAATCAATACATGCAAATGCGTCGTTGAATGGCAAAGATGGGCCACATGCCAGCAGGACAGCAAAACAACACAACGTCAGCAAGCACTTACAAAGCCGAGGTAGGGAGCGATTGCTGAGTCCAAAAAGGACTGCACAAGGGTGACGCGATTGTTTTGATCGTCGGCTAGTACATAGCTTTCACGCAGTAAGCCGAAGAAAATCGTCAGCAGCACTATTGCCACCATGCTCGTGAACAGGACAAAAAACAGGGGTCCCAAGATCCTGTTCGCGGCAATCATGTCGTCGACCACGCCAAGGTCTCCAAGCATTTGGCGCCACAGCATGATCATTGTGTCCGGCACTGTCCGGAAGGACTTGACTTCGTCGCCGTACGCGAGGAAATGGGACAGCGAGAAGCCCCAAAAAATAAAGGTGAAGCTCACAAGGAGGTACATTATGTCGCTCATGGTAAAGAAGAGTTTGCGGAACAAGTGCGCAATGGACGGAATCCTGTGAATGTACTTGAATAGCTTCAGATAGCAGAAGATCAAAGTCACCGCCAGAATATTCCGCCACATCTGTACGTGCCAACACGGCGACTCCAAATTGACAAACCTCTCGTTTGAGGGGGGAAACACCGCACCCTTGGGCGCCTGGCCATAGGCTGCCCAGCGGAACGAATAGGCAACGATGAAAAGCGCAAAATTGATCCAGTCGTAAATGCCCCAAAAATTTGAAAAGTACTCAGTGAAAGAGGTCTTGGATAACTCGTTGAACTCCCACACCATGTACAAGAACACAGATATTGTGAGCAGCACCTCGGGCAACTGCGTCGACATTTTACCGTACCTCGTATACAAGGCCCCGATGGGCACGTGCCGCATAGACACAGAGGGGTACACTCCGCCCGCGGCCGGGTGCTCGAGGATCAGCCTCAAAGGCGTGAGGTAGCCCGTCGATGGGTTGAACAGGTTGACCGTCACGAAAATAGCGCGCGTCTGCCGGTCAAACCAGCGGTCCTTGCGCATTTGCTGGATTGTGGCGAGCGTCTTGTTTTTGGTCCCCTCGTCGCCGTCCGCCGGCAGTATTGTCACATACCCGCCCCCGTCATACCGCGCAAACATGCCGCTGTACGAATTTTCGCCATTTTCCTTCTTGCCCGAGAACTCGTAGCGCGGCGACCCCTTGTCGAGCGGCCCGAAGGGCGCCTCCTCCTGCGTGTAAGCTGAGTACTCCCCGACGCACTCGATCACCAAGTTGCGGAGCTCTTTCTGGTATGTGCTCGGGCACGTCTTCAATTGCGTCCGGACTTGCCGCAGCTGCACAGCCCCGAGAATCCGGAAGTTGTCTGGCGAGTTGCGGCCTGCCCCCGCAAAGCCCCAGTCGTCTTTCTCGATGGCCTTGCCGCTGTACCACGAGAGCGGGTACACGATGTCCAGGAAGTGCTGTTCCATAAAGTCAAACCACTGCTCGGGCGACTCGACCCGCAGGAACCGCTCGCCGTACCGCCGGTGCAGCAGGCGCGCCGACTCGTACGGCGCCGACGAGGGCCACACGCCGGCCTGGTCCTGCGCCTGCAGCACGACGAAGGTGAGCAGCGCCAGGAAGGCAACGTACAGCGCCACGTCGAACAGCTTGGGGTGCTGGCTCGCCGCCCGCACGCCCGCGACGACGGGCTTGAGCGTGAGCATGCGGTCCGCGAGGGACTTTTCCTCCTCCTCGGGCGGCACGTCCTCGCCCGCATCCCACGCCTTTTGCCGCCCGGGCCTCCCGGCGGGGGCGGCCGACACCAACGAGGACATGGCCTTCGCGCTCGCGCGCCGCGCGCGGGACGCCCGCGGGTGTGCGCGCCCGCTGCGGCCGCTGCGGATGCGGGCGTGGGCCGTTGGAGGGAAACCGAGAAACGAGGAGACTTACGTCCACTGACTTTTTTGCCACGAACTAGCCTTCGATTCGAGGGAGTGGCGGGAAGGCGCGCGGCGGGAACAAAGGGAGTTTGCAAGCAAGGGGGCGGAGAAGTGTGAGGCGGCAGGCGGGCGGAGCCCGCGGTCCGACGGGGCGCACGGGGACAGCGGACCGCGGCGGGTGGCATGGGGGGTATGCGGCGGGCGCCGTTGCCCGCGGGCAGCGAAGGGCCCACTGTCGGCGATTGGCCCACTGCCCCCGCTGCGGGGGCCGCCGCCGTGAGCGAGGAGCTGGCGGAGCGGCACGCGCTTGCCTGGCTCCGGTGCGCTGTTGTCTGCGCGCGCGCCCGCGTTCTGCGCGCGTGCTCTCTGCCCGTCGCCGTGCCCCGTCGCCGCGGCCCGTACACATTCATACGTACACTCATGAATGCTCTCCCACACACACATGCGTCCCTGTAGGCTCGCCGCGCGCGAGCGCGCAGCGCAGCGCTAGCGACGTGCGCGCCCACACGCTGCATCTTGCACGCGCTGCCCACGCCCTCACCAGCTGCGCCCTGGTGCGAGCAGGGAGGCAAACAGCAGCCGGGTGCTCTCGGCCCCGGCTGTGCAGCCACACGCCGCGTCGCGCGCCTTCGCGCTCAGCATCACAGGTGCATGCGCCCCGCGCTCGGCGTGCGTGGTGCATGCGGCGCTTGCGTGCAGCGACGGGCGCGACGGGTGCGTGCCATGGGCGGGCGTGCTCCTTGCGTTGATCCGTTCGTCTCGGCGCAGGTATGTCGCGGGTGCCGATACCGACGCAGCTGCTGAACAAGGCACACACGCCCAGCCTCTACACGGTGGCTGCGAGCCTCAACGTCTCACTGGGCGCGGCCGTTGAGCCGCCGGCATCGGCAAGCGCGCACTCGAAAAGTCTGGGGGGCGCGGGCAGCGGTCCCGCGGGCATGCTGAGAGGGTGGAGCAAGGCTGGGCTTGAAAAGGACGGGGCATCCAAGGGCGCGTTTCGCTTCTTCGGAAACACTGTGAGCAGTGCTCGCGTTGACCTGCGTCTCGCCAAGAGGGAGGCGGCGGGCAGCAGCAGCAGGAGCGGCGGCGACGGAGCCGGCACCGGGGAGGCGGGGTGCGGAGGCGCGATTGGCGGGGCCGCTCGGGCGGGCAGCGCCGAGAGAGGGAGGGAGACCACGCTGTGCCGCGTGGAATTTGAAAAGGCGTGCGAGCTGTGCCTGCACTCAAGGCAGCCGCTGAAGAACCTGAACGTCGTTGCCGAGCTCGTCGTGACCGTGACAAATGCCCAGGACGGCGTGGATTTGAGCCATGAATCAATATGCTGGACCATCATCCCGCTCACGTATGCCTCTTGCCATGTCTTACTTGAATCACACCCTCTCGGAGTGACGCGCGCCCAAACTCACGTGCTGGGTGTGTCGCAGTTCCCCGTCGCTGCTGGCAGCGATCGAGCACCAAGCAGCGCCAAAAGGGGCCTATTTCCCCGTCTTTGCTGGCTCGCCTCGCTTGTTGCTCTTGCTCGGAACGGACACCAAAACTTTGAACAAAAAGGCCCGGCTTCGCGGAGGTCTCTTCTCTCTCTCTCTCTCTCTCTCTCTGTGTGTGTGCCCGCGCGCGTGTCCAACCTCTTTGCTCTCACTGTTTTGCTAAGACGAAGCGTGCACACGACTTTCGACAGACAGATCGCACTGACAGCTCTCTCCACCCCCCCCCCGCCATGGGCACCTAGGTGTGGTAAGTATCACCATGCTGCAGCATCCGTGGGGAGAAGGCGTCGACTGCGCTATTGCGAGCGTGCTGCGGGAGAATGAAATCGAGCGATTCCAGCGGCTGGTTGAACTTCAATTGCCCTACATTGACACGTCACGCCGCACAGCACGTGAGTCCCAATCCCACACGCTTAGGCCATCACCAGCGCTGCTCAAATGGCGTCATACGCATACGCATGCTCTGCCGTCCCGCATCGTCTTCTCTCGTACCGTGCAGTGATCACGCGCACCACTGACCCCACCGGCGTCAACGATTCTGCCTTTTTTCTCGCGCCATAGACCCACTATGTCTGCGAGACATCCGCGTGTGGTTCAACACCAAGTGCTCAGCACAGCATTTGAAGAGCGCCTACTTTGACATTGCCTGTGAGGCCGTGGGCAAGAAGAGCAGTTTGCTCAGAGCGCAGCAAAACATTCGGCTGGTCATCCGAGCGCAGCTACACAATGGACACACGGAGATGCGCGCAAACGGGTGCAGTGCGTGCGTCGAGCTTGTCCAGGATGCCGGTGGCGATGAGAGCATGTGGCGGGCAGACGCGCCTCTCCTCCTGCCCAGCTATCATCCGCACTGTCTCTCCGCCATTGTCCTCACACTCTTGCTCCGTTCGGGGGGTGGCAGAGGAACTGTCGGAGGATGGGATATGTGCATTGGTTGGGTGCCCGTGGTCCCCTATGCAGGCAGACAGACACAGGCCGGGGCAGGCGATCTTTCGGAGCAAGACGCCGCCCAGATGGCCCTTGGACATTGGCGCCTGGCTGTCAGGCACCAGGTGGGGGCGGGGGCTGAGGTGCTTTGACGCTGCGTTGCGTGTGCTCTCTGCTGTGGACATTGTTGGTTTTTGCTCATGTGTTGTTGCTTCTCACGAGTATTCGATTTGTTGAGCAGACGCCAAAGTCTTTGTCCGAGTACATGGTTCCGGAGGTCAGAGAAGCGCTTCAAGCAAGCAACACCCTACCTAAGCCTGTAGGTGTGGGCTTAGATGTGGAGGTAGACACGTGCGCAGGGCGGTCCGTCAGTGACATGCGTATCGCTTCGCCCAGGCCTGCGCCTAATTGGCCAAGCACTCACGGACAAGTGGAGGGAGGCGAGGCTCTTGCGTTGGAGCCAAATTGCGTTCCGAAAAAGGAGGAGGAGAGGGAGGCCGTGTCGAACTCGGAGGCATCAGGCACGTGGCAGCACTCGGAAGCTAGCGAGCGTCTCTTGTCGGCTTCGATGGCCACCTTGGAAGACGAAGCGTCGGAGGTGCAGGAGGAAGGAGGCGGCAGCAAGGTTGGAGACGTCAGTTTCGAATCGACTCAACTATCAACTGCGCCGTCGTCTGCTGTCTTGGACGAGGCCCTGGGAGCGGAGGAGGTACGACGCGCAGAACGGGTGGAGATCCCTGGACCAGAGGAGGGAGCAACAGAAAGAGGGAGAGAGTCGACGGCACCGGGTGTGGATACTCCGCTCGTGGAGGAAGACACGCTCAACAGCGGCGAGACGCTCGTCGAAGAGGAGGAGACAGGGCGGGTCATCTTTAGCGACGAAAGCCAGATGTGCAGCCCGTGCCCTTCTGTCTCTGCTCCTGCCGATGTTGACGGCGCAGGATCTGAGAAGCACGTTGAAGCAGCAGCAACTCCACGCGCACACGAGGATGTGGTGTGCTCAGTGGAGGAGGCAGTCCCAGCAACGCCTGTGGCAATGTCGTTGCATGCAGTTGCGGTCGTGATGCTGCAGTGTGCTGTGCGTGGATGGATGGCAAGACGCAATGCTCGTACCCTAGTACTCGATAACTTTGCACAAGCAACTCCCGCTCGCGTCTTCCGTCTCTGTCAGAGTGTGAACCAGCGGATTCAGGATCGCCAGCACGAGCACGCGTTGCAGTCACAAGAAGCCCAGCAGCAGCATATGGATGCTGGGAAGGAGCATCAAGAACAGCAAGAGCAGGAGCTTCAGCAGCAAACAAGGCGGCAGCGCCGTCGAGCTGCGATGCGGCTGCAACGGCAGCAGAAAGAACAACAGTCAGCACTGGGCGAAAGCCTGCCAACTGTTTCCCCGGATTCCATGGCACCTGTGGCAACAACGCAAGCAGACGAGCAAGGCAGCAGCCCAGACCTCGAGGCAGGGGGGGCGGAGGCTGCAGCACCTGCAGTCCCGCAGGCATCGGCAGCGGCACCCATCGTTGCGACGCCCGAGGCTGCCTTGGCCAAAGGACGCGGATCAGCATCATCGGCAAGCACGCTGGAGCCCCCGCGGACCGACGCCGGGGCCAGCGCATCCTCGCAAGGTCTGCACTCGCCGACACGAAGTAGTGTAGGCACACAGGCATCGCGAAAGCGCGATATTGAGATGCGCCTTCTTCTGCGTACCCCGCAAGAGGTCCAGTCCCAGCTCGCGCCGCGCTGCCTCTTCCCGACGAGTCCCTTGTTGTCAGGAGCAGCTATCAACCGCAGGCTCTCTCTGTCGGGGAAGAAGACGAAGAAACAGAAGCCTGTCGACGAGATTGCAACTCAGATTCAGGCGGAGATAGAATCCGAGCCCCTGGACGTGCCAACAAGCGTGCAAGCTCACTCACAGGCGTCTGCAGACGCGCACGAACAGACGTGCACCGAGAGGACGCAGACACCAGTCAAGGTGGAGTGCGGCGCGCAGACTGATGCTCATAGGCCAGGCTCACGCACAGAGGCACCGCACACGCCGGCTGAGAAGAGGTCATTTATGTCCTTCATACTCTCTGACGCGCCTTCTTTGGGCGTGCGCCGCTTGCGACAGCGCTGCGCTGTGTTGCAGAATCGACGATGTTGCATGCGCACTGCCAGACGTGAAACTGATTCGTTGCGTGGGATAGGCTGTCTATCCTGGAGAAGCGGCTCGCACAGCTCGAGTCCATGGATGCTGAAAGAGAGTCGCAAAGAGAGACTGCCCGACAGCAGGACATGGAGCAACAGCGGCACAGAGATTCCAGTCCGCCACGATGTGCAAGGAGGGTGATTTACACGGCTGCTGTCGCCGCCAACGCTGCGGCAGAAACTGCTGTCTTTTCTGCAGCTGCACAGACAGAGCCCCAGGCAGTGGCCACAGCAGCACAGACCGAATATTGTAGTGCGGAGGTTTCAAGTGCAGCGGCGCAGACAGACAGACAGGTGCAAAAGACAGCAGCGACGCAGGTGGCGACAATGGAGTTGAGCAAGGTTGGGACTGGAGTGCACGTGGAGATACACGACATGCATCGTGTCGCGCGGCGCATTCCCGACGAGGTCGAGGAGTTGGTGGAAGAGCTGATTGAGACCTTGGAGTTAGTTGCAGAGGAAGCAGCCAGAGCTCCTCTCGCCAAAGCATCTTTGGAAATGGTCGCGACTCAGACGTCCTTCGACGATGGCGGCCCAGCATGCTCGTTGCCTGCAGTCGCAGCGGCGGCAGCGGCGGCAGCGGCGGCCACGCAAACGTCCTTTGTGCAGGGGGTAGAGGAGGAGGTGGACAGTGTTCATGATCTGGCGGCGACGGCAACGCAGACGTCGTTCATGCAGTTGGAAGAGCTGGTTTGCGCCGCCCCTGCCGGTGCTCCAATCGGAGCAGAGGCGGGTGCAGGTGGCATTGCAGCCAAAGACGAGCAGCATTCACAGCAGGCAGAGGACGAGCTGGTGCAGGACCCCGTGCACGTGTGTGGTGCATCTTTGGCGCAGACACAGCACCCGCATGACGCAGCTCCTACCACGCAGTTGGAGCAGCAGCGGATACGACGCGCGCAGCAAGCGCAACAATTTCTGCAATTCCAGCAGGGTCTCGGGGGCGATTCGTACATGCTGCAGGCGACACCGCAGTTATCTCGTGCGCTCACAGCAGTGAATCTGCTCAAGCTGCAGCAGCACCTGGAGCAAGAAGCGCAGGCCCTGGCTGCCGCCGACAAATTCTTCGCGGATGCTGTCGCTGCTGCCGGCGACACTGCGCCTTGGGTGGATCCCACGCCAGCGCCGGCTGATTCGGGATGTAGTGGCCATGGTGTGGGACAGCAAGAGGAATCGCCAGAGGTAGCGCAGGACTCGATGAGCATGCCGGCTGCGCGGCATTATCACTGCGATGAGCAGCCAGAGGAGAGGGCAGAGCCCCACCCACGAGATGTGAGGCCTCACCAGCAGGCAGCGGTGTGGCCCAATCTCGTGGATACGGTGACGGAAGAGGCCAACGGCGACGGAAGAGGCCAATCCCCGCTCGTGACTGAATTCAGAGCCTTAGACCTGGAAGAAGTCGAGCGTAACGACTACATCTGCACGGGAGAGTACAGGGAGAATAGTCCCGACGGTATGCGCAAGGAGGACACATTCTGCCCTCCGCCGAGCGGCGCGAGCAGCAGACCGCTCGTCGGAGCAGTTGCAGAGCGCATCCAAAGCACGTTCAAGCACATTGAGAACGCATATGACAGCAGTATAGGCCTGTCACGCAGTGGCGCCCGCCTGTCGTTCCCTGCCGGTGCGCTCGGGGGCCGGAGTGAGCTGATTGGCATGCAAGTAGTGCCTGTTCCCCCGGTCGTACAGGTCTGTTTTGATGTGTGCCTGCGTGTGCGGGTGTGCGTGTTCGCGTGTGGGTGCGGATGCGTGTGCACCTGCACGTGCGTGTCGATGTGTGCGTGTGCGCGTGCCAGCGCTTATCTCTGAGCGATCCTGCTCCGATGCTTATTCGTGCGAAATCGTGCAGGCATCCAGGTGTGGTGCGGCGCGAGAGCTAGCGTCTGAGGTGTTGACCTTGTCCCCGTCGGGTATCGCGTTTCTCAAGCCCGTCATTCTTGAGCTGCCCCTCCTGCGCGAACCGGCGCCAGGGCGGTCAGTACCTGTGTGATCATTGTGTCTTGCGCCCCTGCTTGAGCGCCGCAGGATTGGGATGTCCACCCTCTTTGTGTGCCCTGACGTTGCCTCACAGCCGATGACACTAGCACACGCACAAGCGCTCGGACTTGCGTGCGAGCACTCTCGCGCCAATGACGCGCGTCGCGCACAATACTGCACTCGGCAGGCGCATCGGGGTGTTCAAGTACAACACGCAGGAGAACGACTGGAATGAAAAGTGTGGTGCGACGCTCAAATTTGACAAAGGACGCGTTGCTGTGCAAGTGAGTGCACGGAGCCTCTCGAGCAGTGGCGTATGTGTGTGTGTGTGTGCGCGCGCGCTCGTGTGCGTGTGCGTGCGCGTATGTCGGCTGAATCTGCGTGCACGTGCGTCTGATCATGCGTGTTGAAACGGTGGCGGCACAGGTGCCCATATGGAGCTTCAGCTCGTACGCAGCACTGGAAGTGCAAGACATTGTCTCTGTGGCCCCTGCCGCAGACGAGGGTGGCACGGCCACAGGTTTCATTCGTGTGTCTGTGCCTCTCTCTGTGGGTGTGGGTGTGGGTGTGGGTGTGGGTGTGGGTGTGGGTGTGTGCGCATGCATCAGATCAGGGCATACGACGACGGGTGATGTGTGCGAAGTTTAACGAGCGAGGGCGGATGCGCGCAGCTGCTGTACCAGCGGCACCAGCCGTCGATGCCACGCCAGCAGAGGAGGTGGATGAAGAGTACGACGATGATTTTGAGGACGCCGATATCGAGAGCCCCAGCAAGGTACACGAGCATTCACGCGCAGCGTGCATGCAGACGCGTATGCAGTACGGCGCTTGTGCGCACCGCATATGGTTGATGTGTGTGTGTGTGTGTGTGCGCGCGCGCGCTCGCGTGTTGTGGCCGCAGGAGGCAGCCGCGTCGGATGAGGCCAAGAAAAAAGAGGAGGATGCGGCAGCCGCGAAGAAGGAGGAGGATGCTGCAGCAGCGAAGAAAAAGGAAGAGGAGGAAGCTGCTGCTGTCAAAGCCAAGGAAGAGGAGGCTGCTGCTGCTAAGGCCAAGGAAGAGGAGGCGGCGGCAGCGAAGAAGAAAGACGAGGAGGCGGCTGCAAAGAAGAGGGAGGAGGAGGCGGCGGCTGCAGCGAAGAAGAAGGAAGAGGAGGCGGTTGCAGCCAAGAAACAGGAAGAGGAAGCTGCGGCGGTGAAAAAGAAGGAGGAGGAGGCGGCAGCCGCTGCCAAAGCTAAGGAAGAGGAGGCGGCCGCTGCCAAGGCCAAGGAAGAGGAAGCTGCGGCAGCAAAGAAACGGGAAGAAGAGGCGGCTGCAGCGAAGAAGGAGGAGGAGGCGGCTGCTGCGAAGAAAAAGGCTGATCAGGAGGCGGCCGCTGCATTGAAGAAGAAGGAAGAGGAAGCGGCTGCTGCCAAGGCCAAGGGAGAGGAAGCCGCTGCGGCAAAGAAGGAGGAGGAGACTGCTGCTGCCAAGGCCAAGGAAGAGGAGACGGCTGCAGCGAAGAAAAAGGAAGAGGAGGCGGCAGCTGCCAAGGCCAAGGAAGAGGAGGCGGCGGCTGTAGCGAAGAAGAAGGAAGAGGAGGCGGCTGCTGCCAAGG
>Ga0115006_10003402_pt1 | contig 10792 bp, 6 predicted proteins | sample ArcOceMetagenome_3_FD_88943 | JGI IMG/M metagenome (GOLD analysis project Ga0115006, IMG submission 88943) | Marine eukaryotic phytoplankton communities from Arctic Ocean - Arctic Ocean- Svalbard ARC20M Metagenome | ecosystem: Environmental > Aquatic > Marine > Oceanic | place: Arctic Ocean...
CGGCGGACGGCACGCTGTGGTCGGGCGCGACCGACGGCACCGTCGCGCAGTGGAGCATCGACGAGCTGCTCTCGTCGGGCGCGCCGCAGCAGCAGCTCGACGCCTGACAGACGGCCTCGGATGACATTGAGTAGTCTGATCTTATCTTAGGAGGACTGATCATTCGAGTGCTTTGCTCACTCTGACTCTTGAAATAGGGTGCACGCTGCGTCTTGCATCAGCAACATGTGCAGACAGGCGCGGTGGCCCGATATAAGCCAGGCCGCCAGCTTCAGGCCGCCAGTGCGGCTGCAGCGCGCCCCTGGAGCTGGAGCGCTCGTGCGCGCAGGCTGAGGCGCGGGCGCGCCGTTGGCTGCTCGTCCCACAGCGACCTTGGGGTGTCCGGGTGGTACTTTCGCACCTCGTCGCAAATGAGTCCCCGCAGCACCGCAACGGAGACGCCATTGCCCTCGATGCCAGGCGAGGAGAAGGTGAAGGGCGGCGCGTCGGGCTCGTCGTTGATCGCCGAGAGATCCGCAAAGTAGTCGGAGCCGAGTGCTCGAGCGGCAGTGGGGCGCGCGGCGGGGTCGAGAGCGAGCAGCTGCTCCGCCAGCTTGGCCGCGCCGACGTCAGCTTGCGGGAACAGCGAGGCCACCGAGGGCGGCGAGCCGAGGGCGTCCGGCGCACCCGATGCGATCGACGAGATGTATTCCCAGGCCGCGGGGTCGGCACCCTTGGCGGCGAGGCGGTCACGCAGCGCTGACGACGGCGCGCCGAGCATCCGCAGCACGAGGCGCAGCTGGTGCAGATGATCACACCCGGCAACAGCGGGATGCGACGGATCAGCTCGGCGACGATGCAGCCAGCGGACCACATGTCGACGGCAGCGTCATAAGTCGCGCACGCCACCAGCAGCTCCGGCGCGCGGTACCAGCGCGTCACCACGTACTCGGTGAGCTGATCCGCGTCAGCACGCGCATTGCCATCTTTGTCGGCGATGCCGCGGGCGAGGCCAAAGTCGCAGATCTTGAGGCAGCAGTCGCGGCTCACCAGAAGGTTGGCCGGCTTGAGATCGCGGTGGAGCACACCCGCTGAGTGGATCGCCTTGAGCCCGCGCAGCAGCTGGTAGGAGAACCACTGGACGTGCTCACCGGTGAGGTCCTGCCCTGAGCGAATCACGCTGTTGAGGTCCGAGTCCATCACCTCCGTGGTGATGTAGAGGTCGCAAGGCTGAGGCCGCCCAACAGTGTCGAGGTCGCTGATGGCCAGGATGTTCTCGTGGTTGAAGTGTCGCAGCAGGCTCACCTCGCGCAGTACACGGCGGCAGTCGGTGGCGTCCTCGAAGGCGTTGCTCACCTTTTTGATGGCGACCGTGGCGCCGGTGCGGGTGTCGACCGCGGAGGCGCAGACGCCATAGGTGCCGTGACCGAGCGCACCACGTACCTCGTAGTGGTTATCGACCTCGAAGCGCGTGCCGCGGACGACGAAGTTGCGGCGTGGGCGAACTGTGGGTGGCATGATATGTGCGTCGCGTCGCGATGTGGGTCGTGATGTGGGTCGTGTCGCGTCGCGATGCCGGTCGTGTCGGCGGTCGACGTTAGGTTTTTGAGCCGGAGGACTTCTCCTCGCAACGCGTGGAGGCGAGATGCATGCCGCAGGTGATGTCCCCCTCCCCCTGGGAGCAGCTGTCGGCGACGCCCTCCAGCGCGCGCACTCGTTTCTGAGAGAATTCATTATCACGCCCCACCAACAGCACACGCACAGTAGAGACATACTTCTATCATGCCCCAGAACGACAGCGACCCCCCGCCCGACTCCGAAGCGGCGCGGCGTCCGGCCGCCAGCGCGGCTCAGGAGCGTCCCCACCCACCACCTCCCTCGCCCGCGGGCGTCCCTCGACTACTCAGTCGACCTTGATCGCCGAGAAGATCTTCCAGACGAACCAGTAGCACGCATAGAAGCCGATCGTGCCCGTCGAGACGAAGAAGACCAGCGCGGCGATCGACATGTAGCCAAAGTAGAGCAGCCCCGAGACGAACTTTGTGATCTCGAGCTTGGTGAAAAAGTAGAAGACCGAGTAGGCAAACATGTAGCCGGCCGACGAGCCCGAGGTGAGGAAGGAGCGCCACCACCAGTTGTAGTCCTCGGCGCACAGCTGGAAGTAGCACATGACGACGGTGATCTCTGCGCACGTGATGATCAGGATGATGAAGACGAGCAGCAAGAAGCCGAAGACGTAGTAGAACTGGTGGAGCCAGATCGACGAGAGGATGAAGAAGAGCTCGATGAAGACGGCGCCGAAGGGCAGCACGCCGCCCACCACCACCGAGAAGGCGGGCTTCATGTACCACACCTGCTCGGGGATCTGCCGCGGGATCTGGTTGACGCGCACCGGGAACTCGACGGCCTTGCGGCGGTAGCCAAAGTAGGCGCCGAGGAAGACGAGCGGCACCGAGATGCCAAACCAGAGCGTGAGCAGCGCGAACATCGTGCCAAACGGCACCGCGCCCGACGACCTCTCGCCCCACACGAAGAAGTTGAGCACGAAGAAGATGCAGAAGATGATGCCGGTGAAGAGGCACGACGTGAGGAGGATGTTCTTCTTCCACTGCACGCCCTTGAGCGTCTTGTGCAGGAAGGCCGACGCGTAGCCGGCGGGGACGCCCATGAAGACGAAGAGCAGCAGCATCGCCGTCATCAGCCCGCCGCGGTTGGCCGGCGAGAGGAAGCCGAGCACCGCGAAGACCATCGTGATGATGGTCATCGTGAGCGTCTGCACGCCCGTGCCCACCGAGACCGACAGCAGCATCGGCATCGGCGGCGGCCGGAAGACGTCGCCGTGCACGAGCTTCCAGCCCGTCTCCTCCTCGACGTCCTCGGCCGCCTCGGTGGCGTTATACCGGTTGAAGTCGCGGTGCAGCGTGCGCATCATGATCATCGCGACCATGCCCGACAGGAAGAGCACGATCATCAGCGAGTTGATGATCGAGAACCAGTGGATCTGCTCGTCGCCCATCAGCAGGTAGGTGTCCCAGCGCGAGGCCCACTTGATCTCGCTGTACTCCCACTTGACGTCGTACGAGAAGATCACCTCGCCCGCCGCGTCCATAGGCAGCGGCGACGACGACGACGAGCCGCCGCACGTCGAGAGCGTCGTCTCGCCGCCCTTCCACGCGCCCGCGTACGTGTGCTTGATCGACGACGGCTCGACCTCGAAGCCGACGATGCGCGAGCCGTCAAACGACGGGTCCTTGTGGTACTTGATCGTGATCAGCAGGTGGTTGTTCAGGTAGTTGACGCCGTCCTTGGTGCCCGGGATGTCGGACGAGCCCCGGAAGCCGAGCGGGAAGCCGAGGTCGTAGATGGTGACCGGCTTCTGCGGGTTGGTCTCGTCGACGTACTTGGTAGCCGAGGGCAGGTTGTCCGTCACCCAGTGCACGCGGTAGTCCTCCTCGATGCGCAGCGAGAACTCGCTCACCTCGGGCTTCGTGAGCTCCTTGCGGCAGAGGATCTTGCAGTTCTCCTCGACGCCCATCTTGACGTCGTAGTGCGAGTTCATGATGCGGTCGCCGCGCAGCACCTCACCCAGGTTCTCGGCGACGTTGTCGATGTTGTCGGGCTGGCAGAAGGGCAGCGCGTAGTACTCAAACGGCAGCTGCGTGCGCGTCGAGGTCAGCTTGTTGACCTTGATGTCGACGTGCTCGCCCTGCTTGAAGTCGTGCGGCGCGACGCCGGGCAGGTAGAAGGCGCTGCTCGGCTCGAGCGCCGCGAGCGCCAGCAGCGTTTGCCTGACGCGCATTATCTCTCACGCGGAGCTGAACTGCGGTGCAGCGCAGTGCAGCAGAGTCGCGATGCGGTGCCAGCGCACGCCGCGAGCACTAAGTTTCGACGTGCGGTGTTTTGCGTTCGGAAACCTTAGCATTCTCATGCAGAATGACGCATGGCGATCGCGCGTGGACACTAACGTCGGCCAAACAGCTCAACGGCTTGCATCGCTTCTACTCATTCTACACGTGTGTTTTCGCCTTCCTTCTGCCGGCTGGGTGAACACCACGTAACACAGTCGACGACGCGTTTCGCCGGCATATCCCTGAGAGATCAAGTAACGGCCTGGCAGTGGTTGGCGGATACATCTTCGTCTGGCCCAGCTCCATGGAAGCACAGGCGGAAGCACAGGCGTACGCACGCGTCGTGGCACCCTTCGTGGGCGAGCTGCCGTCGGAGCTGTCGGTCGAGATCGGCTCGCTGCTGCGCATCGTCGCGCCCGCGGGTGAGGGGTGGATCGTCGCCGCCGACGGCAACGGCCGGAGCGGACTCGTGCCGGCGGCCTACCTGCAGCCCGACAGCCCCAGTGCCAATCCGTTTGGCGGCGGTGGCGGCGGCGGCGGGTACGGGATGATGGAGCCGCCGATGCCCACAATGCCGCCGCCCGCGCTGCTGTCGCGCCAGGCGACGGGCTTTGGCGGCGTCGACCCGATGGCGCTGATGCAGCAGCAGCAGCAGATGCAGCAGATGCAGCAGCTCCAGCAGATGCAGCAGCAGCAGCAGATGCAGCAGCAGCAGATGCAGCTCCAGCAGCAGGCACCGTACGGCATGCCGGGTGGCATGCCGTACGGCGCCGGCCCGCCGCCGCCGATGCAGCAGATGGCGCCGCCGATGCCGCAGATGCAGCAGCAGATGGCGCCGCAGATGCAGCCGATGCAGTCGCAGATGCCGCCGCCGCCGCCGCCTCCGCCTCCGCCGCCGCCGCAGACCCCGGCGCCGACGAGCACGCCCGCGCCGCACGCGGCAACGCCGCCGCCCGACGAGGAGGAGGAGGAGGCGGAGCTGACGCCGGCGATGCGGCTCGGCATGGCGCTGCTCACGCAGCAGCTGGCGGAGCGCGAGCGCTCGGAGCAGCGCGCGCGCGACAAGATCGAGCAGCTCAAGGCCGAGTTCGACGAGCGGCGCGCGCTCAAGGCCGAGCAGGCCGAGCGCGACGCCGACGAGGCCGACCGGATCCGCGAGGTGGCGCGCCGCGTGTGGTCGCAGCCCGCGACGGGCGCCGCGGTGGCGCGGCGCGAGGCGCGCGAGAAGTCGACGGACGTCAAGCGGCAGGCGCGCCGCTCGCTCGCCGCCGAGGAGAGCGCCAAGCGCGCGGCGCGCAAGGAGGCCGAGGAGCGGCGCGTGCGGCAGATGGCGAGCAACGCCATGACGCTCGACGCGAAAAAGGCGCAGGCGCCGCAGGCCGCCAAGCCGCGCGAGGTGTCGAAGCAGCAGGAGGTGCTCGAGGAGGCGAGGCGCGTCGCCGAGCGCGACCGCGAGGCGCGGCGGCGCCACGCCGCTGGCCTGCCGCCCGCCCCACAGATCGCCGAGCCCGCGTCGCCGTCGGCGCCGATCATGGCGGGCTCGGCGATCATGGCGGCGCGCGAGATGAAGCGCAGCCCCGCACCACCCTCGGCCGGCGGCGGCGGCGGCGGCGGCGCATCCGCCGCCGCTGAGATGCTCTCGCAGACGCCCCCGACGGCCGAAGAGATCTTCGGCGCTCTCAGTGTGCTCTCACAGACCTACGGGCAGCCGTGGATCAACCCGCAGGGCGCTGCCTCGCCGCCGCCGCCCCTTCCGCCGCCGCCCACACGCCCCGCGCCCACGCTCGACGCGTCGTCACCAAAGGAGCCGCCAGCACAAGTGACGCTGCAGGCGGGCCGGTCGGCGCCGCCGCTACCAGGCTCGCCGCCCGCGCAGGTCAACGGCTCTCTCTCTCTCGAGCAGCTGTACCAGGGGGCCACGCAGCAGCCGCTGCAGCAGCAGAACGGCCGCAGGGGGCATCAGCACACCGCCGAGGAGCTGGCCGAGCTCAACCGCAAGCTGAACAAGGGCGGCAACCTCACGCCCGCCGAGCTGCGCGTTCTGCAGACCGCAACGGCAACCGGCTCGGTGGGACGTCGATCGTAGCAAACTCTTGCTCTCTCTTTCCGTACGTTGCAGCTCCGCGCCCTCCACAGCCCGACTGCGTGTTCATTGAGTGGCGTGGTTTTGAGTTTGGGGCTTTCGCTTTGCACACTTGTAAACACCGCGCTGTCCTACACTACGGGGAACGGGGTACCCCTTTACACCACCTCGTGTTCGCTCACGGGGCGCGTCGGCGCACACATGGCGCGCGTCGCGTATGGGGCGTGCGTCTCCTTTCCTGCCCCCTCCAAGAGCTCCATTGGCTCGGCCTTCATGGCCGCCGGCGCCGGTGGCGGCTCCATCTCGTCAGTGTGGCCGTCCTCGGTCTTGCCGCCGTGCTGGTCTTCACTACGCAACGGCCCATCCAGCGACTCGAGAGGCGCGTCGTCCGGGTCGGTGGCAGCGGCGGCGGGAGAGGCGGCATCGGTGGCGGGGGGCGTGACGTTGCGAGGGGAGCGCCGCGTCGGAGCGGGCGTCACGGCGGCAGGGACCTCGAGGCTGAGGGCGGGCGGAGCGGCGGACGGGGAGCGCGCAGGCGCGAGGTCGGGCGACTTCCAAAACTTTCGGCCGTAGTCGACGAGCAGCTCCTCGCCGGCCTTGATCTGGCGTGAGGTGAGGACGCCCACCGCCACCTCGCCGCTCATCTGCTTGCGGTACAGCACGAAGGAGACGTTGGGCTGCGCCGCCACCCACTTGTGGTCGTTGATAAAGCGCGTCTCGTTGCCGTACTGCTGCGCGTCGATGTCGAGCGCCTCAGCCGTGGCGGCGTCGCGGTGCAGCTCGAGCAGGTACTTGCTCGGGTCGCTGTGCAGCTGCGGCTTGACGAGGCCGGTGAAGTCGCCGATGTGCGCCGACGCCGGCACGTCTTGCCGCGCAAACAGCCCACACGCCACGCCCTCACGGCCGCTGCAGCCGCGCCCGTGCGGCGACGGCCCACGCGGTGGTCGTGCGGAGGTGGAGGCGGAGGCGGAGGCGGAGGCGGAGGCGGAGGCGGAGGCGGGGGCGGAGGCGGAGGCGTTGGCGGAGGCGGAAACGTTGCCGGCGGGCTGGTTGATACCGTGCGTGGCGCAGGCGGGGTGGCTCGGGGGCAGATGGCGGATCTGCACCATCGGCAGTGGCGCGGGGCGGCAGATGGCCAGCCGGCGCGTCGCGAGCTCCGACTCGCCCCACACCAGGAACGGCGCGTACGTCACATGCGGTGGCCAGTTGTCGGGCAGCGCGTAACCGGCGGCGCTGGCGCCTTTGGCATCGTCGGGAGGCGTCTCGCACTGGAGCGGCGAGCACGACCAGCCAAGCTGAGGGTCGTGGCTCCACACCCAATCGCTGTAGCTCGCGGCGCGCTCCTCGCCAAACTCAAAGTCGGCGACGGTCGCCGGGTCGTGCACGTGCGCCGCCGGCTCCCACGTGGCGGCGCCGCCCTTGGCGTCGCGCCACTTGATCAGGTACTCGAGCTCGCCACGCCGGATGCGGCGCGAGAGGATCCGGTCAAACGGCTTCGGCTGCTCGCCGCGACTGCGCCGCCGCTCGTCGCGCCGCGGCATGCCCAGCTTCGGCCGCCGCGCGCCGCTCCTCTTGCTCCTCCGCCGCTTCCTCTCCTCGGCCGCCGCGTCATCCTCGTCGTCGCCCTCCTCCGCCTCCACCACGGCCATCGGCTCCTCCTCGGTGTCTTCCTCCTCGTCGTCGGTGCGCCACGCCTCCTCGTGCTTCTCCACGCGGCGCGGCTTTTGTGCCTTGGCCGCGCCGCTGCCCACGCGCGCCGCCTTGGCCGCCACGGCGCCCATGGTCAGCTCGACGCCGTGCGTGCCGTGATGCGCCGTGCTCGATTGCTTTCGCTTGCTGCTTCTGGTGCCTCCGGCGGCAGCGTTGCTGCCCGCGGCTGGGGTCGACCTGGCGGCGTCCCGCGGCGGCGGCAGCAGCAGCTGGTGCGCCTGCGGCGGCGGCGGCGGCGGCGGCAGCGGCAGCGGGTGCGCCTGCGGCGGCGGCGGCGCCAGCAAAGGATGCGGTGGCGGCTTGCTCTTGAGCGGTGGCCCGTCGGTGGCCGCTGCCTCCTCCACCGGCGTCTCCTCGAGCACGTATCTGCGTGCGCTGCGGCAGATCGTCTGCAGGTTGGCCGACTTGGTCGCCGCCGCGAGGCTCTCGAGTCGCGCCGCCGCCTCCGAGGCGCGCACCGCGCCGAGGCTCGCCGAGGAGGCGCACGCCAGGTTGAGCAGCGCGCGCGCGCAGCCGCCGCCGAGCGACGCCTTCTCGAGGACGGTCTTGCCGCCTTGCAGCATCCACTTGGTACTCGGCACCGCCAGAGAGCCGCGCGCCGACTGCAGCGAACCGAGCAGCACGCCCAGCAGGTCGGCACGCAGCACCGCCTCGGCGCCAGCACGGTGGCAGCAGAGGTTGGCCACTGCCGCCGTAGCCGCGTACTTGACACCGGCCTGCTTTGCGCACTCCGCCTCGGTCGCCAGCCACGGTGCCTCCAGACACGAGCGGAGCGCATCGAGCATGCCCGAGCGGACGACGCGAAGCGCGCTGCCCTCGTGTCCTGCCATCTCCGCCAGCGCCACCATCGCCCACTGCGCCTCCGCCACGCTCAGCCCGCTGTGCGTCTCGGCCGCCGCAGCGCCCGGACCGGCCACGCCCGCGAACGCCAGGCTGCCCGTGGACGCGCCCGGCGCCTCGGCGCCCTCGAGTGCTGGCCCCGCCAGCGGAGGCCCCTCCAGCGGAGGCCCCACCAACGCCATGACCGCCGGGCTGTCCGCTGCCGCGCTGCTCTGTATCGCGGGGCTCGCGTTCACGGCCGCGGGGTTGATGCCCTTCGCGAGCAGCTTGCATAGCGTGCATGCAACGCCAGCCTTGGCCATGGCCCGCGCGACGGCCGCGTCGGCCGCGAGCACGGCGAGCAGGAAGATCTCACGGTTGCGCCGCCCGCCGCGCCCGGAGCTGAGCGCCTCGGCGCTGCGCCCCTTGAAGTGCGAGTTCAGCTGCTTCGCAGGCGCTTCGGCGGGGCCGCCTGGCTCGGGCTTGACGTGCGCCAAGTACATGCAGTGGAGCAGCCGCTGCCGAGTCGCCTCGACAGAATCGGTGTCCGGCGGTGGTGCGAACCCCTGCTCGAGACCGATGCCGAGGTGCGCGAGTGCCAGCATCGGCGGCTGCATGTTGACCTGTTGCAGCAGGTTGACGAGCTGTCGCGGCGTCGTCGATTTTGGTTTGGAGCGCGTCGCCGTCGTACACGCGACGCGGTTGAGCGGAGACGGCGACGTCCGCTTGGGAGGGACGAGCATTGCCGGCGCTCCCACTGCTCGTGCGGCCTTTGGCGCAAGCTAGTGGATTGTATTGACCAAGCGGTCAGCAAACACGAACGCGCGCGTTCTCTCGTCAGCTGCGGTGGTTATACCCGCTGGCGTCTCGCCGGGCGACGCGACGCGTCCTGCCTGGGCCGAGGATTAAGATGTTTAAGCAGAGCTCTCCCCATGATTGCCAGTCTGTCGATCTTGTCTGTGGCCGGGTGCTTCATTCAAAAAAGAAAAGATCGACAGACTTGAGACTTGCTCAAGTGCATCAACAGACTTGCTCAAGTGCTTCAAGTGTCGGTCTCGATTCTTTTTTCTATTGAGGCTATTGAGGATAAACGTTTAATTGATTGCGTGCATACTTTGAGAACAGATGGCGTGTGGCGTCCTGGACGCAGCTACGCTGGACGCCGAGTCCTTCTACGAGGACTACGTCTCCTCCTCTCTGCCGGTCATCGTGCGGGACGAGCGACTGCGAGGGCTGCGGTCGCTCTGGACAGACGACTACCTAGCGCGCCTCGCGGGCGACCAGGTGCATGAGGAGGTGCGTCTCGCTGACAACTCGTCCGACTTTCCGCTGACCAAGGTGGCTGGAGAGCGCACGGCAGCGCACACGCTAGCCCACTTCCTCGCTGAGTACGCCAGCCCGGAGCGGACCACGAATCTGTACGCCACCAACCTCGTGATCGAGAAGCTGCAGCACGACCTCGAGAGGCCGCCGTTCACGGCGCTGCTCGACCATGGCTGTGCGTCCAGGTGGTGCGCAGGGCTGTGGCTCGGCGCGGGCGACCAGCGCTCAGCTCTGCACCGTGACTTTGCCGAGAACCTCCATCTTGTGGTCCAGGGCAAGAAGCGCTTCCTCATCTTTGCGCCAAACGAGAGCCTCGCCCTCTACCCACGCCCGGAGCCGGCCAACCGGCTGGGCCACGCGACGTCGATGCCAGCGGGCGCACGCACGTGCAACGACGACGGTGGCGGCTGCCCGGCTCCGTTTGCTCGATTCGGCGCGGCGCGGCAGCGCGCGCTCGACTGCACGGTGCACGAGGGCGAGATGCTCTTCCTGCCGTCGGCATGGTGGCACGAGGTGGAGTCCCACGCGGCCGAGGGCCGCTCGCTCTCGCTGAATTGGTGGTTCAAGGCCGAGTGGCCGCGCGAGACGCTGCGCGCAGTCGCAGCCGAGGTCGAGGCGCCTGGAGGACATCTCGGACCGGCGCAGCGAGCGCCGGCCTATCGGCAGCTGGGTGTTGAGCTCGCTCAGCGTGGCCGCGCGCACGATGCAGCGCCACTCCTGCGGAGGGCGCTAGATCTCGAGCCACACGACGATGTCGCCACCACGGCCCTTGAGATGCTCAGGACGCGATTTGGTGTCCAAGCGCTGCGAACAGAGTTACGGTGAGTAGGATTTGAACGCTACGTAAAGTCTAAGTACCCTAACGCACGCTGCCACCACGGCTGCCACACGGTCCCTGTACGGTACTCACGGGGGGTAAGTAGACATAAGAAAAGCTCCGCACTTTAGCACTCTTTAGCAATTTTTCTCCCGGCCTAGCGGCCGGCCACTTTAGCAATTCTGCTCAGCCGCCGAGGCCTTGAGTGCGGAG
>Ga0115006_10003403_pt1 | contig 10791 bp, 8 predicted proteins | sample ArcOceMetagenome_3_FD_88943 | JGI IMG/M metagenome (GOLD analysis project Ga0115006, IMG submission 88943) | Marine eukaryotic phytoplankton communities from Arctic Ocean - Arctic Ocean- Svalbard ARC20M Metagenome | ecosystem: Environmental > Aquatic > Marine > Oceanic | place: Arctic Ocean...
ACTTTTATTTTCTTTTCATTTCACTTTTATGGAGGGTATTGATATTTAAAAAATTATTAAACTGGTGTTTTATTGGGGCCTCCCCCCCCCCCCCCCCCCCACCTGTGCGGGGGACACCTATAGTGCATAATGCATAAATGGTAGTTTTTATTACATACAAATGGAGCCGTTATTGCAGGAAAACCCGAGCCGCTTTGTGTTGTTTCCTATCAAGCATAATGATGTGAGTCAGCTGTATTGTTTCTGTTGTATTGATGCCTCTTACTCACCTTGTATCGAATGCTACTGATCTGACGTAACCCACCACTCCAGATATGGCAAATGTATAAGAAGGCCGAGGCATCCTTCTGGACAGCCGAGGAGATTGATTTAGCAGAAGATCTCAAACATTGGGATAATTTATCCAACAACGAACGTCACTTCATATCACACATCCTTGCCTTCTTTGCTGCCTCAGATGGTATTGTTAATGAGAATTTAGCTGGTAACTTTGCCACTGAGGTGCAAAGTGCAGAGGCAAGATGTTTCTACGGATTTCAAATAGCTGTTGAGAACATCCATAGTGAAACCTATTCCTTGTTGATTGATACTTATGTTAAGGATCAAACTGAAAAGATGCACCTCCTCCATGCTATTGAAACTGTACCATCTGTGCGGAAGAAGGCCAAGTGGGCATTAAAGTGGTGTGATGCCAATAATGCATCCTTTGCTGAGCGTATGATTGCTTTTGCGGCCGTTGAGGGTATCTTCTTCAGCGGTTCGTTCTGTGCCATCTTTTGGTTAAAGAAGAGAGGATTAATGCCTGGACTCTGCTTCTCGAATGAACTCATCTCACGTGATGAGGGATTACACTGTGATTTTGCCTGTCTACTGTACAAGAAGCTTGTAAATAAGTTACCAGAGACTCGAATTGTGGAGATCATTACCAATGCCGTTGAGATTGAGAAAGAGTTTGTTGTTGATTCACTTCCTGTTGAGTTGATTGGGATGAACTCTGGACTTATGTGTGAATATATTGAGTTCTGTGCTGACAGATTGCTAGGTGCCCTCGGATGTGACAAATACTATAATGGTAAGAATCCCTTTGAGTGGATGGAGATGATCTCACTGCAGGGTAAGACAAACTTCTTTGAGAAGAGAGTTGGAGAGTATGCCAAGTCTGGAGTTGGTGTTAGTGCCGAGGACCAGGTGTTCAGTATTGATGCTGAATTTTAAAATAATATGTGGGGGTATTCGATTTCTAATGTGCATGTTGTGATCGTAGATAATAGAGAACAATATGTTGTCGATTAAAGAGCACTTGAACTTACAATTATGGATGTTACACATCCTAAAGCCTCGGAACTGCTTCTGCAGATGATGATAACTTGATTAGCTTCTTCCGCCGAAATTATGTATGAAGTTGTGATGGAGACATACCTACTACCTAAGCAAGATGGTACATCAGTCGCTATCCTTCAGATGGCACTAGTTATTTATCTCTCTATGTAGCTGCTTTAGTAGTATCGACGTTCATCGCTGTTTGTGGCTGCTCTGTCCCTCTGGTAACTTTTAATCTCAACCAAAAACATTGAATATGATTGCAACGCTTTCAAATAATCATCTTTATCTACAACCCGATTTGAGTAAAAATCTCGAATTATATCCAAGGAATCACCTACACCACTCCTTACGGCAATCATGTGGTAATGCAAAACTTCATCTATATCACTCTCCTCCATAGTGCCTAGCTCGAGGCCTAGCTCGTAGTTTGCTCGTGCACACCCTCTCTTGGCCGCTTGCTCCAAATAATATCTGGCCTTCTTCTTATCAACTCTCACTCCTTGACCAAGACAGTAACAGACACCAATGTCGTAATAAGATTGTGCATGACCAAGCTCTACTGCCCTATGCCAATGTTCCAATGCCTTGTCCATATCTTGTTGAAAACCACATTCCCCAGTCCGATACATGTGTCCTTTTCTTTCGATTGCTTCACTGTCACCTGAATCGATTCGTTTGTTCAATCTTTTGACGATCTCTTCATTTGTATCAGGTGTCGGACTTCTACAAAATGGACACTTATCATTATCAACTTCATTCCCTTGGTCATCATATCGAGGTGCATAAATACACCCACTGCATACTGTTTTCCCACAGCAAGTCATATATCTCTTACCGGTACCAAGTGTTGGTAACATAAGAGAGCAGATTGGACACTCATCATCATCCATTTCGTGGTATATCTCCGGACTTTCTTGAGCTGATTTCGGACTTGGCGGAGGTTGTTTAAACAACTTTTCAGCATGTAACTTGGTGGTTGGTATCATGTATTTGTGATCACCCATCATGTATATTATGTTTTTACAATAAAGCAGCTTACTCTAGCAACAGCAACAGATTAGATTTCCCACCGACCAGATAGCAGATGGCCGGTATCCTTTTTGCACGCAGCTCTACTAGCGTTGAATTTTCTTGACTATCAGCCTTTCAGCGATTGGTAGCATGTTATGGTTGTTTCTCTATTGCAAATAACATTTATAGAGCCTCGATCGGTGGGAAATTAATTGTAATTCAGTGGTGGTGTGAAATTTCAATGCTCATAAAATATATCAAAGCCAAAGCCAACAATACGATGTCGATTTATTAGATTTATTACATGATGCCGCAAAATGAAACTAGAAGCAATATGGAGAGAGTGGTAAGTAGGATGTATGTATTCTATTATTGTATTGCTGTTCCATGATAAGTGGTGAGATGATTTGTGCTCTATTGATAGGTATATAATATGTATTTGTTGTATTTTATTGTATCATACAACAAGTGTGATGATATTGTATTGTTGTTCTATATATTCATCCGGTGAACTAATATTTGTATGTGTATAATTTCTTAACCATATCAACAAGCAGCAGAGTGGCCACGGGGTTGATTGGCCGCCAAGAATACCAATAAGTCCTATTGCAACAAACAGGAGTACTAGAGGTGCAGATATTGATGAGCCATCTCTTCCTCGACAACTTCCATTGCCACCTCGTAATTTTGGTAATAATATGGGGGTTGCTAGTGATGGTGGTCCTATCGGTCGTCAGACATCTCCAACTAATGTTGTTGATTTTGATTCTTTCGTAGTGTCGATTGAGGATCAAGAAGGACCTGCCGATGAACATAATTCAATTGGTTCTTTTGGCACTTGGGATACAGTCGATGACAGAAACCATCCACAGGCCGATATTGAGTCGTTTGGTGTAAACAATAACTTTGTGGTGCATCCCTATCGTCAATTGGATCAGACCGCACCGGCTATTGGTGCTCATGGTCCTGGGGGGATATATCATCAAAACCTCTATACTGGATTGGATCAGACCGCACCGGCTATTGGTGCTCATGGTCCTGGGGGGATATATCATCAAAACCTCTATACTGGAGTAAATCAAGCTATGCCCACCAACTATGGAACTGGTGAACAGGGTCAGAGCCCTTTTGGTGGTGGTACGGAATCAGCAAGTCGTCCTCCTTCTCTTCGTCCCCCCCCTCTCCCTCCTCCTCTACTTGTTGCAGATGTAAACATGCCCAACACTGGTAATATGCAAGATATGTCCGTCAACTACCAGGATCGGAGTCCTCTTGTTATGCCTCCTCTTCTACCTGTTGCGGGTGTAGACATGCCCAACACTGGTAATATGTCCGTCAACTGCCAGGGTCGGAGTCCTCTTGTTATGGAACCAGCAAGTTGTCCTCCTCCTTCTCCTTGTCCTAGTCTTCGTGATGAAGAAATGGAGTTTGGGTACTTATCCGGTGGCGATGGTAAAAAGAAGGCGTCAGCACCCGTCAAGAAGAAGAGTGGCAGGAAGAGGGGATCGTCTTCTTTCGAACAAGAGCCAACTAGTAGCAATGTTGTTGTTGTTGTTGCTAAATCCACAGAGTTCCAATCCAAGAAAAGGAAGGGATCGGATCCAACTAGGAAGCCTAAAAAACCAAGGAAGAGGACCAAACCAAGTAAGACCAATCCAAAGGAGGCTCTTCGGAAAGGCAATGCGTGGCTGTTACATCGAATACGACTTAAACTGGAAAGGATGCTAGGCCGGCCATTCAATAGTACCATGGATTTCTTCATATACTATCTCGCTCATCCCGAAATCGACCATCGCTCCCACAGGGTCTCCTCGGGAAGCGGTAGAGATGAAACTGCAACAGGAGATTCCGGTGTATATCAAGATTTATCTGATACCGAAAAACTTGGGTATCAATGGTTTGCACATAGTGGGTATATGCGTGTAAAAAAGGCAAATCACGAAGAGGAGGAGTAGATGAAGTGTAATTGATTTGTTGTTGTTGCCTCAATGTGCTTGACAGTCTTTATATGTTTGTGTATGTAAAGTAATAAAATTGATTGTTGTTCCGACCGACGGTTACCTATCATAGGAGATCATTAATACTATCCATGCAATCTCTGAAACTTTCACGTACATATCATACTTCTTTTCCTTCTTTTCATGATGTTGAGTACACACTTGAGTTTTAGGGAGCTGGGGGTACCCCCGGAAAGTCAGCTCCCAAGTAGCATCATTTTGTACACAATATGGGTACTTTACGGGTACAAATGACGTATATATGGTATAAATGGGCGTATTTGTATCCAAAGTATGCCCCCATATCTAGCGGGGGGATTTAGGGTTGATGAGCACCCGGAATTGACATTGCTCCCCCCTATAAACACAAGCAAATGATTGGACAAAGCCGGATACCCTTCGCCTCTGTAATATTGATAAGATATTGAAGAGTATAGATGCCGTCAACAACCTGTGTATATACTAAAGCTTACTGTGTGTGTCAATATTACAGGGATTGGATTAGATATATATTTTTTTTTTGCTTCTTCTATTGCCATTGCAATAAAGTACTTTCAAGATTTGGTATACCTGTTTCTACCAGTGTTGATTTTGTAACAAGTTCTAATAGTTAAATAACACTTATTGATCTACTACTGATCAGCTGCCAGCAAAATGAACCTCTCGGGGCTGTGTATCGTTCCTTGGTGCTCTCTAGGGAGAGAGACAGTGTCTCTCTTTCCACCTCCTTCATTCATTAATCAATTATTACCGGTTAGGGCATAATGTGCCAAATATACAGGAATACCTCAAAGTTCCCTTCTTTAGTTCATCTTGTACATTGTCAGCACATACATTACATAACATTGTGTTGCAACATTGAGTTATCGACATACCACCCCTCTCATTAAGAGCATGCTGGAGAGGTATGAAACAAATAGGGCACTGATCTGATTCTTCCTGTCCCTGGTTTTGAGATGCCTGTGATGATGGCTCTTCTCGCTCACTACTAGAAATGGATGCCATGCTAAGCAATCTTGAAACCGATTCAATGAAATTACTATCACGTCGAGCTGGAGGCAAGTATTGCGCATCAGTACGTGGATGATAAGTGATCGGCCTCAAGACCGGCATCCTGCAAGTTGCACAGGTAGGTTGTACTGACCAATTCACGTTGCCACTTCCATTGCAGTTGGAACATATATAATATGTGCTATTGACGTTCATGTTGTGATGTGTGAGGATGTTGTTGATAAGGTCTTTTGTCTAGTTGTTCTGAACTAATTGATAATATTAATCCCTATTGTGAGAGCCCGCTGCCACAGTTCAACACTACAAAGAATTAACGAGGCTTATGATATTATTCTTACAACCTGGCTTATGATAAAGAAGATCCGATCTCTCTAGAACTATCCTTTGATGTGAAGTAGTAGATAGTAGATACCGAATACACAGATTTCAGCGATGATGGTCGGTATCCTTTTCGCCCGCAGCTCTCTAGGTCAGCAAAAGTACATTTTTGTATTTTGGGCATTCTATAGAGCAAGAAATACAAAATTATATACCCATATGTACTAGTTATATACCCATATAATGCCAATTATACCCAAAGATACCTTTATAAAATACAAAGTATTCCATATTTTTTGTATTTTGGCCATTTTGGCTTTGTATTTTTGCCGATGCATAAGCTCTCATCTCTTTTCAGCGATTGGCAGCACGTTATGGTTGTTTCCTGTTGTTTCTATTGCAAATAACATTTATAGAGCCTCGCTCGGTGGGAAATTAATTGTAATTCAGTGGTGGTGTGAAATTTTAATGCTCATAAAATATATCAAAGCCAAAGCACAACAATCTACAACAATACGATGTCGATTTACTGATGCTGTAAAATAGAACTAGAACCGATATTATGGAGAGAGTGGTAAGGAGGATGTATGTATTCTATTATTGTATTGCTGTTCCGATCGGATGATAGGTATATAATATGTATTTGTTGTATTATTGTATCATAACAAGTGTGATGATATTGTATTGTTGTTCCGATCAATGAGATGATGTGTATTTAATTATTGTTTTACACCTCAGACATGTCAACTTATTATATTAAACATCATCTCTTTTATATTGTTAATAAAAGCAACAGCGTGATACCCATGATGGGATTGTAAACAGCAATCCAACTTGCAAACATCATCGGCATATGCAGTCTGATATTAAGATAATCGTGACAAATGTCCCTGATACAACTGTGTGTATTACTACTGGGAAGCAGACCCCTAGTAAAAGCTCCGAGGAGAAGAGCTTAGACTTAGACGATTTAGACCATGGCAATGAGGAGAAGGAAAGTCCGCATTAGTATTGTTTTGTTGTGTGAGCTTGTGTGTTATTTAATATGAAGTCTCGGTGATTTGGCTTTACTTGATCACCATTACAAAACCACATGTGCACTAACAGATTATCTCCCTCTTTCGTCTTCGATCCTTGTGGGATTTCAGAGCGGGATGCAGCCCATCAATGATCGTGTCTCTTATGCCTCGATTCTACCACACTCTGAACTTGAGGATGATCTGAATAAGCTTTACATCACTACCACCGTCAGGATATCACAAGGCGTACCGCAAATGAATAATACAAGCCGCCGTAACGGGAATGGTGGAGCTGGTGAGGCTGCACTGGTTGGTTCGGACTCGGATGTTTCCGACGCCTCTCCCCGTATCGGCTCTCCAAATTCTGATGTAACGGCTGTACGAGACTTGCTCGATGCTGTTAATTTGCAAGGTATTTCAGCCAACCAACAAGGAAATCACCAAGGTCAGAGTTACGCCTCTCCCCGTATTGGCTCTCCAAATTCTGATATGACGGCTGTAGACTTGCTCGGTGCTGTTAATTTGCAAGGTATTTCGTCCTTGTTGTCATCCTCGAGGAAGAAACGTGCAAGTAGACGGAGGAGTGAATGGCAATTGCATAGAGCACGGCGCAGATTGGAGAGGTTACTCGGTCGTCCGTTCGAGAGTACCCTGGATTTCTTCCACTACTATCTTGTAAACCCAACCTGTATTAGACGTCCTCATAGGGCCTCCGGGGGAGGTGGTAGAAATAACACTTTAGCAGGAGATTCCAATTCATATCAAGCCTTGTCTGATGCCGACAAGGAAGCCTACAAATGGTTTGTATCACACTTCGGAGATAAGCTTTTATCTTAACGATGATGAAGGTGAATAAAGTGGGGAAAAGTGAATGTTAAATGTTGCAAGTGTCGTATATGTTGATAAGAGAGTAATTGTTGGTTAATAAAATAGATTTTTTCATCGTCCACCATTCATTGTTGCGTCTTGCATAGAATATAATATACAAAACGCTGAGGTTGATAATATATTGGCTTCTACTCTCTCTGTTAGGGTATGGATAGACCGATGATTATAAGTAATAACATCAGCCTAAAAATCACTGGCCGGCAACCTCAAAAGGATACCAGAAATGAGGATACCGCACTTAGCTATAGTAATCTCAAGATTTGAACTACAATTAACAATTGGTGTTGAACTCTAATAAATAGTATGATGTTGATGGTGGTCGACGAGGTGAAGACGTCATGATTATATGAGTATGCGAGCAACAAAAATGGTCTGCTACTTTCCCGCTGGATACAACAGATGACGAAGAGAAGGAAAACTGTTAGGCCGTTTATAGCTAAGCTTAACTCGGTTACAGAATATAAAAACAGCTTAGCTGCCGAGACAGAGGTTGAATGGGATTTTAATCTGTGCCACAATAACATATCAATAGATTGTAAAGTTGATTATCTACCCTGGCAACAACCACAAATGATTCTACACAATCATCACTAAATCTAAACAAACATTCCAATCTGTCACTGTACTGATTTATGCCCCCCCATCTTCGTCATCCTCCAGGTACATAATCATCCTCTTTTTCTTCGGGGCAACTGAAATTGGTTCAGCTTCGGATGAATCGTCTGATGAATCTTGTTTGATGTATACCTGGAACAAACTTCGTTTCCTGGCGGAGGATGGCCTTGCCTTCCTCCTCTCAAGCCAGTCATCTTTTGAACTTTCAGCACTCTCACTCCTATCATCGTTGTCTTCCCCTCCATTGAATTCCGCTCCCTCCTCCCAATCACTATCCTCCCCATCTTCGTCATCCCCGTCGTATGAATCAGAGAGATCACCGTCATAGGATCCATCACTTGATGTACTACTGGAGCCTTTCATCCCACGACAATACTTGATTACACTATACTCTGGGTGTTCGACCAAATCTTTGTCTAGTAGTGGTATAGGCTTGATCTCACTGTCTACACTTTCATCGCAACAGGAAGTGTCCTCTGAAATGTCATTAAATGAATATTCATCGTCGGTACCAGCGTCGGCATCGGTAGCCTCGGCTTCGGTATCAAATACACAGGTTAACATCTAAAGAAACGCAATATAAAATCGTCGTATGTATCGATAATATTAATAATATGAAGGGATATGGTAAAGATGTGTTTTGCAAAGGTAATGTGTGTAATATTTTCGAGTATGCCAACTCATGGAGAATTGACAAGGCTTAATAATATAATGAAGTGGTGATTTCATGATGTATCCGCCGCCAACAAAGTGTGGTGGCTCATTAATTAGTAGTAGGCTTAACAACTCAACTATTGGTGTAAGTAGTAGTTGGAGGAGATTTGATAATCGGGTTATGAGCTCAACTGATGAAGGATACCTCAAAAATTTGATGGTATCCCGTCGTGAGGGCCTGAATACTGCTCAAGTGAGGGCTCTATAAGTCCCAAGCTGCTCAGTACAGGTGTTGAAATAACCCATGAACAGACCCTGGAATCAAGAATGAGACAAAAAAAATCGGCGGATGAACGGTGGTTAATATACGTACTAAGGACTCCCATATATAACTCTATGCTAATCCATTACTTTTCTCAACCAGCCACAAGTATATCAATCTAATGCTCATTCAGTAACGCTCTTCCTAACAAAGTGTAAATAACAACATTGGAAGTTGTCCATTGACCATGATGTTGACTTCGAATAAATATTTTAGCGTTAAGGCTCTATATTTATTAAGCCTTTCTCAGCCTTTGCAAAACACTTATTTATAGAGCCCTAAATGATATCTGTACTTATTCAGCCTTTGCAGCGTCAACTTCAAATCCTATTCTATAATCTTGGGAATGGTGTAAGAGTAGAGTTGTAGCATTGATTGCAAACAAAGCAAACCAACACCAAACAATAGCTCTCCTACTGAAGAATCTTCAGCGAAGATGAATAATTTGATTACACAATCCTCAAACGATGACGATGCCAAACAAAATCTAGTTGACGGTGAGGGGAAAGAAGTTGCTGACACCTTGTCGCCGTATAAACTCCCGTACAGTGCAACCAGGTTATCACGTTCATTTGTTACATTTCAATCTGGGGTGAATGTGAACATGGCCGTTACAAAACGTGAGAAGTGGCTGCGTGATGGTAATAAGTGGGATGACATCGTACCGGATAGAGAGCTCCCATGTAATGTAATGTACATGGTTGTTGATGTTGAAACACATGATTGGAAGGACGATGGTCCTCGTAATGGTGTCATTGTTGAGATGGCATGGATGGTATTTGATCGTGATATGAAATGCCTTGAATCTAAGCAGTATCTGCTTAAGCCCCATGGGTATGACAAGATTGCACAAAAGGCTACTGCTGTTCATGGTATTACAACAGAGCGTGCCATTGATGATGGTGTTGACGCTCAGCATGTTTTTGATGAGTTTACTGCCATCCTCAACAAACTCCCAAGTAATGGCTTTGTTATTGCCCATAACATGGAACACGAAGACTCGATCTTTAAGTGCAATCTCAACGAAGAGCAACAAGTTCTGTGGCGTGATGCTCCGAAGTGTGACACTTGGTCACTCCAATTATGTCAATATCTACCCCAGGAAGCTAAGGAAAAATATCAAATTCATATCAGGAAATTTGGCCTTAAACTCACTGAACTCTATAGTTATGTGTGTCCCCAAAACGACAATGATTGTGTCAAATTTTCACACATGGCTTTGGAAGATGTTAAAATGACTTGGGCAGTCTTTCTTTATTACATGAAAAGCATCTCGTATAACCAGCTCCAATGGAAGAAGCGCCGAGTGGGGATGATTCCTGGATACAAAAAGTACGAGAGATCTTTACAGAAAAGGAAATTCAATGGCTGTTAAATTGCATTACTTTTCCTTCGTTTCAATCAGTCGTGTGGGCAAGTCGGTACTTTAGCTAGCTTGCCGTAGTATTAACTCCTAGTAGAGAATGTGTTTGTGTTAGCTTTCATACTAAGGCCAGTCCATACACGTAACACCGGGTAAACTGCTCCCGCCAAAGCGGACTCGGTTATACCCCCACTTGATGGCCACAAACTTGCCCTGAAGTTGGGGAGATTTTTTCCTGATCTGAGGCATGAAACCTGCCAATTGACACAT
>Ga0115006_10003404_pt1 | contig 10788 bp, 10 predicted proteins | sample ArcOceMetagenome_3_FD_88943 | JGI IMG/M metagenome (GOLD analysis project Ga0115006, IMG submission 88943) | Marine eukaryotic phytoplankton communities from Arctic Ocean - Arctic Ocean- Svalbard ARC20M Metagenome | ecosystem: Environmental > Aquatic > Marine > Oceanic | place: Arctic Ocean...
ATACGATAACTAACAGCTTGCAAGGTACTACGAGGTAACAACATCTGTGGGTTATGCCAGCCTGCTCGCACAAATCCAAGGCCGTCAGCATCACTGTTTAGTACATCTTCGCCACCGGATATCACTACGCTTACTGGCTCGCCATTAACACGTAAAGCACGAGGCACAATCTGCAATATATCTCGTTCAATTGTCAGCATGGCTCTTTGTAATTCTTCCAACTTAGCGAAGCGCTCAGAAGACAGTTGGTCGCTGTTAATTACCGAGTTAAGCACACCGGTACTCGCCAAGCCGATAAGTGTAAAAATCGCCATCGCCACCAGTATTTCTATTAGGGTAAACCCGCGTCTATGACTATTTGGCATACTAATCATTTTGTTGTTTGCTTAGCGATAAAAGTACTTGCCGAGGTCACAGTGCCTTGGTATTGCTCGTCCAAGCTAACAGACACAAGCACTTGCACCATGTCATTATCGTTGGTTTTAGTGACTTGCTGTTGCCAGTACCATTTTCGGCCAGCCATTTCTTGCTCGCCTTTCTGATTGTTTTTGACCGGCCAAGTCGTATCTATGTGAAGTTGTGTAAGACGATTGTTGGCAACCCAAGTGGCAAAGGTAATATCTTCAATTTGCGCAACCCCTGTCAGATGATCGCTTGCTGCCTTCATGATAGCAGTGCCTGTTAGCGCAAAAATGAACAACGCTATCAAGACTTCAAGTAAGGTCATCCCAGATAGGTATTTGACTTTTTTTGTATGTAGAATGTTAGGGCGCATCCAATGGCCCTTCGCTTGTCACAGGGGTGCTATCTTGGCCATCAATACGATAATAGGCAGGTAGCTCATTACCAAACTCCGGCTCGTAGGCTAGTGTGATTGAAAACGGCGTGATTTCGCCACTAGAAAAAATAAATATTTGTGGCGGATCGAGTTTTTTTTCTTCTTCACTACCTATTTCTACCCCGTCATTAGATACAGACAGCCCCTCATCAAATACGTCGCTACTGAATAAACTGTCTTCGGTTTCCCAAGGTAGGCCTGTTAAAGATAACTCCAAGCTGAATAAGTCGGGTAATCTGTGCTCAGCAAAAGTGTCATCCTGTTCCAGCTTTTGCCATTCTTGCTCTTCATCTAGATACATAAAATAATAGCTGTTGTCATCATCTTCGACTCGCAAACCCAATTGCCTTTGGTTTAGCACCGCGTAGTCTGACGCCATGTTAAATACTACTTGCAAGCGTTGAGTTTGTTTTTTGAGCAATTCCTGTCCATTTTCGCCAGAATAACCTAGTACTACTGCTCCTGTTGCCAACCCCATGATAAGCAACACCAACATCACCTCTAGTAGTGTAAAACCAGCATGTTTTGCAAAAAGTGTAGGGCGAAATTTCATGTTAGCTGGTAGTCAATTTAATTAGTTCAAGTAGTCGTTTAGATTCCAGTTACCAATATCATCTTCGGTGCCGGGCTCGCCGTCTGGGCCGTTAGAAAATATGTCAATCTGGCCTAGTTCGCCTGGGCTAAGTAACTGGTAAGGATTGTTCCAAGGATCATTAGGTAGGCGCGTGATATAGCCGTTTGTTCGGTAGTTACGAGGGATTGGGTCGACAGTTGGTTCGCTGACTAAGGCTTCTAACCCCTGCTCTGATGTAGGGAACACATTGTTGCTCAATTTATATTGGGTCAACGCATTTTCTAAACTTTGGATATCAATGGCAGCGGTTTTAATTTGCGCTTCTTCTTGGTTGCCCAATATTTGCGGTGCAATCATGCCCGCCATAATACCGATAATCAGCAATACCACCATGACTTCAATTAGGGTGAAGCCTTTGTTCTTTCGTTTGTTCTTGTTTAAAGAGTCAAGTTGTTTCATTAGATATTCACCATAGAGTTTAATGCCATAATAGGTTGTAGGATCGCCAGTACAATAAACAGGACTACTGTTGCCATAGTCACAATTAAAATAGGCTCGAATACTTTGAGTGATACACCTACCAAAGATTCAAATTGTCTGTCTTGATTATCTGCTGCACGTCCCAGCATTTGTTGTAATTCACCACTTCGTTCACCTGATGCGATCATATGCATCATCATAGGTGGAAACATTTTGGTTTGTTCTAGCGATGCTCGCAAGCTCGAGCCTTCTTTTACAAAACCTGCAGCCGTGTTGACCGCAGCCCTTATCTGTAAGTTCTCAAGTACCTCACTAGCAATGCGCATACTTTCTAATAGTGGCACCGCACTTGAAGTCAAAATACTTAATGTACGAGCAAACCTTGCGGTATTTAAGCCTTTTGATAATTTGCCAATAAAGGGCAAACCCAGAATAAATTTGTGATACCGCTTTTTCATGACGGGTTGCTGTAACACTCTATTGACGATCACTATTAAAATCACCAGCACTATGCCCAGTGCCAAACCATAAGCTTGTAAAAATTCACTTACATCAATCAATATTTGTGTAATGGTAGGCAAGTCTTGACCCATATTTTGAAACTGTCCAACAATTTTCGGAACCACTACCGTTAACAGCAATAAAACGATAGCAAAGGCAAAAAACATCATGATGCTTGGGTACACCATAGCCTGGGTAATTTGGCTTTTTGTTTGTTGACGCTTTTCGGTGTAATCGGCCAAACGATTAAGTACGGTATCGAGATGTCCTGATTTTTCACCTGCGGCAACCATCGCTCGAAATAAATCATCAAATACGTGGGGAAATTCTGCCATAGCATCAGCTAACGTATGGCCTTCAACGACTTTACTGCGCACAGCCATCATCATATTTTTTTGACGGGGTTTTTCACATTGCTCGGCAACGGCTAACAAGGCCTCTTCAATGGGTAAAGACGCTTCCACTAAGGTGGATAGTTGGCGGGTAAGTAGAGATAAATCAGCTGCAGATATAGTGTTTTTAAATAAGCTGAACCCTGCTTGTGACTTGCGTTCTTTTTCAGCCACTTGATCAACTTGCATGGGTATTAACCCTTTTTCACGCAATTGTTGACGTATTTGCCTTGGGTTATCCCCTTCTAAAACCCCATTTTTGGTTTTGCCACTTTTATCCATGGCTTGATATGCATAAGCAGCCATTTAATCTTCCCTTGTGACTCGCAGCACTTCTTCAAGTGAGGTAAAACCTAACAATACTTTGCCACAACCATCATCACGAATACTGGGTGTGTTTTGGCGAATATATTTTTCAATCGCTTGCTCACCATGTCCAGTATGAATCAGTTCTCGTATCCCTTCGTCTACCACTAACAACTCATGAATGCCTGTTCTGCCACGGTAACCAGTTTGATTACAAGCAGCGCAGCCCTTTGGTTTATGGATGGCATGATTAGAGGCATCCGTTAGTTTTATGCCTAAGATCGCACACTCTTGTTCGCTGGGTATATGTGAGGTTTTGCAATCTGGGCATAAAGTCCGTACCAATCGTTGCGACAATACTGCTAATAAACTAGAGGATAATAAGAAAGGTTCGATACCCATATCTTCTAACCGGGTTATGGCCCCTGCAGCGGTGTTGGTATGCAAAGTCGACATCACTAAGTGACCGGTCAAACTGGCTTGCACACTAATTTGTGAGGTTTCTAAGTCGCGAATTTCACCGACCATCACTACATCAGGATCTTGACGCAATATGGCTCTTAATCCGCGAGCAAAAGTCATATCGACCTTAGCATTAACCTGTGTTTGACCGATACCTTGTAAATCAAATTCTATGGGGTCTTCAACCGTTAGAATATTACGATCTTTGGAATTAATTTCACTTAAGCCCGCATACAAGGTCGTCGATTTACCCGAACCTGTAGGGCCTGTGACTAGTATAATACCGTGGGGTTTTCGCACTAAACCTGAAAAAACATCGCGGTTGGTCTTGGTCATACCTAAATCCTGCAGGTTTAGGCGCACATTGTTTTTATCGAGTAAACGTAATACTACACGTTCGCCATGACTAGACGGCATAGTGGATACCCGCACGTCAACGGCTCTACCTGCAATACGCAAGGTGATACGACCATCCTGTGGAACACGTTTTTCGGCAATGTCCATTTTCGACATCACTTTGATACGGGATACCAACATCGAGGCCATTTTACGATTTGGACGTAAAATTTCTCGTAATACCCCATCTACTCTAAACCGCACTAAAAGCTGGGTTTCGAAGGTTTCAATATGAATATCTGACGCACCTTCCTTGATCGCTTCACCTAACATAGCGTTGATGAGTTTGATAATGGGGGCGTCATCTTCGCTCTCTAATAAATCTTCGGTGTTGGGTAAATCTTCAGCGAGACTAAACAAATCACTTTCATTGCCAATGTCTTCCATTAACTGTTTGGCCGCGGATGAATCACGTTGGAAAGCATTGGTTAAGAGAGACTCAAACTTATCAAGCTCAATTTCTTTAAGACGAAATTCAGCGCCTAAAAAGCGTCTAACTTCGGCAAACACCTGAAATTCAGTATCTTGGGTATGATACAAAATTGCAGGCTTTTCACCTGTATCAAGCAATACTTGATGACGCTTAGCAAAACTAAACGCCAATTGTTTATGCTCGGGCTCGTCAACAGGCATATCGAGATCAGTGCCTGACTCTAGCAATGCCTGCTCTTCGGCATCAGTAGCGCTTAAGTGGCCGGCCGGCATGACTAGTTGTTATCCTTTTCTTTGTCTTTGTTCATAATATAATCTTCAAATGACGGCGGTAAACTGAGTTTGTCATTCCACTCTGGTAAGGTCGGGCCTTCAGTATTTGGCATCAATGGAATACCTTGTGATTGGCGTTTCAATTGCTCAGCACGAATATACTGGTATTTTTTATGACTAATTTCATTCATGGTGACGCCATCACGTATAATGGTTGGGCGAATAAATACCATCAAATTACGTTTGCTTACACTGGTAGACGTCGATTTAAACAAGTTGCCAAGGATGGGGATATCTCCTAATAATGGGACTTTAGAGACACTTTCTTGTACCGCATCATCGATTAATCCCCCCAGTACTATTGTACCGCCATCATCTACTATGACAGATGTTTTAATCTCACGCTTATTAATAATAACGTCAACTGACGTTGCACCGCTGACGCTAGACACTTCTTGCTCAATTAACAGTTGTACCGCGTCACCTTCGTTAATTTGTGGGGTCACTTTTAACTTGATACCCACTTCTTGACGGTCGACAGACTGAAATGGGTTGGCGTTATTTGAGCCTGTTGTCGAACCTGTAATGATAGGCACTTCTTGACCGACTATAAAAAAGGCTTCTTCGTTATCCATAGTGGTAAGGTGGGGAGTAGCCAGAAGGTTCGAATTAGTATCAGTACTCACTGCTTGAAGAACCGCGCCCCATCCATCTTTTACGCCTCCGAGTAACAAGCCATTTACGCCGCCAAGTAAAGAGGCTAAACCGGATAAGTCTCCGAGTTGAGATTTTTCTGTAGGTACAACTACCGTATCGCCGTTAGAGGTTGTGGTAATGGAATCTACAAGTGTTTTGTCTTGTGCTTGATTAACGCCAACAGCGAGAGAACCTATGCCCACCACACCATTATTAAATTGTGTACCACCACCTTTTTCATTGGCCCATTGCACGCCTAACGTAGTGCCGTCACCTTCAAATACTTCGACAATAATAGCTTCCACTAGAACTTGCGCTCGGCGCACATCTAATTGACGTATTACGTCTTCCAATGAACGCATCATATCTGGCTCAGCCGTGATCACTAGTGCGTTTGAGTCTTCATGAGACTCAATGCTAACATCACGACTAGTGCTTTGGCGGCCCTTAGTTGAGCTTTTCTCTTCAGCTTGGATACTGGCGCTTACACCTTGTAATACTTTGACTAAATCTTCCGATTTAGCGTAATTCAAAAAGATGACACGGGTATTACCACTGGTTTCTAATTCAGAGTCCATTCGCTCAACTAAATTGATTAAACGTTTACGGGCTTTGACGTCACCACTGACAATAATACTATTGGTTCTATCATCGGCTACGACTCTTGGATCAGATTTACCGCCTGAGTTCGACTTGCCTTGAGATTTATTGACGCTATCGATAATACGCACCAACTCAGTGGCAGACGCATATTTTAATTTGATGATTTCGACTTCTTCGTCACCTGCTTTGTCGACACGTTCAATTATTTCAACTAGGCGATTAACCACGGCAGCACGGCCAGTGAGCATCATCACGTTAGATGCATCGTGACTGACCACGTTACCACCGCCAGCTGTATCGTTAAGTTGGCGAAGTAGTGGTGCAAGTTCTCGAACAGGTACGTTATATACTGGCATAACTCGGGTGATCATTTCATCACCATCAAAAGGACTGCCTTCCACTACCGGTATATTCGAGGATTTTGCATCTTTGGAGCGTATAACTTTGATTACACCACTGGACATTGTGACCGCTGAATAACCATAAACTTGCAGCACGTTTAAGAAAAACTGGTAATATTGATCCTCATTAAGTAAATCATAACTGCGCACGGTTATTTTCCCCCGCACATTAGGATCAACAATAATGGTTTTCTTGAGGTTTTTACCCACAATATTAATAAATTCACTGATTTCAGTGTTTTTAAAATTTGGAGAATAGTCCGCTGCGGCCACTAGGCTCGAAACAGCAAATAACGCACTGCCAACAACTAGGAGTAATCCTTTAAATAGTCTAGGGCGATTGCTAACAAGCAATCGATTGCGTAAGTTACACATCATATTTCTGGTTCCTCTTCCCCTTGGGGCAGATCAAGGTAAATAGTAATAAGTTCATCTTCGCGTTGTACAGAAATTTGCAAAGATTGTAGTTCTTTGAGCATATTCATCGCTTCTAAGGCTTGTTGCATATCAGTTAAATCTAAGCCATTTATGTCAGTAATGACATCACCTGATTTTAACCCGGCAGCTTTAAATAAAGCAGGCTTTTTACCGGGGCTAACGCGGTATCCCAAAAGCTCACCATTAGGTCGATGCGGCGATACAGCAATGTAGTCGATAAAGCTGGCTGGTTGGTCTTGTAATTCTTTACTAGCTTGAATGGCATCGTCAGATAATGTTCGGCGCCCTGGGTCTTGAGTATTGGGTTGCGAAATTGTCACTGGCGCTTGAATAGGTTGATTAATCGATTGGTTGGAAATTTTATTATAATCCACCCCATCTAACATCAGTGTTTCACTGCTAGAGCCATTTTTTATAATGACTCTGTCGGCATACACTTCCTTTAATGAAGCATTAGTGCCTTCAATTTTTTCACCAATACCATAGGTTTGTTGTTGGTTACGATTTTTTATTATTGCAGCGCCTTGATCTTTAACAGAGCTGGAAACTACACCAGTTAAAGTTAAATTAAGTCGAGTCACTGGTGCATCTGTCACTTCCTTTTCTACGATTGGTTCGGCATTATAATCACCAAACAGATTAAGCCGCTTGATATCAGCCAAGTTTAATCTGCTATTAGAATTTTTTAGGATAACGGGTTGACCACTCGATATGGTTTTTAACCTGCCATTATCAGCAGGTTGAGGCCACACTCGCCAAGTTAATTCTGCTGCATAAGAAAGTAGAAAAATTGCCAATAGTGCAACGGCCAAAAAATTAATTTTTTGTTGGTTTTTGACTAGTTGGGGCCATAATTGATTAGCGGTATAATTAACGACAGTCATTGCCTCTTGGTGGGATAAATAATATTAACGTGTTGATGATAACCACTAGGAACAAAAGGAACAACTTTAATCCACCTTCGTTACAAAAAAACTACAAAGCAAAATTAAAAGGGCCTTGCCGGTGCAAAATAATCTTAAAGAAGGTCAAAGTGTTCGTTTAGACAAGTGGCTTTGGGCTGCACGTTTTTATAAAACTCGCTCTATAGCCAGAGATGCGGTGCAATCTGGTAAGGTGCAGTACAACGGACAACGCAGTAAACCTGGAAAAATAGTAGAATTGGGGGCTAGCATAAAGATACCTCAAGGATTCGACTTAAAAGATGTTGTGGTACTGCAGATAAAAGAACAGCGCCTTGGCGCAACACTTGCGCAATTAATGTATCAAGAAACCCCAACCAGCGAAACGTTACGCGCAAGTAATGCAGAAGCAAGAAGATTGAGCGCCTTTCACAGCCCAAAACCTGACAGCCGGCCAGACAAAAAACAACGCCGCCAAATTATTCAATTTAAACAACAGTAATACTTAAGGTAACAAGGTAAACAACATGGCTTTTGACCAACTTCATCGATATTTATTCAATCAAGGCAATGTAAGAGGAGAAATGGTGCGTTTAGAAAAAAGTTTTCAGGCCATTTTAGACTCTTACCCCTATCCACCTGTTATCCAACAACTTCTAGGTGAGCTGATGGCTGCTGCTAGTTTGTTGACCGCCACATTGAAGTTTGAAGGTGATATTGCCATCCAAATCCAAGGCGAAGGGCCACTCAGTTATGCCGTTATTAATGGCACTCACAATCAGCAGTTAAGAGGTGTCGCTAGGTGGGATGAAGCGTTGCAAACTTTGCCTACTGAATTTAGTCAGTTGGTACAAAAAGGTGTGTTGGTGATCACCATTACTCCTGAACAAGGTGAACGTTATCAAGGCATGGTGGCGCTGGATAAACCTACTTTAGCAGAATGTATTGAAGGTTATTTTGAGCAATCAGAGCAATTGGCAACTAAAGTCATATTGCGCACTCAGCTTAGTGAACAACCCGCAAAAGCTTGTGGCATGTTTTTACAAGTTTTGCCCCTTAGCAGTGAATCTACCCAGAAAGCGGATACAGACTTTGAACATCTTAGTGCTATTACCGATACGATAAAAGACCAAGAGCTGTTTAACTTGCCGGCTGAAGATATTTTGCACCGTTTATACCATGGTGAAGATATTGAACTATATCCCGCCACTAAAGTGGTGTTTAAGTGCAGTTGCAGCAAAGAGCGAAGTGCCGCAGCTTTGGCTGCAGTAGGTAAAGAAGAGTTACTTGATATAGTAGCCAAAGACGGTGATATAAAAATGAACTGCCAATACTGCCACACAGAATATAGCTTCGATGCTATTGATGTGGAAAGTATTCATGCAGGCACTTTTAATCTTCCCGCTGGACAGGGCTAGTTGCATATTAACTTTTGGTGATAACGTTTAGTTTGGGCTTTGACTGGCTCTGAGATGTAAAGAAAAGCGACTGATACTTTAAAGGATAGTAAAGTATCAGAGTTAAATCCGATGCCTAGTTTCTTGGCTAAACCTTATTTTATTTGATTAATCTAGACAAACACGTTCACCGCGCTTCGCGACTTTGAAACCTTTTTGTTGAACCGAACTGTATTGTTCGCTTGAAGAATATCTAATTTTATTACTGTGATTAATATGAAAAAATCGAACCTTTTTTTGTTCAGTCAAAGGCAAGTTTTTGAATCGAGTCATTGAATCTGCTACGCGAGGATGAGGGATCTTTGACATATCTCGCCCTGGCAATTCATTGTTATCGAAGAACGTAGCATCAAGGTATGCCACGTCAACTTGAGATATCATATCCTCAATACGGGTATTAAATTCCGTTTCCCAGCGATCCCAATCGTCAATGTCGGGCAAAAACAGTACACTTTTTGACGGGCCTTTAACAACATAGCCAGCTGTTTCAGAATATTCGTCGCGATGAGGCACCAAGTAAGCAGTAACCGATAAATCATCATTAAACACGACAGGTTTTTTGGGCATCATTGAGATCAGGTCAATGTTTTTATAGTTTACTAGTTGATCCCATGGGCCATTGTTTTCCAAATAATTTTTCATGCGTGGTAAAGAAAAAACGTTAAGTCCTTGGGTACCAATAGATTCATGTCCTGCGAACATCAAACCAGTATAATGACCAATATGTGCATGTGTTAAAAATACACCGGATAACCCAAGAGGAGCATTGCCTCCTTCACTCATGCTATCAAGCAAATTCATTTGTTCTCGTAAGTCAGGAGTGGCCTCAAAAAGATAACGGTTAGAATAACGATGATCGACTAATGCCCCTGATGCCGCCCATAATTTTAGAGAAGGGTTTACCCAAGCTGGATCATCTGGGTTCCCAATTTGGGGAGCTCCTCCGTCCTGCCCTATGCCTAGAATAACAAACTCGACGTCACAGGATAAAGAAGCCTGTTGATCCATAGAGGAAAGATCTGCGCAGCCTGCTGTCATTAAAGTCGAGGTGAATAAAAGAAGTCCGTAAAATTTCATGAAATATCCTCTGATGTCTATGAGTAAACATTGCAACATTTTGGTCTCGTAATCTAGACAGGTTGTTTAATTAAGCTAATTTTTAGGATGGATACCCTAGGGGCAGAGCCATGTTAAATGTTGTTTGCAATATCTTTTCTCTTTCGCCATTCCACATAAGCTTGCTATCCACTTCGCAGCTATATATTTCTTGACGATTATTGTGCCATTAAATCATGTGTTCGGGTATGACAAGGCTAAAAACTCGTTGCTGTCTTTATTACACTTTTTTATTTCAAATGCGGTTTGATTTTTTACTTAATGGATAAATTATGTCTCAATATTAAATTGAAAACATAACACATATTAACTATTACAATGGGTATCTGTGAAATTTTTCAACGACTCGGCAAGTCTATATGGCCTTATTAACTATGTTCTGTGAAGAAAATACACAAACAGGTTAAGATATTTAAATACTGTCACACTATTGAGCAGCATGAAGAAAATTGATATTAATACTTGGTATAGAAAGGAACACTTCGAATTTTACTCTAGGTTCGAACAGCCTTTCTTCAATG
>Ga0115006_10003405_pt1 | contig 10787 bp, 11 predicted proteins | sample ArcOceMetagenome_3_FD_88943 | JGI IMG/M metagenome (GOLD analysis project Ga0115006, IMG submission 88943) | Marine eukaryotic phytoplankton communities from Arctic Ocean - Arctic Ocean- Svalbard ARC20M Metagenome | ecosystem: Environmental > Aquatic > Marine > Oceanic | place: Arctic Ocean...
CAAGGGGGGGGAACGGGGTAGCCCCCGGGGGAGGCCGGAGGGGCCTTCGGGGGGGGGGGGGGGGGTGGATTTTTTTCCGGGGCATAAAGGGGGGGGGGGGGGGGGGGGGTTGTTAGTTATCTGTGGTGGATGGCATGCTGCTTTCGCTTGGCTCCAGCCCTCCGTCCTTCGCTCTATCCCTCCGTCTCACCTAACCCCCGGGCTTCCCCTCCCTTCCTTCTTAACCTCCATATCCCTGACTTGCTTAATCTTCTTGTTCCTCGAGCTGCTAGGGTCGATATCCCTCCAGCTCTCGCTCTGCATAAGCTCCGCTCTAACCATAACGTCGGGTGGGGCATTGTGACGCTTCCTGGTTCCCAGCCCTCCGCCTCCCTCTTTCTTAACCCCTCCACTACCCTGCAGCCCCTTGACATCCCCCTCCCCTTCGTCCCCTAAATTTATCCCCAGCCCGTTACAAACGCTCTTGGCAGTCCCAAACTCCTCCCCGTTTGGCGCTACAAAGGCTACGGTCCAAGATCCAGGTTTGGTTCGATCATGATCTTTTTCTACCAATTCGCAGACCCACTTTTCTACCAACTCGTCAGGGTCATAACCAGCGTCTTTTATGGTACATCTTAACCCGTGCCATGCTCTTACGGGTGAGTAAGCCTTGTAGAAGCAGCAGTTCGAACATAGGTGACGGGTTGTCTTGTTTAGGGGTGGTTTCAATGTCCCCACGGACTTGACTGAGGTATATAAGGGACAAGGAAGGAAGGGATCCTCGGATGTTATAGACAAACTGAAATCAAAACCTGCGATTGTCCCGTAAGCGGAGGTTTTGCTGTCGTGAAAGTAAGGGGAACTCATGCACACTCTGGTTTTTGTTTGCCCAATTACAAAATGCTCAAAATGTCCACTCTTAGGGTCTCGGTTTTTCTTCTCCTCCTTCTCCAAGTCTTTTTATCATTATCATTCTCCCTAAGAGTGTCTATAAAATCGTATAAACCCCTCCATGAATCCCCCACCCAACTTGCATCACAACCCACGTCTGAATCCCTAGATAAAGTAGGGTTTGTTCTCCTTGCCGGTGGAACAGGTTCGCGTATGAAGGCCGATCGTCCCAAGCAGTTTCTTGCCCTTTCAGGAAAGACCGTAATTGAGCACAGTCTCACCCTCCTCCTGTCGACTCTACCAGAGGAGTACAACCAGACCCCAGCCAAGGTAGTACTCGTGATGAACGAACAGTACAGGCCAGATTTCCAGTCCCTCGTCGACGGTTCATCCGGTCGTCTTCTGTTCGCCGACCCGGGTATCGAGCGTCAGGGTTCAGTTGAGAATGGTTTGAAGGCGCTTAAGGATTCCACCCCCTCTGCAACCTTCGTAGCCGTGCACGATTCGGCGAGGCCGCTGGTCACCCCGAAGGAGATATTCGACGTTGTAAGGGACGCCAAGGCTACCAACGCGGCCGTTCTGGGAGTTCCGTGCAAGGCTACAATCAAGGTGAGCGACGAGCGAAGCGACGAGCTATGAGTAGCGCCGTTGGCTGTTAAAATATCACGCACGAGTACTTCCCATCAAGATACGCCTATCCTCTAACCGACGTTGCATTTCTCATCCCCCCATCCTAATCCTTTTCGCGCTTCGGTTCGCTCATCGCCCTGTCTACTCCTAACCCCCGTTTCATCCCCCCCTCCTCAGGAGTCCTCCGATGGAAGCACTGTCCTCCGCACCATCCCACGTTCTCGCCTTTGGGAGATCCACACACCTCAGGTTATAGAGATCGACACGCTCCTCAGGGGATTCGAGAAGGTCGCGAAGGAGAACCTGGAGGTTACGGACGACGTCAGCATCGTGGAGGCCCTGGGGGAACCGGTGAAGCTGACGTTGGGGGAGTACACTAACTTGAAGATAACAACACCTGAGGACATGGAGGTTGCTGAAGCCATACTCAGAGACAGAAGGAGGGGAGGGAAGAAGAAGATGTGGTGGAGAAGACTCTTCTAAAAAGCGCTGTAAACCTGAAGCTATATATGTTGTTCGCTCTAACAATCCTCTTTTTTGGAGTTATACTTTTATCTTCTCATATTTTACAATGACAGTACGACCTCTAATCGTACTATTGTTAACGACATCCCTTTTTTTTTTCATTAGTCTAACTGCCATAGATAAAATGTGAGATCCGTTGGATAAATAAGAAAAGAGATCTGATTCCCACCGCCTTGACCTTATCCACCCCTAAAACTCTCTCTCACACTCTTTTTGTTGTACAGGTTCGTTACCCTGGAATATATGGTCCATGGAGATTTCCTCCAAGGTAAGCTTAGCGTATCATCCCATAATCTGTCTCAAAAATAATAATTTCTCATTCCCTCGATTGCCATTTCACCCTCTTCCCCCTTGCAGATTTCTGCGACTATCCTTGGTCCTACGAACGTCTTGTTTTCGAATCTGGCGCGAATCTTGCAACCCCTTACGAGACTTGCGGTCCCCTCTGCGAGTTAGAGAATCGTTACATGTGTACCGTAACCACCAGGGACATTGAGGATTTAAAGTTGACTGGGGATATGGAGAGGGGGCAGCAAGCGGAGGTCGTAAGGACACACGGTACGGCTGTGATACCGTCGGTTCTTAAGCCCGAGACCGCAGCGGCACTTAGGAAGGCTATGTATGAGCAATCGTCTCAGGATTGGGCTGATGGGAAGCAGATTGATGGTGAGATAGGGCGAGGAGCGAAGGACGGAAGGCTGGGCGGAGGGCTTTCCGGTGCCATGATTAATAACCTTTATTCGTCGCTTCGCGCCTGTAGTTGAGGTTTTCGAGGCCTCCAATCGTTGGCATGGAATGCCTCACCTCGAGTCGCCAGCGTTGAGGAGGGCCCTTAGGGAGATCGGCGAGCACCCCATCGTCCGCCCTCTCTTGGAAGATATCCTCTCCCCCAAGGCCTCCGTCGTTTCTATCTCTGTCATTAGATCGGACTACGGTGCTGCCGTACAACACTGGCACACTGATACGGGACACCTGAAAACGCACTGGGGCTTCAATCAGGATGTGGTTTTCGATTTTCTCACACTTGGGGTTGTCCTACAGGATACCACTTCGAGGATGGGAGCAACTGGAGTGTGCCCTGGTATGTTCGACGGGGCAATACACTACGAAATGGAGGACAATGGGATGATGACCTGCTACCACCCCTCCATTGACGGTGACTTTGTCGGCAAGGACGGCCTCAGGTATGAAACCGGGGACGTTGAAGATATGTGCATGACGATGGCACCCCTCGACGTTGGCGATGCGGTGCTCTTCAAGGGTGATATTACCCATCGCGGGGGCGGCCACACTGACCGGAGACCCGGTGCAGAGAGGTTCGTCCTCTTTTTGGAGTTTGTGGAATCACGCAATGGCTCGGATGATAAGAGGATGCTCATGGGGAACGAAAATGTCGTCGTTGTTTACTCACTAAGGCTCCCTTTCTGGGGGCTCGATATATCTACTTTCAAATATATGGATTTACCGCTTGGGCTTTGGAGGGTGACACACAGTGTGGTTGTGGGTTGGGCGTTCTTGCGCAGGATTGGGACGGGAATCGGGCTGTGGGAAACAGACGGCTACCTTGCCATCACGGCAATCGATAACGCCTGTTTGTTGTGGAGAGGGTCCAGGTGGGATGCTTTAGGTGCTGGCGGTGCACGTGAGGGGTTCTATTTGAGGGACTTTGAGGCAATCGTTGAGTCGTTGAACGCGTCTCGCAAGGTCATTGAAAGTCTTGTCTTTGTGAGCACCCTTCTTAATGCTGCCGCGTGCGTGGCTCTGTGGTTGCTTACGATCTTTCCGTGGAATGTTTTGGGCAGGGTCGCGTCAAGTGAGAGTCGGAAGAAAAAGAACAAGAACGATTAGGGGGTGTCTAGCAGTGACTTTTGGGGTCGGTATCATGTTATCACGGTATCATGGTGTACGTGTAAGATAATTTGTATATTTATTCAAAAATGGTTCGAATGTCATCACTCCTTGCAGAATTCTTCTTCCCACGTCTTGATCTGTTCGCTAGTTTCCGGCTTCTTATCTGACACCAGTTCGATGACGTTACCTGTGAGGAGAGATGAGTCCAGAATTGCATAGAACAACCCATTTCCGTCCGTCCTCAAAATCCACTCCACGCCAAACTCGTTGCCTTCAAGACCTTCCAAGTAGGAAGTAAGCTCACCAACCCACATTGTCACGCGGTTGTGTGCAAACTCGTCGAAGTTGTTGTTGCTAAAGTCCCTCTGCTCGTGAACCTTGTCAGCGAAGGTCGCGATTGTCATGTCAGGATCGTGTGGAGGGTATTTATAGCCATCAACGAAGTGGAACTGGTAGTTGATTCCAGCGGGGAGGACGGCATCGTCGGGATATGGGAATTCTACCCAGCTGATCTTCGCACAACGCCGAACCCAGACCCCAGGATGGCCCTGCTGGATGTGGTTGGCACCAAGATATTTGATGGAAAAGAGTTCAGCTAGGGCCGGCTTGGGCGCCGCGAACGTGGTTTTCCTCCAATTAATCGTGGGCCATTCGGTCCCCTCTGAGCTTCCTTTTGACATAGCAGAGAGCGGCTGAGGGTCTGTTTCGATCGTTGTTGAGGTGTCCATTTGGCAGATGTCCCACTCTGAAATCGGGGCATCTTCTATGTCCAGTCTCTGGCTGGTAATTTCAAGAATGGTCGCAGTACCCGGAATCTCCACGAAGAGGTCAAAGAAAGCAGGATACTGCCCGACCATGAAGAAGGGGACATCGTTGTCTTTAAGCGAGGAATAGAATGGAGTCATGTCGTCGGTGATCATACCGACGTGGAAATCCATGAATTGCGTGTACGTGGATGCGCTGACTTCGCTAAGATTTCCAAAAGTGGGCTGAACGTAGTCGACAAAGTCCTGGAAAGAGAAGTCGGGGTTGGCCAGCTTTGGAGTTGTTATAAAGTGGAATTCGTAGTTTGACGTTGGAAGTTTTACCCAAGCTTCCATAGTATCGCCACATCTTGACGATGGACTCGAAGTAGTGTAGTTTGAATCAATTGTCTCGGCCCCAAAGTGCTCCACAAGAAAGTCGGCCGATGCCGCTGGGTCCAGAGAAGCATAGGTTGACGCGACGGGGAGTGGTAAAGAAGCAGTGCCGGTGAGGAGCGGTATCATAATGAGGAAAAGAGCGCGGATCATTGTGTTATGTCCAAGTAAGACCATCAAAACGTTAATCACAACAACATTGCGCGGAATAGAGAGGGGGAACAAGACATTTTGGCAATAATTTAGTATGATCTATCGTTCTCTTACTTTATGCCTCTAGAGTCTATAAGCCTGTCCAAGTATTGTAGCATGCTTTCCTTCTCCTTTTTCAGGGCGTCGACTAGGACGGACTTCTTGAGTTTCCGGCCTGTTCCCCTTCTCCTCAATTTGCCTTCCCCTCCTTCGCTATCACCCGCGTCCTCCCCTGCGCTTGACGCTCCGCGTCCCTGGTACAGCCTTTCTGTCACCTCTTTTTGCTTTATTCTGAGTTGCTGTATTTTCTCCGGGCTCTTCTTCTTCTCTGCGTTTGTTGGAGACGTCGGCGGCTGTGTCCTAGGTGTTCTCGCCTTGGCCCTCTCTCTCAGCTTTTTCGCGGTATTTGCCTTCACCTTCCCCATGTGATCGTAGTACATCTTTGTAAGTGTATCGTTGAAGCTGTCGTCATCGATGTCTCCCAAGCTCCCATCTCCCTCGTTCAGAATGAAGTATTGGTTGTTCTGATTGTTGCCACTCGGAACCCCGAATTCCCCATCGCCGCTTCCGGTCATTCCAAAGTTCAGTTGGAACTCTCCCGATTGATGAGTCGGGGAGTCCCTCTTCATGTAGGCTGGGACGTAGTTCGGAGGGTTTGCCAGCCTCTCCACCGTCTTTGTCATGGATTCTGATAGCGGCGTGCTCGCGATAACGTTTAGGCGCGTCTGGCGCCTCGACGGAGCTGTCCTATGGGGCTTTACTTTTGTCGGTGGTGAGGGCTTGAAGGGTCCCAAGTCTGGTGACTTGTTGACGTTCTTTGCTTGCGCCGGTTTGGGCAACTTTGATTTGTTTTCTGTGTCTATACGGGGGGTAATACCCCCTTCAGGGTTCGTTTCAGGGCCATTAGGCAGCTTGAAATCGATACCATTCATGAGGGCTGAAATGGAAGATCTCCGAGGCCCCGTCTGCGATGAACAGGTGAGACGAAGAGCGAAGCGGCGAGTGGAAGGTTGTTAGTTAGTTATGTAAGAAGGCGGCGTAGTGCTTTTGCTGTCGCTTCGCTCCTCGCCCCCCTCACCTTCCATGACATTCTCTGTTTGACGTCTGACATCCTCTGTATCTTGTCCCTTGCTTCTTCCCTCCTCTTCTCTTCCTCCCGCTCTTTCTTCTCGTGCGCTTGCTGTCTCGTCCACTCCTCCCTCCTCGCCATCCTGTTCTGGGCCCAAATCTTCCACGAACCAAAAATCACGGCATTCATCACTCCTCGCACCTCAACCTTTGTCTTGTAATTGTTGCGGCGAGTTAGAATGATCATCGCGAGCTCTTTGTCGGCACGCGCGTCTTTTTGGGCGGCCGTGATATCAAACCAGAGCGTGAGGTATTTTCGTTGGATTGTGGTGTCTTCGTGTTCGTACTTTTGCTGGTAAAAATCACGGTTCATGCGGTTGGCAGCTAGGGTGAGGGGGGGGGGAGGGGGGTGGTCAGGACAAGGCAGGGTTGTGCGGTTGTAATACTATTCGCCGGTGTTGCCGCCTTTCTCACCTTCGCTGCTGTCAAGGCTGGATTGGAGGAAGAATGAGGGAAAGCAGATAATAGACAAGTGTTAGTAAGTCGTCCGTTGAGCATCGGAAATCACGATCGTAAGCAAGTTTCTACTAAAAGAACCAAAATCGTGACATGCGCCCATCCTAAATGAAGCCCAGGCCACCTCCAAACCCGGATATCGCCTCTCCCTCACCTCTGTCCCTTCCATATGATTGTTGGCTTCTTGGGTCGCTCTGCCAAAATAGGTGGGTGTGATGCTGTGGGCGAACCGGTCTTCTCCTCCGCCCCCGTGGACGTCAAAAAGGTGGAATTCATGCCAATAGGAGTTTCAGACGAGGCTCCAACTGCTTCCCTCACAGACCAAGAACTTGGTGCAAGCAGGTCTTGAACACAAACAAACGGTACTCAGGGTGGTGACAATGCCTGAGAAACTTTTTTTAAGCTCTCAGGTGCGATTGAAGACTATGAGTTTTGGGGATTGGGTGCCCATCAAAAAGAAGGATAATTCAACCACTGGTTCACACTCATTTGCTCCCGATTGTCGGTCTCTTGTAAACTTGCTACATTTGAATCTCCATATATTGTTAGGATTTGACTCAAGTACCGCAATTTGCTACAAAGCTCAGCTTTCGGCCGTCGGGGTGGCGAACAATGAGGCTAGAAATCATACTACTACTACTTCATCTTGTTGTTGATAGCAATGGATATCATCAGATGATTCTCAGTAGCTCTTATATGACACGACAGCTTTCAAATAGATGTAACTTTGGTAAATTATTGACGCCAGCAAAGTCTTTCACCGCTGCATCATTCCCAACTTGTTTGGGTGCAAGTTTGGAGGAGGATGGGGTGGGGTCTGTTGTGAGAAACGAAGCTGTGGATGGTGATGGGGGTGGTGATGGAGTTCAAGAGGAATTAAAGGTGTGTTTTGGGGGGAAGGTTTGATGTCATGACAATGTGATGTATGTCAGTTTATGTTTAGTGCTTCTTGTGGGACATTCCGTTTCCGATTTCTTTGCTCCCTCTCTAATTTCTACGCATTATCCCGCGCTGACCTTTTCTCTGCCCTCTATTCTCTCGCCCTTCCCAGATTGTCGACAACATAGCTCACCTTTCCTCTGAGGAAGATCACAAACGTTTCCTTGAGGACAACCCCGAGAAGCTCGTGGTGATGAAATTTTTCGCTCCCTGGTGCCGCGCCTGCAAGGGCTTGGAGCCCAAGTACAAGCGCGTCGCAAACGCCGGCGATGCTAAGGATGTTGTTTTCGCGCAGTTTGATGTGCAGCATAACAAGAAGTTCGTGAAGTCACTAGGCATCCTTGCGCTCCCCAACGTTCACTTCTACTCGGGCGGGGAGAGCTCCAAGGTACTCGAGAGCTTTCCTTGTGGACCTTCCAAGGTACCCATCCTCAAGAAGAAGCTAGGGGAGGTGAGGCGGAGGGCTGGAGCGAAGCGACAGCTAGAGCTATATCTAACATACTTTCCTCTTGCTTCGCACATTGCAGTACATTGTGAACAATATCGACGCTGACGGGAAGGTCATCGCCCGCGCTGATGAGGTCGCTGATCCCAACGAGTCTGCTCCTTGCGCCGAGAGGGATACCATCATATCCAAGGAGCAGGAGGAGCAGATTCGCAACATTGTGTACTTTGCTGATATGCCCGACGAGGACTTCAAGAAGCTGCTCTCCAAGGCCACCTTGTCGTCCTTTGAGCCTGGCAGCACAATCATGAAGCAGGGTTTCGAGGGCGCTAAATTCTACGTAATTCGCGATGGGGAGGTGGAGGTGAAGGCCCGAACGGGGGCTGAGGACCCCATGTCTACAGGTCCTGGCTACGAGGGTGTAGTGGTGAATCGGCTCAATGCCGGTAACTTTTTTGGAGAGCGCTCGCTCATTACTGGCGAGCCGAGGGCCGCCACCATTAAGGCCGTAAAGAGTGCTGAGACCACCAGGTGCTTCACCTTCAAGCAGGATGAGATCCCTGCGAGCTGTGTGCTGAGCGGAAAGAGGAGGGCCGACATCAGCAAGGACGTTTTCCGCAGGGTCGACGACAAGTACGGGGCAGGGGGCTCCGCTGAGGAAGCTCGCGACGGCGCTGCGGCTGATATGGCCTCCTCCGCTTCTCAGGTTCGCGGTTCTGTAAACACCCTAGGCGTCGTTGACGGAGTTGACAACAATCTAGTCGGAGAAATTAATGCTGACGGTGCGACTCTTGACGCTATTTCTGTCATTCCCCTCCTTCAGAAGTTTAAGATGGTCCGCACTGCCGCTAGGTGCTTCGACCACATCATGAGAACCACCCCCAAGTGGGGCGATCCCAACGAACTTTACAGGAGAAGTCTGCTTGTTGGGCAGCTAACGGAGGCCCAGAAGACGGAATTCAAGGCCGTGTTTGACATTATCGATAGCGGCGACGAAAAGGTGGGTTGTAGAGGGAGGAGCGACACGAAGTGGCGGGCAGCGAGCGAATCAGCGGGCGCAAATATTTGAACGCTGCGGGGATTGAGTCGCCAACAGCTAGCTTGATCCTGACACAAAACTACCATGCATTCACGTTCACATGATTTCTTCCGTCTCTCCGAATCTCTTAAACTCCGCACCCCTCCAATCCCCTTCAATCTCGTACTCACCCCAAAAGTCGCAGGACGGAGAAATTACCCTTCTCGATCTGAAGCGCACCATGGAGTCAGTCGGTCAGGTTCGCGAAGACGAGGAGCTGGCAGTCATGATCAACAAGGCGAATCCTGCCATAGACGGAAATGTCAGCCTGTCTTTTGACGAATTCATGGGAATGATTGCAGAGGCAGAATTCTACAACCTCTTCGTCGACACATTCAACGCTCTCGACAAGCAGAACAGCGGCTTCATTAGGGCGGGAGATCTAAGGGTTGTCCTCGAACAGATGGGAGGGGTGGCCATGGGAAGTGATGAAAGAACAAGCATCGTGAAAGTCGCGGATGATGATATGCTCATCGACTACGACTACTTTTCGAGAATGCTGATAGGCGCGTAAGCCGGCTACGAAAATCAGAATTGTGAATAAAAAAGAAACTTCAGGGTTTGTTTTGTTTAGATGTTTAATGTAGAGTGTCGGAGCAGGCTGTTAGTGTTGGGCGGAAGATAAAATGGCTCTAACAGATTGAGGAGGCCTCCCGGTGGAGAAAAGGTTCTGATTAACCATTTGGACTTATAAAAAGGTCTCCACCAAGGAAGTCATCATTTACGCCGGTTTAAAATCACCCCCCCCCGTCGACCGCGGGGCTGATCTTCCGGGCCCTTAAAAAAACAAGTAAACTGTCGACGTTTTGGACCTTAAAGTCGACATTTTACGACCTTAAATTTCATGATTTCAACAGAAACGGCGCCAAACCCAATATTTTGCGCTATGAGTGCGTGAACCACGGAAGCGATGGCCTGCCATCCAATTCTCATGCGGTAAAAAAGTCGTTTAACACATACTTTGTTTCATGAAATGCCTGAAACTTCCAGTAATATCCGCGTTTAGCCGTTGGGGGGGGGATGGGGGGTGGGAGGAGGGTCCCTTTTAGCGTCGCCAAAAATCACCATGTCTGCCAAGAAGAAAATTTGAGAGAGACTCTGCCATATCCGCCATATCCAACCCCCACCCACACCCTTATTCTCATCTATTGGACTATTCACGTTGCCAGCTTGTTGATAACGGCGCCTATTGCGACAGGCTTGCAACCACAAGCAGATCTCAGCTTCAGAGGGGAATAAAATCCACATACGTCCCGAAACGACGGTTACACCCTCCTCGTTGAAATAAGCTTCTGTGGGTGAGTTAGGACGTTTATCGTGTTGTACCTGTCCGGAACGGTCTATCCCCGACGATTTGTGTCTTAGGCTTTCGCGTCTTGCAAGTATGGGAAGACCTCTTCCACTGGCTAACATCATCGATGAGAAAGGTGCCCCAAATAGCACTTCATCCTCCCCCCCCCCCCCCCCCCCCCCTCCCGCCCCCCCCCCCCCCCCCCCCCCCCCCCACCCGTGGGGTCCCTGCCGCCGACATCCG
>Ga0115006_10003407_pt1 | contig 10786 bp, 17 predicted proteins | sample ArcOceMetagenome_3_FD_88943 | JGI IMG/M metagenome (GOLD analysis project Ga0115006, IMG submission 88943) | Marine eukaryotic phytoplankton communities from Arctic Ocean - Arctic Ocean- Svalbard ARC20M Metagenome | ecosystem: Environmental > Aquatic > Marine > Oceanic | place: Arctic Ocean...
AGAAAGAGAGGGAGAAAAGAAAGGAGAGGGGGGGGAAGAAGAGTGGGTGGGGGGGGGGGGGGGGGGTGGGGGGGGTTAGAGGGGAGAGGGGTGACTTTAGGTCCCAAGGCTAGGGTTTTGGGGTAGGGCCTTGGCAGTTCCAGGAGGGATCAATCAATCAAAGTCATTTACTCCAATCAAAATTGAAGAAAATGTCACATTCTACAAGCTCTGAGTTAGTTGATAAGATCATTAGCGGTGGGAGGGAAAGTATCGAAGGACCCCTTTCGAATTCACTCCCCAACAACAATCAAGCGATGGATCCGCCGGAGCTCCTCCCCCCACCTCCTTCAATGGAAAAGGTCCCAGTGCCGTCCCCCTCTTCTCTGGACTCCGCATTCATTAAAATCCTTCACGTCGCAGCCGATTCAGGATCCAATCCCAAATGGGACACCACAACAATCGTCAATGACACCCCAATAAGGCGCCTGAAGAATATACCTTATTCTTCCGCCGACCCTATGCAAAAGCTAGATATTTATTTTCCGCCGAATCATCCTGCGGGTACGAAAGATACAAGCGAAGCGGGCGAGGAGCGAAGCGACGAGCAAAAGGTTGTGATATGCAGTACAAGGTTGTCACCTGTTATAACTAAGAGAGCTCCCCCCTTTCGTTCGCTTCTCCTTAATTAGTTTACCTCCCATCAAATCCTACCTTCCTCCCAACCCACTCCCCTCCAAACCCACTCCCCGTCCTAATTCACGTCCACGGCGGCGGCTGGGCCCGCGGGGGAAAGGCTACCTGGGCTCACGGCGCACCCAGCATCTGCAAAGCTGTATGCGCTCAAGGCGTGATAGCTATAAGTGTGGGGTACCGACTGGGCACCTACTCACATTTCGTTGACGATGCTGCTATGGCTGTTGGTTGGGTGAGGGAGAATATAGCAGAGTTAGGAGGAGACGTGAACAACGTCTACCTCTCCGGACATTCTGCCGGTGCTCATATAGCGTCTCTAATGACTGTGAGACATGAGAGGTTCCTGAAGCCTCACAACGTCCCCCCTTCTTTCATCAAAGGGTTGATGCTGATATCTGGAGGTGAGGCGAAGCGAAGACGTCAGGAGCGAGGATGGGAAGAGCGAAGCGACGACCACATCGAATTTAGCGAGTTCCAAGTGGTATGTTCATTGCTTACTCCTTTTTCTCGTCACTTCGCTCATTGCAGTTTATAATCTATTCGCTCCCTTGAGCAAGGCGCTGCTGGACGTGAAGAACAAAGGCTTCGTGCTGCTATATGTACTGCCTTCCTTCGGCTTAGATCGCACTCTCCGGCGTGAAGCCAGTCCGCTCATTTTATTGGATCCTGATACAGACGTCAGTCTAGCCGGGAAGGCCGCAATGGCCGCAGGAGCAAACGTTCCGTGCCTGCTGAGCTGGAGCGCGGATCCTGCGCAAATGGAGAAGGAAAGAGAGCTGAACAAACACGCTGCGGAGAGCTTGACGCTCAATTTGGAAGAGCTCCCGCCATGCTTAGTGTTCAACTGTCAGTTCGACGTTGGACTGCAGTCGGACGGCGAGAAAATGTCTAAGGCATTAAGCAATTACACGGAGTGCGAATACGTTTACGTGGAGAAAGCTGATCACGGCAGCGTCTGTCGAACAGCGAAGACACATACAGCAATGGTAGACTTCATGTTCAAAAATTATAAAGGTTAATTGGTGCAACGACAATATTATTTTCATTAATCAGTAAATTTCAATCGCGCTCAATCATCAGACAGTAACATGAGAAGTTATCAAATCTTTACTCTCTTGAAAAAACGAAGGAAATGCCACGTTCTACAAGCTCTGGGGTATTAGATAAGGTTATCATCGGTGGGAAGGAAAAGATCGAAGAGTGAGAGCGTGGGATGGGATGATAATCCCATATGGATAGGTTCAGGGGGCTTCATATCATGATTGATTAAGGGTGATCAGATATATAACGAGAGGCCTCTATGAGGCTATTGAAGGAGATTAGTTAATGCCTGGGAAAAGGCATTACGGCGTCGATGGTTGTGATACAGGCAATCAAACTTGTAAACCCAACACCGGTTCCGATGATGAAGTCAGTTACTGATGGGATCAATCAAGACTACACATGATGGATGTGGTTTGATATTGCCAAGGAAGTGTTAGGCCTTAATAAGATCGTTGGCGCAACCACTACTGATTACAGCACAAACCCTTTCGGTGACAACAACCCTGACGGACTGATGAAAACTCCAACCATTACGGTGGTAGAAATGCCAGCGATCAACTTTGAAAACTATGTTACACAGGATTTCGACAACGGCTTGGGTCCGACAACGGCTTGGGTCGACTCCCCTGGACTGCAACAACAAAGAATGATGCCTACCCAGCTGACAGTGAGATTGCGCTTGACAAGCTTTGTGAGAACATCGAGGCTTTCTCTGTCCCTTTAACCTGCACCACGGTCTCCCATCCGACATTCGTCGAAGCTTGTGGAACTGCGTTCGCAACTGGCGGGTCTATTTTGACCTTCTTGTTCTCGCTCCTCGCAACGTTTGCTGTCAAGTTTCACGGCGAAAGTAGCGCAAAGACCCTCGATGGTGACAATGCCAAGGCAGTCAATAATGGTAAGGTGGATAATGAAGGGTCAGAGATGATCTAGTACCTTTACGGATCCTGTAGGCTTTAACTACACAACATATCAAATCACAAACACACACACGCACACGAGGCATATGCTATGTGCGGGCTATCATCTATTTTGCCGTCGCACACACACTGAACACGCAACGCAATTCACATATGAAAGGGGGGAATCAAGACGCGAAACTAACAACGGACAAGACATAAAATGTTCATTCATCTATGAGATCGACGAGGATTTTTCCGATAGAATCTCGCGCGCGCTGATTAAGTAGGTTAAAGGTGCCAAAAACCAAGAAAAGTTGAGAAACCCAAAATCTTCTAAATTTGATGTCATCTAGTAACTCTGGAACGTACAAGAACGAGCCTGTTAACAACCAAGACGATGAGATATGGTTTTATTTATAGTAAGTTTTCCTCCCAAAACAAAAATCGTATAGATGAATAAAAATCCAACAAAATCTAACACCCGATTGTTCCGCTGTAGTTTATGCGCTGGTATGGCGTTAATAATAGTATTCTGTGTTTGTCATGTTAGACGCCAAAGACAGGTGAGCTTGTGACATACATATATCGTAGGGATGGGATTGTCAATGGTTTATGGGAGGAGTTTGGTGGGTGGGTTGTGATCGAGGCGTGGATGAGTTATTGGGATTTTCATTATAACGATTGAAAACGAACATGAAGTGTGACGCGTTGATGATTTATAGGGTTGGTGGTTGAGAATCGGGTGTCAGTTACGTATATCGAGGTTATTTGTTAATCTAACAGTGATGTTCTCCAACTTGCCACGCTCATCATGACTCAGGTGAGATTTAGAACGACGGCAGTGTCGACAGCAGAGAGGAAAAATAAGGCATGTGATGGTGTTATACCCTATAAGGAGTGTGTCGATGATATGCGGCCTTAAACACGGCGATTAGGCGCAATGATTAAACACCAGTAATAAAAACGGCTGCCAATAAACTTTCCTGAGGCCTTTCATCCCCCATCCCCAAGCCAATATCGCTCCTATCCCTACTCTCACAATTTACCCCTCCACCCCATCTCCCCCTCCGTAGCTAATGGCCGCCCAACGCATGCGTCGAATGACAACGATCCGTCGTCTGGAAGATGCCATGACAGAGCGCCGCAGAATGGAAGCCGAGGGAATCCGTTCCTTCCCCTCCAACGACTCCGAGGACGTTGAGGTGTTTGGGGAGGAGATATGGAGGGACGACAACGAAGGGGGGGGGGATGTGGAGATGGGTAATTTGTTCACCCGAACCGGGGAGGGGATTAAGGGGGTTATTGATAAGGTCGAGAACAACGGACCTTCTTACAACGACGGTAGGAACACGTGCGCTATATGCCTTGACGACCTTTTCGTCGACGATGTCAAGAGCGGGGTTAATGGGGGGGAGGTTGGGGCGCTCAAGGTTTGCGGACACAGGTAAGGGGGAGGGGGAGAGAGGCACAAATGATAAGTTAACGATGGAGCGAAAGCCAAACGCGTCTGATTGACCACCCTTTCCTTCGCTCGCTTTGCCTGCGTACTCCCAGGTACCACAAGGAATGCATGGGCGTTTGGCTCGAGGGGAAACGGAAGAGGAAGGGGGTGTGCCCGGAGTGCAGGGCGCAGGTCAAGGAGTAGGAGTGGAGGTTCGCCGTTTTCACGGCGTAAACACTGGGACTGGCTGAGGTTTGACGACACCTTTTTTAATTAACGCACACGTTTCCAGACCCGAGAACAGAAAGTAAAAGAGCACAGTCATTTTATCACAACAACATAAACAAACCCCCAGAACCTTGACCCGCTCACCTCCTTCCCTTTCCCCCAAGTTCTGGCACCGTCTCCTTGACCCTCTCGACATCGCTCCTGCAGTTGAACTCGATAGTCACCCATTCATTAGGCCCATGGCTCCCCTTGAATTCTTGGAACGTTTTCACAACCTTGAACCTAAGCCTGCTGGTCCCGCAGTGGCTCTTGGACGCCTGCAGTGACACGGACTTCATGTTCTCGAAGTACATAACCATCAGCACCTCCGTGTTTTTGTACGGGTGGTGGAAGGTGTACACACAACGGTCGGAGTAAAAGGTTACAGGGGAGGGGTAACGGCAGGAGAGGGAACCGACGGAAAATGACTTCGAGGGGGGTGAGAGGAGAGGGGGGGATGAGGAGGAGAGGGTGGACTGAGGGGTGATGGGGTAAGGGGGAGGGAAGGCGTAAGGAAAGAGTGGGAAGGTGGGATGTTGATCATTCTGTCACTTCGTTTCGCGACGCACTCGTTTCGCGACGCACGCCAATCGCTCAGACTGTCCTTCGCTCCGCCCGTCCTTTGCTCATCGCACATCCCTTCCCCCCCCTCCCCTAACCTGCTCTTCCTCCATGCCAGCATTCTTCTTGATTCCCGCCGTAATCGAGTCAACAGATGACGAAATCGACGCTAGTTGATCCGATAACGATGGTCTTTTCGACGGTACTTTACGAGGGGGCTTCTTATTGGGATTTGAAAGGTTTGACTTTGGAACTTGGACGGTTGCCTGGGAGGACTTGGGGGATGGATTGCAGTAATTAGGAATCGGACGACGGGGTGCAGTAGATGTATTGACCATTGGGGTTGAGGTCGATGGAGCGTTCTCGGTATTTGTTGATTTCCTCTTAACCACCTTTGCAGAGAGAAGCGGGACTGGGGTGGAGTAGAAATTTAGACTGTTTGAGGATGAATTTGAACGACGGGAGTTAAGGGGTTGAGGAGGCATGTTAAGATGACGGAGGTGAAGTATTTAAAAAAAGTGAAAGAAGAAGGTTGCGAATCCCAAAGTTAACGGGTCTTTTTGGTACTTGATTTTGCCAATGAAACTCCATTTGCTGTCGCTTCGCGCCTTATTACAATGATGCACTGATATTCATCGGTCAACTATATTTTCGCTATGTTATGCATTCTCCATTTTTCTCAGTCAAAATTTGCAACCTCGGTCAAGCTCTCTCCCTGGACTTATTGTTCCTTGTTGATTAATTTCTTCAGCTCTCCGTATCCTGCCTTGTCCTCAATCCAATCCGGCGGTATCTTATCAAAGAAAGCGTTTGTAAGCCAATCTGGCGTCTGTGGTGCCCAGATGGTGACCCTTGAATTCAGCCATGTTCTATATTCATCTCCTATTTGTGGCTCCCACAATAACTTATTGACTTCAAGGAGCACGAACCTAATGCGAGGAGCGGAACAGAGAAAGGGTGAGTTAGATTCTCGTAGAGAGCAGTATGATGCGGTGAGTTGCCTAGGCAATGAACATGCACATCTTGTGATCTTGCCCCAACAGCTTATTCGATGTGCGAAGCGAATCGCATTATACGCCCATCGCATTATACTCGCTACCTCACCTCGATAAATTTTCTTCGTATTGCATATATGAAATATAGCGCTGTCTTGCTGTAGCGGTGCTGAAAAGGTGTGAATGTACTTTCGTTTCATTGTCCCGAGGAGCGTGACAAAAGATAGGACCATCCCCAAAATCGCCACAGTCGTTGCTTTCTTGACCGCTCCTACTCCAACCTCCATGTTTTCCGTCGTAAGACCACGTAGCAAACAACCCGATCATAATCGTAACCCCGATGTTAAGTGAAAAGTAAGCTCCTCCAAGCTCGTTAAAGTGTCTTAGCTACAAAGAGAGAGGGGCAAATTATGTTTCTCCGGTGGCTGAACACGTTTGAGGCGCACACGCTTGGGGTCATTGCATGCCACCGTTGCGTACCTGCACAATCACTAGCCAGTCTGAGAGGAACTTCATGAAAATCCGCATGACATCACAAAGTGCTGCACCGCTCAATCCGTTTATTGGGGTCCAGTACACCATGCCACGCCGTGCAACCTTCACCATGAAGTAGATTGCAAACTCTAAGAATACGATGACAAGGAGGAGAGTCTTGCTTTGCATAACAAGGACAACAAAGCTCAAGCTGGGAACGACGAGCGTGAAAGCGTGAAGGCGCTTAACAGCAACAGTGACAGAAATACCAGTGCCTTTCTTCCGCTTTTTTTGAGGATGCAGCCGTAGAAGCTTTCTGACGCTTTGGTATTTCTAGAGGACACGTCATAATCATAACTCAATATAGCCGCCAAGAAGGCGCCAGTGCCGACACTCGAAAACAACGCAAAGACTAATATAATTGGTTGGTCTTTTGAAACGCATAGAACGGTCATTTGCATGACCGTGGAGGGCAGACACTCCATCATCATCTCAGCACTCCTCCCCATGTGCATATCAAATCTGCGATTGGGACGAGGAGCGAAGCGACCAGCAGAGATTGTTGGTTTTTAGGTTGACGGTGTGTTGTTGCTGCTTAATCCCAGCCGTCTTTTGCTTCTCGCGTCCTTCGTTCATATGAATACATGTACCGGTTTAAGAGTACAGGTCCCTGTATTGCCGTTACTTAGCTTCGGCTGTCGCTCGTGTCTACCCCCATGTTTTTACCGCCATTACGTTATTTTCTAAGTTCCTCGCCTTGCTCGCTCGCGACTCTGAATGCATCGATTCCGGGCTTGATGAGAATCCTGTGTAGAACTTGCTCCCAAAGTTGCTTCCATTTACCAATCTTTGAGTTAAAGATCGAGAGCAAAGTCGATTGTCCAGCCATCTTGGTTAGCAGCGTCGTGAGGGAAGCCCAGCCGTAGAAAGCCGTCTCCTCCTTACTCAAAAATCGGACGACCATGATAACATCAGTGGCCTGGTAAGGTGAAAGAAGATGCTGTTAGCTTATATAAACACACCCATGCTGTGCAACTGTCACCATGACCCTTACCATGTCGATGACACTGAGAATTACCGTAATATAAAGCTCGAGCCTAGCAAGAAAATATGATCGAATTGCGACTACACGAAAGGCTCTTGATCCTCTGTTAACCAATGACGATTTGGGGGTACAGAAGTTCGCAACTTGTACGATGGGGTCATTCAACGCGTTTCCGACGGTTTCTTTGATGTCTTGGGCAGGAACTATCCTTTCAGAGCTCATTTTCAATGTTATGTTTTGTTGCCAGCAGCGTATTGTTGAGGTGGTTGAGAAAATATTGCCAGAGGAGATACAGCGGAGGAAATTGTTGTCACCGTGGGCGTAGGCGGCGGAAAGGAAACGGTTATTGGACTTTGGCTGCATGACCTGACGGTATTCGCTTTGGTCAAGCCAATGGTGGAGCTTGCGGAATTCGTCAAGGTTGCCTGGCCTGTCGGTGGCGAGGGAGGAAAGGACCACAAAGCGGAAGACAGGGAGGACGGGAACGACGACAAAAACAAAAATCAAGCTCAAATTTCTATCACACATGCTATGATCGCCTTTTCGATTACTGTTGAACACTTCCCGGGCACAGAACGCCGACAGATTGGCGATTACAGCTCCTTGGCCATCTCCATCTCCCTCTTTTTAGCCCTGTCCATCAAGTTTTTCCACACTAGCGAGAATGCCACGGACTGAATCCCGTTGCACATGATCTTGAGCGCTGCGGCGATCGAGGCGAGGAGCGACGAGTAGGGGGTTAGCTATCATGGGACCACTACGGTGCAGTTCGCCACACTCCCCCCGCGCCCCCCTTGGATTCTCGCTCTGCCTCACCAAGTCCCCTCCCCATGAGCCCCCCCAGTCCATCCTTGCCAATGATCTCCTTAGCAGCCTCGACATAACCGATCTTCCTCTCGTCCGTCTGCGTGTAAGTCTTCAGCACTCTGATGGAGTTGGAGATGGAGTCGGACACTACAGAGCAGAGGAACGCGATGAATACACGACGGATCTGCAAGGGCGAGGAGCGAAGCGATGATTGTAAGGTTGTTAGTTAATTATGTATGAAGGAGGCTTCAGTCGTCGATCGTGCTGATCCAATGATAAGCTCTTCCCCTCCTCGTAGCTACGCTCCCCGGCCCTTCTTACCTGCTTCATAAGAGGTTGCTGCGCCTGGGGTACGGAAGCTTCTAAGAGGTTATTAGTAAAAAACCAGGGGTAGTGTCCCATGAACGTAGCGAGCATTGCGGCAGGTGCACCGGTGAAGAGTGTCGTTGGACCCTCCTCGGTGATCCTCTTCTTGAGGACGGGAATGCCCTCGGACCCATGGACCTGGAGAGACGTTTTGATCGTGTCAATCGGCATGATAACAATCCTCCACGCCGCCGCGGCCGCGCTCGCAGCCATGGTCTGAGCAAAGACAGGGAGATTGCTGTCCTTCAACAAGTCCTTCATGCCCTCGTTGGCGGCGGTGTCGCCGAACCTTGAGAGAGGTCCCTGAAGGAGTGCGGCCCATAATCCGCTGTAAAACCTAGGGATGCCACCCTCGGAGTATATCTTCTCAAACGACTTCTTTGAAGATAGGCCCGTTTTCATCTGGTAGTTCACCTGAGGAGGGCAGCGAAGACCGTTGAGAAAACGTAATGCGAAGCATAATTACAAACATAAAATCGCCGCTCTTCGTAACCCTACTACGTTCGCTGCAAGCCTTGGGGTGTCAAACAAACAGAGGCATCTCCTCTTGAGGTGTCATCACCTTTAGATTCCTCTGCAGCGCTCCTACTCACCGTCGTTCTAAGCCACATCAACATAAAGACGTTTAATACCATTGAAGTAGCACCAGGAAGTCCTCCCTTCATAATTGCAGCAATTGCCTTTGACAAGGCCGAGGGAGAGGATGATGAGGGGCTTGATTCAGACATAATGGAACCCGCTGGTTTAAAATTAAGGTATTGCGGGGACGAAATCCGATCTATTGTGGTATTATTTGATTTCAAGGTTCAAAAAGTCTATCAACAACACCAAGGATTCATTTAAACAACAGATGAGATCTCAGATGGGTCTCCTCTCAAAGCAGCCAATGGCCCCAGCAGAAACGATCGATTATCAGGTCGAATACACCAACCCTGCACGCGTGTGCGACGTCTCCACCTTCGCCACGAAAGTCGAAGCCTTCCTAGGTGACGATCGCCTCACCTTAGGCAACCCCATCATTGACGGTTGCAAGATCACATTACCAATCGTGTACACCGTCTCCGCTCGCTCCGCCACCACAAAAGCCGAGATGATGGTTCACGCTGATCGTCTCAAGGACTTCCATGAACGTGATCCTGACTTTTTTGATATGAATCACATTGAGCGATTCACCATAAGTCAGTCAAACGAAATTTAACCGACTAGTAAAAGGGAAGTACACAAAGACCCAGAGAAATGTTGTTGAAAGCTATATTTTTGGAGTAAAGCAGCGTTCCTAAAACAACAACATGATGTACCATAACCCCCCTACCTACTCCCCCCCGACCCTTTACCCCTTCACTATCCCCTCGCCCTTTCGTTTACCATGTCCCTCAATTCTCCCGCCCCATCTCCCTTTCCAATTCCGATCTCCTTACTTCCCTCCATCGTCACCAACACGAGAAGCTTCTCCCCTCTCCTCTCCACAACTGCGCACTTGTGAATGTCCCTAAACAAAGCGGTGGCCCTCTCCTCTCCTTGGCCATCAACAAACACTAGCCCAATGTCCCCTACCAGGACGTACAAATTTCCTCTCCAAGCAGTATCCTTCATCAAGAAGAGCCTTTCGAACCTGCGATAGATGGGCGAAGCAAATGCTGGGTCAGTACTCCATCATACTTCAAGCATCCATTATAATGAACTATCTAACAAAACCCTCTTTGCGACTCGCTTCGATCGCCGCCCCGCTTCGCCCCCATCCCTCACCTCGCCTTCCCCATGCTCGTCCTCGTCAGCAGCCTGCTTCCAGCTGCGTCCTCGCCATTGTAGCTTCTGATTGCCCTCTCCCTCCCGTAAACTGCCCTCCTTGGCCTCCAAACCCTGACGCCTGAGCCTCCCCCGATACCGCCTTCCCAACCATCGCCTCCCTCGTCCCCGCCGAAACCGACTCCGGCCTCAACGCCCTTGAGCACGTCGCTCAAGCCGTCCGCAACTCCGACAAAGGGCTTAAAGACCAAACCCGTCAACCCCCTAACTACGCCGGTCCCAAATCCCTTCGCTCCGTGCTTCTCGGCCCCCCTCATCGGCTGCAAAACGACACCCCCGAACCCTTCCAGTACTCCGTCGATGATCTTCCCCCCTCCGCTCCCTATGCTTTCAAGCAAAGTCTGGGGACCCTCCTGGCCCATAATCTCCTGCCTCCTGCTCTTGAACTTGCTGTCGAGAGTCA
>Ga0115006_10003408_pt1 | contig 10786 bp, 10 predicted proteins | sample ArcOceMetagenome_3_FD_88943 | JGI IMG/M metagenome (GOLD analysis project Ga0115006, IMG submission 88943) | Marine eukaryotic phytoplankton communities from Arctic Ocean - Arctic Ocean- Svalbard ARC20M Metagenome | ecosystem: Environmental > Aquatic > Marine > Oceanic | place: Arctic Ocean...
ACTTGCTGGGGGGCCTCTTGTTGCGTCCAGTGACCAGTGTGATTTAATAGTTCTTTAACTCTTAAATCTTCGTAATTATCTCCAACAGTTTCATACAAATTTACACCAGGTATAAAAAAATTAACGGGATCTAATGAACCTGTAATAAAGCAAGATGGGTGTCTTATTTTATTAAGCGACAACTTAAATAATTCTTCCCAATCTAAATCCATGCACCTGTACCTATTTAATGGTCCAAACATTCCGCTTTCTTCAAATTCCTCTGTAAAATAATCTAAATCTTCACTTGTCAGCCACTTAGGTAAAGCTTTTGGCTCTATCATCCCATCTAAGAAAAAAGAGTTTTTATCTTTTATTTTTAAATTATTATCAAGAGCAAGAGCCATAATTTTTTCCATACCGGATGCATCAGAGTTGCAGTAAATTAATCTCAATGATTTTTTTATATTTTTTTCTAACTCTCTTTCGGCAATCCCGACTTTTTGAAAATATAGAATATAAAAAAAGGTATTTTTATATATTTCTTTAAATAAACTTAAAGGAGCGGATTCATTAAATGGACTAAAGGGAACTGAAAGTCCTGAAACAGATAAAATTCTTTCAGGGAAGAGAAGGGAGGTGTACCAGCTGATTGGTGCTCCCCAATCATGACCAATAATATGAGCGTCTTTTTCCTTTAAAAAATCTAAAATTCCAATTAGATCTTTAGTTATTTCCTTTAGAGAATATGAATTAATATTTTCTGGTTTTTCAGATTTTCCATATCCTCTTATATCTGGAATAATAACTTTGTAACCAGCTTTTTTAAATGGCTCAATTTGATGTCTCCAGCTATACCAGCTCTCAGGCCAGCCATGAACAAATATTACTGGCTTTCCCTCGCCTTCAACAAATGTATTAATAGATATTCCATTAGTTGGAATTTTTTCAAAATTTCTTTTCATTTTAACCCTAGATTATTTTTTTTAATTATTCATTTTCTATTATGACATACGAATCTTGTTATTATAAATAATGAATAATTCTAATTTTTTTTATATCTTAATAATATTATTTTTATCAAGTTGTGCATCTTATAACCCTAATACATTTTCCTCGAAAAGCCCATTTTCTGGAGGTATCTATAAGATTGGAGACCCTTACTCAATTGAAGAAAAAGTTTTTTTCCCTAAAGAGGATTTTTCATATGCAGAGAGAGGAATTGCATCATGGTATGGTGAAAAATTTCATGGAAAAAAAACAGCAAATGGTGAAATTTATAATATGAATTTACTTACTGCTGCACATAGAACTTTGCAATTACCATCCTTAGTTAAGGTTACAAATATTAAGAATAACAAATCAATCATATTGCGCGTTAATGATAGAGGACCCTTTGCAAAAGATAGGATAATTGATGTCTCGAAGAAGTCTGCTTCAATTTTAGGATTCCAGAAAGAAGGCACTGCTGAGGTAATCGTAGAGTATTTTGGCAGAGCAAATGTCTATGATATTTTTGGTCGAATTAATAAAAAAGACTTAAGTAGTAGGCCTAAAAGAAATACTAAAAAATTTATATTAAGTGTTGGAGTTTTTTCTGATCAAGAAAATATTGCAAAAATAAAAACGAAACTTAAAGGTTTAGGTAAAATTAATACTAAAAGATCAGAAGGTAATAAATTGCTTTATAAAGTTTTTTTAGGCCCCTTTGAAAGTGAAAATTTTACTTATAAAGTAAAAAAAGCGGTAATAGGAAGGGGGGTTAAAGACTCTTTTATTGAGAAGTTAAATTAAAATTTTAGGAGTTAGGTTTTGTTTTTAAATAAAATTTTTATCAGTATTTTTTGTATATTATTTTTTTATTCTACACCAGGTTTCTCTATTAGAGTGGAATCTGATTATGCCTATTTAGTAGACTATAAAACAGATCAAATTTTGTTTGAAAAAAATTCTGAAAAAATAATATTTCCTGCATCTATGTCAAAATTAATGACGTTATATGTTCTATTTGATTACCTTGATAAGGGATTAGTGAGCATGTCTGATGAGTTTCTTATTTCTGAAAATGCCTGGAGAAAAGGTGGGGCTCTGTCTGACTCTTCAACTATGTTTGCAGAAGTATCTTCTTATATTTCAATTGAAAATCTTATTCGTGGAATCGTAATTCATTCAGGTAATGATGCTTGTATTGCAATTGCCGAAGGACTTTCTGGTTCAGAAGAGTTGTTTTCAATAGAAATGAATTTCCTTGCTCAAGAACTGGGTATGATTAACTCTAATTTTAAAAATTCAACTGGGCTCCATAATGATGAGCATTATTCAACAGCTAAAGATCTAGTAATTTTAGCAAAAGCTCTCATTAAAGACTTTCCTGAATATTATCATTTTTTTTCTGAAGAAAATTTTACTTGGAATGGTATTTTTCAACCTAATAGAAATAATTTACTTACAGAAGGGCTTGGTATAGATGGTTTAAAAACAGGTAGAACTAGTGAATCAGGTTTTAGTATAATTGTTTCTTCAATTTCAAATAACTCAAGGCTAATAGCTATTATAGGTGGACTTCCGTCTAAAGAGAAAAGAACTTCTGAGATAAGAAAGTTGATAAATTTTGGACAAAAGGGCTTTAAAAATTTTATTTTATTTGATGAGGGTGAGATTTTGGCTAATGTAAATGTCTGGGGTGGAAGAAAAACCTTAGTTGGTATATCCATTCCTAATGAAATAAGTCTTTTGTTGGATATTAGGGGAAGAAGGTTTTTAAATGCAAAATATTCATATAATGATCCAATTATTGCTCCAATAAAGAAGGGTGAGATAATAGGTAAAATATCAATTTTAAATGATAATAATATTATAATTGAGTCTAATTTAATTGCTAACGAGGATATAAATAAGGCTAATATTTTTAGAAAAGTAATAGAGGTATCAAAGTATTTGTTAAATTAATTATGAAAAATTATTTTATTACTTTTGAGGGTGGGGAAGGTTCAGGAAAGTCTACTCAGATAGATTTGCTAAATAACTTTCTTACACTCAGGGGTGTCGATGTTTTATGTACACGAGAGCCCGGGGGAACACCCTCAGCAGAAGTCATAAGGGATCTGGTTATAAAGGGAGATACAAACCGTTGGCTTCCAATGACTGAATCTTTATTAATGTGGGCATCGAGATACGAACATGTTGAAGCTTTAATAAAACCTTCGCTTAATGCTGGTAAGTGGGTCATATGTGATCGGTTTTATCACTCCACATATGCCTATCAAGGTGTTGGGCATGACCTTGGTTTAGAAAGTATGAAGTCTATTAAAAGATTGGTTATTGGTGATATTCGTCCTGATCTAGTTTTCCTTCTTGATATCGATCCAATTAAGGGAATTAAAAGAACAAAAAATAGAAGCTCTAATGAAGATAGATTTGAAAATATGGACCTAACCTTTCACAGTGACTTGAGGGATGCATTTCTTATGCTATCAAAAGAGGAGGCAGATCGATTTGTTGTTATTGACGCTGAATTGGATATTAGGGAGATTTCAAAGATTATTTCTGAAGAAGTTTTAAATAGGTTTACATTTTAAAATGAATGTTGATTTTTTAGAAATAATAGGTCCAAAATCAAACTATGACTTGATAAGCCATGAAGAGAATATCGATTTTATTTTAAAATCTTATAAAAAAGAGCGTCTTCATCAAGCCTATATCTTTTCAGGAACTGAAGGTATTGGTAAAGCTACTTTCGCATACTCTTTAGCTAGATTTTTACTTTCAGATTTAAACTTGGATGGCTTTACTTTAGATAGGAGTCATAAAGTTTCTAAATTAATAGAGTCAAACACACATCCTGATCTATTAATCATTGAGCCAACATCAAATAAAAAGGATAGATTCATTAGTATTGATCAAGCAAGAAGGTGCTCAGATTTTTTTAGTCACACACCGTCAATGAGTAAATGGCGAATATGTATTATAGACTCAATTGATTTTATGGACATAACCTCTTCGAATACAATATTAAAAATTTTAGAAGAACCTCCTTCTTATTGCTTATTTATAATTATAGCTCAGAAAATTGATTCTGTGATTGAGACCATTCGATCACGATGTATCGAGCTAAAATTCAAAGATATTAATAATGATATAATTAGTAAAAAATTAAAATTATTAAAACCAGAGTTACTAGATTCTGAGGTTTCTAGTTTTGTAAATCTATCTGAAGGAAGTATTGGAAAACTCAATGATTTAGTCAAAGAGGAATCCCTGAATATCCATAAAGAATTAGAAAATATCATATTAAATAAAGAAATTAGTTCATCGATTTATAGTTTTTCTGATTTTATTTTAAAAGAAGATGCTACTTCTAACAAATTTAATTTCTTTGTTAACTGTATTATTTTTAAAGTAAATTTATTAGTAAAAAGATTGGCGATTTCTAATTCTCCCCGTGTTATTAAAGAGGGGCTTGATTTAAGAGATAATATTTTAAAGTTAGTTCAACAAGAGAGAATTTTTAAGTTAAATAAAAAGCAAACAATTATAAGCCTTATAACTAATTTAAATAAATTAGTGAATTTATAGCAGCAGGATCAGATGGATAATTTCTTCATAAGCACAGCAATTTCTTATACGAATGGACCGCCCCATATTGGTCATGCTTACGAGGTTATTGCTGCTGATGTAATAGCTCGATTTAAAAGACTCGAGGGTAAAAATGTTTTTTTTCTTACTGGTACTGATGAGCATGGTCTTAAGGTTCAGCAAAAAGCCATTAAATTAGAAATTTCACCTCAAGAACTTGCAGATCAAATGTCAGGGAATTTTATTGAAATGGGTCGAGCTTTGCATTGTTCTAATGATGATTTTATTAGAACTTCTGAAGAAAGACATAAAAAAGCAGTAAGAGAGATATGGTTAAAAATGAAAAACAATGGAGATATTTACCTGGATGATTATTCAGGTTGGTATTCACTAATTGATGAAGCATTTTATAACGAAGATGAGCTTATAAAGGATGATAAAGGTAAATTTTTATCACCAAACAATACTCCAGTTGAGTGGGTAGAAGAGCAAAGCTATTTCTTTCGTCTCTCTTCATATCAAGAAAAATTATTAAGTTTATATGAAAATAATTTCATTCAACCAAAAAGTAAGATGAATGAAATTAAAAATTTTGTTGAAGGTGGTTTAAAGGATATATCGATATCAAGAAAGGGGCTTGATTGGGGAATAAGAGTTCCTGAGGATGATGATCACTCAGTATACGTCTGGGTTGATGCCCTTACTAATTATATTTCAGCGCTAAAATGGCCTGAGAAAAGTGATTTATTTGATAATTTTTGGCCCGGCGATCTTCATTTGATCGGAAAAGATATAGTTCGATTTCATACGGTATTTTGGCCAGCATTTCTTTTATCAGCTGGCTTAGAGTTACCAAAACAAGTATTTTCGCATGGTTTTATTCTTAATAAGGGTGAAAAAATGTCCAAAAGTTTAGGTAATATTGAAGATCCAATGTCTTTAGCTAAAACTTTTGGAGTTGATCAATTAAGGTATTTCTTAATGCGAGAGACACCCTTTGGAAACGATGGGAATTACAGCGATGAGTTACTTATTAATAGAGTAAACGCAGATTTATCAAATGATTTAGGGAATTTATCACAACGTTGCTTGACAATGGTAAAAAAGAATTGCGATCAATCCATTCCTCAAAAAAATAAATTAAATAATGTTGATCAAGAGCTATTGAATTTAGTGGATAGGAAAAAAGCGAGTATAATTAAATTAATGAGTAGCTATCAAATTAGCTCATATATTTCAGAAGTTTTTGAGCTTGTTTCTGACACAAATAAATACTTTTCTGATCAGAAACCTTGGGACCTAAAGACTAGTGATCCTGCTAGGATGAATACAGTTTTATGGGTCTCATGTGAGATGTTAAGAAGAATAGGAATACTTTTGCAGCCAGTAATTCCAATTGGGAGTTCAAAACTTTTAGATTTTCTTAATATTGATAGCGATAAACGTTTAATCAATTTTCTAAGCGATGATTATGTTTTAGAATCAGGAAAGCCAATTAAGGATCCTGAGATTATTTTTCCAAAAATTGATTTAATAAAATAAAATTATTTGATGACAAAAATAATATTAAGTTGTATTAAAGCAACTGTTTAATTTAACGGGGATAATTAATGGATAAGTTTTTAGTCATTGATCTTGATATGGATATTAGAAAAGCAAGATCCCATTTTGAGAGAAAATATATACTTGCCCAAATAAAAAAGTTTAATGGCAATATATCTAAAACCGCTAATTTTATAGGTATGGATAGAACTGCTCTCCATAGAAAAATGAAAGATTTAAAAATTATGCCAAATGAAAGGTATAGAAATATTATAGGTTACTAACCTTAGGGAATGTTATGCAAGTTATAGTTTGTGGCGCAGGAAAAAGTGGATCTTCTATCGCTGAAAAATTATCTCAGTTAGGAAATGAAGTGACAATTATCGATTCATCTTCTGATTTAGTTAAAAAGCTTACGAATAAATTAGATATCAGGGGTGTAGTTGGGCATGGGGCTCATCCAGATATCCTTGAGCGAGCCGGGGCTCGTGATGCAGATATGATGATAGCTATAACGTCATCTGATGAAATTAATATGCTTGCTTGCCAGATTGCTCATTCAATTTTCGAAGTTCCAAAAAGAATAGCTAGAATTAGAGATAAATCATATCTGAATCCATCTCATCAAGATCTATTTACAAGTGAAAAACTTCCTGTAAGTGTTATAATTTCTCCAGAGAAAGAAGTGGCAAAGAATGTTCTAAGAAGGCTAGAAATTCCTGGTGCAATTGAAAATATTCCATTTGTTGATGATAAATTAAAATTTCTGGCTGTTAAAATTGATAGTGACTGTCCGATAATTGAAACTGAAATAAGTGAATTAACAAATCTTTTTCCAGACCTAAAAACTGTGATAGTAGGCTTGCTTCGTGATGGTGAAATACTAGTGCCCAAATCCAATGAAAAACTAGTTGTAGATGATGTCGCTTATTTAGTTTGCCCTAAAGAATTATCAAGAAGGGCGGTTTCAATTTTTGGGCATCCAGAAAAAGAAGCTAGGAAAGTTGTCCTTATTGGCGGCGGCTCGGTTGGGAGCGAGGTTGCCACAATGATTGATAATTTAGCTACAAAAATTAACCTTACTGTTATTGAGCGAGATAATGAGTCGGCATCAAACTTAGCTGATAAATTAAAAAATGTTCGTGTTTTAAGGGGATCTGGTGTCGATAGGGATATCCTTCATGAGGCAGATATAGAAAATACTGAAACTTTAGTATCTTTAACCGATAGCGATGAGACTAATTTTCTTTCAGCAGCCTTTTCTTCGAGTGAGGGCTGTAAAAGATCGTTAGCCCTTCTTAATAATTCTGATTTTCAGTCTTTAATTAAATCATTGAATATAGGAGAATTTATTGATCCTAAGGCTATAACTATTTCTTCAATTCTAAGGCACGTTAGAAAGGGTCATATTAAAAGATTATATTCATTAATAAACGGTAATGCGGAAGTAATAGAGGGTGAGGTATCAGCTTCCTCTGAATTAATTGGACCGTCAATTGAGGAGATGAATTTGCCGCCTGGCTTAAGGATTGGTGGCATAATAAGGAAGGATAAATTTATAATGCCAACCGGCTCTACATTGATAAAAGAAGGTGATGATATAGTCATTTTTTCAAAATCTGAATGTATACATATGGTCGAAAAATTCTTTAGAATAAGTCCTGATTATTATTAGTTTTTTTCTTGCAAACAATAATCAAATCGTATTAGTTAGCGATACTTATGATTATTAATAAGTCCTGTAATTTTTGGGGGTAAATTTTACAGTTCTTTACAAAAAAAGAGCTAAATAAATGTTAAAAAATAACGACACCCCTGATGCCCAAGCCGATATTGAAGATAGATTTGTTAATTTTGCAATTGATAACGCAAAAGCTTTAACTATATTCCTTGTTAACGGAATTAAATTAGAAGGAAATATTATTGCAATGGGGGAAAATTGTTATTTACTTAAAAGAGATGACAATATGCAGTTAGTCTATAAACATTCAATATCTACAATTTTACCATTGGATTCATCAAACTTTCTTGGTTAAAAGAGTAATTTAACAGCAATACTATAATTGCTCTTCTTTTTTTATTCTTTCCCAATTTTTATTTATCTCATTTATAGAATATTTCTTTTTGTCTTTGTTATTAAAAACATGCGGATTTCTTCTTATCATTTTGTTATTTATTGAATTAATAACATCATTGATAGTGAAAGCATTTTCTTCTTTTTTTATTTCAGAATGAAAAATTACTTGGAATAATAAGTCACCAAGTTCATCACATATTTTATTATTTTCATTACTTTCAATAGCCTCAATAACTTCGTTTGCCTCTTCTATTGAATATTTTGCAATACTTTCCGATGTTTGAATCTTACACCACTCACATCCCTCATTTTTATCTCTAAGTTTTTTAATTGTATCTAATAAATTATTAAAACTCATTGCTACTTCTTTACGATCAGTCATTTTTATCCTTTGTGAAAATATATATTTTATTAAAAATCTAACTTTCAGCATAATAGCTTTATTGGTTTAGCCCAGATAAGTTAATTTCTTTTTAGAAATCTTGTTCCATGAAATGAAGATGAGTTTTCTTCCCAACCCACAATATCCTCTCTAACCAATGATCTATTTATTCCAAATAATATTGGAGCTAGAGGCATATCTTCCATAAGAATTTTTTCTGCATTTTTTAATATATTTGATCTTTTAACTGTATCTATTTCATTTTGAGCATTTTTCATTAATGAATCAAAACTTGAATTAGAATATTTTCCATAATTTAAAGGCCCAGAAGATGTCTCAAAGAGAAACAAGAAATTGGAAGCATCATTGTAGTCAGCAATCCATCCAGCATCTCCTACCTGAAAATCTCCTGTTCTAAGATAACTATACAAGACCTTTGGTTCTGATGCCTCTAAAGTAACCCTGATATTTGCCTTATTAAGCATAGATTGTATTGCAACCATATGCTTTTTTTGATCACCCCCGTTTCTGTACTTCAAAGTAAATTGAAGAGGATTATCCTTGGTATAACCTTTGCTTTCAAGAATTTTTTTTGCCTTTAAATACCTCTCTTCTTGCGTCAAATGTCTTTCAGCAACAGGGCTAGAGTATTCATAGTTCTTCACACCCTTTGGAACCAATGACCATGCAATTGTCTCATTAAAGTTTCTTATTTTATTAACTATAACATCTCTGTTTATTGATAAAGAAACTGCTCTTCTTACTAAACTATCGTTGAATGGCTCTAATTGGCAATTAAAAATAAGATAAGTGACAACTAAAATATTATCATGCCTTATATTGTTTGGCATATTTTTTTTTAACCATGAGCTTTTATTCTCTGGGTAACCGCTATTTATATCCAGTTCACCTGCTCTAAACCTTCTTAAGGCTGACTCATTGTCTTCAGTTGGGTAATAAATAACCTCATCAAACCAAACATTACTATTATCATAAAAAAAAGAATTTCTTTTTAGGTGGATATTATCGTGAGCCCTCCATCCAATCAGAGTGTAAGGGCCATTTGTTTCTATATTATTGGGTTTTATCCATTCCTTTCCATAATTCTTTATAATGTGTCTTGGGATAGGGTAGGTCGTATAATGTGTTAGAAGTTCAATCAAGTAAGGTGCTGGATATTTTAGTTCAATTTCTAGTTCATATTTGCCAATTGACCTTACCCCTAGTTCCTCAATACTTAATGATCCTGAGTTAACTTCTTGAGCGTTTTTAATTATATAAAGGAGTGATGCATATTGAGAGGCTGTTTTTGGGTTTAAAACTCTTCTAAAACCCTCCACAAAATCATCTGCAACAACATTTACACCATCAGACCAATAATGGTCCTCCCTAAGTGTAAAAATATATTTTAAACCATCATCAGTTTTAGAATACTCTATTGCCGAACCCTCTATTGGTCTACCAAATGAATCTTTGGTATATAGACCAATAAATAAATCATTTATTATATTACCTTCCCATGCGCCTGTCGCCAAGTGAGGGTCTAGTGTATCGGGTTCGGCACCATTTCCTCTATGTAAAACTTGAACTTCAGTTGCATGAGAGTATAAGAATGGGGTAAAATTTGTTAAAATCAAAAATAAAAACAAAAATATCTTTAAAGAATTATTAATCAATTATTTTCCTTTTTATTAAAATACTATTTTTAATTTCAAATATTTTTTCTGATAAATATTTTGCTTCATTCATGTTATGTGTAACATATAAAATTGGAATACTTTTTTTTAAAGATAAATTTTTTATAAAATTCAATATTATGAATTTCCTTTCCTCATCAACTCCCGAAAGTGGCTCATCGAGTAAAAGTATTGAGGGGTTTCCGATTAAAGACCTTCCTAACGAAATTCTTTTTTTTTCCCCACCAGAAAGATTTTTAATTTTTCTATAAAGAATATTTTCTAAATTAAAAATATTGATTATTTTTTTTAGCAAGATTTGGTCTTTTGATTTAAAGGTTAGATTTTTTATAACATTCATATGCGAAAATAATCTTTCATCCTGAAAGGCGTAACCAATATTCCTTTGTCTAATTGGAGTATTAATTTTCTTTTGATGGTCAAAAATACAATTATTATTAATACTAATCTTACCTTTTTTTGGATTAATAATTCCTGCTATATTATTGAGAATAGTAGTTTTTCCAGATCCAGAGGGTCCATAAATGCAAACTA
>Ga0115006_10003409_pt1 | contig 10785 bp, 10 predicted proteins | sample ArcOceMetagenome_3_FD_88943 | JGI IMG/M metagenome (GOLD analysis project Ga0115006, IMG submission 88943) | Marine eukaryotic phytoplankton communities from Arctic Ocean - Arctic Ocean- Svalbard ARC20M Metagenome | ecosystem: Environmental > Aquatic > Marine > Oceanic | place: Arctic Ocean...
ATGCGCCATTCGTGCTTCTTTGAAATAAAAGCGCCTCTCTCTCTCTCTCTCTCTCTCTCTCTCTCTCTCTCTCTCTCTCTCTCTCTCTCTCGGCCTTGCCCACGGCACCGGCGGAGAACCCTCTCTTGCGTTGCACGCGCACGGAACGTAAAACGTTTCGCGCTCTTTGAACGCCTCAAACATTCAAACATGTGCCACGTACACGCCACATGTTCGATGATGAAGGGGAGGGTTTGAGTGTGGGTCAAGTGATCCACCAGGGTCACTCTTGAGGGAGAAAAAGTGCCCCGGCACAGAGCTGTGCCTGAAGATCCTCGCTCTGTCCCGACCCGCACACGACTCCTTCATGGAGCGAGATGCGAAGGAGTCTGCGCGCGTTCCTCACTTTCGAGTCCACACGCGAGAAGCAGACCCATCCGCATCGCTGTCCTCAATGAAAGCTCTCTATCAGGCCCCAGCATTGTCCAACGCTCCGTTGCCCCCGTCTTTGACCTTGCTCTTTTTGCCATTCGCGGCGCTGTTACTACTACCACCGTCCTTTGCGCCGGGCTTTGGGGCCAGCGTGGTGCTGACAACGTGGCCGCTCATGAGCGGCTTGCCGTCCTGCGTCCCCGAGTCGCCGACCATTTCGGCGATCTCGTCCAGACGCGTCTTTGCAAGAGACTGGCCTTGATGAAAGTCCTTCCCTTTGAGCTGCATGAAGATCCTGACGCGGTGGCCCTTCTCGAGGAAGCCTTTGGCCTGCTTCATTTTGGTATTGAGGTCGTTCTGGTCGATGTGCAAGCCGAAGCGAAGCTCTTTGAGACTCTGGGAGCCCGCATTCTTCTTGGCCGCTTCGCGCTTCTTTTTTTGCAAATCATGCCGCGTCCGGCCTGCATCCATCAATTTCATGACGAGCATGTCGCCTCCGTTGAGCCCCGACACCAGCACGGGACTCAGCTCCTGCACTGCTGCCTCATCCAGCACCCCCTGAACAGTCATCTCCTCCTTGGAGCCATCCTCCTTGATGTACAGCGCCTGCTTGTCCTTGATGGCCCACAGGTCTTTCATTTTCAACTTCTCGCCTCTCGCTACGTTGGTGAAGACAGCAGACGCCTCGTCCCCGCGCCTGCGCTCGATTCTGTCTCGATCCCCGGCGCCCTGCCCGCGACCCGTGGCAAAGAGGCGCAAAGACCCGTGCGGCGCAGTTGCAGCCCCGCCCGGCGCCATCGTCCATGCCGCTCCTCTCGCACGGCCCGCCTGACTCAGCCATGTGCTTTCGCCCAGGCGTCCGCTGGCGGTGGCCAGCGGGTGGGGGGGGCGTGGAAAGGAGGAGCTGGGGCCTTGCGCCATCGGGGGCCTGCAAGCCACAGCGACCGACTCGCCTCGCCCACCCGACGCGCAAACCATGCGCAAGGCGCCTTGCCATGCCCTCTCCTGGCACGTTGGGGCGCTGCGCCCCACCCTCCCCGCTGCGCTACCCCCCCGCAGCATAATCGCTCTTAAAATCGCACTCCTTACGGCAAGGAAGGGCATGGGCGCGGGAGGCGGCGGCAGGAGGGGTGGAGGGGAAGGAGTGAGTCGGCGCTGATCCGATGGACGATGCCTGGCAGGCAGCGCGCTTGCCCTAGCAGGACGGTGGGGCCGCGCCCCCCGGGCGGGAATGAAGCGTCAGCTGCCCGCGTCGGCAGCAGCTGCGTCGTCGGCAGCTGCCGACTGCGACAAAGCAGCGCGACGGCGCACTACCAAGCTGTCGCTGTCCAAGCAGGCGGCCTTCAAGGGCCCCGCAGCTGATGCGGGCCTCCCTGCTGGGCCGGGGGATGTCGCGCGGCCACCGTCGTGCGGTCGGCGTGGGGATGCGAGTGCATGCCACAAGCCCCAAGCCACGGACGCCCGCGGGCACGCGCATTCGGCCGGCGACCAGGTGCCTGCCGCGCCTGCCGCGCCCGCAGCGCCCGCAGCGCCCGCAGCGCCCGCAGCGCCTGCCGCGCCCGGGGCCTTGGGGTCCGACGGTGAGCAGGCGCAGCTGCAAAGTGCCTCTGTGTCCACGCGAGGCCGGGCGTTGCGGGGAGCGGACGGAATCCCCGACATGCTCTGTGCTGAGGCAGCAGATGAAGGCCACCAGACATCGGCGGGGGTTGAGGAGATCCCAGAGACAGATGACGACGATCTGCCTGGCGCATCACAGCCACCGCTAGGCTCACAACACGATGAAGGTGAAGAGAGCGGGCCGGAATGTCGCCCGTCGGCAGGACTAGCGTTCGCCGGTCCAAGTCGCGTGGACTCAGCCGACGCCTCCATTGGGAGACAGCAGGAGCACACTCGCACAGGGGGAAAGCAAGCGCTGGGGGCGGCTGACGAGACAGCTGCGGAGCCTCTCTGCATGGTGTGTGGTTTCGATCTCTCTGGACAAAGTTTGGCACAGCGCGAGCGCCACCTGAACTTGTGCCTCGATCGATCCCAGCATGAGGGCGGGGAGCGCGCAGGAGGCGCCCATCCGTGCCATCAGGTAGAGGATGATCCAGGAGGTTGCTCGTTGAGCCAATTTCAGTGCGCCATTTGTAGCGAGAATATGGCGTGGTGGAGCGAAGAGCAGCGCGCAGTGCACGTAAACCAATGCTGCGACGCCATGCTGCAGGCCAACGCCGCTGCCTCCTCCAAAGGAACCGCAGCCTGTGCAAACGAGCTGGAACGGCGCGAGGATATGGAGGCTTTTAAGTCCCCAAAATCTGCCATTGGTGCAGGTAGAGTGTGCTCAGGAGCGCCCCAGTCAAACATGTTGGTGGCAACCTATGTAAAGGACGTGTTGCGGCAGTTGGGTCTGGAGAGGTATGCTGATGCTCTGTACAATGCGAACGTGCGCGACCTGCGCTCTTTAGCGCGGCTGACGGAGGGCGAGATGCGCCAACTCGGGTTGAGCGTCGGCGCGCGCAAGCGCCTTTTGTCCGAGCAGACCGCCTTGCGCTCCAGAGTGGACGCTATCGGGGTCATTGGGGTGAACAGAGGTTCCGAAAATGCCCGGGCGAATGCTGTCGCTTTCCCCAATCGTGGCGCGGTTGATGATGTCGAGGTAGCCCGGGCCCTTGCTGTGGCAGAAGCGGCGAAAGCGGGGCGCAATGTTGGGGCAGCGCTGCCAAAAGGACCAAGGTTGAAAAGGGTCGGTCAGGAAATTCGTGATGCCATGCCTGAGAGGACAGAGGCAAAGGGCCATCGCAAGCAGCTGTTGCTGACAGCAACTAGGAAAGATGGGTGGGCGGGTGACAGAGTGGATGACAGCGAAGGCTGCTCACAGGTAGCCCTTGCATTGGCGCTGTCAGCGTCCGTAGAAGGCCACATGTCGGAGCGCATGAGGCGGAGAAGAGAGGTGGCGCGAAATCTAGCAGAGGTGTGTTTGTGCGGAGAGGCTGAGCAGAGCGAAGTGGACCTGCTTCTTCTTGAGTTAATTCCACCTCGGTTGCAAGACGAAGACGCGCAGATCGATGGAGGAGCTGGTCTTGTTCGGCACGGAGGTCGGATCGTCCACCACGGGATCTCTCTACCACATAGTCGCTTGTCTTGCTCTTCTCGGGGCCTAGGAGGTGTCGGAAAAGGCGACGATGAGGGCGGCGAGTGCCAAAGTTTGTGGAATCTGTCAGCGTTATGTCCTCCACAGCATGAGGAGCAGGTGGCCCTCTTTTACAACGGGCTTCTCGGTAAGAGATCACTTTCTCAGCTGGAGAGCCGACCACACGTGTTCGATATGTATGGTGCTCAGCCAAGAGGTGCCAACATAGATGAGGTCGTTGGCGGTGACATTGGCGAGGTTGAAATGGAAACTTGCGCTGCCGACGACAAGTCCTGGGAAGAGCAACAGGCGGATGCTGCAGTCCCTGCAACATACCGTCATGATTCGGAGTCTGCTGCAGCTGGGCCAGCTGGCCAATCGGTCTTGGAGTCAGGTACGGCAGGAGTGGTCAGCAGCAGTGCCATGGGGGCTGAGCGCTCAGAACTTGTCGCTGGTACCGATCATGGTTCTCCTTCTGAGGACAGAGTCGACAGACTAGAGGCTGCAAGGGGCGAATGCAAAGGTGAAGATGCGGAAGAGAAGTCGCGCGTGTGCTGCAGTGAAGACGTTGTTGCTGATGCGACCGGTGGAATTGTGCGCCAAGGGGTTGCCAGTGGCACACAGAACGGGCTGCTAGCGTCGGACGCGGCGGACGATATTGTTGTTGCGTGCAAGCTCCCTGGGACGCCTCTCGCTTCAGGTCAGCAGGGCTCACAACAGGAAGCTGGGGACGAATCCGAGTTCTGTGTGCCGGACTCAGAAGACGAAGATGCTGAACCTCAGGCGCAGATGCAGACGAGCCGTGGGGTGGCGAGTGACATGACTATGCATGAGGTGGCTCCACCTGGAAGTGTGGCTGGTGGGCTCGGGAGGGCCGAAGGAGAGGCGGGCGCCCAAGACAAAGGCATGCTTTCCCAGCTGCTGATGCACATGTCAGACAGCGAGGACGAGGGTGTGGGTGAAACAACGGACACTGAGGGCGGGGCATCAGCAAATTGCAGGCAGGTGGCAAGGAAGGAGGCTGGGGTGATGATCGGACACCGCACGCAGCATCCTGCAGTACTGCGAAGGGCCGGTTCTCCTGAAGGTGGAGAAGGAGGTGGCTTGTCGGAAGTGCTTCCCCTGGTCCACAAGAAGCTGCTTGACATGTCACCGCAGACTCGCGCGGCAGCGAAGTCGGCCATTGAACACGCGTTGGGTACAGCCGTAGAGGTTGCCCGTATGTGAGAGAGAGAGGCTCCCCCCACCATCTGCCCCTCCCCCCTTTCCCCCTCTCTTCGGTGCGTGTGCGTGTAGCGGTCGTGTGCATGTGCATTTGTGTGTGTTTGCACGCACATAAGCACTGGCGTGTCATCATGCATATCGTCAAGCGCCGTGCCATCAAAGTCCTTGGCGATTAAACCGCGTACGCGCTCCCTGGCGCGGAAATGTGCAGGAATTCGCCGCAAGCCGTGCGCGCATTGTGGCGCAAGCAGAGGCGGACATCGAACAAATTCGCAAGCGTATGCAACACGATCTGGAGGCCGAGGATGTGGCCCACTCTGCGCGCTTGCACGCCGCGGTCAAAGCTACTTTGGACGATTTGCGCACGGAGGAGAGGGTGATGAGTAACGGGGCATCTGGGGGCTCCAGCGAGGACGACGGCAGAAGCCCGAGAACGACAGAGCAACAAGAGCATGGACGTGATCCTAGAGCTCTGAGCGTCTAGCCGGCAAACACATGTACTGCACTGTATCAAAAATATGCAAGGGGAAGACTGTGAATCACCGTCTTCATCCGCTTGCGAATATCTCTGCCCCAGATCATCACTTGCGCTTGGGCCGTGCGGCTCGCGCCAACTGTTCCAGGCTCCTCTTTAATGCGCTGCCCTTGGCTTTCATCGCCGTCATTTGCGTCTTCACGCAGGGGCACTGCAACTTGACCTGGCGTGCGCACATACGTCAGGCCAAACACCAACACACACCATTCTTTCTGTTGTTGCGCCGTTCGAGTTCACACAACTGTCCGCGCCCCAGCACTCGGGCACAAGTTGAACATGCGTCAATGCAGGCTCGCACGCGAAGTACAAAATAGGAAACGTCCACGTGACGCGTGGCATACAGAGACGATGCCCTGGGACACGCACACCAATCAACCAACCTGAGTAGGGGCCGAAGTCTTGGCACATGCACAATTGTCCTTCATTGCAGCCGCAATTGCTGCTGCCACAATAGGGGCGTACTGCTGTGGTGTGTAGGCGAAGGGGGCGGCAGGAGCCACCTTCACCCCCGGTGCCGGAGCGCCCGGCGGTGCGGGCACAGGCAGCGGCGGCGAAGGCGGCTCAATCGCCAGAACCGGCACGCTCGGCGGGCCCTCCTGTGTCAGACATGTTGCACGTCAGGCGCCGTCCCACGGTCTTTGGACCAGCTGTGAGGCATTGGACGACGACGCCCTCTCGTTTGGCATCCTCTTTTTCCCTATCTGTTGGCCTGCTCCTTTTTCCTCTCTTTGGACATCCTCTTTGTTCCTCTCTGGCATCCTCAATGGGGGGCGGGGGGTCCGCGCGCACCTGTCCAGGAGTGCCGTTTTGGCCAGGCTCACCAGAAAGCCCCTTCACGCCAGCAACGCCTGCTGGGCCCGGCATTCCCGGAATACCGTTGAACCCTGCCGCGGCCAAAAATGTCAACGTACGCGTGCACGCAATCTCGCACTGGACAGAAGTAAGTCACGAGGAGCACGGCGCAAGAGGGTTCGGTTCGTGCAGGCAGTCAGTCACCTGGCTTGCCCGCGGGGCCGGGAGGTCCGGGTGGACCAGGGCGACCAATCTTGCCGTCCATACCACTAGGTCCGGGAAGCCCATCTCGGCCCGGCATCCCCTCATCGCCCTCGGAACCGGGCGCGCCAGTGTCGCCCGGCAACCCGTCGCGGCCGTTCTTGCCGGGAAACCCCTGGGGCCCGGGAGGGCCCCTTTGCCCGTCAGTCCCCGCTTTGCCGTCCAGGCCTGGCGGGCCCACGACACCCGGCGGGCCTGTCTCGCCCGGATCCCCTGGCTCCCCTGCAATGCCCTGGGGGCCCATGGGCCCATCGGCACCTGGGATGCCGGGGAGTCCTGGCCTGCCCGGCGGCCCAGGTGGGCCGGCCAGGCCAGGAGGCCCATCTTTCCCGTGAAGCCCATTATATCCGTCTTGCCCCGCAAGCCCCGGCGCACCTGGCGGGCCAGTAACCCCCGGCATGCCGCGCGCGCCCTGCTCGCCCGGCGGACCCCGCTTGCCCTCCGGGCCAGGCTCCTCGAGCACGTGGTTGATGTGCGTCTCGAGGAGGTTCTCATCCGCCATCAACTTGGCAACAGAGTCTGACATGCCCGCCACCCGGTTGCGCACGCGCACATACTCCGGCAGGTCGAGACGCTCCCCGCCGCCCGCCTCGAGGTGCCGAACCTTGTTCGACAACGCGTCCGACCGTTGGATCAGGGACTGCAGCCGCTCGCGCCATGCCTGCTTTTTTGCCAGCACCGTCTTTTCCCACAGCTTGCGCTCATCTGCCAGACGCTCGTCCGCCCGCTTTCGCTCCGCGTTGAGGCGCACTTGCATATCGTCCTCCGTGTACACCTCGTTTGGGCACGGCACGCCGCTGCCCTTGGCGCAGGGGTTCGGGATCGGACTGTTCTTGCTCTCGGGCTTCGGAAAGACAATCTGCGCGTTGACCTGCACCGGATTCACCGAGTGTCCGGGCCCCACGATGTTGGGCAGCGTGAACTGGGTGCTGCCCTGGTACTGCGTCCCCGCTGCCGAGTTTTGCTGCTGCCACGAGATGGGCACGCCGTACTGCGGCTGGATGAAGGAGCTCATCACCTTGCCCGCCACTTCCTTGGCCAGGTCTGCGCCGCGCTGTGCCTGCTGCCCGAATTCCCCCGCCACGCCCGTCGTCATGGAGCGCGCGCGCTGCGCCGCCGGCTCGAGGCCGGTGCCCGCCGAGACGCCCGAGCCGATGCGCACGGGGCCCGCCGCGGTCTCGATGTCCTTGACGTCCCACCGCGGGTCGCCGCAGTCGCCGCCAGGGCACGCGGCGGCGCCTACCTTTGGGTTCTCCAGGCCCATCGCCTCTGCGATCTTGCGCGCCGCGTCCTCGACCGAGCCCCCCTCCACTGCCGTGCCGCTGATGACGAGCGGCGGCGGCGCGGCGAGGGCGGTCGGGCTGGGGCGCGGCTGCCCCAGCCCGGCCGCGCCGGCGACCACGGCGGCAAGCGCGAGCGCGGCTGCGGCCAGCACCACGCCCGCTGCCGCTGCCGCCGCTCCGCCCCGCCGCGCGGGCTCGCGCCGCATCTCTTCCCGACCGCCTGGCCTTGCTGAAGCGCCGCCTCCCGGATTGTTCGTGGGTTACAGCCCACGAACCATTCCAGCCGAGAACCTTGTAGGGCCGGGGCCGTCCGAGCGAACGCAGCAGCGGACGAAGCGCCCGGCGGTGGCGATGGGGGCAACCTCAAACGTCGAGGGCTCGGGGATGCCCTCGTTTTCGCGCGCGGGGCGCAACTCGAGCAACCGCAACGAGCTCGCGACCGTCAACCGCGTGTTCGAGAGCACCCGCGCCAAGGATGCGCGCGAGCGGCCGGCATTTTCGTACCAGTCGCTGGCCGACACCGCGTCCCGCGCCAAGGACTATGCGACGGACCTGGGCCGCGGCGCCCTTATCTCCTCGTCGCCGCGCCTGGACGACGCGTCGCCCTCGGAGAACAAGGCGAAGGAGGGGCTCGCCTTCCAGCGTATTGTGCGGTGGACGAGCCTGCCCGGCCAGGAGTACGACCCCCACAAGCCGCAGGACGGCGCACGGGCGGGCGCGCGCGCGGCGACCGAGGACAAGAAGAAGGCCCCACAAAAGGAGCGCCCCAACTACTTCTTCCTCGCGACAGAGCGCGGCGCGCCAAACGACTACCTCGAGCAGTTTAACAAGCAAGTCGGGAAGCTGGCACCCCCCATCGGCTACTACAATGCCAAGCTGGACCTGACCAAGCCCGCCGGCCCAAAGCTCGGGTACATTGTGCAGGTCGACCGTCCGCATGCGCCCACCTTCATGGCAGAGACGCTCGTCAACGAGACGCTGGCAAAAAGCAAGAAGGAGCTCACGCTCACCGGCAAGGCTCCTCAGCAGCCTGTCAGCATCACCCCCCGCACGGCCGTCCGTCTGCTGCGCGACAAGAACCCGGCCGTCACAGATTTGTCACAATACTCGGCGCTCAACACGTCCCAGAAATTGCACAGGAAAGTAGCGGAGAGTCCGGTGGTCCAGCCCAGGCAGGAGGACGAGACCAGGCAGGAGGACGAACGGGCGCAGACCGCAGAGCTGCCCAACAAAGAGGCCGTGATGTCGCCCGTGATGCCAGATTCTAAGACGCGACCACGCACCAGCACCCCGACTACGGGCAGCCGGATCTTTGACAAGACATGGGACGCGTCTCACATCACGATTGACATGAAGGGCCGGACCGCACGGAACAAGGGAGAAACTGGCCAGTCTACGTGCACAGGATTCCAAATGACGGTTGCCCAGAGTGCCGATGTGTGGTATAGGCCAAGCTACGAAGTGATGGAAATCACCCAAAAGCGCGTCGCAACGCCCGACCTCACGCGGAGTGGCAAGGATCACGATGACCAAATTCTGCGCCTGGGCTTCCAGCTGCCTGAGACGCTGGCGCAAGCGCCCTACTACTCAGCAGTGCAGTCAGCGATGGATTGGTCTGCCATGCCAAAATGGTACGCCGCCACAAATCTTATGGACAACAAGACTACGGTGCAAATAGACAAGCAGACGGAGCGTCGTTCAATCACACTGTCGGGTTCTGACACGGGCCTCAGCCTCCAATACCGCCATCCAACACGCTCGACTAGCACGATTGCAAGGAAAAAGCATCCAACCTACCCGCATGTCCCCGGGCCAGACATGAAGAAATCTTCATCGGCACATGGCAACGTTGCACCCAAGAGCATTGTTTCACAGCTTGACTACAATCCTTCGCATCGCCTGCAGACCAACCGGACTGTCAACGTGCTGCGCTGGAACAAGATGGGTTCGCGACGCCCCTTAGTGAGATATACACTCACTCTCGCGTGCGCACGCACGCGCACATGCGCCCTTACATGCGCCCTTACTCCCTGCCGCCCATTCCCATATGCACACAACTCCAGACGGCGCACCCATTCACGGGCAGACCAGAGAAGGACGTTAGCGACATTATCTACGACACCCACCACGCGCAGATGGAAATCGTTCGCCCACGACCTCGCTCGCCCGTTGACATGCGCAACCGCATCGGCCGAGAGGGCTGGGGAGGCATTTCTGATGACAGTGCAGCGGGTGGTTTAACAAGCTTCAACTACTGGGATGGCGTCGAAAAGGCCACCAGTAGCCTGCGAAATTTGGACAAGCAAAATCTGCCCAGTCTTGACCGCACCCAGGGACGAGAGGCAGTCGACCCCCGCGACATTTCCAACAGGTGTTTCTTTTGATCCTGGCGCCCACGCCTCCTTTTGTTTGCGTAGGGCGTTTCGTCCGTCCATGGCCCCTGCCTGCCAACCCAAATCTGGACCTCTTATTTTCTTGACTGCCCCGGTGAAACCAAAACAGGGAGGCGCTTTTCTTTGCTTCTACGCTCGACGCGGAAATTAAATCGCCAATTTCAAAAATAGGCCAGCACCATTTCAAGACAGGCAAGAACACAGGCGCACTATGGCATCCCAAGTAAGTTTTAGTCTCTTTCAATCGCCCCAGCACTTTGCTATCACCCGCCATGGTTGTTGCCGGCGGCTTTGTGGCTCGCCCATCACTCTGCATGCCCGGGCTCCCTAGCTATGAGCCCCTCCCGTGCGCCATGCTCAATTTTGACGCACAATCACGCTCAATCTGGAACGCGAGCAGCCGCGCCAGTGCAGCCAGCGCCTGGATCCTGGCTTGTGATGACAGTGATGGTGCAGTGGCTCATAGATATTTCCCGTGCCACCAACACCCCCTCCACCCAAATTTTGTACCAGGGATAATGTGATAGAAGCACATGTCAAGACCCCAAATCTGGACGAGAACCAGCGAGCACTGGAGGCTGCACGAGCCAAAAAGGTGCGGATGCTTAGGGCACAGATACGCGCCAGATGTGTGCGGGTGCTCTCGCGCACGCGCTTGTGTGTGTGTGCGTGTTCGTGTGTGTGCGTGTGCGTGTGCGGTTGTGTGTGTGTGTGTGGGTGGGTCGAGCAGCTCGCTGGTTGTCTTTGTGGAGCTGCGCATGGTACTCTCACGCC
>Ga0115006_10003410_pt1 | contig 10785 bp, 6 predicted proteins | sample ArcOceMetagenome_3_FD_88943 | JGI IMG/M metagenome (GOLD analysis project Ga0115006, IMG submission 88943) | Marine eukaryotic phytoplankton communities from Arctic Ocean - Arctic Ocean- Svalbard ARC20M Metagenome | ecosystem: Environmental > Aquatic > Marine > Oceanic | place: Arctic Ocean...
ATCGATTAATCGATTTTGACCTCTAAAAATCGACGATTTAATCGACTCCTCCAGCACCTCTAAAAATCGGGTCGATTAATCCGATTTAGTTAGGGACCCCTATGCGCCTTGGTGGCATCTGAGTGAGCTGTGCATGTGCTGACATGGTCGCCGTGCAAGTCTAATAGGAATTTCTTGCATCCGCATTTAGCCGTGGGTTGGTTATGGTGGCGGCCGGGGAGTGAGCCTCAGTGAGGAGAGCGCGGGAACCTCCAAAACCTAACGTGGAGGAGAAGAAGGTCTGCCAGAGCGCTGGATCCCAGGCGTCATTGGCTGTCGTCGGCCGGAGAGTCCCGAGCCACGAAAGCGGCTTCCACCAGAGCTCGCGTGGCTTGTTTCTCCAGACCATTCATCTCGACGCGCAAGTTTGAATCCTGTTCCGTCGCCTTGTGCTTCTGGGGCAGATGGAGCTGAAGCTGCTGTTCAAAGCGCGAGCCTGCATATCGCTGACGCAGGGCCTTGAACGAAGGCCAGTAGTGTGTTCTGAGCGGTTGCGTGAGTAGTGATGCGGGCTTTTGTGGGGCCTGGCCTCGCTTGCGAGCTGAAGATGCTGAGTTCGTGGAGAGATGTTTGTTCCCGACTCATCATCATGGTATGGTACAGATGTATATGGAAAAAAACGTTTTTTTTCTTTATTTATATCAATCACGGCTGATTGCACAGGATGCGCTGTAAACGCTGGGGAGCGGCAGCGATGGCCTAGAGGGGACAACGAGCAACGTTTTGGTGGCACGCGAGCGCTGGAACTTCGACGGAATGGCCGCAGGCGCGGGGGAGAGCATCGACGCGCCCGTGCTCGAGGCGGGGGCAGCTCACGACGCAACTCAAGACGCAACCCACGACCTCGCCCTCGCTGTCGCGCTCGGTGGTGTGTCGCGCTCGGTGCAAGACGCGCTGCATGTGCTGCACGGGCTGTGGGCCGACATCGGCGTGCAGCCCGCGGAGCGCCTGCAGGTGTGCCGCGGAATAGCCCTTGACGTGGACCGGGCGCTGCAGGCCAGAATAAGAGCCGAGCGAGAGAGGAAGGAGGAGACGGCGCTGAAAATCCGGCTCAACCTGCGCCGCATCCGGGCTATTTATGCGCAACTCGGCGCTCCGCCCCCCAGCACCGCGTTCGCATGCGACGACGAGGCCGCCGCGGACCATCCCGGCGACGCCCGTGTGCCGGGCGATGCAGAGAAGCCGCAGATGGGGCTGCGCCTGCAGCTCGGAAAGCTCGAGCAGATGCTGGAAGCGGCCGATGCACAGAGGTCGCAGCGGCTAGAAACCTTCACGCGCATGGCAGACGAGCTGCGCGAGCTGCTCCTGGATCAGTACGGAACCCTGGACGAGGAACGTCAGGCGTTTCTTGATCTCTCGGGCGAGACAGATCTGTCCGATGCGCGAGAGCAGCTCCTGCTGAAAGCCATCAGCGCAGGCAAGGCAGCTCGAGACGCACGGGCACGAGACATAAAAAATTGTGCCAGCTCCATGCGCGCATTGCGGGAGGCGCTCGGCAGCGAGCAAGACGAGCAAGACCCGGACACAGAGCAATGGACGCAGCTCGATGCCGAGGTGCAGCCCTCGACAGCGGTTCTAATGAGAGCGAAAGAGCGCCTCGAGTCGCTGCAGGCCCTGGCCCAAGAGCGGCGGGAAGCAGTCGCCGCGCTCGTGTCCTCGCTAGAGAAGTTGTGGTGCCGCTTGGGGACTCCCAGCGCCGATCAAGATGCGTACAAACGCCAGCACGCTGGTATAACCCTGCAGGATATCCGGCATCACGAGGCCACGCAGGCAGAGCTGAAAAAGAAGCTGGCAGAGATGCTGTCTGACCTCATCAACGCCCGCACCGCGCGACTACAAAGCTCGCAGAAGGCGTTGCCTCAAGACGGAAGCCCATCTGCCACCGTTGGCTGGGGAGGCGGGAGGAGAGAAGAAAGTGCGCCCGACTACAACGTCTATGTCGGCGGGCTGCCGCCGCATTTCGACGACAGCAATTTGCGGGAGCTCTTTGCGCCGTGCGGCGACATCTCGAGCTGCAACGTGATCCGCGACAGGGAGACAGGCATGAGCCGCTGCTTCGGATTCGTGCACTTCAAACGCCCCGCCGACGCCGACGCTGCCATCCGCAACATCAATGGCGTCAATGTCGACGGCAAGATCTTGCAGGTTCGCCTCAAGGGCGCTCCGCCGGGCCCCATGCACCGCCCCCCCCCACCAGGAGGCGGCGGGCCGCCGCCCTGGGGGGGGGGCCGAGGTAAGCCGCCGCCGGGCGGTGGCTACGGCCCGCCACCAGGACACCCCCACCACGGTGTGCCCCCGAAGCCCACGCAGCCCAACCCTGCTCGCAACCCCTTCTCTGGTGGGCTGGTCCCCGATGCAGCGTGCGGGCGGATGCGTGCGCACATCTCACACGTGTCTGACGCGTGCGCGTGCTGCAAAACGCAACACAGGCGGCCCTCCGCCCTTGGGAGACCCTCCACCCGACAATGGCGCTATCGCTGCGGCAGCACTTAAGAAACTAGAGGCCGAATTTCCGGGTGCCGAGGCGCGCCGTGAGCAGGGGCAGGGCGTACTCGCGAACAACACGGCAGGGGGGCGAAGAGACAGATGTATGGAGAATGTGGAGGGCGTCGCGGCAACAACGGAGCTCGCGGGCGCCGCCGCAGTGGTCAAACACTACTTCCCGTCCGTGAACCACAAAAACCGTGCGATGTTGCACGGTCATGTGCGCGTCCTGCGAGATTTTGTTCTGTGTGCAATGGGCAACAAGAAAAGTTCGTGGCAAGTCGCGCGCGACCTTGAGCAGTTCCTCGGCCCGAAGGCTGAGGAGTTTGTATCATCCGTGGAGAGCGGGACGCTGGACCTCGGCGAGACGTCGCCTACAGCGGAGAAAAATCTGGAGGCACGTAGAAGCAGAAGCAGATCGCACCCGAGGCGTGCCGACAGGCGATCGCGCTCGCGCTCGCGCTCGCGCTCGGGTGGTGGTCGTGGCAAAGAGAACATGTCTCATTCGCGGTCGAGGAGCAGGAGCAGACGCAGAGACTGGGCGAGCAAGAGCCCAGACAGCGGCAACTATGACCCAGGCAGAGACAGCTATGGGGACGGCCCGGACGCAGCACGGGGAAGAAGCAGGAGCGCAGACAGGCGCAGCCCCGCCGTAGCACAACCGAAGAGTGCACAAGGCATAGAGAGTATCGAGAGTGCCTTCTTCTCTAGACGCCAGAGAGTGCCACGAGACGCAGAGTCCAGGATGATTTGCATAGAGACCAACTATCAGATTGGGCGGTGCAAGGATGCAGCAGGGCTGTGCACACTGATTGAGCATGGTGCGGCCAAGTTCGACCACATCTGTGTGGCCACAGCCTTCTGCAAGCTCCTCCAGCTGCAGGGGTTGCCAGATGGTGGGGGGGAGGAAGCGGAGCTGACGCTGAGATCGGAGAGAGAGACAGAGAGGGAGGGAGGGAGGGAGGGAGGGGTGGGGGGGGGAGAGAGAGGGAGTGCAGCTCGAGAGCTGCAGACGCTGCGGACGCTCGAACAGTTGGCCCTCAAGACCATGCAGGACTTTGAGTGTAAGCAAATTGCCAGCATGTTTCACACCATCGCCAAGTTTAACTACACCCCCTCAGACCCACGGCTGGTTGAAGCCCTCGAACGGCAGGCAGAGGCTGAGATGACCACGTTCAGTGCACAGGGAATTGCAAACGTTTTATGGGCGTATGCGAAGATAGGACGGGCTGGTGGGAATGTTCCGGCACATCAGCTGTCAGCACGGGCCCGTGCTCACAGCACGTGGTATCAGACGCACGCGCGGCAGGGGCCTGGGGCGCAGCTGATGAGGGGGCTGGAGGCGCGGGCGGAGGCGATCGCATTCACGTTTACGGCACAGGAGGTGTCCAACACACTGTGGGCGTATGGGCAGATGGGGCGGGAGCCCGGGGAGGGGTTGATGCGGGCGCTGGATGGGCGGGTGGGGGAGCTGGCGCGTTTTGACCCCCAGTCCTGGAGGGTAGCAACGTCAATGCTGGCGGATTTCACGAAGATGCAGGAGGAATTTGAGACCTTCAAAACAGAGCACGAACATTTGCGGCGCGACTTGGAGGTGCATGGAATTGAAGACGGAATGCCTGCTCTGGGATTTGAATCAATGCTCACTGAGAATGAGGACCTAAAGCAGCAGCTGTCTGGATGGGGCGGAGCATGGACGGGGCTGGATCGCGAGCTGACTGCGAGGGACGTGGCCTCCATCCTTGGTGCGTATGCAAAGGTGGGGCGGGAGCCCGGGGAGGAGGTGATGCAGGCGCTGGAGAGGCGGGTGGAGGCGGTGGCAGGAAGCTTTATCGCGTTTGAAGTTGATACAGTACTATTATCGTATGCGAACTTGGGGCAGCCGCCTCGGGAGGAGCTGATGCAGGTCCTGGAGGGGCGTGTGGAGGTGTTGGTCGGGACGTACACCGCGCAGAATGTAGCAAGCACGCTGTGGTCGTATGCGATGATGGGACGGGAGCCTGGGGCGCAGCTGATGCGGGGTCTGGAGGGGCAGGCGGAGGCGACCGCAGACGCGTTTCAGGCAATCCAGGTGGATCAAACATTGTGGGCGTATGTCACAATGGGGCGGGAGCCCGGGCCGGGGGTGATGCAGGTGCTGGAGCGGAGGGCGGAGGCGCTGGCGGATACGTTGCTTCCGCACCACTTCACCAACCTCTTGTGGGCGTATGCGACGATGGGGCGCGAGCCCGGGACGGGGCTGATGCGGGGGCTGGAGGCGCGGGCGAATACATATGCAGAGGAAATGACTGAGGTGGATTTGCCCAAGGCGCTGTGGGGTTTGTCTGTCTTGGCCATTCGTGCTCCTGAAAAGGTGGTTCGGATGGTGCAGGTGCTTGTGGACCGTCTGGTGGCTCTGGGGTCGGCTGCATGCTTCACTCAGGTTGGTCTTAGCCAGCTCCATCAGTTCTTCCTGTCATGCAGCTTGGAAGAGAAGCTGTGTGTGAAAGCTCTGGACGGCTTGGGGGATTTGAAAGAGGCGTGCCGGAAATCATTTGTGGACAATACCCTCTCGACGTCACGAGCATCTGGTGTTCAGAAGGATGTCAGCATGACGCTGCGCCGCATGGGATTTTCTGTGGAGGATGAGTTCTGCTGCCCAAAGTCGGGATATTCCATCGACATGCTCTTGCACGACAGTGACCTGACAATCGGAGGCGAGAGCAACGGCGGACGGCGCTCATGGGCGCTAGAGTATGACGGGCCTAGTCACTTCTATGAGGCTAGGTTGCCAAATGGTTCGACCCTGCTCAAGCGATACCATCTGCAGCGGCTGGGCTACACCCTCGTGAGTGTGCCGCATTGGGAGTGTGGCTCCCTTCACTCCCCGTTTGGCTGCGGGCTGAGTGAGCAAGAGCGGGAGGAGTATCTCAGAGGCAGACTGTCAGACTGTTGCGCTGGCGAATTGCCTCGATTTGTCTTGAGCGCACAATTGAGCGCACAAGAAGTGCTCAACGAACGCATCATGCATTGCCAGGCTGTTGATCTGGACTCGTTGATCTGGACGCGTGGAACGGACTTTGATCACGTCAATGTTGCCACTGCGATCTGCAAGTCGCTGGAGTTTTTGCCTGTAAACCAACGCACACAGCGCAGACTTGAGGAGTTGGCCTTGCCGTGAGAAATCTGCAAAAGTCAGTCAGCGCCGTAGTATGACTTGCTATTCACAAAGGGTTCGGGGTTCAGCGCTTGGTGTTTAGGGTTTTTAGGCTGCAAACATGAGCGCCCTAGTATGATCTGCTATTCCCAAACTATGCACTGACGTTTGTGAACGCACTTATAGGAAGATGATGAACTTGGACTCTCGACAAATTGCCGACATACTGCATGGTATGGGAAAGGCCCGCTATCGCTCAGACAGTGGCACGTTTTTTGGAGCACTAGAACGTTGCGCGGAGTTGCTAGCCGACAAGTTCGACGCGCAGAATGTGGTCAACACGCTGTGGGCGTACGCGATGACGAAGCAGCACCCGGGAAAGGGGTTGACGAGGGCGCTAGAGGGGCAGGCCGAGTCGATCGCAGGCACGTTCACGGCGCAGGATGTAGCAAACACGCTGTGGGCGTATGCGTCCATGGGGCTGGAGCCTGGAGCGGGGCTGATGAAGGTGCTCGAGGGACAGGCGGAGACTTTAGCGAACACCTTGGATGTGCAGAACGTGACAAACATGCTGTGGGCGTATGCAACGATGGGGCGGATGCCCGGGGAAGTGCTGATTGGGGTACTGGAGAGGAGTTTGGGTCTGGCGCTAGAGGCTTTGACCAAAGCGCGCAGTGCGCAGAAGTTTGATCCGCAGGACAAGCTTGCTTGTAGAGGGGCAGCGGCGGAGGCGGTGGGGAAAGGGCAGGCATCAAGCGTCGCTTCTAGTGTTCAGAGTCGTGATGCAGCTGATCAAGTGATTGAGCTGGTGCGCGCGATGCTGCTGCACATGCGCGATACAGAGGGCAAAGAGTGGCTCGAAACCAGCAGTTTGCAGCAGGCCGCTCACATGCTGCAGGTCTCTCTTTCTATCTCTCGCACTGGCTCGCTCACTCACTTCCCCCTTGCTCGCGCGCGCGCGAACTGTCTCGCGCTCTCACTCGCTCGCTCCTTGTATATTTTGGCGTACTCTTTTATTTCCTCTCAATTCAATTTCACCGTGCACTGCTGCCGATGCTCGTACGTGCGCGCACGCGCACACCCTCTCGGGAAAAAAACAAGATTCATGGCGCACACACATGTGTAGGTATATTCATGCATAGACACATACATGCATTCCGCGCATATGCATACGTACATATCACGCACACGCGGTGTGGCGAAGTGGAAGCCTAGCCTCGCGTGCATACATACATACATACATACATACATACATACATACATACATACATACATACATACATACATAGATATATGCATACATACATACATACATACATAAATACATACATATACATACATCTACATATATATGTACACATACATATACATACATATACATACATATACATACATATACATACATATACATACTTATACATACTTATACATACATATACATACATATACATACATATACATACATATACATACACAAAACAAAACGCACACACGCGTGTATCTGTGTGTTTGTGTGTACAGATGGACGAGAAGGATAAACATCATGAGTGGCGGAGGCTCTGTAGAGAGCTCCGGGCGCAACACGGTAAACTGACCCATTTCCTGCAAAACAACTACAAAACGGTGTTTGAATTTCGCTCGTGTGACGGCAACAAAACGGAAATCCGCCTCGTGCCCTCGGCACGGGATGGTAAAGGCGTCGGCATAGTGGGGCAGGCGGAGGAGGCGGAGGAGGCGGGGACATTGAATGGGCGGCACCTGGCAACCATACTGTGGGCTTATGCGACGATGGGTCGGCAACCCGAGGATGGACTGATGCTTTGGCTAGAGGGTTGGATCATCGCGTTGATTGGGACGTTAACGGCGCAAGATGTGGCCACCATGCTGTGGGCATACGCGACAATGGGGCGGCAGCCAGGGGACGGGCTGATGCCGAGGCTGGAGCGGCGGGTGGAGGTGGTCGTTCGGTTATTTACTGCGCAGGATGTGGCGAAAGTGTTTTGGGCGTATGCCAGGATGGAGCGGGAGTTCGGCGGGGGCATGCTGCGGAAGATGCAGGACCGGGCGAAGGCGGTGGCGGGGATGTTTGATGTGCAGAGCGTGGCCAATATGCTGTGGGCGTATGCGACTGTCCATCACTCCATGATCGTCACTGGCGACCCGTCGAACGACGATGGGTGTTTGCAGGCGCTGAAGAGACGGGTGGAAGAGTTGGCGGGGACGTTGAAGGTGCAGGATGTGTCCAAGACGCTGTGGGCTGTATCGGTGTTTGCCAATGGAGACCTCGCAGTTTCTACACGCTCCCCGGAGGTAGTTCGGATGGTGCAGGTGCTTGTGGACCGTCTGGTGGCTCTGGGGTCGGCTGCATGCTTCACTCAGGTTGATCTTAGCCAGCTCCATCAGTTCTTCCTGTCATGCAGCTTGGAAGAGAAGCTGTGTGTGAAAGCTCTGGACGGCTTGGGGGATTTGAAAGAGACGTGCCGGAAATCATTTGTGGACAATACCCTCTCGACGTCAGAAACATCTGTGAGTAGGAAGCAAGTGAGCATGGCGCTGCGCCGCATGGGATTTTCTGTGGAGGAGGAGTTCTGCTGCCCAAAGTCGGGATATTCCATCGACATGCTCTTGCACGACAGTGACCTGACAATCGGAGGCAAGAGCAACGGCGGACGGCGCACATGGGCGCTAGAGTATGACGGGCCTAGTCACTACCTTGCGGCGTCTTCGAAGTTCGTTTGCAAGCTGCCAACTGGTTCGACCTTGCTCAAGCGATACCATCTGCAGCGGCTGGGCTACACCCTCGTGAGTGTGCCGCATTGGGAGTGGTCTGCGCATGACCAGACTGAGCAAGGGCAGGAGAAGTATCTCATGAGCAGACTGCCAGAGTATGGCGCTAGGCAGTGTGCTCACGCTAGGTTAGCAGGAACGAAACGCGCGCATGGCAAGATGTCTGCAATGGCGACAGCCGCTGCGCCAGATCCGGTGCCTTTTGGGTGGCAACAGAGGGTAGACAGCTCCTTGAGTTGCTGTCATTCTTCCTATGTAAGCAGTTCGTCATGTTTGGACTGCTTGCGCGCAGCGGTCGCTGGGCCAGAGCCGCTGCCTTTTGGGTGGGAACAGAGGGTAGACGCCAGGGGCAGGACGTACTACCAAGACAACGCAACAAAGACCACTACGTGGAAACGTCCTACCGCTGCAGCAGCAACTACTCAAGCTCCTGCGCATCCTGGCACGGCTTCCGCAGTGCAGCAGACACAATCATTGCCGTCTCCTCCTGACGTGCTGCCTCCAGGCGTTTCAGCAATGGAATTAAGGGTGGACCCGGCGACAGGCATTGCATATTTCCAGTCTTCCGCAGTGCAGCGATTGCCGGTTTCTGCAGTGCAGCCGACACAGCCATTGCTGTCAGAATGGGTACAAAGGGTCGGGTAACACCACCAGTGCACTGGGCACTCGGCGCCCAGTATACGGCAGCGAGTACTATTCTTCCACGCATTGTTGGCATCACGACACAGGGGTGCCGTGTGCGAAGGGAGGAGACTTGACGTTGTGTGTGAAGATGCCGCGACTCGCACACATTGGGGCTTCCCATTTCCAGCTCAGCTGTGTATGCTTCCTGAATGAGCAAGCTAGACTAGATTGCTCGTTGCACGTCTGGTCTGTGACGACCTCAGGCCAGAAGACCGCTCCACAGCTTCGGCTGCCGGATGGTGCCTGTCAGACGCAACTAGATCATCGGCTCCTGCTCTCTTGCTCTCGAGACGTATCCTATTCTGCGAGGCCGTTGCATGCTGAGCGTACATTTTTGTTTGCCCTGCTGGAACATAAATTACTGAACAACTTCGCTCCATAGTCTACGTTTGTATTATACCTATCGGGCTCGGCGTCAAGAAGCGCCTCCTTGCACTTGAGAACGAGGTCGTGCGTCCAGCTTAAGTCCTCGATGACCTTCTTGTAATCCCAGGCTAGCGAGCACAATACACGGCGGAATTGGCCGTGGGGTCGGTGAATAGCAGGGGCTCAGATGGTAGAGCAGGCATCACTGGGTTGGTCTTCGTGACCATGTTGATGAGCTCCTGCGCAGAGAAGATTTGCTGCTGAGCAAGACCAGCTTCTTCCCGTCGCCACGTTCCCGTCGGACACGTTTGCGGCGCTTTTCATCCACGAGGCAGTGCGCGTGTACGGCGACCGGCTTGTGTCATAGTGTGTGTGTGTTTGTGTGTGTGTGTGTGTGTGTGTTTGTTTGTGTGTGTGTGTGTGCGTGCGTTTGTATACCTGGTATGGAGGCCACACTAGGACATCTCGAACACACTGTCAACAGTCAGTGCCCAAGTGCATTTGCGTATATATACATTATATGTATGTATGTATGTATGTATGTACGTATGTATGTATGTATGTCTGTCTGTCTGTCTGTCTGTCTGTCGGTATACCCTACACCCTACACCCTACACCCTACACCCTACACCCTACACCCTACACCCTACACCCTACACCCTACACCCTACACCTTACACCATATTGCTGTTCCTCCTCCTCCCCTCCTCCTGTCCTCCTGTCCTCCCCCCCTGCCTCCTGTCCGTCTTCCCTCCCCCTCTCCACCTCACATCCTGCCCTCATATCTTTTTCTGTTCCTTGTACCGCCTGGCCCTCAATCGCGGTGTGTGTTTCTCTCTCTCTCTCTCTCTCTCTCTCTCTCTCTGTGTGTGTGTGTGTGTGTGTCAGTGTGTGTGTGTGTGTGACGTCAAGTCAGGGGACGCTTACGTTCAACCTGCTTCTGGGGACGACATGGCAGTCACAAAGGCTGGCCCCGAGCTCTTGGTGACTAAATCGATGCACGTGAATGGTACATCGCTACGGCGCAAGGCCTCGGACCCTGCATCCAAGGAGTGCACCTCCGAAGATATGGGATTAAGGATTAACCAGCTAGGGCGCCCATTGGGTGAAGATGGTTTACTTGACAATCAAGGTCACCCGTGGAATGTCTGTGCTCTTTTTATTCGTGCCTCATGCTGTACAGGCAGCGAACATTGCTAGGCAGCTCTTCTCTGCACGAAGAGGGCTCTTAGCGCGATTGCGCTGCGCCGAGAAGGAGGAATCCTGGGAGATGGGGCGTGTGTTGGCAT
>Ga0115006_10003411_pt1 | contig 10784 bp, 7 predicted proteins | sample ArcOceMetagenome_3_FD_88943 | JGI IMG/M metagenome (GOLD analysis project Ga0115006, IMG submission 88943) | Marine eukaryotic phytoplankton communities from Arctic Ocean - Arctic Ocean- Svalbard ARC20M Metagenome | ecosystem: Environmental > Aquatic > Marine > Oceanic | place: Arctic Ocean...
CTCCCTCCCCCGCGTCATGACCGGCCCAACCCGTTGGCGATCCGGCTACATCCACGTCGACGATCTCTCCCCTCTCTCCCCTAAAATAGGGGTATTCTCCGCCAACATATACCTCCGTAATCCCCCCCCAACCTCTGGGTACCCTAACGTTAAACTCCCCCCCGGATCCCTGTCCATATGGCCTCTTAAATACACCCGTTTACAATTCTACCTGAACGCCCCATTCCTTTCCCTTCTAACAACCCTATCCTCAACCTCACAGTCCATCCTCCGTTCCCACCTTGGTACACCCGTGGTTATAGAACCGGAGGAGGGGGACCTCGTTTTACTTTGCGTTCAGAGACCCCACGCTGTGACTGGATTCAGGGAGGGGACGAGGGTTAGCGTGCAGGCTTTTCTGGAGAGGAGAGAAGAGGGGGAGATTGTTGTAGGTGAGGGAAGAGCGAGGGACGGAAGAGACGACACCGACTGATGGAAGGAGGGATGGAGCGAGGATGTAGACAATTAGAGCTAGAGATGCCTCTAACGTACTTTCCTCTTGCTTCGCTTGCAACCCCCTTGCTTGTCGCTTCGCTCATCACAGAATCTTAAAAAAGGCTCGTAGGCTAGATAGAAGTAGTATTTTTGTATCCTTATTCCTCTCGACGTTTACTTTAACAAATGTTCCCCCACCACTATCCATTCATCCATCCCCCTCCCCCGTGTTACCTTTTCAAGTCCGCCATTAAGTTGAGTAAATCATCACTTCCCTTAACAACCTCTGATTTCTCCAGCAAACTCCTAACGTACTTCAGTCCACTGGGGCTAAAGTTCGCAACGCGGGTCAAAAGCTGGACGAGGTTCTCCTTGCATACCTCCCCGGAATCCTCCTTGAACACCTCCTCCAGGATACCCTGCAGAGGCTCCCCACCAACAACCTGCTTCGCGACTTGATCGTTCCCCGCGAACATGGTAAAGAATATGTCCCCCGCGGTCTCCGCGACGCCCTCCACCAAAAGGCTGTCTGTCAAAACCCCCCTGAATCCATCCCAAACTTCGAGCCACATGTTCCCCCCCATGTCCCCCTCCGCGCTAACAGCGCAACCCAAAAGAACGCACGCGTGCTCCTCGTAGAAAACCTCGTTACCATTCACGAAATCAAGGAGCCCCTTCGCGACGTCCAAACCAGGCATTCCCTGGATGGTGTACTTCAACCCTGATGTCCCTCCAATGGCAAGGTTAGTGGAGGAGGCAAGGCTCTTTCCAGACCCCGATACCCCCCCCCCCAACCCTAGGAGGTTGACCCTGTCCACCTGTTTCATCCCAAGTAGAACGTCGAGGAACAGAGGCAGGAGCCTTTCCATGTCCACCCCGATCACAGGAGCTAGGTACGCAACCCCCACCTTCTTCACCTTACCCGACACGCCCTTGTGGAAAACCTTCTCGATAATACCGACGAACGCCTCCCTGATTTCGTCAGTAACTCCCTCCTCGCTCCCAAGCACGACGCTTGATACAACCAAAAGCTGAGCCTTTGACTCCCAGTAAGTGTCGTCAGACGCCATATTCTGGAGGGGTTCAACGAACTTACCAACCTCGGATATCCCTCCTCTCAGGAAAGCCTCCCCAAGCATAGCGACAGCGCTCGCCCTGACCGACGGCGACGACTGTCCCAGTCCGATGATGCCGTAGTAAAGGTAAAGGTCCATAACCTCACCGTCGAACGTCGCGGGGTCCTCGATGCTTATCAAGGACGATAATGCGGAGACGAGGTCGGACTGCGTACCCGTGACCTCGGTTAGTTTCTTGATTGCCTCGACGTGAGACGGTCCCGACGGGACTGCGTAGGAGTAGTAGAGGCTGAGGAGGGAGTACCTCTTCGATTGGTCCTCCGCGATCGTTTCGCAGACGCCCTTAAGGGCATAGTTCGCGAACAGAGCGGATGCAGCGGGGGGCTCGACCTTGAGGATGCAGTGCCCTATGGAGGCGTAGGAGTCAACTGCCACCTTGAAGGCGTTGCTGGAGGAGGACAAACCGGTGGTTAGGGGGGAGAACAAATTGCTGACGATCCAAAAATCATTGGGCGTCTGAACGACGGCCTCCGCGACTTTCATAGCGTCGTTGTAAACGGAGTAGAAGACCTCCTCTGACGCAGATACCGCAGCCTCGTCGCCTGAAACAAGCGCGGAGGTGAAGGAGCCGACGTCGTCGAAACCGGAACCAGAGAGGGCGTCGTCGAAGATGTCCTGTACGCCCCTCTGCATGTTGGCGACCTGGGCTGAGAAGGACTGGGTCTGGGGGGGGGAACCTACGGAGCTACCTGCGCTGGCTACGCTGCTGTTAAGGCGGGCTGCCATGGGATCCTGGCTAGCGCGGAGCTGGGCGATGTTCCTGTCGGACTGCTTTACCTCGATCCTCTCGACTGTTACCTGGGGTACCGGGGCCTCCTCCTCACCCATTGGCTTGGGTTGGTGAGGGGCACGGGAACCGGAGAGGGAAAGGGAAGAGAAACGCTCGGGGTCGACGGACTTCTCGAGCTGGAGGGTGGCCTCGTGGGTGCCTAGCTCGGCCTCGAGGGCGGCCTGGGTTGTTGTCTGGTCCGGATGCTCAGTGAAGTTACCGGTTCGAAGCTTGTCCTTGACTACCTTGCTGCCAGTGGTTCGCATGTAGGCGGGGAGCTTCTCGAGGGGGGGCCTCTTGGCGACCTCCTGGACCTCCCTCTGCGTAAGGGCCTGGTATATCCTCTTGATGAAGGAGGCAACAGCCCCGTCCTCACAGTGGATTATGGCAGTTACCTCGTCCTGGGTTATCATGTCGAGGCCCTGCTTGCGGAAGAACTTTAAGAGCTGGCCCCAGTTGTCCTTCTTGACCCTGATGGCGGTGCCGTTGTCGTAGCTGTGCATACTGATCCCCCTAACAAAGTAACGGGAGAAAATCTCAGCAATTAGAAAACCATTGGAGAAGTCACGCTTGGGGTTCTTTATCGAGTAGGCCAAATCCAAGGACTGGATCCAACGGAGGACTTCCCGAGAGAGGGAGTTCGGGTTTCCGGACATTTACAAGCTGTGGGAACGGGGAGTTGCAAGGGCTGGGTTAGCTATGAGGGGCATGAAGGTTGTGGGGCGTAAACAACTGCCGTTGAAGGGGTAGTATGATATCACAGTGGCCGGAAAGAAGGTTCAAGTTGTCAGGAGTGGCCAGGGGATTGGGGTTACATGAAGGTTATCGAGCTGTTAAGGAACGGGTTTGACATGTTTTTGTCATGTTTCGAGTGTTTCAGGGTTTATGGAATTGACCTTGTGACGACGTGGGCAAAGGTTGGCCCAAGGGCGGAAGGGTAAATCCGAAAAACGACAATTGACTCACACCCAACAAGTTTTAGTTGCCGTTTGTGCTTGGAGAGACCACTCTTATACTTTCCTTCTTTGACATTCTCTAAGGCCGTAATTGTAATTATCTTTCCGACTCCGGCACTTATCGTATACTTGGATCCCCAAATTACGCCGTAGGAACTTCAAATAGTGTCGTCCTTCCCCCCCTCACCCCCCCCACTTCTCCATCGACACATGGCAAACCCTAACCATTACTTTCATGAGCGCTCCCAGCGCTGGCAATCGTCATTGATGGATGAACTTGCGGTATTACGGATAAAGAAGAATAATGCTGCGATCGAGGAGTGCACGTTCAGGCCAAATGTGAGGCAGCTCTTTGTCGGGAACAAGGGTATGAACCATGATGATACGAGGGACGACAGAACTGAAAAGCGCCTCTTTAACGCGCGGTGGAACAGTGACGAAAAACGCTCCCATCGGGGTTCCAAGGTCGCCCAGGCCCGTTGTGAGGAAATGTACAGGGAGGCATCCTCAAAGTTCCAGATGATTGACTCCATGCACAAGGTCAGCCTCGAGCAAAGGAACAAGAATGATATGCAGGAGTGCACCTTTCGACCATTTGCCCACGTTAAGAAAAGTGAGGTGGTGAAGAATGACGGTATCAAGGAGAAGGTGAGTTGAAGAGATGAGCGAAGCAACAGTTTTAATATACTCTTGACTAAACAGTCCCTTTCGTGTGCACCCCCCTGCCCCCACCCTCTTCCTCCTCGTGTTCTTTGCAGCTGCAAGTTAAGGGAGAGGGATTCAAGAGCGAAGGGAAAGAGAACAACCAAAAGGACTCAACCGACACCCTGGAGAGGCTGACCTACAACCCTGCGGCACACCTTCCGCCTTCTAAATCGCCGGGAAAGACACGATGGAATTCCGGTGCCAAGCTGACGAAACAGGAGTTTGAAGCGTCCTTCCTCCACCGTCAAAACCTTTATGCAGAGACAAAGGACTCCCGAGTCAACCAGATTGCTGAGTCTGTCGAGGAAGAGATGTCCAGGCCTGCTAGAGGGAAGGGACATTGGTTGAAGAGCTACGCCACTTGCAAGGTAAGGTGGCGGGAGAAACGGGGCTAGGAGCTAAAAGCGCTATTATATTAGAATTAGAACACAACTAACACCTCTCTCTGTCTCTCGGCAGAGAAACGCGGAGGGTTATCTAATGAAGAACCCCAAGGGCATCGTCAGGTTGAGGTCCGACAGCTACTGGAACGTGCCCAAGTTTCACGATTCTAAGGAGAAGAGTGTTGGTCAGGGGCTTCTTTATATACCCGAGTTTGATGAGAGAAACGAAATGAAGGATGGACAGGATGGCACCAACAAGATGGGAGTAGCAACGGGCAGTATCTGGAGGGAAGGCTCGGGGGGTGCTGCAAATAGCCAAGTTTTATCGACTTCGAGGAATAGTGCTTGGGAGGAGCAGGACGAAGCAACTCTTTTGGTCCATCGCACGGGGAAAGGGGTGAGGCAGATACTCGGTTCTCCACCCGGGGGACGAGTAGATGCTAACGCCCTGTCTGACTTTATTGAAGCCAGCCTGTGGCATGCGGAGATGGAAGAAAGAGGGGGGGTCATTAATGAAGGAGGCAAAGACAAGATAAGGAGGTGAGGGAGGCAGAGCAAGGAGTAAAGCGACGAGCGAAGGCAGTGAACTGCCTGATGCTGGTCTATGCAATACGCTAATTCTCTCTACTCGTCGCTTCGCTCATTGCAGATTCGCCAGGGGGTTCGAAGCATGGGAAACGGGGGTTGAGGGGTGGATATGGGTCGTGAAGGGGGTAGAAAAGAACAAGAAAGGTAGCAAGGACCATGAAGCAGAGTACAATAAGGGCATCTTGGGAGCGGAGATTGGAGGGGACGAGCTCAAGGCCGGCTATAAGATAATGCTCAGGCAAGACAAGGCAGGGAGCGGAAGGGAAGGCAACGGTGATGAAGATTTGGCTGACGTGGTCGAATGGATGGCGTGGGTATCAGGAAGCGAGGATGGGGGTGTCAAAGGAAGTGTCCTCAGGGACGTGGTGCAGATTTATGGGAGGGGAAAGAAAGAGACCGATGCCATCGAAAAGGTCATGGCGGACGTCACAAGGGTCGACGAAGAACTCAAAGACAGGGGGGGCGGCGTCCTCAAGTTCTTTGAGGCTGGAAAGTTGAAGGAGGATGAGATCATCAAATGCATTAAGGAGATTCCTCCGATAGCTAGGGTCGCTGAGAAGGAACGATTTAGGGCTGAGGCCAATGAAGTGGGGTCCACTGGTGGGGGCTCTAAAGCTCTATCTTACATTAAGCACACCACGGGGAAAGCAGCCAAAATGTCTCCATCAACAGGAAGGTACAGGTGAGGCGGAGGGAGGATCGAAAGACGGGAGGAGCGAAGGCAGCCAGCGTAACAAGCTGCCCAATGCTGCTATATACGATAAACCAACCCCCCAAACCCATCGCAGCACGAGGTCGTCGGAGCTGAGACGTCAGAATTCGCATGAGGGAGGCGGCAAGAGAAGGAGGACGGGGAGCACGCCAGGGAGAACTCCAAAGGGAGGAGAAGCATCAGCGCCCAAGGAGACTCCCAAGGGAAGTACACCTGGCAGTGTCGAGGTCAAGATCAAAAGTCCCGACAGAAAGGGGACCGCGACAAGTATTGCAAGTCCGACTAAGAGAATAGATAGTAGAGTTAGGAGATCGCTAGCGACGCACGAGAGTTTCGTTTCGTCTAGCACCAAGGCCCACAGGGGAATCTCAAACCAGCTGCACCAGACGAGGCAGGAACACAAGAAGGACGGACTTTACGACAGGATCATGGGGAAGTTAATGGACGATAGCTGTGTTGGGCTTCCGGAGGACGCTGACAAGAGCGGAGAGGGGGTTAAGAGCTTCGTGAGCAAGCTGGGACTTCATGAGGACGAAAAGAGCGAAAGGAGGAGGAGGGAGAAGAGGGAGAAGAAGAAGGAAAAGAAGAAGAGGAAAAAAGAGGAGAAAAAGAAGGCAAGAGAGATGAAGGTGGAGGGTGTTAGCGAGATAGAGGATGTCAATGACGACGAAGAGGAGGGGTGGCGGAAGGAAATGGTGGAGAAGGAGAAAAAAATTGAGTTCGACGAAAAGGCAAAGACTGTCGAGGCGCCCAAAGTCCTAATGGTCATGTCGCACAGTAACGAAAACCCCTTCCAAAAGCTTCACATTCAAAGGGAGACTGTGGCCGACGTGAAGAGATTGGTGAAGATGGAGAGGGAAATAGGGAGGAGGGTCGCGGAGGAGGAGGACAAGAAAAGGCTTGAGGAGGAGATGTTGGAGTGGTCGATGGGCAGGGCGGGGGGCTTCGACGCCCCCGTTCTGCACCAGACGAAGGAGTACCAAGAGAAACTGACCAATAGACTCAACGTGCCTCTGGAGAGAAACAAGTATAAGGGACCTCCGGTTGTTAGGAAAGGGTACGAGAACATGGCGGGGAGGCAAAGGCCGAACCCCGAAATCCCTGTGGTGCCGGAAGCCAAATTCAACAAGAAAATGACGCAGAAGGAGTGGTTGGAGTGGAAGAAGATTCAGGACGAAAAGGTGCTGAGGAACAGGATCGGCAAGGAGAGGATGCTCAATGAGGAGATTGCGGAGCAGACGAAGAAGTACAGCGTGAGCGACGCTAGCAGGGTCATGCTGAGGCCTGAGATGGAGCCCAGCGAGGGTTACGGGAAGGGCGCGATATTTAAGGAGCTGTATAAAGAGGGGGTGACGTATGTTATTGATAAGAAGCACGAGAAACCGAGCGAGTACTTGCACAAGCCAACTGCGCACCTCGAAAACGAAGTCACCCAGGAGATCCTGTCCAGCAGGAAGGGCTTCAAGAGGGACGTCAACTATTACACCAGGCCCAGGGCAGAAGCGGAGCCGGAAAAGCCCTCGTTCCAGCCTGAGATGCCAGAGAAGAGCAAGGAGATCATTGAGAGCGACCCTAGGTTCATGGTGCCTTACGACGTCAGGGAGGGGAGGAGGGTGGACAAGTGGGTGGAGGAGAGGATGAAAAAGGCGGAAGAGGAGAAGGAGACGAGGAGCGGCTTAGAGGTTTATGGGGGGAACAACCACAGGAGGGGTAGCGCGTTGCTATTGTCATTCCCGAGCGGAGGGCAATAGGAAGGCAATACGATTTTGACAACGAACGAGCGGATTCTGCTTTAATTACAACTGACCCTTATAGGACACGGTTTTCTTGGCCCTCCCGCCCCTCCTGCTCCTCCTCGCAGGCACCTTTTCCGCACTCTTCCCCTTCCCCTGTTTCTTCTCCCTCCCACCACCCCCACCGCCATTGTGCATCTTCTCCGCTTTATCCCTCATGCCCTTCAAGAGATCTTGATGCGCCTTCTCTAACCTCTTGTTCGCCTCCTTATTAAATGGCGCGGCCCTCCTCCTTCCAGGACGATCCCCGGGCATGGAGTGGGAAGGCTTCCCCTGAAGACGATTTATGTGGTTTTTAATGTGCACTGAGTCCCACACCTTCTGTTTCGCTTCGGTGGATTCGGCTTTGCCGTAAAAAGATGATGGGTGCATATTCTTTTGCATTAAATCAACCAGCTAATTTTTAGCCTTGTGGGGAAAAGCAATTTTGGTCTCATCCTCAACCAGCACTGGCATTATCGACGACGCCTTTCCCTTCGTCGCGATAAATTTAGTCTTCAATTTACTGTAGAATAAAGCTGTTGAAGATTTAAAGGTTTGAAATACATAGCTGGATCGACCTTCGTCTTGCAACAAGGATCCTAAATTGTGAACTTCTAATGATGCTTCGCGTGTCAGTCGTCGTCCTTTCAATAACCTCCTGGTCTATCGTTCCGTCTGCCGCGTCAACTGTCCCATAAAGCCCATCCCTATCATGCTCCTCCCCATCACGCCCCTTTCCATCATTCCTCTCCCCATCCCACCCCTTTGTTTGCGGACGTTTCGGACGACTGGCTCGAGGCCGAGTTATCGATCAAAGCTTTCGATGGCATGTCCACGCTCGGACCGGCTCAGGTCGTCCGCGCGGTGGTTCGTTCCTTGCAGTACAATGACACGCCTGCACCAAATGCAGGCCTTACCAGAGTTTTTGACGCTTTCACTTGGGAGTGCCGTAAAGATATTGCCCATCGTACCGATAAGCCCGTCACCCTCGACCGGTTCGTAAAATTCGGATCCCTCTCCCCCAAGCTCAATTACTTTGCCGGAGCTTCAGAGGTGGAGTTTGTGGAGGCAACAGAGATAGACGCAAGGCCTCCAACACGGGGCGCAACGAACAACCAACCAATCCGCGTCCACGGTTCCGCCGCTCTTGCGGTCGCTCACGCGTCGGGTATGGAGCGCTCTGGCGTCGCGTCTCCTCCAGTTCGTGATTTTATAGTGTGCTTAAGGTGAGAGGCAGATGAGGAGCGAGAGGGACGACGGCTGGAGCGAAACGGCAGCAGCTATATCACCCACCACTATAGCTAACAAATTCTACTTGTCGCTTCGCTCCTCGCCCTCAGGCAGGAACGAAGACCACCAAGGAAGGGGGAATCGCTCGTTAACGAGGTACTAGATTGCGCGAGCTTCGCGGGGGACGTACACCTCGAGTCGTAGCATATTTGGGGCGGGGATGACGGGGTGTAATAAATGGAAAGAATTTTTCCCTGCCTCAAGTTGTGTGCGAATTTCTGCAACTGCTAAATAACACAAAATAAATCTTTCAAACCAGCACAAAAACAGCTCAAACATGCCATCCAAGTCCCCCGCAAAGTCCAAAAAGTCCGGCAAGTACGTAATCCCCCCCCTCCCCCATCCTTCCCGCCCCAGAATGTCCTTGACACCATCAACCGACGATCTTAGTCAAGGTTCTTAAAATCTTTCCTCTAACTCCAACCCGCTTTGATAACACGTCACAGGACTGCCGCGAAGAAGTCCACCCCAAAGGCAAAGGGCGCGGCCCCCACCCGTGTCTCCAAGCGTCTTGGCAGGTCCACCAAGGCCTTCAAGGGTTCTTACAAGGTTTAAAACAGACCCCGACCGTTCGGACGGCCGACAAGATGGCTCGTCATGCGGAGAGGAGAGAGGAGAGAGGAAAAAGGGTGGGGGGAGGGGGGGAGGGGTTAACACAGCCCCCTGCGCTTGCGAAGCCTTGAGAGTGTGAATGTATGAAAGGGAAGGGCAAGAAAGGGGAACGAAGAAGTGCCTGGATGGGGAGGGAAAGCGGGGAGGGATGGCACGTCATCCCGAACCGCGAGTGAACAAACCACCTGGAGGGAAGAAGACATTGGGGGATTGAAATCTCGGTTGTATTTAATTTAAGGGAGAGAATCGTTTCTGTTGAACGCCCTTCTATGGACTTTTACCTTTTTTCAAAGCGCGACGAGTGGAAGGTTGTTGATGTAAGGGTAAAATCCCGCAAACCAATTCAATTTGTATATTGTAACCCAGTTGTGTTTTCCGGATTAGCAACCCCCCACCCGTTCCCCTTCTCCCCTCCTCCTCCTCCTCCACCTTCTCTCATACTTCTTATCCCTCGATCGCGCTAGCGCCGGAGATGATCTCGATGAGCTCCGTGGTGATCCTCGCCTGCCTCGCCCTGTTGTACTGTAGCGTGAGGGAGTCCACCATCTCCCCAGCGTTCTTGGTGGCGTTCTCCATGGCCGCCATACGGGCCGACTGCTCCGACGCCGCGGCCTCCATGAGGGCGTGGTAGAGTTGGGAGCAGAGGAGGTACTCGGAGAGGTCGTCCAGGACCTCGTTCTTGATGTCGGGCTCAAACTCGTACTCCACCATGGCCTCGGACTCGCCGGTGGAAGCCATGGGGGTGAGGACCTTGTAGACCTGCACGTAAGTGGCGGAGTTCACGAACTGGTTGTAGACTAGGACGACTCCACTGTAGTCGTTTCCTGCACTAAGGACCTCTGCAGTGATGGCGGCGGCAAGGTCGAAGGAGTAGGGGGTAACAACCTCGGTGGCGGAGATCTGGATCTTATCGCCGACGGTACGGCGCATCTGGGAGCGGCCCTTGTCGCCGATGACGACAATGTCGGAGGACTTTCCGTCGGCGTCTAGCTTCTTGCACATGTCCCTGATTCCACGGGAGACGAAGGAGTTGACTCCACCGCAAAGTCCCTTGTCGGAGGTGAGGGGAACGATGAGGCAGTTGTCCGGCACGTCCTCGAAGCCTGTCTCGAAGGCATCCTCTAGGAGCTTGGCCTCACCGGAGATGTTCTCACCCCACTTGTTGAAGGGGCGGGCGGCGTGCAGGCGGTTCTCGTCGCCCTTGAGCTTGGCGGCAGAAACCATCTTCATGGAGGAGGTGATCTTCATGATGTTCTTGGTGGACGTAATCTGCTGGAAGAGCTGCTTCTCGGTAGCCATGCCACGGGCGACAACAGCCTGGGGGAGCATCCTGTTAGGGAGATAGGAAGGGGGGGGGGGGGGAGGGGGGGGTTGGGGGGGGGCA
>Ga0115006_10003413_pt1 | contig 10781 bp, 6 predicted proteins | sample ArcOceMetagenome_3_FD_88943 | JGI IMG/M metagenome (GOLD analysis project Ga0115006, IMG submission 88943) | Marine eukaryotic phytoplankton communities from Arctic Ocean - Arctic Ocean- Svalbard ARC20M Metagenome | ecosystem: Environmental > Aquatic > Marine > Oceanic | place: Arctic Ocean...
GATCCACTCAGCAATCACAGTTCAGTGAGGAAAATGATGATGCGATGGAGATAGTTCACTTGGGCGTCACGTGCAGCCCCACCGGCGCAGCAAGCATCGTCATGCCACCAGGCGAGTCGGCCTTGGTCGGCCTTGGTCGGCAGCGCATGCAGCTGTTCTAGCGCGCGCATTCCCTGCTCGTCAACCAAGCCGATCACTGTGTGATCGTGCGCCCAATGTGTTGCTGGCGCCGTGCCCGTGTAAATGAAGAAGTCGGGACCCGAGCCCCCGCCTGCCCAGCCGACCATCCCTCGCGTCATGATGGGCCCGTGACATCCGCACTGCGGGTCGTGGGACGGGCACCGCCGCGACGGATCGGGCGCGACACCCTAAGGACAGTCGCCCTTGACTACCTTGGTCTTGAGGGCGGGACATGCGATCCGGACCTGCATCAAGAAGCTCTCGGAGCGATAGATCTGCCCCGAGCAGCTCAGGGCGGCCGCCTCCCTCCAGAAGTCCGCCGAAGATGGCGACAGGTCTGAGCGGAGCGCGATAGTCAGCGGCAGCTTCGTGCCCTGTTCGAAGACGATCGCGACTGAAGTGGCCAGCGCATCAGGTGGTGGTGGGCTCGCGGCTGTCGGCTCGGCCTCTTCGCTGCCATCCTTGCCACCGCCGCCTCTGCTGGCGTCGCCCTCATCCACGCCATCGAAAGTACCTTCGTCCGCGGTGTCATCTTGCCCGTCATGCCTGTCCTTGGGACTGAGAATCTCAGACTCGAGTCGAGCCTGCGCATCCGTGACGTTCGGCTCGGCGTTTGCATTATCGCTTGGCAGATAGAGCAGACGCAGCAGAACGAGGCATATCATGAATGGCATGATGCTGAAGCACGGGGCGCTGTTTCGACGACACGAGTGCAACCACTAAGCGCGTGCAAATCTACGTAAACTGTTTACTTCCCTCCTGCTCTTCAAACCCCTTAGGCTACTAATTGAACATTTGGGCAGTGTCGCGTCGCTAGGCGTTTCAACGTAAGCGTTTCATGCAAAGGCATGCACAAGTCTGTCGAAGATTTTGGATCTCCCCAACGATGCGCAGCTTCGCTGTCGTCGCCTGCCTCGTCTGCGGCTGCAGCTCGCTGCACGCACCGTTCCGGCCGGCGCTCCGCCGGCCGGCGCTCCGCCGCCGCGCGTCGACAGTCTGTCAGATCACGGAGGCCGAGGCTAACGAGATCAGCCGCCTCGACGATCTGGCAGGCAAGGTGGTGCCGCTACCGAAGCCGGCGCCGGCCAAGTATCCAGACCCGCCCACGCTCAAGTCGTGCCTGGCGTTTGCGCTGCCGGCCATGGGCCTCTACTCGGCACCGACGCTCATGTCGCTCATCGACGCCTCGTTCGTCGGCCGCGTTGGCACGACGCAGCTGGCGGCGCTCGGGCCCGCCAGCTCGATCAGCGACTCGATCCCGTTCTTCGTGCTCTTCCTCTCGATTGCGGCGACCAACCTGTGCTCGATCTCGGACGCGGCGGGCGACAACGTCAGCACCTCGCGGGTCACGCGGACGGCGCTCGTGCTCGGCGGCTCGGCCGGCGTGGCGCTCACGGTCGCGACCCTGCTCTTCTCGAGCCGGCTCTCCGGCCTGTACTGCGGCGGCCAGGCGCTGCTCACGCCGCTGTGCTCCACGTACGTGTCGATCCGCGCGCTGGCGCTGCCGGCGGTGCTCTGCGCCGGTATCGCCCAGTCGGTCTGCATCGGCTGCAAGGACTCGAAGACGCCGATGGTCGCCGTGGCGCTCGCGGCGGTTCTCAACCTCGCCGGCGACTGCCTGCTCGTGAACGGCCTCGGCATGGGCATCGCGGGCGCCGCGTGGGCGACGGTCTTCTCGCAGTACGCGGCGGTCGCGCTGCTGTGGGTTGCGCTCGCGCGGCGCGGCCTGCTCTGGGGAGGCAAGTGGGCGCGTGGCGGCCCGCAGCCGGCGAAGGAGGACGGCAGTGGCGCCGCCGCGCCGCCCACGACGCCCACGACGCCCACGTCCGCGGCCGAGCAGGGCAGCTCGTGGCGGGCGACGGCGCGCGAGCTGCTCTCGTTCTACCCGTTCGTCTTCGTCATGTCGATCAAGGTGCTCATGCACAACGCGTGCGCCGCGACCGCCGCGACGCTCGGCGGCGCGCCGGCCGCCGCGCACACGGCGCTGATGGCGGTCGCGTGGCTCTGCTTCACCATGGGGGACGTGGGCTCGTCGCTTGCGCAGGCGTACCTGCCGGCCTTTGTGTCCAAGCCGGCGCCGCCCGCGGCGGCAGAGCCCGCTGCCACGGAGCAGCAGCCGGAGACGTCGCAGTCGATCGTCGCGTCCTCGTCCAAGGAGAAGGACGCGGCGCCGTCGTTCGACCTTGCCGCCGCGTGGCCGACGCTCGCGCAGCTGCTGCGGTGCACGGCGACCATCTCGGCGGCGGTCGTGACGGTGGCGACGCTGCTGCTCACCGTCGGCGCCGGCCAGATCACGACCGACCCGGCCGTGCAGCGCCAGATGCGCCGCGCGCTGCCGCTGATGGTCGCGACGCTCGCGACGCACGGCACGGCCGTCACGCTCGAGGGCGTGCTGCTCGCGCGCAAGGACTTCCGCGCGCTCGGGCTCACGTACACGCTCGTCGGCCTCTCGATCGGCGCGATGCTCGCGCTCGTGCGCGGCTCGGGCGCGGGGCTGCTCGGCGTCTGGGCCGTCTACGTCTGGTACTGCGCCGTGCGCGTCGTGAGCTTCGCCGGCCTGGGCGGGCTCCTGGCGCGTGGCGGCCCGCGCAATGCGGCGACGACGGCGCAGGCGTGAGCACTGTACGGTGTTACTATTTGCATGCGCCCGCTTTCTTCTTTCAATTTTCGTACATACAAGCGCGTACGGGCAGTGGCCAGCGTCCTTTCCGCCACTCCAATGTATTGCGCGGCGCGGTCCGGTTGAGACACCAGCCCACGCAAGGTTCAAGACGCGCCGCGTTGGCGACCAAACTCCACACCTAATTCGTCTTAGCCAGGTGGTCCACCTTTACCGGTGGCTCGGAACACGTGGGCCCGCACGTGTTCTTCTACTCCACGACTCCACGACTGGCGGGTCGAGTTTACGATCTCGAAATGCTGCTCCCGTGGACATTATTCCAAGCTCGTGTCTCGCGCCCCGTCGTGCAGGTTGGGCCGGGTAGCCCGTCTCGGCTCCGACCTCCGCTCGCCGTCGCCGCCGGCGCAGACGTGTGGAACGCCGACGACCTCGACACGGTGGTCACTCAGCTGAGGGCCGACGAGGACTCGGCCCGTTTGCTCGCGATCGCTCTCGCGAGACGAGGTGGCTCCGAGGAGCTGGACGAGGCGCAGTCACTCGCACGGGCATCGCTGGAGTCGAACGCCGACGACTCCGAGATGCTGTTTGTGGTGGGCCTGGCGCACGAGAAGCGAGGCGAATGGGAGGAGGCGGTCGACGCGTACTCCGAGGCGGTCGAGGTCGAGCCGACCGACTGGCGTGCCAACTTCCACCTGGCGAAGCTGAGCCTGAACGTGGGTATGGTGGCCGCTGCAGCCGGGCACCTGCGCGCGACGCTTGAGACCAATCCCGACTTCGCTCCCGCCAAGGAGGCCATGGCGAAGCTAAAGGACGTCGACGTCGAGGCAATTCAGGCGACGCTCGACGAGAGCATCAACGAGATGATGTATGGCGACGGACCGGGACTGCCGGAGCCGGAGGAGTTTGACCTCACGTCGCTGGGTGACCTGTTCGCACGGCCTCCAGAAGCGGGATCTGAGTGAGATCAGGCCACGGCGTGGGAGAGATACTAGTACCAGCTACTAGATACGCTCACTGATCTGACTTCTGGTTGTCGCGGAAGCACTCAAGTAGCCTGCTTGCTTACTTGCTTTACCACACTCGTAGCACCGAGTACCGGAACACGTGCCCGCACGCCCGCACAGACAGTTCAGACACACTCTTCAACTGCCTAGGCGCAACTGCCTACACACGACATAGAGCGCCAACTTGATCAGCGTCCCGTGGCTGAGGAGGCTGCCACTGCGCACATACATTGAAGCAATCGCCAGAACACCCTTTGCTTGGAGACGTACAACACTTGAAAAGAAACCGAAATTTTCGTCGCATTGCTGGCTTGGCCCAGGCTCGGCTTCGAGCCGCGCCATGAGCTCCTCCACGGACTCGCCCCAGAGCGACGCCACGGCGCCGTCCAAGGGGTCCGCCGATGAGGAGCTGGTCGAGTTTCCCAGGAGCAGCAGCAGCGGCTCCACGGGCTCGCAGCCCCCTCGACCACCGGGCGCGCTCAACAAGCAAAGCAGCTGGACGACCGTGCGCAACTCTATTGGGCGACTGAAGGCTAAAGCCAGGACAACATGGAAGGGGAGCGGCATCCAGGTGCACACGACGGAGGCTGGTGACATCGTGGCGAAGCTGATCCAGGGCAAGAAGATCACCTTCCGCGAGCGGATGTTCTTGGTTATGACCGAGCCCAGCACGGGCACGGCCGCCAAGCTCGTGGCGATCGCCACCTGGGTGATCGTCGGCTCCGAGATGATCGCCTCGATCATCGAGACGCTCTCGTACGTGAACGAGAGCACGGGCGACCGCCCGTGGCTCTACGCCAAGATCGGCTTCAACTTTTTCTTCAACGTCGAGTCGTTCATCCGCATCTGGAGCTTCTTCCCGCGCGAGGAGGCGTGGAAGGACCCGTTCACGTGGCTCGACGTGCTGACGCTGATCCCGTTCTACCTGCGCGTCGGCTTCTACCCGGACACGCTCTTCGACGCGTCGAGTGCCAGCCTCTCGCAGGCGGGCCGGCCGCTGCGCATGCGGCTGCTCGAGGCGTGCCAGTCGTTCCGCATGCTCAAGCTGTGCCGCTACTACGAGGGCGCGCAGCTGCTCAACCGCGCGGTGGCGGCGGCGGCGGTGCAGCTGCTCGTGCCGCTCTTCATGCTGCTCATCCTCGTGTACAACTTCTCGTCGCTGCTCTACGAGATCGAGTGGGAGGGCGCGATCCACGACTGCGTCGAGCTGTGGGCCGCGGAGGGCGTCGCGCGGGACTTCCTCGCGGTGAGCCCCGGCGGCGTCAGCTGGGGCTGCGGCGAGGTGTGCGGCAGCGACAACGACTACACGTCGATCGTGGGCGACGACGACCGCCGGTACGCCTGCCAGACGTGCATGGGCTACCCGGTCGGCCACATCGAGTGCAACGGCGTGCCGTGGGGGCAGACGTTCCACGACATCCCGACGGCCATCTGGTACAACCTCGTCACGATCACGACGGTCGGCTACGGCGACGTGTACCCGACGACCGAGCGCGGGCGCAGCTTCGCGATGGTCGTGATCGTCTGCGGCGTCGTCGTCTTCCTGCCGATCCCGCTCGCCATCGTCGGCAACACGTTCACGCGCGTGTGGGAGGAGCGGCAGCAGGTCAAGCTGCGCGGCATCCTGCGGCAGATGCTGACCGAGCAGGGCATCTCGCCGACCGACTTCACGCAGGCCTTCGTGCAGTTCGACACCGACGGCAACGGCACGATCGAGCGCGAGGAGTTCTACGAGATCGTCGAGACGCACATGAACCTCGGCCTCTCGAAGAAGGACATGCGCGCGATGTGGCGGTGCATCGACGTCGACGGCGACAACTCGATCGACATCGTCGAGTTCGCGGCGGTCTGCTTCCCCGACGTCGACGTCGGCATCGTCGATGAGGCCAAGGCGGCGGTCCAGCCTGGCGCAGACGACGAGGACGGCGACGGCGACGGAAAGGGCGGCCTGCCGGAAAAGGCTGTCGCAGACCTTGACCGGAAAATGGAGGAACGACTACAGAATGTCGAGAAGGAGCTGCAGCGTGTGGCCTCGATGGTGGAGAGCCTGCCGGGCACGATCATGGCCGCGCTCGCCGCGACGCCAGGCACGGGGCTCCGGCGAAGAAAGTCGTGTGGAAGCATCCTCGCCGACGCCGTGAGCGCGCGCGAGCCCGCGACGCCGTCGGGCGCGAGTGGCGCGAATGGCGGCAGCGGCAGCGGCAAGAAGCGAAGGGCGAAGAGCACCAAGGTGCCCTCCGGCAGCGCGGCCACCAACGGCACCGAGACTCAGACGCCCGTGCTCGACCCCCCCAGGCAGACCTCGCTAAACCGCTTGCGACAGTCGATGCAACCAGGAGACGAGCACTTGGCGTGCTGATCGCGCCGCGTCATTTTGGCTCTCAGTAGTTCAGTAGAATGCCCTGGCCCAAGGCGAGTACGTTTTGTCGCATGCTTGTTTAACTCAAGTTGTATTTTCGGTTGCATATTATCTTGAATGTCTAAGCACATTAGAGCAGCGAGCGCTGCACAAAAGAACAGTAAACCTGGGTGAAAAAAAACCCGGGGAAAACGAATCCTGGTCGACGCGCCGCCCTGGCCATCCTCACCACCCCCACCGGCGACGAGCGCTCGGCCTCCACGAGCGTCGGAAGCCTTGCATCGTTGCGACTGACTGACTGTCTGACGACACTTAGATGCTTTGTCGGCCTTAGTTGGGTGGTTCATCCCCACCGTGCTCTGCGCGATCTGAGGAGTTCTCCTCAACGCGTCGTGTCGCGGGTGACAACGCTATTACAACGCTCTCGAATCCGAGGCGATGGCCACGAGCAACCACCTCGCAACGAGCGTTGGCGGCGTCAAGGGTCGCGTCAGGGTGTTTGTACGGCCGCGGCCCTTTGACGAGCACCAGATGGCCGAGCGTGGAGGCTGCTGCATCACTCGCATGGCCGACGAGGGCATCGAGGTCTTGGGTGACGACGGAGGCACCAATCGTACATGGAACTTTGACAAGACCTTTGGCATGTCCGCCGACAATCGGGAGGTCTACGACGAGATCGGGCGACCCCTCGTAGAGTCCGTGATGATGGGCTTCAACTCGACGCTGCTGGCATATGGGCAGACGGGCTCTGGCAAGACGCACACGATTGGCTCCGCGGACGACGGCCTGTGTGCTCGCATGCTCGACCACTTGTTCGCGGCCACCCGCGCCGCAACGATAGGCGCAGCCGCAGCAGAGACGGGCTTCGCGGCCACCCGCGCCGCAACGATAGGCGCAGCCGCAGCAGAGACGGGCGGCGGCGCCGCGACAGCGGACGCGCCGTTCCGCATCAGCCTGTCGTACGCGCAGGTTTACCAGGAGCGCGTCTACGACCTGCTGCGCCACCCGTCGATCACCGAGCACGCGCTGCCGGTGCGCGAGAGTGCCGAGCGCGGCATCTACGTGGAGGGCCTCTCCGAGCATCCGGTCACCTCGGCGGACGAGGTGGGGCGGCTGCTGGCCTCGGGGCGGAAGCGGCTGCACTTTGCGGAGACCAAGATGAACCGGCACTCGTCGCGCTCTCACGCCGTGTGCACGGTGCGCGTCGAGCGTCTCGTGACGAGCGTCGCCGCCGCCGCCGTGCCGCCCTCGCCGCCCGCTGCGCCGTCCGGTGCGCCGCCCGCCGCGCCGCTCTCGTTTGCGGAGCTCGAGGCGGCGGAGGCGGCGGAGGCGGCGCGCGAGGAGCGGCGTGAGGAGGCGGCGGCGGTGGCGGGCCTGCACGAGCTCGCGGCGGCCGAGCCGTGCGGCGAGGTGGCGGTGTCGGGCCGGCTGACGATCGTCGACCTCGCGGGCTCGGAGCGCGTCAAGCGCACGGGCGCGACGGGCGGCACGCTCGCCGAGGCGCAGAAGATCAACCTCTCGCTCCTCGAGCTGGGCAACGTCATCGCCGCGCTCGCCGAGCGCTCGCGTGCCAGCGGCGGCGGCGGCGGCGGCGGAGGCGGGGGCGGGGGCGGAGGCGGCGGCGGCGGCGGCGGCGCGCAGCCGCACTGCCCCTTTCGCAACTCGACGCTGACGCGGCTGCTGCAGGAGAGCCTCGGGGGCAACTGCCGCACGAGCCTGCTCGTCTGCGTCTCGCCCGCCGCCGCCGACGCGCGCGAGACGCGCGGCGCGCTGCACTTTGGCGCGCGCGCGATGCTCGTGGCGCAGACGGCGGCGATCAACTTCCGCCGCGTAACGGACTTCCGCGCCGTCGCCGAGGACCTCGCCGCGCAGCTGGAGGCGCGCGCCGCCGCGTGGGCGCGGCGCGAGGCGGCGCTCGAGGAGGAGGCGCGCGCGGCGCGCACGGCGCGCGACGAGGCGGAGGCGCGCGCCGCCGCCGAGGTGCGTAGGCTGCGCCAGCAGCTGCAGCGGCGGCTGGCGGCGGAGCGCGCGCGGCTGGCGGCGGAGGCGCGCGCGGCGGAGGCGTGCGTGGGCGCGGCGCTCGCGCTCGAGCTGCGCGACGCCGAGGCGGCGCTCGAGGCGGCGCGCGAGGAGGGCGTAGAGGAGGGCGCCGCGGCGGCGCGGCACGTGGCGCGGCTGGCGGCGGAGCGCACCGATGGCACGCCGCGGCCGTGCCGGCGGCGCGTCTCGCCGGAGGAGGGCGAGGGCGGCGAGGAGGGCGAGGAGGGCGAGGAGGCCGCAGTGGAGGCGAAGGAGGTGCTGATGGAGGAGGGTGAGGAGGGCGAGGGCGAGGAGGACGAGGGCGAGGAGGACGAGGGCGAGGAGGGCGGCTGCGGCAGCTTCCTCGACTTTCTGACGCGGACCATCGACGCCGGCGCCGACGTCGCGCCGCTGCTGGAGGCGGCGGCGGAGCCACGGCGCGCGGTGGAGGCGGGGGAGGCGGTGGCGGCCATGGTGGCGGCGTCGAGCGACTTCGGAATGCAGACCGAGCCGGCGGCGGAGGCGTGCGCGGCCGGCACGCAGACGCCGCGCGCCGACGGAGCGCCGCTGCGCTCGACGCTGCGCGAGCGCGTCGCACCGCCGCCCCCCGTGCTGCTGCCGCTGTCGTGCTCGCCGCACTCGGCTCGCGCGGCGCGGCTCGTGACCTTCGGCGGGGTGGTCAGCCCGCCTGGCGTCGCGAGGTGCTCACCTATGCGGCGAGCGCACCAGAACAGCGCGGGCAAGCTCGCAAAGCTGGTGGTGGCGAGCCGAGAGTGCCAGACATCGCCGCTGGTGGCTCGGCGCCACCGCCGCCGCCGCTGGCGGGGTCTCCTTGGATGCTGCGGCTGCACCGATGCGCGGGTGGAGCCCTGGGGCGAGTGGTCAGGCGGCTCGCCGGTGTGAACCGGGTGTGAGCCGAGGGGTGAAGTAGATAGATAGATAGATAGATTTATGGTATCACGACTGGGGCTACACTAGTACGCTACACATTCTCGGAGAGGAACCCACCACCTGGGACCACAGGACCGATGTAGGGAGAGGTGGAATCTCGCCCCCTCTGACTAAGGGAACTCGACGCGACGACCCCGCACAGTACAGCGAAGCGGGGGCCTGTGAAGTAGACAGGCGCGGGCTCCCTTGTAGCTTAATTTTGTGCCTTTGCTGGCGATTTGTGGGCGGTTCGTCCCCTCCCGTCTCTGCCCGCTCGATTACCCCGCCCGAGATCGTGCGCACGGCCTACCCCGCGCACGGCCTGACCACGTGTCAGAGCCGGCATGAAAACGACGCTAACAATCCTGCTCTCAATCGTCGGCGCCACCACAGCCGCACGTATCGACCCTCAGAAGGGCAACCCGCTCAGCTACCTTCACGGCCGGCCGGACCCGACCCACGACGAGAAGATCCGCCAGCGTATTGCCGAGTACGAGGCCGAGAAGGCTAGGATCGCCGCCGGCGGCAAACCGGCCGAGTCGCCGCAGCCTCCGACCGCTGCAGTTGGAAAGAGTGCTGGAGCAGCGGACGCCGAGGTGGCCGTCCCGCGTCGCTCGGGCGGGCGCGGCCTGCTCAAGCGGTGTGCGACGGCGACCTCGGTCGTCGGCCTGGGCGTTGGCTCCTACTACGGCGTGCAGACACTCCGGCTGCGTGGGCTCATGGCGCGTGCACGAGCCGAACAGGACGAGCTGGGCTCGTCGCTCGAGCTGCCTGCGCACGAGGGCCACGTGCGCGGCAAGATCGCGGCGCACCAGGAGCTGCTCCGCCGGCTCGAACAGGCGCGACTGGACGCGGCCGAGGAGGCGGTGCGAAAGGTCGCGCTCGTTGGCGAGATCAGCGCGGCGCTCGCGCAGCTGCAGAAGGCGCCGCCGCCGCCGTCGTCGCTGCAGGAGCGGAGCGAGGAGGAGCTGCGCGAGCTCAGCGCGTCGCTCGCGGCGCGCGTGCGGGCGAGCGCCGCGCTGCTCGAGGCGTACCTCGCGCTCGGGCAGCAGCCGCCCGACGACTTCCGCGAGTGGGACGCGGCGCGGCTCGACGCGCGGCGCGAGCAGCTGACGAGCAAGGGCGAGCTGCTGCGCGAGCTGCTGCTGCTGCAGGCCAAGCTGGGCGGCGCGCGCCGGATGGACGACGGGCTGCCCGAGGTGGCGGAGGCGGAGCTGCGCGAAAAGGTCGAGGCGTTGCGCGCGGAGGCGGCGGGGGCACAGGAGCGCCGCGCCAAGGAGGTGCTGCAGGGCAAGATCGAGGCCGCGCTCTGGCTGCGCAAGCAGGAGGTGCCGATGGGGCTGGCGGCGATGTCGGTCGACGACATGCGCGATTTGCTCGCTCGCCTCAACGGCAAGGCGGGCGCGGGCGCGGGCGCCAAGTCGGCGGCCGCCGAGGAGGCGTGAGCATAGGCGGTGTGCACGTGAATAGCCACGGGGAATTAACAAAATTACATGCGAAATGAGTACAAACATGCTCTCGTCTTTCGCGGGTGCGATCACATCGCCGATCTCAGCACGCGTGCATCGCAGCTGGGGCGATTTCGCAGACGCGGCGTCATGCTTCGACGTGTGTGCAGGCCCGGCAAAGAAACGGCGGAGCGGGCGCCAACGGTGTAGGAGGCGCGGCC
>Ga0115006_10003414_pt1 | contig 10774 bp, 15 predicted proteins | sample ArcOceMetagenome_3_FD_88943 | JGI IMG/M metagenome (GOLD analysis project Ga0115006, IMG submission 88943) | Marine eukaryotic phytoplankton communities from Arctic Ocean - Arctic Ocean- Svalbard ARC20M Metagenome | ecosystem: Environmental > Aquatic > Marine > Oceanic | place: Arctic Ocean...
AGCATCATTTCGAGCCTTAAGAGGAAAGTTTATTCAAGGAGGAGGAGGAGGAGGAAGGTTTATTCAAAGCTGACGGAGTGAACGAGGAGGACCCCGAGCGTGACCGCGAGGAGGAGGAGGAGGAGGAGGAAAGTTTATTCAAGGAGGGGGAGGAGGAGGGTTTATTCAAAGCTAACGCAGGGAACTGAGAGGAGGACTGCGAACATCCCTGGCGTTGCGCGGTCGCGCTCGGAGTGTCTGTTGTGACGGTTGTCCAGAAAGGATGTTCGGCGCAGCACACAGCGCGCCAGTACGCCCCCCCACGCCCCCTGCGCTTGACGGCGTCGAGAATCATTCCCGCAACAGCCAGCGAGCCAGATAAAAACACTGCCGCACCACTATGCGTCAGCTTTTGAAAGGGTGTGTGCGTGCTCGCCCGCGAGACCGGTGCCGGGAAAGCCTGAGTGAGCAGGGACACGAGGCGACCAGCATCCTGCTGCACCATCTTTCGGCAAGCCTGAGCGAGCGCACGCGCCTGAAAATCGGCGAGGGGTCCGGCCTGCACGTCTCTAGCCCCCCTCTACGCCCCTCCCGCGCCGACGCGCGCGCGCCAGACAGGCAGGCGAGCGACAGGCAGAGCGAACAGAGAGAGAGTACCAGGAAAAACGCAATGACCATTCCCGTAGCCATGGTCGTGACCGACGAATTGCTCCCGCTTGCCCACATCTGCCCCACGCGCTTTAATGTCGACCCCAGCCTGCCGCCGCCGCGGGTCATCGCTGTGGCACAGCACGCCACGTGCGCGCGTGAGGACGGACAGACAGGGGGAGGGGGGGCTGTGGGCACACGCTTACAGGTTGTCCGTGGCGCCCATGCCCGACTGCATCATCTCGAGCGCCTTGTTCTGCTCATGCACCTCCTCGTTGATCGAGATGGTGACCTGCCGGAATGCAGCGCCGACGGTCACAGCCCCAACGTGAAACAGGCGTGCCGTCGGCCAACGGGGACAGGGCCGCGACGCGCAGAGAGCGGCGGCGGCAGGGCAGCGCGAGCCCGGGGCATTGCACTCACACTTTTGAGCGAGCTGAGCTTGCTCTGCAGCGTCCCGAGCAGCTCTTCGTTCTTCTTTTCGGCAGCATTCGCGCTTGCCTGCGCACCGCGTGCCGCGCGGCACGCGTCACCACGATGCGCGCACGCCAGCAGCACGCTGCTGCACGGGGGACTCTCAAGAGCAACGTCGACGCACGGCGCCGGCCGCGCGTGCGCGCGCGTGCAGTCGTATGCGTGGGTCTGCGAGTGTGCGTGTGTGCGTGCAGCCGCACGGGCAAGGCACGGCTATACCTCGTCCGCGGCGCCCTGGGCCGGGCGGCGGTTCATGGCCGCCCGCCCGCCCGGATGCGCCTTGTTTCCGCACTTGTCTGGCGCAGCAGCGCCTTACCGCTGGTGTCCTCGTGTCCTGGCCAGTGCTTCCTCCCACGCCGTCCTCAGAGTGCGGCGAAGCCGCTCTCCCACGGTGACGGGCCCACGAACGACTTTGCAAACTTTGTCCACCCTGTGCTGGAGTTCGTGTGACCCCCGTCGTCCCGCCCGCCACAAGCGCAGGACCATGTCCGACGCCGGGTCGCCCGCCAAGATGCGCGGTCCGGCTCCCCCCGCCTCCGGCATATGCGGCACCGCGCCTGTCGCATGCCCCCCCCCCGCGCGCGTGCGTTCGCGCACATGCTGCACAACACGGCAGCCACACACGTTGCTGCGCGCGCCGCAGCGAGTTTCGGTGTGGCTGACACTCCCCGTCCTGGCCGCGCAGGGCGGCCAAAGCCGCGCAAAGCGGTGAGTCCGTACCGCCTGTCCCCGCCTGTCCCCGCCCCGGCCTGCCCAGCCGCGCACAGCACAGCAGCGCGTACTGACGATCCACACGCGAACAGGACCCGGCGCTGGCGGCGCGACTGCATTCTGCGCTCATACAGCAGGCGCAGGCCGACGCATTGGTAGGGCCCGTACCCTCATCGCCGCTGTGACAGCATCGCGTGCCTGCGCCAGCCTTGTCGCGGGCGCGGTGGCCCGCCTCGTCGGGCCCGGCCGGCCCACACGGGCAGGCCGGGGCAGGCAGCGGGGCAGGCCACCGAGGCCCGCGAGAAGGCGGGCGCCCTGCCGGCACCCGGCGGGCGGTTTCTTGCCGGTCCGAGCGAGCCAGCGAGCGGACGAGCGGAAAGTCCGATTGAGCGAGGAAAGTCGAGGGCGTGCAGATGGTTCATCCGAGTGCTGCGTCTGGGCGGGGGGGGGCCTGCCTCACTCCTGTGTCATGCAGGCTTCGCGCGTGGAAAAAACAGCCAAGGAGCGGCAAAAGAAGATAGAGCACCGGCAGCTCCCGCACCAGGTGCAGGCAGCATGCTGTCCACCCACGTGTCTGTCCCTGCCCAGCTGCGTGCGTAATGAATGATCCCAGGTGCCATGAGCAACACAGTGCACTCTTGCACGCATGCAGCCGATGGCCTGACTCGTGAGGCAACGGCTGGCAGGCTGATGCGTGCAGAGATACGGTCAACACCTGGGACAGTACGACTTGTCGTGTCGTGTCGCGCATTCCGACGCAGCGCGAGCTTGAGGACAAGACCTTGAGTTACGATCAAATCGTCAGCACAGATGCAGCTCCTTCCACAAAAAGCCTGGTCTTTAGCGCCATCCGATCCGGAAATGCAGACCTGCTGAAGGTGCCCCCTGCGATGCAAGGCCGCCTGCTCCGTTTCAGTTTCGAACATGTTCACCCAGATGTTGACCCCTTTGTGCCACTGCAGAGCGCTCTCGAGCATTTTGGGCCGTGTGTAACTCTACGGGACGAGTTTAATTTCAACACCGGTGCGTATTTTCTTTCTCCCAAAGGTAGTGGACGTGTCTACGTCCAATCTCGCGGGGGAGCTAAAAGAGCCAACGGTTCCCTGGAGACTGCAGCACCTTTAAGCGCGTTGTTGCAACAAATTTATGCTGTGGCGACGCAAGTTCAGAGATAGCGATGCGAATTGAGACTTAGGTGTGTATACATCTATCACGCTTGTACGTGCAGCGCTGCACATGGCAGCTGTCAAATCGCACGGATCGGCTGCCATGATTCATTTGCTCGTAGCACGCGGCCACACGGCAACCGCCAAGAATCGGTATGGATGGACCGCCCTCGACTTCGCGAAACAGGTTGCAAAGCGCCTTGCGCTCATTGCGTCGAAGTAGTGCAGCGTCATGCTGACAATAAGGCCGAGCTGCCATGCCAAACTTTCGACTGGTACCAGCCTGCATGTTGCAGTGCCTGACAGCACAGCAATGTGCAGGCCAAAAATCAAGATGCTATCGAAATTCTAGACAGCAAAGACAGCGCTGACCGCTTTTCTACGGTCAGTGCCGTTGGCTTCCGCTGCTCCTGTGCCTCCATGCCAGTCCGAAGCAATGCAATGTTGGATTGACGCTGATGGGAAACGAACAGGATATTGGCAAGGAGGGGCTACCCGAGGATGAGCGAGACTCAGAAGACAAACTCGTGCTAGGTGCTGTGCGCTCCGGGCAGAAGGATCTGGTCCGATTCATCCTGCCAAATTTTCCCGACGCAGGCACGATTGTGGAAGAAGCCACTGGCAACAACGCGGTCCGTTGCCCTATCCAACAAGCCGTGCCATTGCGTCAGGGAGAACCTTCTTCAGTTCCTAACGGCTTTCGTGCACTCCCGCAGCTGCATTTCCAAGTGCTTGTGGAAGATGATCCAGAAATAGTGCTCATGCTGCTCGCGCGGGGTGGCCTGGTCGACGTGCGTAATCTTCAAGGACGCACTGTCCTCAACTTGGCCGAGGCCAAAAAGCGGTGCGCCGCGCCCACATGCAGTCACTCCTAATCCACCCCGCAAATACCATGTTTTTGTGATGTGAAAACTCCTGAGCCTGTGACGGAAGTTTTCTTTGCACGGGCACGCTGCCTGAGGGCAGCGATGCAGAAATGAGATATGGAACTCAAATGGATGAGCAGAGAGAAATCGGTTGAGGTTCTCGTGCGATGGTCAAATGCCGACGACGAGGAGCGTCGCGAAATGGTGTGATATGTTGTCTTTGCTGGCGCCACTCATATTGCGTCTTCACATCCCAGAGATATGGAAAACAAAAGCATAGGCGTCCCTATGCTCTCTCATTGTACCCTTTCGCGATTCTGTCTGCGTGAGATGCGGTTGCAGGTGAGGGAAATGGAGGACAAGCAGCCCTTTGCTGCTAGTCCGACAGGGAGCCCGCTTCGCAAAAATCTGGCCGGTTCTGTATGTCCAAAATGTCAATTCTTTTTGGGGGAGCTTGCTGCATTCTGGGGGTTTGCACCTGTTGCGTTGGAATGCGCTGGCATGTATGTGAGGCTGAAGCTTTTGCTGGGATTCGTGGCAAGTTTTGGGTGGCAATTTCTCGTTTCCTGCATGACCTGATTCAGTTAGTGACTTTCTGTCCGTCCTGCTTGCAATCTTAAAACCCCTGTAGGATCCCCCATAGCCAAGCGAGCAGGATCGCAGGCGTCAGATGGATCGGGAGATCTCGATCATTCTTTCCATGATGAGGTGGGGCGCACGCTTCTATCCTCGGCTTCGTGCGCCCCGGGTGTGGTGTACGCTGCTGAAACGTGCGCGTCAACCAGGGCGCACTATTAATTGGGGTTTGAGCTGGGAGTTGCTCATTTAAATCCGATTGACTAGACTTGCATGAGCAGGTCAATTTCCAAGAGCTTGTTCCTGAAGAACCACGGCCTGCAAGTACGTTTTTGTTTACTTTCGTCTTGCATAAGTCCGTAGTATTTGGCAACAGCTAACAGACTTCTGTTTACATAGGTCGAGACAGCAGCCGCGTGACAAGTGCTGTACCGACGACCGCAAAGTCACGCTCCTGGTCAATACCTGTCCTTGTGCGCATTCGAATTTGCTACAGCAATGTATCTGTCGTATGTTGTTTTGCGCCGCCAAACTTGAGATGAGCGCAAAGATGCCTTGTCGTGTGTCATTTGGCGGTCTTCACTGCATTTCGGTGATACTGAGAACCCTGAGTCTCTATAACAGGAAAATGGACATTGAAGACTTGCTTGAAGAACCTGTGGGCATTGGTGATTATGGTAATTTGTTTTCATCGTCCGTCGCCATCTTCTGCCGCACTGCAAGCTGCGATTGTGTACTGAATGCCTTGCCTGATCTGCATTTCCTTTGCATTCAGCCCGTTGAAAAAGCTCATCTGAAGTGTGCACATGCGCGTGTTAATGTCGGCAGAAATGGGGAGTGAAATATTGGGGCAGACCATGAAAGAGATACAAGAACTGCGAGCGAAAGTCGAGTTGTTGGAACAACGCCAGGAACAACTCATCACCTCACCCAACCAAGATGGTGATAGCCTGCTCAGCACTTGCGCGCGCACATGTGCTTATAGCATTTGCTTGCAATTCAATTGTGGGGGTCAGATGACATACGAGTTGCGCGCCACCGCGTGCATTCCCTTGTTTTCACCATAATATGTCACATGTTGTGGATGCAGGCGGAAAATACCAGAGCCAGAGTTTTGAGGACTCTCAGGCATTCCCGTCCTTTGCTGCCTCGCCAGGTGTGAGGGATGGTACACATCAGGTACTTGCTCAAATTGTGTATGTCATCGACTGGGCCTACAGCACAAGCTTCCTGGCTTCGTGTCACACAGTTTTAATTATCTGTTCGTTTTCAATGGCAGGCGGCTCGGTATGCAAATGATTTTTCACGTCCCACCACTGGTGATGCTATGGGTGCTGCCGCCATCGAAGAACTGTTTTACAAAATGCATTTGATGCAGCAAAAGATAGACAAGGTTTGTTTCTTCGCCCCTCCAATAACCACACAGTCAAAGACCAGCCCATCAGAAAGCAACTCTCTCCCAGGCACCTGAGCCTGGTAACGCGCAATACGACAGCACTGTTTTGTCAATTGGCATCTTACCCGGGTTTCTGTCTATTCCGTCTTTGGCAGCACGAGATCGCCACAGAGCAACAATCCCAGGTCATGACGCAGCAGCAAGAGACTGCGATATACCAGATCAATGCTAAGATGGAGGAGATCACGGTGCAGCAACAGCAGGCAGCTCAGATGCTGGCTGAAACTTCCCATAAAATTGGAAGCTATCTGCAGTTTGATAAGACTGGGGCGCCATCGCAAGATGGCAAGATCGTCTTGACTGTCCGTGCAGCGCACGGCCTTCTTCACTTGGACCCGCATCACCCCCCGAGTCCATACGCAGTCATTTCAATTGACCAGCAGGTTCACATGACGGCTGTTGCTCCTGACACACGAAATCCTATATGGGAGAAGGAATGCGTCTTTGACGTACCGAACAAACCAGGCAGAATCGTCGTGTCAGTCTTGGACCGTACAATTCTGGGTTCTGGTCAGACCGTACTGCTAGGAAAAGCCCACATTGCCCTCAACCTCCTGACGGACACGGACATGGAGGACTGGCACGATCTAACGACGGATGAATTCGGCATGGTTCGGCAGCATGCGGGATCTGTGCGTGTCAAGCGACGATTCGTTCCGACTCGTGCGTGGGGCGAGTATCTCAAAAACCGTTCGTACAAAGCCAATCTGGCAGGAATGCCGGACGAATTAGTTGAGTCTCAAGAGGTCGCTGATCCAAACATCTACGGACTTTATATCATGGTGTTGCAGGGCGAGGGATTGTCGTCCGGAGTGCCGCTACAGAATGTCATGACATATCTGCAGCTGGATCAGGGTACTAACATGGCCGAGTCAACGAAGCATAGGTTGAGCTCGAACATTACTTTCGGAAAGTCCAAAGACGAGGTGTGTGCCTTCCGCCTCATCGGTGGCGTTGGCGATGGCGGCGCTACAGCCTCATTCAACCCGTCGATGGGCACACATGCAACTAGCTGTTGTAAAAGTACAACGCGAAGCGTCTGTGTTGCTGCGCTGGGTGTTATCTCTGCGATGCCTGCGCCGGGAAGCTCCCGGTGTGGGCATCCCAGCGCATCGTGGGTGTCTGTTTTGAGTTGATCTTTGTTGTGCAGATTTTGTGGAGAGACGTCGATGCGCGGCAAAAGCTGAAGATCTACCTTGCCTACGAAACGGTGCTCCCTGTCCCTGTTCTCGCCTTCGCTGTCACTGGACAGCCTCATTGAAAGATGGTGACATTTGATTTCAACTGGCAGGATGGAAACATAGATCGTGCTGCCTACATCACTCTTAAAGTCGACGGATTCCCCTTCGATGAAGTATATGAGGTGATGATGCGTATCTAGACGAACAGTATCGTAGTGCATCCAGCGTGCAGGCGCAGATGAAGTGCCCCTTGCATTTGATTTGCAAGCTGGTAAAGGGTGGACTTCTAACCATTAACGTAAACAGGATTGGCACACCATGGAGGTGAATGCTGGTATGGGGAAAATGGAACCACGCGTGCGTCTCGCCTTTTATCGCACAAAATTTTACCCCGAAGACCAGCCAATCACTTGCACGTTTTGTGGCACCAAGTTGCAGCATCAATTTCAGACTCCCCACCTCAGCGTCTTCTGTCCAAAATATGTCATCTCGTGTCCCCATTCGCGAATCGGCTGTGAGTGGAGCGGTACGGCCTCTGTCGTGTGATATCTTGGTCACATCTTCTCCTAGCTATCCTCTCTGCCCAGCACTTGGATACTGTGGTGTCTGTGCCCTGTTTTCAAGTCCATTAATTGACATGTGAAACTGCAATGAGCAGGAGCGCGGCTAGACGCCGAGACACACCTTCAGAGCTGCAGATTCGAGCAATTGAGAGAAAGCATATATGCAACCAGCACCCAAATATCTGGCATCCAAGATTTGATTGTCGCCCAGGTCTTACGTTCGTTTGATCCTGATTTCAATTTGAATTTGCAACCGCTTTTTGCGAAAGCCTAACGGGGTTCTCTCTATTGCGTGATGTGTGACTGGGATTTGTGCGGTATTGTGGCTGCTTGGCGCAGGCGCATGAAGAGGAAAAGACGAACGAAGGCATCTCAAACACAGCTGTCATGACTGCCCAGGTATTCTGCCCTTCCTAATGCGCCTCGAACTCCTATTCTCTCTTGGGTCCAGATGGACCCTCTCTTCATATGAGTCTTGACACGCTATCCATTGTTGCTTCAACTTTGCAGACGCCACAGCTAGCCAAGACTCTCAAGGGGCACAAGAAGCCTGTGATGGCGCTGGCGGGTTGCCATGCGTCGCGGAAATTGGTGAGTTGTCTGTCGGCTTCTACTCGAGCGACAAGTTTCCAATCTCCCTACTGTCTGAAGTTACGCAAGTAAAGGATATGCTGAGTTTGTTCTTTTGATACAGGCATCGGGAGATCAGGCAGGCGTGATCAAGATATGGGACATCAGCTACGACGAAGAAATCGATCACATCCAGGGGCACAAGGGCGAGGTCGCTTGCATGCACTATAACCCAGAGTTTCCATCGAAGATGATGAGCGGAGGCGCCTATCCCGATGACACGATCAAAATCTGGGACAGGTAGCTTGATACTAACTATTGCTCCCTTGTGCATCCGCGTTGCAAATCAGTGCTCAAAGATAGTTTCCAAATGTCTGCTCCTCAAAAGTGATCCGATAGTCATCAATCAGCATGGGCGAGTACTGATTTGAAAATGCGACCGCAACCAGTTCTGATATGCACTGCGACAAGACGATGTTGGGAGGCGGGCAAAATTTTGCCATCAATGGACTGTGCGCCATGCGCTATGGCATCGGGGCTTCCGAAGTGTGCAGATTGTACAGTGTGGACGACTCAGCTGTCCTGCGCGATTGGGATGTCGAAACGGGCCAGTGCTTGAATGCCTTACCCGCCCATGAACTCGGTGCAAAGTGCGTTGCCGCACGCGATGGTGTGGTGATGACAGGGTCGCTTGACATGAGTGTCAAGCTTTGGGATGCCACGTCCTTTGAATGCATGGCAACACTAGATTGCGTCGGAGATTCCGTCATGGGTCTCGAAGTGGTGGCTGGTTCGTGGCTCCTTGCAGCAGGTCCGCATGGTTTTCTTCTTTTCGCCCATTCACCCACCCTGCCTCGTACTTTTCCAATTTAAACTGTTCTGGCACGTTGGCAGGCACAAACTCGATCAAGATATGGGATTTGCGGAGCCGCAAATTGTACCGTGTTTTGGACGGCTGCCGCTGGTCTTTGCCATGCCTCGCCTCCCTCCCTCCCTGTCTGCACTCTTGTTGTGTAGCTTGCGCTGACGTTGATTCCTCCTTTTTTCCCCTCCTTCTCTTGGGCAGGCCCGTCTTAAATGTCGACTCTCTCATGTAGGCACCCGCAATGTTTTCTCATCTGCATCTCTCGCGTGCCCATGTTTTGTGTCCTTCTCGATGCTAAGCCGAGATGGTTGCACGCATTGCAGGTACTGTTCGACATACGACGTGCCGCAAAATATCCAGGTGTCCCAAATGTTTGTTTGCATGCCATAAAATGCTCTGGGCGAATGCGTCAGGTCAATGACGCAGAGGACACAACGAAACCAGGTGTGGGATTTGTCCCATCCGGATCCGAGGCACTGGAAGGTGCTAGACATCCTAATCAACCATCAGTCCGACGTTACAGACCTGTGTTGGTTTCAGCAGGTGAGCCGTTCGTTTTACGTGCTGTTCTTCTTGGCTTGGGGTGGCCAGTGGGACCTGCCGAGGCAATTTGTGCTGACGGTCTTGTGTGTTGGTTGCAGAGTCTTTGCTCGTCGTCCTTTGATAAGACAATTGGGATCTGGCAGCCTCCCCAAGGGGGCAAGAGCAAAAAATAGATGTTATCCTCTGAAGAAGGGTGTATTTATTGAATGAAAATGTCTCTGGACAATTTTGATAATGAATTGACGTGGAGATCGCGTCGAATGCCCCGCGCCGGCTCCTGCGGAAGCACAGCAACAGAAAAGACCAAGCTCGACTTGGAAGCTGAGATGCTGGCGTCGTTCAATGCGGTGGAGGGTTGTGTGGGAAGAAGCCGAGGACTGCGCCACCAGAAAGATCAGGGACAGTCAGCAAGACACAAGTGGGAGAAGAAAGAGGATGCATCGTGCTGACTTTTGTCTCTGCGTTCTCACTGTCTTTGATCAAGATATTCCACACAAGCTCGAGCCCCACTTCGGCAACGATAAGCCAAATGATGATCCATTCCAGACGTGTTGCATGGCGGACCTCGAGCTGGTCCTTGAGCATCTGGAACATGCCGTCCAACACCTCGAGGCGTTTGTTCACCACCGCGACCCGATCGTCAATGTCCAGATACTTGCACGCGTGTTTGAAGATGGGCTCCCACACCTCATTTTCCCAGAAGAAATCGGGTACCGATAGCATGTCCGACTCGAGATTAACAGAGGATTTCACGATGAACAGCTGCCCAAACGCAAACCGCAGCATCCTCTTACTCACGACTCCCCGTCGTCACAGAAAACCATGTCCAAGGAGACAACACACGCACGCATGTCGGCTTGACGCACGCCGCAAGGCCACCGCAGGCACAGATTAGCGACAACCCAAACCGCGGCTTCAATCATTGTCGCGCCAAGACAAACAGATGCAGCGCACCTGTCCGAGGAGCTTGGACACACTGGTCTGCGAGAGAGAGATGCGGCCAGTTTCGGCAAGCTCTTGCGGGTATGCGCGCGTCCTCTCAAAGGTGTTTTCCACGCGGGTCTCGAGCACCTGCATTGCCATGTCCATCGCGTGTACGCGCAAGGTCAGCGTTTGCAAAACTGCCCCAAGGCAGCGGTCGAAAAGTGCTGGAGCGCAGAGGATTAAGAGAAGGTG
>Ga0115006_10003416_pt1 | contig 10769 bp, 17 predicted proteins | sample ArcOceMetagenome_3_FD_88943 | JGI IMG/M metagenome (GOLD analysis project Ga0115006, IMG submission 88943) | Marine eukaryotic phytoplankton communities from Arctic Ocean - Arctic Ocean- Svalbard ARC20M Metagenome | ecosystem: Environmental > Aquatic > Marine > Oceanic | place: Arctic Ocean...
ACAACACAAGGAGGGATAGGTACTGGCAGAAGCGAGGTGAGGGTCGACGTTGCATGAATATCAATAAAGTAGCCGTTGCAAGTTCGTGGGTATGGAGGTCAGGGCACCTGTGTGTGCCTTGTATGTGCGCCCTACATGTATGCCTTATATGCATGCCTTATTTTGCCCTTCATGTGTGCCAGGTAACAGGAACACGCAGCAGGAGCACGCTCACAAACGTGCACAAATTGGGTGACCCTCATATGCGTGAGATGGAAAGGATACGGCAAGGCAGTGTTACTGAAGGAGGACCAATAAATAACCCACTCTCTCTATGAAAGCTAGAGATGCGTGCTTAGGATTTGTGCCAGTGTTAGTAGGGCTTGCCGGGGGGCGCCGCCGGCGCCATGGGCGTATCAGTATCCTCAATATTCTATACGTTCATTTATGAATTATTACAATCTTTTAAGCAGATCATCAGCTGGTATGGGCCTAGGATAACCGCCCCAAATTCGTGCGCCTCCAAAGGGTCCGGGCCCTGAGCTCGGGCTGTTGCAAACAGCAACTTCCATCTGAGAGCGATCATCGTCCGAATTTCATCATAGGTGCAACTGGCACCCTTCCCTTCTCTTTCTTGCGCGAAGGGGCCGCATGATGCTTCTGCCACAGCCAGGGGTGCACGCGCAGGTGAGACACATGCCTCTCCCGTATTTGCCAGCACGTCACATTGTGCGAGCGTGGGGCGCAGCAAACGGCATGGCCCCGCGAGGCAGCGTGCATGCCATGCCTGGACAAAGCTCGCGAAATCTTCTTCGTCGAGACTGGACCCCAGCGGAGCTTCAGAGATGTGTCGCCCCAGATGCGGGGCCTGTTCGGCTGCGCGGCCCATCAGGCCTCCGACGCGAGCGCCGGCATCGATGTTGCTTGTGATCGGGGCTCTGATGTCTACGTTTCTTCCGGACACTCTGCTTCCTGCCCGAGTGCAAACTGTCAGGCTCGGAGCGCGAGCAAGACAAACACGCAGACAGATTGAGCTTCTTCAACGTGCAACGGACCTGAGTGCGTGCTACCTCGACGTTTCCCGCCCCCGCCATCGTAGTCGTGCAGAGAATCATCCTGCATCAACACGGAGTGGTACGCACGCTATCACGCACACGAGAAGCAGCGACCGGACCCATGAAGCACGGCAAAGTTGAAAAACATGGGCGACCTGGGATATTTTCCGTTGCAACTTTGGTGGCTCATTGCCACCCCATGCTCCGTACACTGCAGCGAATGCGTCTGCCTTTCCACCTCCACTGCCCCTTGACGTTTTGTCTTTCGACCTGCTTGAGGTGTTGTATCCATCCTGCAGCCGCATCGTCAGTTAATAGCAGCATCGCGAGAGGTTGGGGAAAAGCAACAAACCCTAAACCATAAACCCTTCCACTGCACCCACCCGCTCCCACAAATCTGCTGTTGCTTTCTTCTTTTGGCCTTGGCCTTGGAACTCATGCTGAAAATTTGGCTTCTGTGACCTTCGAGCCGCGGCTTGGGCAGAGGCAGATGAGTATTCAATGTCCTCTGTCGCATCGCCACCATCGTGCCCGCCATCCTCTGCGTGAAAGTACTTGCTGACCTCTTGGTTTGTGTGCTTGGTCGATGAGGGATCGAAAGACTGGCAAAGTGGTAGCATCAGGGCAGCGCAGGTGGCCTTTGCCACGACGAGCAGGAACAAAACAAGTACACCATGTGACAGGAAACGGAGCGGAGTTTGCTACACAGGAGGAGGTCACTTACATGCGAAAAAACTTTATGGAGTTTGGAGTACATGGCCAGCATGGGAGTGAACGTATCTTTGTGTGCTGCGACAAGCTCCACAAAATCCTGTTCAGACAAGACGAGTAGAAGCAGAGCCGAGTCAATCGTAGACTGTTACCTAACAGTCTCGCCTGCAATCTTTGCAAATGCCCAAATCTGTGTCGCCAACTTCACTGCACCCAGAAGATTTCAATCTTCTGTCGCACGCTGCTGAGCACGCGCGCAATCGCGCCCTTCCATCGCACCCTGGCTGACTTTGACCAGCCTCACACCTGCTCTTTTAGGCGATCGTATGTGTTCATCTCCAGCTGCTTGGTGATCAGACTATCAATCTTCCCAACCATACGGTGCTTTGCGCTCGACCCTGAATACATAATGTCAAGCAGGAAGGTTTTAAGCTCTTCATACGAAACCACGCCGTCGTTGTTGGCATCCACCATCTTGAAGCAAAAGCGTGCCTTGTCCTGCTCGGTGATGTCCTGAGCCGAGGACACACATGATCAGTGTCAGGGCATCAATGAGGGTTCTATGAAACATCAAAAAGTCTCCGTCTACGTGCATTCTAACTACTGAAAACACACAGACGGGGACGTGTGAAAACTTCGACGTGACAACGAGGCCATCTACGACATCCGCCCGGCCGCGGACTGCTTTCAACAAGGGTATGTTCGATTTTTTGGGTGTCTCACGGGGTGCTGCCGGACGACGTTGGCGCATAGCGAGACTTCAACAAGGGTGCTATTAGGGGGATGACCTCTTCAATAGGGTGACTGTTAGGAGGATTCTGCACATATATTATCACGAGCGGCACTCTCTTCCTGATAGCAACCGTCTTGAAGACTCGCCACACCACGGGCAAAAACAAAACATACCGAGTTGAAGTGCGAGGCGACCACCATAAACTCTTTATAGTTGAGCTGAAAAGAACAGACAGTGCATGCAGCCAGTTGTGTGTCGGTGCGTCAGCATACGAGCAAAGTCACAGGCAGGTGTGTTTGTGGCCCTGGGTTACATCACTGGCTGCACACCTGGCTAGAGGGCGCTGCTCACCGTGTGCACACACTCGCGCTCAGAGCCCGGACGCTCACCTGGCCGTTGCGATCGACATCGAGGGCATTGAACATGTATGTGGTCCTTTCGCAGTCCGGATCCATGTTCAGGATGCTCGCAAACTCGCGCTTGTCGATCACGCCGTTGCCGTCGGCGTCCAGAGCTTGGAATTGCGACAGGGCTGCAGGGAGACATCGCAGGGGGCGCACCCGCCAATCAGCGCGGTCGCGCAGAGCACGAGTGCGCGGGCGACCCAGGCCCATGTACATCCCATCTGGCGGCGGGGGCGCGCACAGATGCCGCGCGCACGCACGCGCACGCACCGTCGTGCATTTGGTGCTTGGTCAGGTGCAGGTGCTTTGCAAACTGCGAGATGTTCTGCGCCTTGGCGAGCATTTCGCGCGTGTGGCCCTGCGCGGCAGCGGCGGCGGCGCGAGGCTCGTCAGCGGGCGGCGGCGCGGCGCCGGGGGACGCGCACACGCGCACGCGCGTGCGAGCGCGCGCCTGCGCGGCCTACCCATTTGCCCTCATCCTGAGGCCCGAGGCGCTTCTCCAGCCGCTCGCGCTGCCGCTCGGGCTCGTCGGCAAAGCGGCCGTTCTGCATTGCGAGCTGCTCGGCCGTCTTCTGTCCCTGCTTCTTCTGGATGCGCTTGTCCACTTCGTTGACGGTGTACGTCGCGGGGTCGACTACGTGGCGGTACTGCAGCGTGCTGCAGAAGCCGCCCATCGCGGGCGGCTTTCAGCACTTCGGCCGCCCCGCAAAGTCCTTTTTGAGCGGGCCCGGGCCTACATTCCGTTCGTGAGTTGGAATCCTTTTTTGCCACGAACGATTTTTCTCTCTCAAATCTGACGCCGCCACACCACCGCGGCGGGCGGACGAGGGGAGGGATGGAGGCGGCGACGTCGCCCTCGGCGATGACCGAGCAGGACCTGAAGACTGGCCTCTCGCGCCTGGGCGAGGGGAGCCGGCCGGCGCCGGCCAGCGTGCGGGTGCTCGGCTTCGCGGTCGCGCTCGACGAGCTGGGCCAGGTTGTCGTGGCCCGTGTCCTGCAGGAGAGCCCGGCGGCGTACAGCGGACAGGTGGGCGTCGGCGACGTCGTCGAGGCCGTCGACGGCCGGATGGTCACGAGCGTGCAGCAGCTTGCGGTCGCCGCCGACGGCCTGGTGAGATCCGAGCCCGTCTCCCCCCCGCCCCCTCCCCCGCCCCCCTGTGCGCCGCCGCCCCGCACAGCGCGCGCTGACGTGCGGCATGTGCGGGCGCACACGACCGCAGGAGGGCACGCTGGTGGCGCTGGAGCTGCGGCGGAAAGACGACTCCCACCTGGAGTCGCTGCACCTGATGCGGCAGCTCCCGCACGGCTCGTCCGATCCGGGATCCAGCGACGGCGAGCGGGCGGGGCTGGGGGCGCGGGTGAGGCCCCGCATGCGCCGGCGCGCCCGCTGCCGCCGCGCGTGCCCGCGTGTACCCGGGCGCCCGGACCGCTGATATGCAGCGTGTCGCGCGCAGGTGGTGCATGATGTGCGGGGAATGAAGGTGTGCGATCTCTACGAGGGGAGCTCTTCCTACTGGTCCACGCTCAAAATCGACGACATTGTGTGCGCTGTCGACGGCCAAGACATCCGGCACGGCCCGCCGTCGCTGGTGCTGCAGCTGACAAACGGCGCCATTGGCACCAGCATGTGCTTGCATGTGATTCGCAGAGAGGCGCAAGACGACGAAATTTCTGGGGCCCTCTCGGCGCGAGGTGAGTGCGCGAGCGCCCCGGTTCGTCTCCGTGCGTGCACGTCTCTGAAGCGCCCGTGGCTGACCTGTGCGGCTGTCTCGCCTGGATTTATGCGCAGGGCTCGGCGGGCGCGACTCTGTTGACGTCAACTGGAAGGACGGGAAGCAGCCGGCGGTGTCTGGCAACGAAAAGCTGATGCGCGTCCACGTTGTTCGTTCGCGGCCCCTCGCCGACAGCGCGCTGTCCCGCGCGCTCGCATACCGTGCTCGTGTGGTGGAGCTGCTGCAAGCGCGGATCGAGGTGTCCATCCACACTTGCCCCGGTGCCACGCTGATTCTTGCCCAGCATGGCTCGGTCTGACGCGATGCTGTTTTTCCAGCGGGCGTTGTTGGAGGGCGGTGGCGTGGACCTCGATTCTGAGGACCAGGGTGACGAAGATACTTCGTTAAACGGGCACAAAGCCTACGCCAGAGAGCCGGGAGACATCACAAAGCTTTCCGACACTCGCTCCCTCCTTTCCGACGCGCAGCCCACATCTTCGCCGGGCGCACATGGAGCGGACATGCACGAGAAGAGTGAGCTGTCGCTGCAGGGCGGCGTGAGCATACACGAGGGCGTGGAGCCTGATGCCAAGAATCACGACAGCAGCCCTTTAAAGACTCCCCGCACCTCGGTGAGACATTTTGTGAGGAACCCTGTCGATTTCAACCGCCTGACGTTTGTCTTTCTTTCTGTGAACAGAAACTGGAGGCCCAGCTCATGTCGCTTCAGGACAGGCATGAAAACGAGATGAGAAAGCTTCAGGAACAGATTGCCGGCCTCGCAAGGGTGATCAAAACAGGTGATAAGATGAGTGTGGGAAGCGACGAGGAGTCTCGAGCTCGCGAGGTGGAAAAGGGGCTGTTGGAATGCGTCGAAAAAATGCGCCTGCAGCAACAAGAGGAGAAGAAGAACACGATCACGCTGTTTCAACGTGTCTGTCAGGAGACAATGGCAACACAGGAGCGCATGGCCGGACAGCTCTACAGTGAAATCGACGAGGTCCGGAAGCAGGCGGGAGAGAATTCACATGTCTATCACAGACTTGCAGAACAAGTCGAGAAACTGAACCTCAATAATGTGCTACTGGGAAACATTCCTGAGCATTCCATTGTCAAAGCCAGCCACCCTGCAGAGTACAAGGCTGCTGGTCGAAATTCAGTCCCGCAGCTTCCGCTTAGTAATCCAAAAGCTGCTCGAGTACCAGCACTGCCAATGTCAACGATGCAGTCGCAGAAAGCGGCGGCAAAACAGCACAGCAAGACCGCGGACGAACCGGTGGGGGTGAGCATAACAATTGGCGCCGACTTCGACCGTGTATTGAAGCACGAAAAACGCTTCTCTGAAGACTTGATGAGCGCCTGCGCCTGGTGTTTGCAGGCATCGCCAGATCGGTTCATGTACTGTCATATTGAGCGTGGAAGTGTCGTTGCCAAGCTCAACATACTGCCCGACTCGTCAGGCACGGACCCGCGCCCATGCATGCGTCTAGCGGAGGAATTGGCCGCGCAGGTGGCACATCCTCATAGCCCCGTGCGCAAGGCCCCGGTCACAAAACCCGCAACCAAGGTCGTCATTCACCAACCGATTGCCCTTGGAGGCAGCATCCAAGGCGGGGCGCAGTTGGAGCGATTGGATGAGGCTGCGGTTGGAAACTTTGTTGAAAGTCCAAGAACGTTTTCCGATCGTGACGTCGACTCTCCTGGAGGAGAGCAAGGGTTCCACGAGGAATGGTCCGAAGCTCAAAAGCAGGAAGATTTATCTGCCATGAAACAGCGACTGGAGGAGATGGACGCGATTGTCTCAAACCTGGCTGCCGCAAACCCGATAGACCCTGCCACCATTTCTGGCACGACTGAGCGAGAGAGACGGCCGGAGCGCACGTCAGATTCGTACCCGCCCCCTTTGACTATGCCGGACGATGCTAGCCCCCCGAAAGAACAAAGACCGATCAGCGTCATGGACCTATCGTTGGAAGCGCGAAGTGCAGATAGAGGGCGAAACGATGACAGCAAATATTCACTGCAGCATAGACAGCACATGCGGGCGAGCACAGCGAGCAGAGAGAATGAGTATCGACGACTGCCAAACTCGTCCGCTCTCGAGTTGGAGTCCGTGCTCAGCAGGCTCGAACACCAGTCTGTGCCCACGATTGCGCAGTCGGCCAACCGCGACAGCTCAAACGGCGCCTTGCCGCGTCTTCACGGCTTGCGAAATGGCTCCAAGGCATACAACCCCAAAGACAGCGAGTTTTTGTCTCCGCATCTAGCTACACGCGTGTCCGAGAAGGGCACTCTGACTCCGGGGAGCGAGACATCGATGAACGTTTCAAGACGATCGCCCTCGCCAGCCGAACCCAAGAGGTGGAGGGTTCTGCCCCAGTGGTCAGAGAGTCAAGCCGAATCGACTGTGAATGGCAAGGCAACACCGCGCCTGCAATTGGGCACTCCTCGTTCGCACGTCAGTACGCAGCCTTCGTCTGCGCGTGGGGCCAAAGAGCCGCAGACCTTTGAGCGTTCAGGCGTCAGATTACCAGATCCTGAGCTGTCAGAGCCGGCATGGTCCGTGCGGGCAGGCGCCAGGGCTGTAGAAAACAGCGCAAGTCAACGCCATGCATCTCCCAATCGTCGTCGACGGCAGTACGTTCGGTCTGACTCCTCCTCTGACGAGGAAGGTGCAGAGCGACAGCGGGTTAAGCCAAGCCCCAGTCTGACGTCAGTGTCAAGCGCCCGCAGCGGCGACAACAAAAAGATGGGCGACGCCAACGAGAAGAAGCTGTTGACCAACGCCAAATCCATTCTGAACGACTCGGAGAGCGACGAGGAAATCCGTGTACGCGCGAGTGATCTTCCGGTGCGCCGCTTGGCAAATCAGCTCAAGAGCGACCAGCGCTTCCACAAGTGAGGCCGATCTTCAAATTGCCGGCCGCCAGAGGTAGTCCGCCCCCGATGTCCCTGCCGCAGCCCTGCAGGGTTGTACAGTTGCAGCCGCAGGGCCGCAGGGCTACAGGACGGCGCACACAGGAGCCGCGGGTCACGGAAGGGAGCTTCGAGACACATGGGGCGGCGGGGCTTTTCGAAGATCCGATTTCCTAATGTCGTCGAACGACAGCTCGACACTAGACGGGCTGCCGAAGGAAGCCAAAGGCATTGCTGCGTCCGTTAATTTCAAGGTTCATCGTGCATAAAATTGTAAGTAGTTGCCCGCAACCAGGAGTTGCTGGCTGTCGTGAGTGTAGTTGCCGAGCGCGTCAGGCCTGACGCGGGCGCGTCGAATCTGACGCGTGAGTGTAGTTGCCTTCGGTTCTCTTCCCGGAGAGACTCTTCAGTCTTCAAAAATACTTTAAACCTCAGATTGTGTCAGCGGGGCGGGGGGGGAGGAGTGTGTGTGTGTGCGTGAGGGAGAGTAGGGCTGCGCGACCAAGGGTTTGTCGCTGGCACGGCGCACAATTGCGTTGCGCGGTACTGCCGGTGCGCCGGTACTATTGGCAGTGCACGTAGAGTCTGGCGGGCCTGCATCTGGATTGTACCGTATGATACCACACGGGGACGCTTGGCATCCGCATTCGCGTGTGCACACGCCGAATCGATATTCGTATGCTTCCACACAGAAGTCGAAAGCTATTTAGGACATGTCGCAGATTCCTGTGCATCGGATTTATTCAATCGTATGCTAGCACAGAGGTAAGGCGGAGGCCAGTCGAACGTGCAAGTCAATCTCCTGCGCACACGTCCGGGACAGTCTTTGATTCCACGGCTTGGCTCGTGGGTAGAGAAGCGCCTGGATGCTCGTAGCCCATGCTTGATGCCCAGGCAAGACTGCTTGCTCCCCATGTCTCAGTCGGATTCACCTTTGCGTACTGATACGCCGTTCCGTGCTGGTACGTCTTTCCGTGCCGATACGCCTGCGCTGCACCCTGCCGCCGACGAGAGAAGACAATTATCACCAGCCCTCGCCCAGGCGCAGCACACAGATGAACCATCTCAACGACCTCTCGCGACGGGACGCAAGCGCGACGGGACAGTTTCAAGACCCCAGTGGTGCATCTGAGCATCACCTGCAGCACCTGGAGCTTGCTTCTTGACATACCGATGGTCTCAAGCCAGCAGCACACTTCGCTGCAGGTGGCAGAATCGTGAGCATCGTGCGATGTGCTTGCCACCCAGTTGGCAAGCCGGGGGGCTCTGCCAATATCGCACTGCTCGCGGCGCGGTGGAATCAACGCTAACGATACCTCTGCCTCGCGGAATACGCAAAGTCACTGGCCGTTTCGTGGGAGTTGCTCAGCACCTCAAGACTTGCACCGTGGCGCACAAGCTCCTGCATCGGGGGGCACTCGGCGCTGACGTCAATGGATCGCGGGGAGCGGGCCAATGCCAGGACGCTGCGTGCGCAGTAGGCCCGCAGAACATTCCGCGAGAGAGACCTGGGCGGCCTGCAGTTGTCCGTACTTGCATGCCAGCATCAGGGGGGTCCGGCCTTGTAGATCGGTGAGGTCTACGTCGCGCCCCTCACAGCGCCGCAGGTACCGTATGTCGCCAACTTGATTGAATGCGGCTGCCTGCCACCGCCAAGCGCAAGCCAGGGTGCGTCCGGATCAGGCTCAGGCGGCGCCAGGGGGCGGTGCGCTGCTGGGCCGCGTGCGTGCAACCATGAGCCAACCACCGCCCGCTCCCACCACACACCCTGTCCATTTCTCTCCCCAGCGCTCCTTGCACGTCGTTGAGAACGCTTGCGGCGTCGACGTGGACGTTCTTGAGTTTGATGCTCGCCGGCGGCTTCGGCTCGCACACCTGCAGGGTCGCGCACACAGACTCGAGAAAGCCGAAGAGCGCCATGCTATGGCTTGCCTTCTTGCCCAGCGGTGTGGCCAGCCCCGCTTCGTGTCCCCAACGGTGTGTTCCTCTTGTGTAAACCCAACGTCAAAATTACGACGACGTTGGTGATACACGAGAGGAACACGCCTAACGGCGGCCCGGACTCCAGACACCTGAAGGAGGCATCACGGTCCATGGACCGCGTCTGCGCCCCCCAGACCACCATCGCGGTCCGGGCTTAGCTTCCAGTGTAGTGGTACGAGCCCGGACCGCGATGGTGGTCTGGGGGGCGCAGAACCGCCTGATCGCGGAGGACCTTGCCGCAGCGGCGCGGTCGCGCAGTTCCCTCGCGCGACTCGAGAACGACAGCTCCTCAGACGATGAGGTATGCGCCGGCGGGCCCGACGCTGCTCCGCACCTCTCGCCAGCCCGCGCTGCGGGCCTGCACCCAGCACGCCTGCCCGGCTGACGATTGCCGTGGCGCAGGCGCTCGACATGCACGGCAGGCCGGTGCGCGCGTCGGCGCACACGGGCAGCGCAGGTGAGACTGAGAGACCGCCGCGACCGCGCGGCGCCCGCCCTGCCAACGCCCTGCCTGCGCCGTGCGGCGTCCCGCGCCAGCCGCGCCAGCCGCGCCAGCCGCGCCTGACATGCAGCACGCGCAGCGCAACTTGGCGCATCGAAGCGCTCTCCACCGGGGGGGGGGGTCCTGGTCCCGTGGCGGGGGGGGTCCGGCGGGCAAAAGGGGGGCAAGGGGGGGGGGGGGGGGCGGGGGCCTTCCTGCCCCAGCTTCGGTGCGTGTGCGCGTCCCCGCTCCTGTGCGCTCTGTGAGCTGTTTGCTGTTTGCGCATGGCCTCGGCCTGCGGGGTGCACGTGGTGAAATTTCGCGCATTGCGCAGGTCGCAAACGCCCGTTGGCGCCGGGAGCGTGAGCCATGCGGCATGCGCGACCGCGGCGCCAGCAGCAGCACACGCAAAACAGCTCACGGCATGGGAAGCTGCAAGCTTTGCGCATGCCGCCCACGACAGAGACGGCGAGGAGATGCGGGAGGCCTCCAAAGACAGCTCGCGGTTTTCCGTATGCAAGATGCGCAAGGCCGACGCCGCCCGGGGGCCAGAAGGGATGTGCGAGTCCGCCGCGGGTGCGCCGAGAGACAAAATCGGCCCCAAAACGCCCCCAGAGGAGCTGTACCCGCCGAGCCCCGCAAAACGGCTGGGCGGCAAGAGTGACCGGTCGTTGCCCGCGGGAAGCGGGGCGCAGGCTGGTGGCTCGAGCATGTGTGCCGTCGCTGGCGGGGATCGTGGTGCTCCGCGCAAGACGCATTCTATTATGGTCTAGGGTGTAGGGTGTAGGGTGTAGG
>Ga0115006_10003421_pt1 | contig 10764 bp, 5 predicted proteins | sample ArcOceMetagenome_3_FD_88943 | JGI IMG/M metagenome (GOLD analysis project Ga0115006, IMG submission 88943) | Marine eukaryotic phytoplankton communities from Arctic Ocean - Arctic Ocean- Svalbard ARC20M Metagenome | ecosystem: Environmental > Aquatic > Marine > Oceanic | place: Arctic Ocean...
ATCGGCAACTGGAGTCTCGTGGCAGTGCGCTTCAGGCATGCAAGGTCGTGCATGACCGTGCGGATGCTGGGCATGTACTGCTTGCCATGCTTGGACCCGTGGTTAAGCTCCAACGCCTCGAGCCGTTCAGGCGAAGGCGGCAATCCCCGGGAGGCCATCCAGGTCGCCATCTCGGGACGCGCGTCGTCCAGGTAGTGCTGAGGGACGTGGTAGAGACGCGAGGCCTCGTTGATTGAAAGCACCCTAACTCCGGAACTATCCCAAGTGAGCTTGCGCGGCGCTCCGCCTTCAGTGGTGCGCCGATCGCGATCGGGCTCAAGCTTGCGAGCTTGGGAGCCTTGGCCATTGTAGTAACCTGGGAAGAGTGGGGGCGTGGAGTAAGCCTCGTACCATCCCTTCGCGCCGAGACGCTTAAGCTCCTTGGTAACCGCCTTGAAGCCCTTGGGCAAGGAAGTGAGATGTGGGACGAAGACGGCTTGGAGCTCGACGTCAGCCTGGTAGATGACCCCGGAGCTTATCATTCCTACAATTTGCTGGTCGGGGTAATCGGCGAGTTCTCGTTCGAAGAAATCGGAGTGCAGCGTGGGGCTAAGCGGGGCGCCATAGTCGAGTATGGTGCCGCACTCGGCCGGCGACCGTCTGAAGTCCCAAACGCCCCCGCGCGCCCACTCGTATAAGTCCTGCTGCCCGAAGACGAGCAGCTGCGGTCGATCCCTCTCGCAGTCAACGCCGAGGTCCCGCATGCACACGAGGTCTGCTAGTGTGCGTCCCAGCCACGAGCGCCATCGGCGCGCGCTGCGTGGTAGCATGAGGTCCACTGCAGAGCGCGGGCAGTGCCCGATATGAATGGGCCGCTGAGGAGGCTTCGGCAGAAGGCGAGGTCGGTGAGGAGGCACGTAAGGAGGCGTAAGCAACAACTGATCGAGCCTCGCGTCCTCGAACGAAGGAAGGTGAGTGAGGAGATCCGGAGGCACGTCCTGTAACTCCTCAGGCCGAATGACATCTGCCCAGAAGTGGCTCTCCTCATCGCCCGCCGCCCTGAGCCGATCGGCGAGCGCGCGAGCGTGCTGCTGCATGCGCGAGAGGACCGCCGCGGGAGCCAAGGCGAGAGCGGGCAGATCGGGGATTTGGTCTACCATAGGACGTGTAGCGAAGACTCCTATGTCAAAACGCGGAAGACTGCGGTGCCCCAGCGCCATCGCGTCGGCAAGGTGAGGCACCGGACACCGCAATGCCGAGCACGCGGCCAACGTCCGCGCCGCTGGATCGTAAGCCACAGTGCCGGCAAGGGCTGCCAAGGTACACCATGCAAAGCGGACGCCCAAGCTAAGTCGGCGCCTCCTCTCACTCGCCGTACGAACCACCTTATGCTCAGGCGGCCGAAGGGCAATCGGTGAGGTGATCAAGCGGGCGCCAGCGGCATACTCTCCAACTAGGAAGGTGGAGGAGACGTCAGCAATAGCGTGATCGGCCCAACGCGTGGCAATAGCCAACGCCATTCGTCGATGGGTGGGGAGGTGGAGCTCAGCGCCCACTACCTCTAACCCGTTGAGTGGAGCAAAGACCAGAGGGGTGGCTTGCATGGCGACAAAGAAGAGAAGGAAAGCATTGCATGAAAGAGTTGCGAGAGCAACCACCTGTAACTCAATGTCGGAGAAGGCGGTAGCCGGCGTTACTCCGTTGCGAAGGGAGCGTGGAACAACACTTGCGGGTCGTCGCCCATCCCCTTTGCCCCTGGTAGACTGATATCGGCGCGCATCCGCGTCAATAGGCTGTGCATCGTCTGCCTCATAGTCAGCGGGCACGGGCAGCCCTGCTTCATGCCACGCAACGGCAAACTGCTCTCGCAGATCGGCGAAGGATGGAGTCGCCGTAGGGGTAGACGTGTCTCTCTCCGCACGCACTACCGCCTCGATGGTATGGGGGTAAGGACGCCAGTCGACACGATGACGGTCCCGATCGTCATCGGTGGCGAAGTCACGCAGCTGCCCGTGGCGCGAAACGCCCCCTGGGTCGTGCGTGACAGCCAGAGGCAGAATGCCTCGCGTGTAAAAGACTACGGCCTTGTCCAACGTATCACCCAGCATACTGGTCCGGAGCAGCTGAGATGGCTGTATAGCGTAATGCGGTATGCGAGTGGCCGGCTGCTCAAGGCGCAGCATCTCGGCGACAAGGCACCAAAGCCAGATAACCAGCATAATGCCCCAGAACATGCGTCCGTCGAGTTCTTTCGCCGCACGCCCCGTGGTGTCGCTGAGCACCTGATGTGTACAAGGCGGAAAGGCGTAGAGTCGGCGCCAAGCTCGAAGAGGTAGCACCACCCGCGCATCGAGACAGGCGTGCACGCCTGGAATGAGTGAGGGACGTAAGTCAATGCTGAGCGTGGGCGCTCCATGCACTTGCTCGTTGCGATCCCGTACTGCTGCCGTGAACTCAAACGCGCAGACATCCATGAGTCGCACAGCCTTGCACCGAAGTAAGCGCTGCACCTCATCGAGAGTGGTGAGCGGCCAGACAAAAGAGGCAAGCTCCCGCGCGATGGAAGGAGGCCATCGGCGTCCGATGTCGGACAGCGGCCAGTCGCCGCAGATGAGAGCAATAGGTGTGGGTACCTGAAGCAAGGGCGTACCGCTCGGTGAACCAACGAGGAGCAAGGTGCCGACGGCACCAGTTGCTGGTCAGGGTAAGAGTGGGCGTGTGCCCGTTCGGGTGAGGGCAAGTACGAGCCCGCCCACGCAGTACACAAGGTACAGCGTCGCGTGAGTGAGCATGTGCTCGTTCGGGTGAAGGCAAGTGAGAGCCTGCCCACGCCACGCCGGAGGCGCAGCGTCGTGTAAGGGAGCGAGTGCTCGTTCGAGCGGGCAAGTATGGGCCCGCTCACGCCAAGCCATGGGCTCCGCGATCGTGTAAGTGAGCGTGTGCTCGTTCGGGCGGGCAAGTATGGGCCCGCCCGCGCCGAGCCGTCGGCCCAGCGCCAGTACGAGCGCGTAAGCACTGCTAGCTGTCCCGTCTTGGCTGGCGTTGCGTGTTAAGCGGCCCGGCCGTGTGACAGTGCGTTGGGGCACCGGGCAGCCTCTCCTGTGAGACGTTTGACCCGGTGTAGCCTCCCCGCGGCGTAAGTGTGCTTGGCGAGAAGCCGAGCGTCCAGCATGCTAAGGCTGGCGGTGAGAGTCTGCACCTAAGTATAGAGTGGGGGCGAGTATGCACCTGAACGAAGGGCTCATCAGAAGTGCCCACCGATGCGACTGAGCGCGCGTCGGGGGGAGAGTCTCCGTTCAAATGGTACGCCATCCACAGAAGTATAACGGCGAGAGACCGTGCATGGCAGGGGGCGGACCCCGGCTGTGCACAAGACCCATCGTCGCAGCACCAGCAGAGCAGCCGCAGGCGTTGCCCAGCGGCCACCAGCTGGGCATGAGTAAAGAGCCAGGCCATGAGCCGAGCAAAAGAGAAAGTATGAGCAGTGTGGGCGAGCTGAACGGATACGAGCGCTGAAATGCTTTTCAACACCGTCTGCTCCATCGTGCCCGACACCGCCCGCGACATGGCGCCTTCGACGCCTGTCGCCAGTATAGTCGTATGCTCCGTGCATGATTGCAGCAGAGCCAAAGTCATCAACAAGTCATGAGCCAAACAGGCCTGCGAAGAATCGCCAGCCTTGAAGGGGTTGCCAACCCCAGAACCACGTCGGTCCACCCGAACGTCCCGATACCCAAGTGGGGCAGGCGACCACGGTGCATCGTTTGCACCCGCCCGCCCTCGACGCAACTGCCCTACCATAATCAAACCATCGACGGAAGCCGCAGCCTCCTCGCGGCCAGCCCAAAGCCACCTAACCAAGAGCGAGCTACCCATGCCCGATGTATGCAAGCCATCCATGTACGCCCGGTGCACCCGATCCAGGAGATCAAGCGGAGATGGCGCGTGCAGCCAGGCCCTACCCTGCTCCAGCTTCCCAAGCCAGACTCGCAGCGATGAAGAGAAAGAGATCGGCGCGGCCGTGCCCTCCATCACTTTTTGGTTTTGGAGCCGGGTGCCCAGTTGGCGAACTTGAGTTCTTTGGCGGTCGGCTTGCGGGTGTGGTCCTTGTAGATCTTCTCGAGGTTGAAGTTGCTGGGTCGCTTGTGGCAAGCTTGGTTCATGCCCCCGTGGTTGTCCGCGTCGGGGCAGATCTCCAACGCCGCGTCGCCCTTCTTCTTGCTAAGGAGCACGGGGAGGCAGGCGTCGTCCTTTAGCTTGTACTCCTCACGGATGTCCTCGGACAAGAAGACCATGCCGGAGTGGAACAGCTCGGTGTCGGAGAGCACGAGGGCGTAGTGGGACTTGGAGCCAGGCCCGTCAGCCGTGACCGGCCTCTTGCCCTTGTCCTTCTTGTTCTTGTTCTTGTTCTTGTTCTTGCCTTTGCCGACGTCCTCGTCACCCTCCGCTAAGTTTCTCGACGATCCGGCGGGGCTGGTGCCTGGGAGGGCCACGGCCTTGGCGCCGAGGAGCGACGGGAAGGCAACACGAAGATCGGCGATAGGCTCCGCGCGCAAAAGCCGGGCCTCCGTGTTCACAAAGAAGGCGGTGTCCTCGGGCGCGAACTCGTCGATGCGCGCCTCGTCGAGCTCGGGGCGGCCAGTCTTGAACTTGGAGACGTTGAGGGCGCCGCCCGCGTCGAGGAACTCGAGGAAGCCCTTGTTGAGAAAAGCGAGCCACTCTGCCCGCTCGGCCTCGGGCAGAGTCTGAGCGAACGTCACCGCCTTCTTCTGCAGCACGATGCCCTCCTCGAAGCTCTTTCCCTTCTGAGGAGAAAGAGAGACGCCGAACGAGAAGAAGAGTTTGGGGCCGTACTCAGCCACCAAGTCGAGGGAGGCGGCCACGATGTACTTCTCGGAGTCCTTTACGGGCAGGAAGGTGGCGCCGGTTAACATCGACCTGATCTCGAGGGCAATCTCCACGATCGGCAACTTGGACCACTTGCCAGAGCGCAGCGTGGGGATGATGGTGTCGTCGATCAAGTAGCCCTTCAGACGCACTGGCACCTCGCCCGAGTCGTCGTCCTCGCAGAGTACTTGCGAGATGTACGGGCGTAAGTATGGCTCGTCGAGCGAGCACGAGCTGAGTGCCGCAACGCTGTTCAGGAGCCAAGGCTCCTGAAAGAGCTCAGCGCGCTTGAGCAGGACTGAATCAGCCTGCAGGAGTACCTCGACACGCTCCACGCCAGAGAGAGACGCAGCCTGCTCGAGCGCTTCACGTGCCCCATCCAGGCGCAGAGCGTCGGCCACCGACGCAGCACGCACACTGCCATACGAGGAGGAGTCACCATTAGCTGAAGCGGGAGTCCCACCAGAGAAGGTGGCGGGAGCAGCCCCAGTAGTGGTGACGACACTCGTGTGCGACTGCACGAGCGTCGTGACAAGCGCCGAGCCGTCGATACCCGGGTTGGCGCTGACAGCATGAGTAATGATAGCACGCCAAGCAGCCGTATCGAAAAGTGCATCCAGCTGTGCAAGCTTGGTCAAAGTAGGAGTGGTGGCGGAAGATCCCACCACCAATGCCATGAACATGCGGTCCAGCTCCACCCAAGCATCGGCGGCCGAGCCGAAACGAGAAAGGACATGCCGCAGATGCTCATACACGCGTGGCGCGCGTAGAAGGCGGGGTTTTTCCACAGCCACCACCTCAACTGTCGTTCCGTGCGAGTGCGTGAACGCGGCCTGAAACTCATCGCATGCATGCCAGGTTGTTACGGAGAGCTGAGAAAATGCAGCAGGAAGGTGTAGCTGGTCGACGAGCGTGCAGAAAGCACGCGCCAGCCCGGCATCGGAGGCGGCGTCACGACGGAGATGACGAAGAAGGAGTGCTAACACGATCTCCATCACGATACGGATCGGTGCAGCATCATCAGATCGCTCCGCCCTGGTGTCCTTTGAGCCGGCGAGAAGAGTTGCCCGGGCCAAAGGAGAACAGGCCCCTAGAGCGACCGGCTCGGCCGGCAGCAGATCCAGGAGGTTTGTGCGAAGCAGGAAGGCTAGCTCAGGCGGAGATGCACTGCCACGAGTTGAGTAGTTTTCAGACTCGTAGAACATAGCCGGTGTAAGACGCACGAGGTCTGGGTTGGAAAGCATGGTGGTGAGACCCGGGACAGCTTCCACCCATTCCTCGCGCGTCAAGTAGACCTTATTGAATGCAGCCACCTTGTCGAACTCATGGGCAACAGGGCTGGCTTGATTCGCCAGCATCTCATGCGTTAGGAACGGCATGGCCTTCAACGCAGCATGGTCGGAATCAGCAGGCGGGCGGCAGCAGTCAACAATGACTGCCACCATTGCTGATCGAGCCACGGATGTGCGTTGTGGAGCCGTTTGAAGAACCCATGGGAGGAAGGGGAAAGCTAAGCATAAGGGAGAGTCGTGTGCGACAGTCCACACAGCTTCGCGTAGCGCACCAGGATCCCCACCCACAAATTGAAAAGTAGTGCGAGCGGGATCAGGCGGGGCAGCTGGAGCGGCTGGAGCACCCGTTGGAGGCATTGAAGTCGACGGGACGTAGATGGAAGAACGCCTCGAACGAAGGGCTCGACCTGGAGAACCCCCCCTCACACTAAACGATCTAACGAGGAGCTGGCAGCGCGTGCAGCGCAGCCAATCTGACGTCCTCGTGCAGATCGAACAGACGAGCAAATGACGTGTTGCGTATGTACTAAACATTTGGCTGTTCAAATTGCATTTTCTGTTGTGAATGCAATGCTGAAGTCACCTGAAGTAACTGAAAGTTACTGAAGTCGTCTTCCCACCCTCTCGTTCGCCTCTTCCCCAGGTGGATAGGGGGAGCGTGCTGTCATGCTCACGAGTCCCACCCTAGGAGTCTGATGATCGGAGACAACATATCTAAAGCCTACCGGCTTTAGAATTAGTAGCCTCGATCTGGATAGACTCCTAAAGTGGGATTAAATTATTTGCCGCGTTGCGGCACACAAGTCCCATTGACCATGAGTGGCTGATTGGCAAAGCTGAAGATCTTCATGGATTGTATTGATCTGTCAGCAAGTTGTATGCCGGCGGATTGGCGGTCTGCCGGGCTGATTGGCTGATGACTGATTGTTGATTTGATTGGCTCGTGCTGAGCTGCGTAAGCATGCATGAGGCACCCCCATCCCACGGGGCGGGAGGGAGCAGCGGCTAAGGCCGCTGCGCGGGTAATGTTCTGCGGACCTGTTGGCTGATGCAGTCGAGCAGGCCGGAGTGTTTAATGGGGAAGTAGGCGCCATTGTGTTCTATGAGGTAGGTAAGACACCTGCTTCCATCTGGGTGGCGGAATTCACGACAACAGCGCGCCGCCACTTGGCACCAGGAACGTCCGAAGGTGTTTTCGTATCCGGGCCATAAATTGTTGTAAACGTTGACGCGTAGGTTTACTAAGCCATTCGCGTCGCTCTCGGTGGCCTGCACAGAGCCACCGGGCACCACGTAAGTAGTGGGGAGCGCTGTCGGCTCGACGTCTCGTCGCGTCGGCGTCTCTGTTAGCGTGCCATCGAAGGCCTCGACGTTGCGCCGCATTGCATCGTCTCGGTCGAGGACTGGAATGTTGTTGACCCGCGTTGCGTCAAAGACCACGTGCTGTGCGCGTTCAGTCCAGTACACGTTCTTCTCCATACCTACTTGCCGATAGACCTTGAGGCTGGCCGGATTGGCCCATCGGCAGATGAGTTGAATGACGGCGTCAGGGCAGTCGGCCGCGTGTAGGGCACACGCGAGGCCAATGCGGAAAGAGTGCCAAGAGAAGGCTGTTGCCGCACGCTCACCAAAGAGGGCAGCGAGCAGCTTTCGCAGCTCTGCGTGCAGGATCGAGTATGTGAACGGCCGTCCACTCTCGTCCCCAAAGAGAGGTGTTGTTTCGCGCTGGCTAGGGGCGCAAGGTTGTTCAAGCTCGATGTCTCGGATGGCCATCGCCGCCGAGTTGGGCGAGCCATCGCAGGGGAGGACACTGGGGAAAGGACAGTGTTCCTCACCGAACTGATCGGATTTGGAGGCGCAAGGAGCAAGGAGTACCAAGTCGCCGTGGGTTAGCTGCTGCCAGTCCATCGTGGACGGAACTGCAATCTTACGCCCAGACGCTTTGGTGATGGAGACGCAGCTGCGTGTAAGGAAATTGGTCTCACCTGACGGATGCGCGATGATTTCTCCTAGCCGGTGGCCCGTGCGCCAAAGCGTGCGCCCTAGTCTCAGGATGATGCGATCTCGGTGACGTGTGCTCGGCGACCAGGGTGCCCTTCCTTGGAGTGGAAGTTGATCAGGCATGGCCTCGATGCGCGCCCACATGTCCGGTGTGAACGGTTGTTTGCGCCCCGGCATGAGGTGACTCACGCCGTAGATTTGCTTGAACGAGCGCATCAGGCCTGCTAAACTCTTTTCGACATGCTTGGCTTTGGGCATAGGCAAATGCTCGCGCGCAAGAGTGCGCATGACAGCGAGGACATAGTTGTTGAAAACCGTTCGAGGTTTGGCGTCGCTGCGTTCTCCACGACCCGAGAGCTGCGGATAAACCCACGCCTGGAAGATGGCGAAGCGTTGAGAGATTTCGTCAGGGTGCGAGCGCGCCCAGTCTGCATCGCCATCGAATGTGGGCGACCAACCGTAAAGCAAGCAGAAGCGCTCCCAGAAGAGGTAGGCGTGGTCGTCAATGTCTAGCGTGCCGAATGCCGCACCATGTTCCGCCAGCTCGTGCGTGGCACGCACGGCTTGCGCTAGCGTGCTACGCTGTTCATCGGAGGCACGGGGAGGGGCCATGCGTTGAGCACGCTGGTCGGCGAGTTCTAACATGGCCAGCTTACGCTTGGATACGGCCCGTGCTTGGCGTTGGACGGGCGCTGCGAACAGCTCGCCTCCAATCTCGACGTAGGGCATACGCTTGCTTTGCTTCGGCTTGCGCGCACGCACAACCGAAGCAGCGCCGGTAGGAGTCGGCCGGAATGACGAAGTCTGGGCGGTGGGTATTCCATTCGGAAGAGGCACCACGTGCCGCGCCAGCCAGTACGCTGAGGGTTTCCTGGGCGGCTGTGTCGCGGCGGAGGGTTTTTGTTTTGCAGAAGCTTTAGCGGCAGCATAAGCTCCAGGTCCATCCCCGTCCTCGCAGTTGCGTCGCCTCTTGCCCAAGTGCTGCTCGTCTGACGTGAGGACGCGCCTTTTGGGAGCAGGCGGGAGAAGGTGGTGATAGATGTCGGGGATGGAGAGCGGTGCCGCCACGTAAGGATTGGGGCGCACCCGCGCCCCTCGCAGAATGGCGTTGCGGAGCACACGGTCTAGGATGTCGAGACACTCGGTCAGCACGGGCACCTGCTGGGGCCGCACACGAACGCGCTTGCAGAGTGTGAAGAAGGTGTCCCACTTACCTCGGCTGACAGCGTCACTGGCCTCATTAGCATCACCTCTCAGCTGGCCCAGGCTGGTGTAGCGCTGCGCCCGCTGGAACGCAGGTGAGGCGAGAAGCGCGTGGTGAGCGTCAATCAAGGCCTCACTGGTCTGCGAGTGAAGGGTGAGAGTGGTGACGGTGGCCGAGGCATCAGCCCCCAAGCAGAGCTCTGCGGAGGGTGGCACGATGCGTCTGAAGATGATAGTGGAGAAGCCCGTGGCGAGCAGTTCGAGTACGGAGATATGCAACCAAGTGATGTGTATTGCACGTAGCGCAATGTACCAGTAGAAGCCGTGCATGAAGCCTCCTAGTCCAGGCGGCTCGGAGTCGGTGGCTGCGTCAGAGGAGCCAACGTAGACCAAAGCATGCCGAGGTCGCGCGAGGCTGGAGCGCCGCACGGCGTCAGTAGCTGCAGCACCGGCTGCGAGGCAGAGACGATCGAGCCAGCTGAGCAGCTGCCGTGCCATGAAGAATGTAGGCATCACTAGGGTGGCGGGGCCGAACCGGCTCTCCCCCTGCGGGCCGTGCGGGCGGTACAGCCCGTGCATGACGCGGCGCGGCCAGCAAGCCGCGTAGCGCATGTGCTCTAGAAGCCCCATGAGTGACTGGTACTCATCGAAAGGTAGCTGCTTGTTTAAGGCCCTTTGAACGGCCTGAGAGGCTCGGACGAGCTTATGGCGAGGGATGACGACGATGCCCAGGCCTACGAAGATGTAAATGCCAAGCCAAATTCCCCAAGTGCCCAGCATGCGCTTCTCGGGGATGGCCATGATCAGCCCGGCCTCTCGCTCGATCTCGGCACGTATGGCGATGGCCTTGAGCGCCAGACCAGCCCCGACGACAATGACGATGTTGTCATCGCAGTAGGTATGGGCCGCGTAGAGGCGTCGCTGATGTCCGCCGTGCTTGGACTCGAGCATGCGTCGTTCGGCGAGCCAACGCTGAACTTCGGCGTCGGTTGACGCCTCCAATTCGGCGTCAGCAGCAGCGTCCATGCGCTTGCGGAAGATGAAGTCGACGGCCTCGCTTAGGGCCTGAGCGTAGCCCGAGTTGGGGTGGATGCCGAACCCCATGCGTCGTTCTGATATGAAGATGAGGTGGTTGCCGTCGCCGTCTGAATAAGCGCGCTGGCGTGCATCGGCCGATAGCTCTTCATCCCCTATCCAAGCCACGTTCATAAGGGGCAACTCGGAGATGGCATTCTCCATGTGGTTGAAGTAGTCCTTCACATCGTTGCCAAAGATGTAGATCGGCAACTGGAGTCTCGTGGCAGTGCGCTTCAGGCATGCAAGGTCGTGCATGACCGTGCGGATGCTGGGCATGTACTGCTTGCCATGCTTGGACCCGTGGTTAAGCTCCAACGCCTCGAGC
>Ga0115006_10003422_pt1 | contig 10762 bp, 7 predicted proteins | sample ArcOceMetagenome_3_FD_88943 | JGI IMG/M metagenome (GOLD analysis project Ga0115006, IMG submission 88943) | Marine eukaryotic phytoplankton communities from Arctic Ocean - Arctic Ocean- Svalbard ARC20M Metagenome | ecosystem: Environmental > Aquatic > Marine > Oceanic | place: Arctic Ocean...
CGCCTGGTCGCCTCGCGCTCAGTCTGGCTATACCTGGTCTTCGTCCGTGTACAAATGGCAGACGCGGGGTACCACCCTGGTGGCTGACGATACCATCGCAACAGGTGTTGGCTTCGAACTGTTTCAGATCATTCCGACTGACGGAGCTGTCGACGTGCGATCGGCACACATTAAAGCCGGGTTGGAAGACTGCAATCACACGACCCAGGTCTTTTTCGTCAATCATGGGCGTCATGGCGTCGGGGCGCATGTGAAAGTTCTCCAGTACTCACGGGTCCTCGGCAATGCATTTACAGGTACGCACGGTGCCTTCTTTGAAATTCAGATCATTTCCGGCAATGGCTCAGCAGCCATCGAGGCTTTTTCCACGAGGAGCACGCACTACATTGTGATTGGTGCCCATTTTAACTCGAGCGTTATTTTCAAAACCCCCAGCTCTATCAATGCTACCAACTGTACAAACTGTACCAACTCTACCAACTCCACCATTTCCAACTACACTTTCAACTACCCAGCTGGTGTTGCTGAAAATCGCAGCTGGGGGTTGTTCATATGGGATGCAGGGCAATACACGATGCATCAAGATCTAAGCGTGCTTCCAACGCGCCAGGCGCCTGGTGGCGGCGGTGCACTGCACGTCACATCTCTGAAATTCTTCGAGTGGCAGAATGAAAGCTACTTGGCAATCGGCCAGGGATTGTGCTCGCCGGAAATAGCGCACGAATGTCTGTGCACTGCGCCCGAAGGCAAGCATTGCGGGAGCAACGAGCCGGCACCCGCCTCTTTGATCATGCAATGGGACAATCTGCGCGACGTGTTTGGGGAAATGAGAGCGGTTCTGCGTACGCAACCCGGGCACGACAAGCACTATCGCTATCATAACCAGCATGCCATGCGTCTGAAAGCAGGCGCCGCGACAAACATCGTATTCGCAGAAATCGATGGGCTCGCCTTGCTGCTCTTCGCCAGCCACACCCAGGGAATTTCCTGCTTCGAGTGGGATTTCGAGCACATTGTCGGGATGCGTCAAGTGCAAGGAATCGCAGCAGATCCCTCAGAGACAACCGCCTATGCCGTATATTCCGGCGACAGTGCGCTCGTGGCAGTGATGCTGGATAACCGCGTTCATCTGCCCAGTCCCGCTACCTCTAGGCTCCGGTATTTCAAAACGTGGAGCGAACAGCCGATAGCAATGAGCCGTACTTCCAGCAGTACATGGCAGTATGTACAGGGAATTTCGGGGGCTAGAGGTGTGAGTGTGAACGCTGCAGAAGGATGCTTCACGTACTCTACGCCGCCGGTTGCCTGCAATGTTGTGGTTTGGGCGGGCCCGCCAGTGGACGAGTCCCTATGCCGTTCGGAACCACTCTTTCCCGTGTGGGAAGAGAGCCTCTCGTCCGTTATTTCGACAGCACTTCCGTGCCAGAAGGTTACTTTTGTGATCGAGGAGCTTAGCACTACCAATCCAAACCTCTTTGACATCGCTCCGTCTATTTCGCATGATGGCACGCTGTCATTCCTCACAGCGACTACGGAATATGGCGAAACCAGGCTCTCGGTGCGCCTTGAAGATGACGGTCTGTATCAGGGATGGATTGCCTGTTTTGATGATGACAAGATCACTGCAGTGGGGCCCAACGGCGATGCCTTCAGTTACAAGAATATCGAGGCCGGGCGAAACCTGTCGCAGGCGCAGGTCTTTACCATTCGCGTCCTTCCCGTCAACACCCAACCGCGTTTCGATCCTGTGCCCATACACCTGCTTCAGGCTATGGAGGGTGAGGAGATGAACGAGACGGTTTCGTTTGCGCACAACGTCAGTACGGGCTCCCACAACGAGATTCAGCAGCTCAGCTTCACGTGGAGCTGGATGCTGCGCTTTGTTTCTGGTTGGGATGCCAGAAAGGCCACTGCGGGGTCAGCGCAGGCTGTTCTCGAGGTCGAGCAACTGGGTCTCACCCACGTGTATTTCAAGTGTGACGAGCAGGTTCAGAGTCAGCAAGTCTTCGCTTCGCTCGACCGCATATATGATATACAGCAGTGCTTACAGGAGTGCAATCTCGACCCGGCATGTCGGTATGTGATCATCGAGAACTCAATTCTGCCCTGCTCTCTGGCCTCGGAATGTACCGTTGTCTCGTCCTACCCCGTGTTGTCTGGAGTGTTCGAAAATCCTGGTGCGCTCGTGTCGGTTCCCCAAGGTTTGAGAGTCGACGGTAAAACGGGGCTGCTTTCCCTGTCTTTCGACGCGAGGCTCAAAGGGCTCCTGGAGATGTCGCTTGTGCTGTCTGACGACGGCGAAGACTCTGCGGTGCTTCTGGACGGGAAGGGCAGCGTCCGTGCGTCTGAAACGGGCACTGTCATCATAAGCGTGCGGTCAGTGAACCAGGCACCCAATTTCATTCTTCCTGTCTCGCTAAACAAGCGCTCTTCTCCCGGTGTCGTACACCACGAACCCGGGTTCGCGACCGACATCTCGGCTGGATTCTCGGAGTGTCAGTGCGGGCAGAAGTCTCCTTGCGGCGATATCATTGCCTCTGAAAAGGCGCCTGGACTCTGTCAGAACATGACGTTCAGCCTCCACTCCGTTGAGACCCTGAACAATGGCGCGCGCCCTGATTATTGGGCTGGATCTAGCGCTGCTGATGCGGAGTTGCTGTTCACGAGCTTCCATGTCGACGCACTCACTGGAAGTTTGTCCTTTTCGACAACGCCTCACTGGACCGGCACGTATCGAGTGTACATCGAGGCGCTAGACAATGGCCTTCTTGTTCTTGGCGAGAACGTGTTCGCGCGGGGGCAAAATTCGACGATCAAGTCCTTTATTCTGGAAATACCTTTGGAGAATGAGCTACCCAGTTTCGATGCGCTTGATCGTCTTGTACGCAACGAGACCTCTCTCGAAGGCTGGGTGCAAAGACACGCATACTTCTCAAATGTGTCTGCGGGCTCTGGGAACAAGGATCTTGACAAGCTGTTCGCAGTCGAGTTTCGAATCACTTCTATGCTGTGCTTGAACTCACGCGTCTCTCAAGCGTTTGAGCTCCGCAACATTTCGTGCTCCGCGATGTTTGCTAAGCTTCCGTCGTTTGATGCGCAAGGCTTCGTCTCTTTTGTGCTACACCCACTCGCCAATGGCCATGTCTACATGACGCTGAGAGTTGTCAATGGAGGGCCAGAGCCTGCTGGAGGATTCCAAGAAGCTCCCGCGGAGATCGTGATTAGAGACGCAAATGCGCCACCGGCGTGTACAGTGGCAAGCGAGATTGTCGTCTTGGCCGACTCGGGTCCCGTTTTGATCCCACGATTTCTCATCCACGGGAGTGCTGGGGACAAAGAAGAATGGCAGAACCTCATCGTTCAAGTAACCCCGCTGTTGGCAGAGCGCAGCGTATTCGTGGGATCAGATGGCCCCACAGTAGACAGCAACGGCACCCTGCTCTTTGAGACCGCTCGCGGAGTCCACGGGACCATGTCCTTGTCTGTCATATGTATCGATGACGGGGGCACGCAATATGGCGGAAGCGATACGTCGCTAGAGATGTCAACTACTCTGCGTATCCTGCCCCGCCCTGCTGTCGACTGCGTGACGCCTGCAATCGTTCCGATGCCATCAAACGGCGCAGCCACGCTCACCGTCGTAGGGAGACACTTCGGCAGTCGCACAAGCCGAGGGTACTTTTCCGAGGATAGTTCTGTATACGCGGATCATATTCAAGTGCTGCTCGACGGTGTCCCATGTCAGACAACGACATATGTCTCTGACAGCGAATTGTTGTGTCTCGGAGTTGAGGCTGGCCAAGGAGTGCACGATGTGCAAGTTCGTGTCGTAGATCCCTTCTTCGTCGAGCAAATGCGTAACAAGAGCACGACCGTGTCTGCCTCCACTGGTCTGGTGAATGAAGGGAAACTGCAAGGCGGACTTCTGCGACCGTGGTTCCTTGCCGGTGGCGTCAGTTTCTTGTCCGTTGGGTATCACTCTCGTGCCCCCCCGCCGCTGAAAGAGCCGCAGCCTCTGTTTAACGGTTCAGAGACCCCGGCGCCCACGCCTGCATTCAGCAACGCCTCCCTTGCAGTCGTGCGCGCGTGTCAACTTCTGGTTCGCAGCGCGTGCAGCAACAACTCGCTCCTCGTTCATGACTTGCGATGGCGAGATTCTACCGCCTCGTTTTTCCGCAACTGCAGTGCGCATTTGCCCCCCGCACCTGGCCAGCTAGCGACGATCCACACTATTCTGTCCCCGCATCTCACATGGGAGGCTATCCACAATGGTTCCAAAGCATACCCTGTGCATCTGCCATCAAAGAGCAACCGCACAGTCATCTGTGCCGCAACCAACTGCTCGTGCACGTCGGCAGGAGTACCTGCTACCCTGTCGCCGTGGGGACTTGACTGCGGCTGCGTGTGCAGAGCGTCATGGCGATCTGACGAGCGCGTTGACGTTGTTCAGCCTTCGTTCGACTTGGCTGTCGACCTCTCAGACTATTTCACCAATTTCAACGGCACTGGGTACTTCGACGCCAATGGAACGCGTGTGAGTCCGCATAACATCACCCGGCGGAGCCTGATTGACATCCTCAATTGCTCTTCACACATCGCCCCGCCACTGCTGCAACATCAGCTCGCCAACGCGACAGTGCCTAACACAACCGACTCCGGATCGCAGCCGATCGTGGAGATCTCGCACATCGATATACAACTCGATGGCCCCGTAAGGGCGCTGGCTACGGCGGGAGGCCGCGTGTTTGTCGGAGGCGGATTTAAAAGAGCACATGGAGTGGGTTACCAGGCCCCCTACGTTGTGAATCACGTGTTTGAATATTCGCATGTCTCCTGTGCTGGGGCCCGCGGAGGAGGCGGGATCAGTAGAGACGGAGACGGCAGAGGCTCTCGAAGCCGCTCAGGCACTGGGTATCAGACGCCGCACTTGGAAACGTTGGGAGATGGAACTGACGGGTCTGTGTATGCCATGGCGTCCTATCAGAACCTCATCGTCGTCGGCGGCACCTTCCAACGCGTGTATCCTGCAAAAGGAGACCCGCTTCTCGGTGCGATGGCCGGCTGGGACCCGGCGGCAGCTGACTGGAGGCTCATAGGACGAACCTCGCTACGCGATGCGACGGTGCTGCAAGTCAAAGTCAATCGCAACGCCCTTTACGTCGCGGGGCGCTTCAGGACTGTGGGGGGGGTCGACGTCAATAATATTGCTGTTCATCGGGGACCCGCGACTTCTGCGGGCGGCTGGAGTGGACTGTCGACGGGCCTGCAGGGTGGGCATGCTGTCTGCATGACGTTTGTTGGCAACGAGGTGTTTGTCGGTGGCGATTTCGTCAAGGCTGGCGAGACGCTGGTGAACAATATTGCTCGATGGGATGGGAAAGAGTGGCAGCGCATGGCTGACAAGGACTGCGTACAGCAGTGCGAGCTGGTTGCCGACGCCGACAAGTCTTTGTGCCAGAAGCACAATTGCGAGCTCGACGGCATGGTCACTGCGCTTGCCAGTCATGGGGCAGCTGTTTACGCGGCAGGATCCTTTCGCCAGGCCGGCGCGCGTCCTGCCCTCGGACTCGCGCAATATTTCAGGTCTCACCGTTACTCTCTTGCGTTCTTTCATCACAACCACCACACACCACAAGTTGTTCCACACCATAACAACATGCGTCCATGCACGTTTATTCCTGTCTGGACAGGCGTTTTTTTGTGTTTGCTGACGCACTTTCAGTACAGTACTGTGGCTCCACCTGTAGACTTGCGCGCATGTCTTTGGGTTTAGGGGGAGCGTGACCTGTGGCCTGCTCTAACATAATGTGACGCAAACCGTCCGACTGTCCACAGCGGATCTTGGCAAGCGCTCCCTCCTCTGAAAGGCAGCGTTTTTAGCTTGGCCTTCATTGACGTCGACGACGGAATCAAGGAACAAGATAGCCGGCGTTATCAGGACCGTATGCAAGCGCAGCCTTGCCTCGTTGCGGCCGGACAATTTCAGGAACTGCAGACCAAGGTCGTCCGACTTTGCCTGCAAGAACGCGACGAGTCTCCCTCCGGCAACACGACCCTTCGCAGTGACAGCTCTGCTCTAGATGCTGGCAGAAACGCGACCTGCTCAACAGCATTCAAAGCGCCTTTCGGGGCCTTTTCGGATTCGTGGGAGCCTGTGTTGATGCCAGGAGACCTATATGCCGGTACGCTGGAGGCCCTCGTCGTCTCCTCCTTCTCTTAAACCTATTAGGGCATATTCCGATAGTGCCGACGTGAAGAAGGGTTGGTCATGTATTACAAAGCGAGGCCAGAAGATGCGCGTGAAACGTTGAAAATAAACTACATTTCCCAACGATCCGCAGAGACTTGCTATCATGTGCGTCGAGCGCAAGAGGCAGACGTTGCCCTACCAGGACGGCGTCTCCTGACAGGGCGCATTAGTCTGCCAGGGCGCGCTGACCTGCACGGAAGGTCGTGCACGTGGACGTGGGTGCTGCCCGAGAGCAAAGAGAGAACAGCGCAGGAGATACGGGTATTGTCGGTCTGGCTTAGTGTAGTCTGGTGTTTATCCCTGCGGAAAAGATTGAATGAATTTGCAGTGAACCCTTGTGTGCCCATTGTCTTTCGGTGGGGCGCAAAAATCCAGTGTAATGTCAAGCGGCCGCCCGAGGGAAATTGCAATGCCGCCATCGCAGCAGCTGCGCGCCTGCGGCAATAGAGGGAGATGCGGAGGAAACGTGACGAGGGGCTTAAACGCAGCGAGATGTAGCCCGCCCACTTCATACGCATGCGCCTCGATCACGGAGCGCACTGTATGTCTTCAGCCACGGAGAATCTGGATGAGCTCGCGAGTCGTGTCCGAGTCCAGGACGAGATCAAACGTAGATCCGTTGGTGTGCCATGTCACGAGGTGCTCCCATGCATCACAGTGTACCTGGTCGCAACACACACCACACGCAAACACGTACGCACGCGCACGCGCACGCAAGATCACAGACGGGCGGATGGTGACATCGAGAAAGCACGGAGAAAATGACGTAAGAGCAAGAGAGAGGGAGTGAGGCAACCGCTAGGCACAGATGCGCTCACGTAGGGGAAGAGGGGGGGGGGACAAAGAGTAGATCGGGGGATACTTACCGGCAGCAAATTCATCACTTTGCACACCCTCACTTGTGCCGGGAACGGCGACTGGCCACCCGCAGGTCCTCGCCCGGGTCCCTTTCCGCGCGCAGCCGTCGTCGCCCAGGCCTGCGGATCTATGTCCATAGCTGGGGGTGCGGTTGCGACAAAGACGCCTTCAAGCTCGTTGGTCTTGCGGACGTCACACGCGACACGTAGAGACACCAAGCAGGACGAAAAGACCCCGAGCCACCCGCCATCAGACGTGTCAGGAGCATTGCAGTTGTGTGTGTGTGTGTGTGTGCGCGCGCGCGCGCGTCTTGTGCGGGTGTGGATTCAACCATGAATCCATTTGAGGTCAAGATTGGTCACACAAAAGCGCTGTCGGATGTCGGAGGAAGAGGGGTGTTCGTGCACACGTTGGTCTGCATTGACTGAATGCACTGCACGTAATGCGCGTCTCATGCCATGCCGTGAGACACAGCATCCGGCATACCTGGAAGTTGAAGAGGAAGAGAGCTGTGGTATCGACGGTTATGTTGGTAAGGCTCCTGCTCATCTGGTTGGCTGGGAGGCCAAAGAGCTGTGCCGCCACGCACCCCGAAACGTGCGGCGCGAGCAGGTCGCGTGCGTGCGCGTCAACTTGCGGTGCACACAAGGGACGGGCACCGCTCTTCACTATGCGCGCCCACGTGATGGCCAGAAGAGACTTGGACTTGCACACCAAGCACTGCGCTGCACAGATGACAGCAACGGGCGCAGCGCGCTCTTGAGCGCGCGCTGCGCCCGTTGCCAGCAGCGCTTGCTGCATTAGCCCTACTAGAGCACTTTAGTGCACGGCCATCATCCAGACCTGCCGACGGAGACATTCGCCGTACGTGTTGTTGTTGGCCTTGAAAATCATGCCATTCTTGAAGGAGTTTTGGTTGTACACGCGCGGTTGCTGGGCGGGCACAAAGGCCGGGGCTGCAGGGATCATGTGTCCTGAGTTTGACGGGGGCCTGTTCTCTATCCCGCGCCCCGCCGCGCCATTCGTCGATCGTCCGACAATTGAAGTGTCCCCGAGCGAGGGAAAGTCTCCTTTGTCTTGAGGGTTAATCACCCTGTTTCCGGCGCCTCCGCCGGGCGCGTGCACTGCAAACGGGGGCAACTCTCGTATCATGCACGGCAGCGCACATGCGCGCAGGGCGACGCTCGCTAAAAGCGGAGGCAGGACGCAGTGCAGGCAACGTGCCACCTGCGTGCGGAACTGGCGCTGGCCGCTGGTTTGCAGGGGGGGCGGGGGTTTTCGCTGGGGCCGGCGGAGGCGCTGAAGCGGCCGGCGGAGGCGCTGAAGCAGCGGCCTGGGCTGCCCTCGGTGCCACTGCTGCGGCAGCTGCTGCTGGCGGAGGAGCTTTTGATGGGCTGGGCGCCATCGCTTTCCTGTTGCGAGGCAGGAAAAACGCGCGAGCGTGCGTTAGAGGGCGTGCGCAGCCTGGGGCAGCAGCGCGCGAGCACAAACGTATCCGGCGACCGCCTCCGGCGCGGCGGGGAAGGGCAGACCTCTCGGCCTCCTGGACTTGCGCGTCGAAAGACCGCGAAAAGGTTTCCGCGGCAGGCTGCTCCAGGATGCGCGAGTGCGGCGGAACCTCCGCAGCCGGGCCCTCCTTTTTCGGGGGGGGGGTCGCCCCGAGCAGCATGGCGTTCATGGCCTCCACGTCCTCATCCTCCTCGTCCTCGTCCTCTTCCGCAGCATCCGCGGCCTTGAACATCTCGTCAGCCTGAAGACGTGGGCGCGTACACATGTGTGTTGGTGGGCGGGGCGGGGGGTGATTCTCACCCGCGAGTGTGCGTCTTCCCTGCTCGCGCGCCTCGCGTGCTTGTGCGTGGTGCGTCTGCTCTGTGCCTGCGCCTGTGTGCGTGTGTGCGCGCGCGTCTGTGTGCGGGGGCACCTTGTATCTTGCCAGCCGGCCCCTCACGTACTCAGCGACGCCAGGCACGTCGACAGCGAGCGCCATCACGAGATCCTTGAGCGAGCAAAACTCCGACAGCTCCCGGACCTCGCTCTGCGCACCGCGCACCCGGCGTTGTTAGACCGCTGGCGGGCGCCCCGCCGCGGAGCAGAGCACAGGGTCGCTGGCGCTCACGACCGCGGGCAAAATACCGCGGTCAGCGAAGTCATGGTGGAGCGCTCGGGAAGAGGAGAGGTCGTTTTTTTCGTTTTCCCACGAACCGGCAAAAAATGCGTCCCCAAATGGGAAAGCGTGTCAGCAACCCTGCACGATGGCGAAAGTCGATGCCGGATGGTCGTCGGCGGACCTCGCCAAGGCGGTGTGCGACGAGCTGGTCGCCAAAGGGCTCCTCAAGGAGAAGCCTGCCTTCATCCGGTCCGTCGCGGCGCTGCGACCCCCCCGCGCGCCCGCGGGGCAGCTGCTGCACGCCGCCCCAGGGATTTGCCCCTGCGAGAGTGGGGGAGCGACTGACAGCCGCGCTGGGTCGCGCGTGTCCGCCGCCGCAGCGGAGACCGCGAGAAGAAGTTTGAGCAGGTCTTCAAAGCGGCCAAGCTCGACGGCGCCTCCATGGCCAAGATGAACGGGCGTGGCGTGGAGGTGGCCGTGCGCAACGCGACGCAGGGCGAGGGCTGGGTCGACGACCTCCAAAAGGTCGGGCCGCCGCCGGAGGGCCGCGGGGGGTGCGCGTGCGCGTGCGCGGCCGATGACGGCCTCTGCGCTGCCGCACGTGTGTCGGCCTGGCAGCGGGCGCGCCGGGCCCGCTCGCCCTCTGACGCGACGCTCGTGGTGCCAGGTGCTCAAGGGCATGTTGGACGAGGCGGCCGCCAACGACACGACGCAGGCGGAGTCGGAGGAGATGAAGCAGATTCGGGAGAAGCTGGTCGAGGCCGCGCGCTTGGAGAACCCCGATGGGGCTGCGCCGGAGGCACCGGGAGGGCGCGGTCGCGGCAGGGAATGCTTCAACTGCGGCCAGGTCGGCCACGAGTCCCGCGACTGCCCGGAGCCCCGCCAGGGAGGCGGCCGTGGCGGCTTCCGCGGGGGGCAAGACGAAGAGGCCTACAACTCCTTTGGCGCGAAGCGTGGCAGCGACCGCGCTTGCTACAACTGCGACCAGCCGGGCCATCAGGCAAGAGCGCGCAGGGGTTGAGAGGGAAACGGGGGCGGGAGGGATGCGAGTGCGCGTGCGCATTCGCGTTTGCAGCCACAGGCGCTCGCTCACGCGCACGCATAGCTGCGGTGAGCAGCAACGCTGCTCAAGTGGCGCGCCCGATGCGCACCCGCCAAGTGCCAATCCAGTAAAGAATGCTGACGCGATGAATGTTTGTTTTGTGCGGACGGGTGCAGGCGCGGGACTGCCCAGAGCCGCGACGGGAGGGGGGAGATGATGGCTCCTACGGCTCGTTCGGCGGCCGCGGCGGCGGCGGCTACGGCGGCGGCGACCGCAACTGCTACAACTGCGGGCAGCCGGGCCACCAGGTCACAGCCCGCTGTGTGTGTGTGTGTGTGTGTGGGTGGGTGGGTGGGTGGGTACAACGTGCTGATCCCCCCCCCCCCCCTTTTCCCCCCCCCCCCCCCCCCCGTTGGACCCGGGAGGCGTTTAACCCCCCTTTCCCTAAAGGGGGAACGGGCGGGGGCGCCCCCGGGCCCCCACCCGGGGCCCGGCCACAGGAGAG